>Ga0213835_100523_pt1 | contig 34896 bp, 46 predicted proteins | sample SWPATP01_FD_160576 | JGI IMG/M metagenome (GOLD analysis project Ga0213835, IMG submission 160576) | Coastal seawater microbial communities from Marineland, Florida, United States - SWPA TP0 #1 | ecosystem: Environmental > Aquatic > Marine > Coastal | place: USA: Florida | collected 2016-08-05
CAACCGAACCTGCCAGCTGCCGTCATAGACCACGGACGCCGCGGGCCAGGCCCGGAAGCCGACCGCTTCCAGCCTTCGAACCAGGGGCAGATCGGCTTGAACGGGAGATGCGGTCATATCCGTCATAAGCTCCGGTAATCTCCGTTGATGGCGACGTATTCCTTCGTGAGGTCGCAGGTCCAGACCGTGGCGGTGCCGGAGCCAAGTCCGAGTTCGACCTTGACCGGAATGTCCTGTCCCTTCATCACGTTGGACGCGGCCTCTTCCGAATAGGCAGGATCGCGTTCGCCATTGACGGCAACCCGGACATCGCCGAACCAGATCGCCAGCTTGTCTCGGTCCGCGGCTTCGCCGGCCTTGCCGACGGCCATGACGATCCGGCCCCAGTTGGCGTCTTCGCCAGCGGCTGCGGTCTTGACCAGCGGCGAATTGGCGATCGACAGTGCGATCGTCTTGGCGGCGGCATCGCTTTCCGCGCCCGTGACGGTGATCTCGAGCATCTTGGTGGCGCCTTCGCCATCGCGGGCAACCTGGATCGCCAGGTCCTTCAGAAGCGCGTTCAGCGCATCCCGGAAAGCGGCAAGCGCCGGATCGGCGGGATCGGTGATCTGCGTCTGGCCGTCGGAAGCCGCAGCCCCCGTCGCAAACAGCATCAGCGTATCGGATGTCGACGTATCGCTATCGACCGTCATCGAATTGAAGCTTGGCTCGACGCCTGCAGAGAGAAGCGACTGGAGCACGGAAGACGAGATATTGGCGTCGGTGACGACGAAAGACAGCATCGTCGCCATGTCAGGCGCGATCATGCCGGCACCCTTGGCAATGCCGTTGATCGTAACCGCGACGCCGCCGATCTCGGCCGTGCGGGTCGCGACCTTCGGATAGGTATCCGTGGTCATGATCGCCTTGGCGGCCTCCTGCCAGAAATCGCCCGTGGCCGAACCGTGCATATCGCCAAGCACGCCTGCAAATTTCGTGGCATCGAGCGGCTCGCCGATGACGCCTGTCGATGCGAGATAAATTTCATGCTCGCCGCATCCGACAGCCGCCGCTGCCGATTGTGCTGTGAGTTCCGTCGCCTGACGGCCCTTGGCGCCGGTGAACGCATTGGCGTTGCCGGAATTGACGACCACGGCACGCGCCGTACCATGGGCTAAGTTCGCGCGGCAGAAATCCACCGGGGCCGACGGGCACTTCGACTTGGTGAAGACGCCGGCCACCGCTGCCGGTGCGTCGAACACCATAAACAGCACGTCGGTACGGTTCTTGTATTTGATGCCGGCGGCAGCTGTCGCCATGCGGACGCCGCGCAGGGCCGGCATTTCGGGATAGGACTTCGGGGCGAGCGGCGAGACGGAAGAGGACATCTGAACAACCTGGCTGAATAGGAAAGGGCCCGGATATACCGGGCCCAGATGCGAATTTTACTGCTGTGCCGGTGCCGGCGCTTCTGCACCGTCCTGCATCTTGCTCACGTCCTCGTAGCCCTTCTTCAGGCCCTCATCCATGATCTCGATCTTCTGGTCGGCCTTCGCCTTTTCGATGATGGCGACATACTTGTCGCGCATCACGAGCTGCTTGACCTGGTCTTCGACCTGGTCGAGTGCCGGCGGAGCGGCTTCGCGCTTGTCGATCAGCTTGATGACGTGAAAACCGAACTGGGTCTTGACCGGGGTCTTGGTGTAGGCGCCCTTTTCGAGGGCAAACGCGGCCTGCTCGAATTCCGGAACCATGCGGCCCTGGGCAAACCAGCCGAGATCGCCACCTTCGTCCTTGTTCGAATCCTGCGACTTTTCCTTGGCAATGGCTGCGAAATCGCCACCCTTGTCGAGGTCGGCAATCACGGCCTTTGCTTCATCCTCGGTCTTTACCAGGATATGGGCAGCATTGACCTCTTCCTGCTTCGGGATCGACGCGATTTCCTTGTCGTAGCGTGCCTTTACTTCTTCGGGCGTCGTGGCATCGACCACGTGCTTGCGGAAGTAGGCGTTGTGCAGCTCGCGATCGCCGATATAGGCCATGCGCTTCTTGTAGTCCTCGGTGTTACCAAGGCCTTCGGCGGCAGCACCGCTTGCCAGAAGCTTCACGTCGATTGCGCCGGAAAGGGCCGCAACCTTCTTCTGTTCTTCGGGAAGCTGGGCCAGCTGCGGGTCGAGGTTCTGGACCGCGACGTCGAGTTCGGCCTGAGTGATGTTCAGGCTGCCCACCTTGGCGACGACCGTATCGTCAGCGGCGAAAGCCGGGGCCTGGACGAAGATCGCAGCGGCAAGAGCAGCCGATACGAGAAGTTTGTGGCGCAGCATCGAGTTACCTTTCGATTGGTGAACCGGATCCAGAACGTCTGGCACCGGCCGGAAAACCTTCACAAACACCGGATTGTGGCCATTCTGTATCGGCCGTCACCGTTGACATAATTCGGACCCCCTCTTATCTGTCACGCAACTTCGCGTCCAGAAGCTTTGCGGGCGCCACGGGTTGAATTGTCAGAGGCGCCGCCGGCCGACAAGCTCAATCGTGGTCTCGACGAGTGACATCAGGGACTGACATCAGAAAGGGCCATTCGTATGGTCAGCTTTGGCGGCATTGCCCGCAAACTGTTCGGATCTGCAAACGAGCGCCGCGTGCGGGGCTACAAGCCGATGCTCGAGAAGATCAATGCAATCGAGGAAGCCACCAAGGCGCTCACCGATGAGCAGCTCGCCAACAAGACGGCGGAGTTCCGCCAGATGCTGGCAGACGGCAAGACGCTGGAGGATATCCAGATCCCTGCCTTCGCGGTGCTTCGCGAAGCGGCCCTTCGCGTACTCGGCATGCGACCCTTCGACGTCCAGCTGACCGGCGGCATGATCCTTCACGACGGCGCGATCGCCGAAATGAAGACCGGCGAAGGCAAGACGCTGGTGGGAACCCTGCCCGTCTACCTCAATGCACTGTCGGGCAAGGGCGTGCATGTGGTGACCGTCAACGACTACCTCGCACAGCGCGACGCCAGCATCATGAGCCGCCTCTACGGGTTCCTTGGCCTGTCGACCGGTGTCATCGTCCACGGCCTGTCGGACGACGAACGCCGCGAGGCCTATGCCTGCGACATCACCTATGCGACGAACAACGAGCTCGGCTTCGATTATCTTCGCGATAACATGAAATACGAGCGCGGCCAGATGGTGCAGCGCGGCCATAACTTCGCGATCGTCGACGAAGTCGATTCGATCCTGGTCGACGAAGCTCGCACGCCGCTGATCATTTCCGGCCCGCTGGACGACCGTTCCGACCTCTACAACACGATCGATGCCTACATTCCGTTGCTGTCTCCGGAAGATTACGAAATCGACGAAAAGCAGCGCTCGGCCAACTTTTCCGAAGAGGGAACCGAGAAGCTCGAAGGCCTGCTGCGTCAGGCCGGCCTGCTGAAGGGCGAATCGCTCTACGACGTCGAGAACGTGGCGATCGTCCACCACATCAACAACGCGCTGAAGGCCCACAAGCTCTTCACCCGCGACAAGGACTATATCGTCCGCAACGACGAGATCGTCATCATCGACGAGTTTACCGGCCGCATGATGCCGGGCCGCCGCTATTCCGAAGGTCAGCATCAGGCGCTGGAAGCCAAGGAAAAGGTGCAGATCCAGCCGGAGAACCAGACGCTCTCCTCGATCACCTTCCAGAATTACTTCCGCATGTACGACAAGCTTGCCGGCATGACCGGTACGGCGCAGACGGAAGCGGAAGAATTCGGCAACATCTACAAGCTGGAAGTGGTGGAGGTTCCGACCAACCTGCCGATCCAGCGTATCGACGAGGACGACGAAGTCTACCGGACGTTTGAGGAAAAGTTCAAAGCGATCATCGTCGAGATCAAGGCCGCCAGCGAACGCAACCAGCCGGTTCTGGTCGGTACGACCTCGATCGAAAAGTCCGAACTTCTGGCAACCATGCTGCGCGAGTCCGGTTTTGAGAAATTCCACGTTCTGAACGCCCGCTACCACGAGCAGGAAGCCTATATCGTGTCGCAGGCCGGCGTGCCCGGTGCCGTCACGATCGCCACCAACATGGCCGGTCGCGGTACCGACATTCAGCTCGGCGGCAATATCGACATGCGCCTTGAGCGCGAGCTCGAAGGCATCGAGGACGAGGGCGAACGCGCTGCCAAGGAGGCTGCCGTCCGTGCCGAGGTGAAGGTCCTGAAGGGCAAGGCTCTGGAAGCCGGTGGCCTCTACGTCATCGCCACGGAACGTCACGAAAGCCGCCGCATCGACAACCAGCTGCGTGGCCGTTCCGGCCGCCAGGGTGACCCGGGCCGCTCGAAGTTCTACCTGTCGCTCCAGGACGATCTGATGCGCATCTTCGGTTCCGACCGGATGGATTCGATGCTGCAAAAGCTTGGTCTCAAGGAAGGCGAAGCGATCGTCCACCCCTGGATCAACAAGGCGCTCGAGCGGGCGCAGAAAAAGGTCGAGGCGCGTAACTTCGACATCCGCAAGAACCTTCTGAAATACGACGACGTCACCAACGACCAGCGCAAGGTGATCTTCGAGCAGCGCATCGAGATGATGGATTCGGAAGACGTGTCCGAGACCATCGAGGACATGCGCAACGAAGTGATCGAGGTTCTCGTTGCCAAGCACATCCCTGAGCGGGCCTATGCCGAACAGTGGAGCGTCAAGGAACTGCGCGAAGACGTTGATCGCCTGCTGAACCTTGATCTTCCGATCGAGGACTGGGCGACCGAAGAGGGTATCGGCGAAACCGATATCCGCGAGCGGATCACTGCCGCCGCTGAAGCTTCCGTCAAGGATCGCCGAGAGCGGTTTGGTGCCGACGTGATGAACTACGTCGAACGCTCCGTGGTGTTGCAGACGCTGGACGCCCTGTGGCGCGAGCATATCGTCAATCTCGACCACCTGCGCTCCGTCATCGGGTTCCGCGGCTATGCGCAGCGCGATCCGTTGCAGGAATACAAGGCGGAAGCCTTCGAGCTGTTCCAGGCGCTGCTTGCGAACCTGCGCGAAGCCGTGACCGCCCAGATGATGCGCGTCGAGCTTGTGCAGAACCCCGAGCCGCCGGTACCGCCATCGGTGTTCGAGGAGCATCATTTCGACCCGACGACCGGCGAAGACCAGGTGTCGGGCGCAGACGGCAGCGACTTCCTCGCAACGCCTGCCGATCGTCATCCCGAAGACCAGTCTACCTGGGGCCGCGTCGGCCGCAACGAGGCTTGCCCCTGTGGTTCGGGCAAGAAATACAAGCACTGCCACGGCGCCTTCGAACAGGCCTGATCGGGCAACACCAGTGTTATCGATAGAACGCCGCCTTCGGGCGGCGTTTTTCGTTTGCGGGATCGTCGCCCTCGTAACGTTCGGGTCGGCTGAGCCAACCGTTTCTTAACCCTGCTGTGGCAGATTTGCGAGCATGGCTCCTGTAGCGTAACGAGTATTGCGTGCCCATCATGGCGGTGATCGAAACAGCGGAAAGACTGCTTCCGGCCGGTTTGCGTGCCAGAGTCGCACCGCTGACGGGCAGGATCAGAGCCACTGTCACCGAAAACAGCGATACGGCGCGGGCGCAACGCCAGGCCATGACCGCGTTTGCGATCCGCATTTTCAGCGCCGCTATCGCCTTCCTGTCCCAGATCGTCATGGCCAGGCTGATGGGCGAGTTCGAATACGGGTTGTTCGCCTTCGTCTGGGTGATCGTCATCCTCGTCGGCAATCTCTCCTGCCTCGGCTTTCACACCTCGATCATCCGCTTCATCCACCAGCATTCGGCAGAGGGTGAAAACGGCGAGATCCGCGGCTTGAGCCTTGCCGCCTGCCTTGTCGCGCTCGTCACCTCGACCGTGATCGGCGGCCTCGGCTTTGCCTTTCTCTGGGCGTTCGGCAGCAGCATCGAGCCCTACTACATCGTGCCGGTTTCGATCGCTCTTTTCATCATTCCGATGATCGGCATCGGCGACATCCTCGACGGGATTGCCCGTACCCATGGCTGGACGATATCGGCGCTGGCGCCAACCTACATCCTCAGGCCCATCCTGATCCTCACTTTCATGGCGGCAGCCGTCCTGTCCGATGCGCCGCGCGATGCGCAGACCGCCATGCTGGCGGCGCTTGCCGCCACATACGCCACAACGTTTGCGCATCTGACGCAGCTCATACTTCGGCTGAAAGGCAGCTACGGCAATGCATCGCGGCGCTACCGGCTTGGCTCATGGATCCGATACTCGATCCCGCTATTTGTGGTCGACGGCATCGGCTTCCTGCTGACCAATGCGGACGTGGTCGTGGTCGGCATCTTTCTGCCGCCGGACGATGTCGGGATCTATTTTGCGGCGTCGAAAACGATCGTCCTCGTGCAGTTCGTCTACTTCTCCATCAAGGCGGCCGCGGCTCCCCGTTTCGCCGCCATCATGGCGGAAGGCGACATGACGGCGTTGGCCACATTCGCGGGCCAGACCGTCCGCTGGACCTTCTGGCCGTCGCTCGTCGTCGGGTTGACCACGCTTGCTGCGGGTGAACTGCTTCTGTCGCTGTTCGGCGACGCTTTCACTTCAGGCTATATCCTGATGGTGATCCTGTTTGCTGGCATTCTGTCCAAGTCGCTCGTCGGCCCCGGAGAAGTTCTGCTCAGCATGGCGGGCAGGCAAAAGCTCTGCGTTGCAGTCTATACGGCAACGCTTGCCGGCAGCATCGTCCTCAATGTCGTGCTGATACCACATTATGGGCTGGTCGGTGCGGCGATGGCGACCGCCGGCGCCATGATGATCGAGGCGACGTTGCTGCACATAGCAGTACGCCGCACGCTCGGAATCGTGCTATTCGCTTTTTCCGATCCACTGCCCAGACCCTCGTTCAAGGTTCGATAGACACAATGGCTCTTCCCCCGAACAGGAGCGAAAAGGAATACGACGACGTCACAATGCCGAACGTCGCGTCGCGTCTTCGTGCAGACCGCCCGGATGCCGATACGCGGGTAGAAATCGGCCGGCCCGGCCGCGAATTTTGCCTCTATCCGGCAGGTCTCGGTTACGATCTGCAGGAAGAACTCGAATTTTTGTCTCACCGCGCGATGGAACCCAACATCTTCTTCTCGGCGCGGCTTCTTGCCCCCGCCATGCCGCGCATCGATGACCGCCAGGTGAGACTGGCGCTTATCCGTGACGAAGGCGAAAGCCATAGCCGCCTTCGCCTTTTGATGCCGTTTACCGTGGAGAAACCTGGCTTTGCCATGGGTGCCCCGATCATCCGCGTCTGGTCCAATCCGTTCGGCCCGCTCGGTACGCCACTGGTGGATGCCGAAGATGCGGCCGAAACCATCGACAACCTCCTGGAGGCCCTGACTGCCCGGGAAGCAAAACTTCCCTCCGTTCTCGTTCTGCCGGATGTGCGCTTAGGCGGCCGCTTTGCCCAGCTTGCGCGCGCCGTTGCCATCGGCCGCGACCTGCCCGTTGCCGTCACCGACAGCTTCCGCCGGCCGATGCTGGAAAGCCTTCAGGACGGCGAAACCTATATGAAGGCCTCCGTCTCGCCGCACCACTACCGCGAGATGCAGCGCCAGTGGCGGAAGCTCGGACAGCTGGGAAGGCTCGAATACGCCGTCGCCCGTCAGCCCGAAGAGGTGCGCCAGCGGATGGAGGAATTCCTGGCGCTGGAATCGACCGGCTGGAAAGGCCGCAAACGTTCGGCCCTGATCAACGACCGCTACCGCGCAGCCTTTGCCCGCGAAGCGATCACCAATCTTGCCGAAGTGGATGCCGTGCGGATCCACACGATCAATCTCGACGGCCGCGCGATCGCCTCGATCGTGATCTTCCTGATGGCCGGCGAGGCCTATACCTGGAAGACCGCCTATGACGAGAGCCTGAGCCGCTATTCGCCAGGCAAGCTATTGATCATGAAGCTGACCGACTGGCACCTGGATGACGCCAACATCCTGCGCACCGACAGCTGCGCCGTGCCCGACCATCCGATCATGAGCAGGCTATGGGAAGAGCGCGAGGAAATGGGAACGCTGGTGATCGGCCTTGCCCGCAACAGCGACCGCGACGTGAGACAGGTGGCGACACAGCTTCACCTCTACCGCAACACCCGCAACATGGCGCGTCTGCTGCGCGAAAAGATCCTGGCGATTGCCGGACGCAATGCCTGACATCGCGGTTTGCAGCGATCCGAATAGTTCTTCTTGCATCCGCCGCCGAGGCCATGTTAGAGGCCTTCACCATACCCTCCGTGCCCCATTGGCGGAACTGGTAGACGCGCTCGACTCAAAATCGAGTTCCGAAAGGAGTGCTGGTTCGATTCCGGCATGGGGCACCACGCACTTTTTTGACCATTGTTTTTACAGTGAAATTTGATCCTGAACGTCCAGAAAACTTAAACTGCCTGAAAAAGCTGGACACTTTTGTTCTTACTTTCCCCCCTCACTCCTTTCGTTGATGTCGTCAAACAGGCTGATGGCGCTCTCCGCCAGTAGCTTCTGATTTGCCGCCTTCGTGTATCGCGACACCTCTTTCGATGTCGTATGACCGGTCACCGACATGATCTGTTTCTCGGTGGCGCCTCTTTCAGCCAGCCTGGCTGATGCGGATTTGCGCAGGCCATGCGCGCTGCAGTGTGGAAGGCCCGCAGCATTGCACTGCTTGCGAAACCAATTTCCAAACCCGGCGGCGGTGAAGCCTTTGTTAAATTCGGTCACAAGGAACGTGAGATCGCCAACAGGCGATGCATCAATGATCTTCTGCAACTTCGTATGAACCGGGATCTCTAGCGTGATCGGCTTCTTCTTCCGGCCTTTAAACTGGGTGAATTTGAGGCTGCCGTTGCTGAGATGCTGCCGGCCGAACAGAATGATGTCGCTTCGACGCTGACCAGTGTAGAGCATCAGCGCCAACGCTAGCCGAGGCTTCGTCCCGACCTCGTGCTTCTCCTCGAACTTCGCAATCTCGTCTTCCGTCCAGGAATGATAGCCGTCGCCTTGCTGAGCGAAGAAGGACACGTCCCTCGCTGGGTTTGTAAGCATCAGCTCGACGTCGCTTTTGCAGGCCCATGCAAATATAGCGCGGAGCGCTTTGATTCTGCTGTTGGCCGCTTCCGGCTTCTCTGCCTTGCGGTCTCTCAAAACTCGGACGGCTTTCGCAGTGATGGCGGCGATCGGCATGTCTTCGAAAAGGCGCGCACTGTCCTTCTTTAGGGGTTCGGCCCACATGTGCTCGATGATCAGTTTACGGACATGCCGGGTCCGCTGGTCCAGGCGCTTGTATTCAGCCGACTGAAAGTATTGCTCGCAGAGCCAACGAAGGGAGTTTTTCGTTGATAGCTTCGGTCCCCTCGCCTCTTCGACCGCGGTGCCATTCACCGCGATATAATAGGCCTCATTGAACTCGTCGCTACCCGGCACGCCAGGAAGCCGGATCTTCTTCTGGCCGCGCTTTCGGAAATAGAAGCGCAGGACGCCGTCCGTGCGATCCTCAATCACGTACTTCTTTGCAAACTTCTTCGGCATCACACTTCCACGGACCAATCGTCTGCGTCGTCAGGATCTCCACCGGGCAGACGCGTGAACGCCCGGTCAAGTGCCACACGGTCCCAGATCGTCCGGGCGTTGGCCTTCTTTGGTTTCGGCATTCTGCCATCGCCAACCATTTCGTCAAATAGGCTGGAAGATACGCCGATGTACGCCGCAGCCTGGTCACGTGCCAAACCGCGTGGCGGGAGGGAGATCGGTAGAACTTCTGCGCGCTGTGCTCTCATCTGTCCCAGTCCCTTCTCGTTTGGGGCGATGTGTTCTTAGGCTGCGACATCACACACCTCCGGGAAAGCATCATGGGTGACGCCGTCGAGCATGCGGCCGGTCAGCTTCTTGCCGATCCGGTAAACGTCGGGTTCGTCCTCCCATCCATCTTCGGGATCGCGCATGTTGGTGCTGCCGACATGCCATTCGTCGTTGAAGAAATGTGCGGAAGGCCGGCGGCCGCGAACGGTATGAGGCACGTTCTCTCCCGGTGTCCACTCTCCCCACTGCTTGAGATGGAACGGGACGCTGGCCGCTGCGCAATCGTCGCGCAAATCTCGGAACCAGTCGGGATGGGTCGGCCTTGACTTATGCTCTCCCTGATCGGTTTCGCCTCCAACAATGACCCATTCCAGCCGGCGAAGGGTTTCCATTCCCGGCGAAAAGTGTCCGCGCTTCTGGATGCCTGCCGCGATGTCGAGGCGGTGCGGCGATATCGCCCAACGGAGATCGATTGGCCCTAGCAGGGGTTCGAGTGACGCGAACGAGAACGCGGGCCGCAATGCTGCCGCCGCTATCAACAGATGCGGTAGGTTGGTATCTGCCCGCTTCTGATCTTCAATCGTCGTGCCGATCGCGGCGTTCGCTGGCAGGCCTCCTGCAGCTTCCGCGAGCTTGATGATGTTCTGCGGCCGCTTTGTCAGGAGGAGATAGACAAGGCGAGGCGTCTTGCGCATCACGTCGAAGGCTTCTGCTCGCCACTGCGGATCAACCTGATTATCAAAGATGTCTGCGAGGCTGGCGCAGAATACAAACGGGCGGTCGCCATCCTTTTCGGCCTGGCGCTGCCAGCGGATCGGATCGTTCCATGTATGAGCGCCAGTGCGGACGCGCGGCGCGTTGCCCCACTGCACCTTGCCATAGCGCTTGTCCATGAGGGCTTCGGCATAGCAGCCGTCGCATGCCGGACTGATCTTGGTGCAGCCCATCCATGGGTTCCAGGTGTGCCGTGTCCATGAAATTGCGGAATTCTCAGCCATGATATTGACCCTCAGAAACTGTTGTCGGGAACGTCCGGCTCGCCGCAATGAGAGCACGGCAGGACGTAGGTCGGCTTGGTGCAGAATGGGCAGGTTGCAGGCGTGCGCTGGATGCCGTCTCGGATCGCCCGTAGTTCATCGTCGCTCGGGACGCGGTTCAGAGACAGGAACACGACGCGATCGTTTTCGGGATCGCGGCCGACGCCCTGGGCGCGGAGGTGACCACCCACCAAATGATCCTGCGGCGCTGGGGACGAAGCAGGGCGTGCTCGCACTTCGTCCACCAGCGTCCCTAGACCATCTACGTCCATAAACCCGATCGGTTTCGTTTCGGGTGATGGGGCTTCGCGGTCCAACTTGTCAAGCATCAAGCGCAACCGCTTCACGCTGGTGTTTGTCGCGTGAATGACCGCTATATCGCGGCTCCCGACAAGCGAGCGGTCAAGGTCGTTGATCAGCGACCAAGCCGCTTTCCGCAAGTCTACATGATCCTGGGGCTGAGGTCTCGGAAGCGTTAACTGATCGTTAACCGAAGCGGCGCATGAGGTACGTGCTTCAAGTTGTGAGAGACGAAAAGTAGTCGGTAGGCTCGCCTCGTCCTTTGATCGCGAGCCTGCCGGTTTATCGCCCGATTTTGCCATTGCGAACAGCGGCTCGATCTCCAGCTGGTCGCCAAGATGGCGCATGCACTCCCGCACACCGTCCATGTCGCCAGCGTTGCTGACGTTCCATTCGGATGAGCCCGCCAGCCGATGGCGATAGGCAACCGGGTCCCCATTCTGCCGTGGCAGTATTGCAGCGCTTAGAACGCTTCCGGAAAAAGCGCCGCTACTGAAGTCCCCAAAAGCAGGGCGAGCAGGATCGCCATAAACCCAATCGTGCCCGTCTTGTCCCCCATGTCGTAGCTGCCAAACAACAGGTGTCGAGTGATCATTCCCGCACACGCAACTACCATCACGAGAACAAGCAAGGCTATCTTTTGGCCTATCGTCATTTTGGTCCCCAAGCCGAGAGTTTCTACCATGACTCGGTGATGTTAACGAATGACCCATCAGACGCGTCTCGGGCGATGGGGTCTTGTTGTCGGTCATGCTGATTTCCTCCTGCGCACCTGCGTCACCGCATGTTTGAGCTTCGCGACGGCCATCATGGTCGGTTTGATTTCGGGTGAGGCCTGGTCGTAGTTCATGCCAAAGCGGCCCGTCAGCCGTGGCAAAACTTCACGGGGGATCAACTCCCAGTTCGACGGGTCGCAGTTCGTCCTGTCTTCGCCGGTGCACTTGAGGACAAAGCCGTCCGGTATCGGGCCGTGCGCCTTTTCCCAAAGCCAGCGATGCTTGTGAACGGGCCTGGTCGCAGCGCCGGTCCACGGGTTCACCTCATCAACGATGATGATGACGTAACCGTCTTTGCTGTCGATCCGCTCGTGTCCGGCACCCCTGAAGGTGTGTGGGACCTGTCCGTGTCGGAACTGGGTGCGCTGCGCGTTCGGGTGGCGACCGCCCTTGCCGGGTTCGCACGGCACGCCCTTGTTGAACGGGGTGCCGCCTTTGGCGAAATGACCTGTGCGGCCCGTCTTCCAGCCCTTCCTCTTGCGCAACGCATGGAGGTTTCCCGCTGAGACGTCGTGGCGCGAGAACTGCTGGCAGAAAGCCGCATGGTAATCGGTGATCGGCAAGAGGCGGTTGGCCTCAAGCCATCCCATCTCAGCGGCACTATAATGGATCCGCGTGCCCTTCATTTGTCGCTCCCATCAGTGAGCGCCTTGCCTTCGATGGTTTCCGGCGGACGGAAGATCGTAGGCAACATCGGCTTGAACCTGTCGCCGTGGTTGGCAACCAGAGTCGCGGCCTTGAGGGAAAGCTCCGAGTTCCTGATCAGCTGCTCGCTAACGGCGACGATCGCGTCCGTGCGCTTCACCTCGTTCTCGATCTGCTCGGTCGTGAGGCTTTCCTCGCTCAAGCGCTCAAGCTGGGAGAACAGGTGATTATTGAGGTCGATAAGCCTATTCTTCATGGACTGTCTCCGTGGCTGGAGCCGTATCGAAGCCAGGCACCTTGGCCGCTCTCGTCGATCGCATACGGCGTGAATACTTGGCCGTGCGCAGCGGCTTCGGAAGGCAGCGAGTGCTCCGGTGCGGGTGCAGGCTGCTCCATGACCTCGCTGTAGAGGTAGGTGTCAATCTTGCCGCCCGGGATCTCGTCGCCCGTTTCGAGGTCGACGACAGGCGAACCCTCTAGGCACTCCGCATGGCAGGAGCCTTCGGTGATGTCGTCGGCGCAAACGTCGTCCGCTTTGAAAGGCACGCCGCAAATTGGGCAGCGATGGATGTCGTCAGTCATGGCTCTGAACCTCTTGGCAGACGAGAGCAGCCCTGCGCGCTTCCCATTGGCGCAAGATGTTTCGTTTGCGGGTGACGAGTTGAAGGTGATCCTGCTCGGGCCGCACGCAGAGACGGTTTCGGCAGTAGTGGTCGATCTCTTTCTTGCCGGGAATGTAGCCGTGCTCGTTGGTCCACATGACCAGGTGCACGGCGACCGTCTGTCCACCTAGAGACATGCGAGGATATCCGGCACCTCGACCTTCCTTGCCTGATGTCGGGCCAGTCCAAGTCCAGCAGCCGGTGCGATCGTCGATTTGAACGCGGGCCATGACCTTCTCGCGGATCTCATCTCGCCGGCTCATGCTGAATCCTTCCATTCGCGGAAGCGTCCGAGTAGAGCCTCCCAGCGCCTGGCGGCGGCGGGGTGCGTGTTGAGTTCGGAGCGGGATTCGATTGCCAAGACCTTGCGAACGCCATTCGCGAAGCGCTCACGGTCTTCGGACGGGATGCCGTGCTTCTGCAGCATGAACCGCTTGAACTGGGTATCCTCGCAGATCCTACCGCATTCCTTCGCCAGGTCCGGGCGTGGCTGCTCCTGGAGCTTCTGCAGCTCGCGGATCTTCCTGAACGCTTCTGCCAGCATGCGGAGCAGAAACAGAATGTCTGCGTGTGCGTGCAGAAGAAAGTTGCGGTCCTGATAGCCGCACTCTGGCGTCAGCGTCACAATGGCGACGGCGGGCTGGCTTGGTAGCAAGCGAGCGGTCAGTTGTTCGCCATGACGGGTGCTGTCGATCGCTCGCCAGTCCGTGCTGGCCTCGCCGTGGCGCGCGCGGATCGTGTCGAGGCGCTCTTTATCCTGGGCGCTTGCCATCAGCTCGAACTCCGGCCGGACGGTTCGAAATCGAAGCCTGCAAGATCGTTGACCGCCGTTGCGACCAAGGCGGCAATCATTTGCACCTTCTGGTCGTCGCGAATGCCGTTGCTGTCGACGGTCAGCACGTCGGCGCCATCGTCGTCGAGGATCACTCCGATGTCCTCGTCGGAGAGGCGCAAGGGAAGCTTGACACCCTGATCCGCAAAAGCGGCGCGGACTGCATTGGCTGCTGGAAGATCCTGCATGCTCAGACCTCCCGCTGCGCCAGGCGCGATAGCAGAAGGTCGCGTAGCGGTCGGTCTGCCTGAAGGCATCCGCTAAGGGTCAGCGCGTGGAAAAGGGCGGCTTCAAGCGACCGCGTCCCTTCGACGATAGATGCCTCGTCGGTCGCGCGGCCGGACAGCATTCCGAACCTGCCTGCGGCATCGTTCAGATTGACGGCGACTGCGCCAAGCTCGCGCTGGAAGAAGGTGGCCGGACGGGTCTCGACGGCGCGCGGTGCGGGGCGGACTGGCAGGCGTAGGATGGTCGCGCTCATACCGCCTCCTGCGCATAACGTGTTTCAAACTCCACGACGCGCTGGCCGGCAAGTGCAGCAGCGGCGCACATGCCGATGATCGAGATCACGACTGCGAAAGCGATGGTTAAACGCGTTGGAAGGTATTCGAGGCGGGCGCGTCCCGATCCGGTAATCGCGATCGTTGAAGGACGAACACCCGGATCATCGACGATGAAGGGCACGTTGCGGCGTTCGGCAGTGTGGCGGCGGACCATCTCCGCCTCCACTTCCAGCCGCATCTCGATCGTGATTTCAGCCGAAATGCCCCAACGTTCGTCGCTGGCGATTTCGGCTGTCCAGAACGCGAGTTCTTGGTCCAGCTGCGGCATCGTCATCTGTGACAATGGCAGTGTGGTGGACATGTGCTGAGAAGTTTTGACGGCTGACATACTGGCCTCCGATCCGTTTCGGATGCCGTCTGCGCGGCTCACGCCGGGGGTACGCAGACGGGCACCGAAGCGGATCAGGCGGCAACGCGCTCGTTACAAAGACGAGCGTAAGCATCGGCGGCTTTCACAATGTTCGATTCGGAAAGCTGATCGTCGCTGTAGCCGAGCGCTTTGAATTCGGAACGGGTCAGCGCGGAACCGCGCTCGCGCTGGATCTGTGCCAGTTCGAGCGGAATGTTACGGGCTTTGACGGGGTTGTAGGGCGTCATGCAGATCTCCATCCGTTGGATCCGGGATGGCTGATGCGCAGCATGGGCTAGTGCGCATCAGCTTGCCGGAGGGCAATCCAAACGCATGCCGTTTGGATGGAGAGAAGATAATGGGCAATTTCCCATCACGTCAATGGGCAATAACCCATTTTGTAAGCGGGCGCTGTTGGCGCGGAGAAAGTGATTCGCTGCGCCGTACAGTTATTCGCGTGTCACGGCAAAAATGACGCGCCCGATTATGGTAACGACGTCCTCTGTGCCCGTGCCGTCTTCAACCGATATCGGCGCTTGGTATCGGGGATCGTCAGATTCTGGCATTAACCAGAGCTTACCTTCAGGATCTGCGTAAAGAAGCTTGACGGTATGCTCGCACTCACCGCTGAGCTTGCGTCGCTCAATGACGTAGCGTTTGCCGGGAATAGGATCTTCGCGTGCTTCGATGACGCTGTTGAACACGACGACTGTCGAGTCCGAATAGCGGCGGTTCATGGAAGGTCCGCGCGTTTCGGCAGCATATAAGCGCAGCCCCCGAAACTCTGGAAGATCAGGCACATACACTGAGTAACGCTCTCCGTCTTCCCATTCCCATGTCTCGGCGAAGTGACCTGCCTGGACAAAGGCAACAACCTCGACCCGACGCACGCCAGGTTCGGTGCGAGCTTCCGCCTCCTCGCCAACGAGTACCGCGACAGGTTGCCGTACCGCGCGCGCGATCGCAAGGAAGTTTTCGATAGAAGGGATACGGTCGCGCTCGATTAGGTCGCGCACGAAAGTCTCACCCTTGCCTGCTGCAAGAGAGACCTCTTTCATCGTTAAGCCACTGTCTTTAATCGCCTTTATTAGGCGGGTACGCCATATCTCGCTCATGCTGGGATATTGCCCATAACGCTTTCAAAAATCACGTGGGTTATTGCCCATTGACAAATGGGTTTTTGCCCATCACTTTGCGGATCATGATCACGCATCAGTCCATAATCGACAGCATCGAGCGCCACTGCCAGACGCACCGCATCGCGGAGTCCACGTTTGGCAAGCGCGTCGTGAACGATGGGAAACTGCTCTCGCGTCTGCGTAGTGGCAAATCCATCAGCATCGAGACATACAACCGGATTGTCGTTGAGATCGAATCTCACCAGACAGAGGCCGCCGAATGACGCGGCCCCTCCATGTTCCCCCCGGTGGCCGGTGTTCCTCCCCGCCCGCCACCAAACACCGCGCGGCGCAGGTATTGCGTTCACGCCGCGCGGCACCTCGGCCGGAGCAGACCCTGTCTGGCGGACCGTTCCGGCCGATTTCTTTTCTTGAGCTTCGTGCATGCGGTCCCCCGTGATCTGATGCGCTGAACTTCTCACTTTCGAATGCTTCCCACGATGGGAAACGCGCGGGACTTTTCCCGGCGCGGGAAAAATGTGTCTGGAGAAACCCCATGCAGGATACTTTGACGAACGCCTGGTTCCATCAGCTGAAAGCCGCCAACCGTCTGCTGATCAAGAAGAACGGCGGCATCGAAGCTGCAGCGGAAACCTGCTCGCTTTCTAAAAGTCAGGTCGGCCGGTGCAATGCAGATTCCGACACTGAGTTGCTGCCGATCCCGGCCGTGCTGCGGCTTGAAGCCGAATGCGGCGACCCTTGCGTCACGCGGGTTATGGCCGGTCTGCATGGTTGCAAACTCACGGACCCGGAAGAGAAGAACCGCGACGGCACGTGCCTGGTGCGCGGCTCCCTCGCGATCGGCGCTGCGGCGAATGAATACCAGCGTAATGCTTCCATCGCCTATTCCGACCTTCAGGTCAGTCCAGCCGAAGCAAGGCAGGGCATGCGCGATCTGGAGAAAGTCGTCGAGGAAGCGACCGAACAGATGCGGCGCTACGCCGGGATCGTCGCCAAGGGCGGCGATGCTTCGCCGGCTCTGAAGATCGTCGGCGGGGAATGATCCCATGGCGCGCACCGCGTTCAAGCTTGTCGGAGTGATGATCAACGTGCCTGAGAAGGCAAAGACGACGCTCGACCGGCAAGCGGCGGAACGGGGTGTTGCCTCGTCGATCTGGGCTGGACAGGTTTTCGACCTCGGCTTTGCGGCGGTCTGCGCGCGCGAGAAAGGGATGCCGATCACTGACGCGGATCTCGACGCGATCGTCGGCGCCACGCTGCTGCTGTGGGCGCGTGGCGAATGGGATAGCGCATCGATAGCCAAGGGGCTCGGCGTGCCGGAGGCGACTGTTTCGCGGATTCTCGATGGCTGGCGTAGCTATCGGAGGGCGTCATGAACGCCATCGTCATTCGCGACGCCTCGGAGCTAGTAACGTCGATCGAGACGGCGCGCGCGCTGCTGGATGCAGGCGATGTCGAGCGCGCACTCAAGCTCTCTTCGGTGGCCTATGACCAAGCCAAGGCTGTTGCCGGTTCCGCGGAACGCGTGAAGACCTCGCGCGACCTGGTCGACAAGGCGCGGCGCATGCAGGCGGAAGCGCTGAAGATCGAAAGCCTCTGCTATGTCGCGATGGCGGACGCGGTCGACGACGCGCAGGCGAAGGGGCAAATCGCCCGACCGGGTCGGCCATCAAATATTCCCGGCGAGAATGTTTTCACTCTCCAGGACGTCGGGCTCGATGCCAAGCATCTGCATGAGGCCCGAAAACTACGCGACCATGTGCGCGACGAGCCTAACTTCGTGGAGCGCGTCATCGAGGTCCGGATGTCGGAAGGGCTGGAGCCAAGCCGCGCGGCGCTGAAGAAGGCGGCGCGGCACGCGACCGGCACCAAGACGGCAACCAAGGAAGATCGCGGCCACGATCTCTACGAGACGCCGATCGAGGCGATGCGGGCGCTGCTGGCGCTAGAAAGCTTCAGCCTGAACGTGGTGGAACCTAGCGTCGGCAAGGGTGCGATCCTGCGTCCGCTGGAAGATGCGGGCTACGAGGTCACGATATCAGATCTTGTCGATCGCGAAATCACGACCCGACATGGCGAGTGCCAAGGTGTTGGCGATTTCCTTACATCGATCGCAGCCGAAGGCGGTTGCGACATCGTCACCAACCCGCCCTATGGGGTGGCTAACGCCTATGTCGCGCATGCTCTTCGCGCTCACAAGCCGCGCAAGATGGCGATGCTGCTGAACCTCAATTTTCTCTGCGGCTTCGACAATGCCGACAGGTGCTTTGTGATGGACGAATGCCCGCCCTCGCGGGTTTACGTCTTCACCCGGCGATTGCCGATGATGCACCGCGACGGATGGGAGGGCGACAAGGCTAGCAGCCAGATGAACACGGCCTGGTTCATCTGGGAGCGGAACGACGACGGCAGTTATGGTGTCGGTCATCCGCAGCTGATCCGCGTGGACTGGAAAGCCTACGAGACGGCTGCCCCACTGATGCCGGGTGCCGGTGGGTTCGTTTCCCCGCTGCGCTTCGATGCGCCGGACGACGAGTTTACCCGCATCACGCCACGCAAGACGCTGGAAGAGCGCTGCGACGAAGAGACGGCGCGCGCTCTGGTGTGGATGGCAGAGAACCCCGGCTTTGACGCGGCACGGCTGCGGCGCGGCATTGGCGTTCGGCCATCGGTTGCCGATGCGCTGATTGCGGATCTCGCGGCCAGGGACCTGATCTGGGCTGGCCACGGTGACGACGGGTGGCAGATCTCTCCAGCCGGAATGACTGGGCTCAACGCCACGGCTGCGGTTCTGCTCGGCGCGACACTCGACGAGGTGGCGGCATGAACCCTGACTTTTCACCCGCCATGCTGCGCGGCTTCGTGAACGCGCGGATCCAGATGGCAGGCTTTCGCGCGGCGTTTCCGGACGAACGCAAGAGCGCCCGCCGCAAGGCACTGAGCTTCGACGAGGCCTGCGCCGCTGAGCGGGCTCACCTCATTCGCCGTGCGGACATCACGCCGGAGCAGCTGGAGCTGGTTCTGTCCGGTCGCCGCATTTCGCCGGCGCCGCGCGAGCGGCTGTGGAAGGCACTGGATGCGGACCCCGGCCGGTTCGGCATCCGCCTCGTCGGCATGACAGAACAGGAGATTGTTCGATGATCCCCGAAATCGATCGCGACCGTTTGGCAATGGACACACGCGACTGGCTGAAGTCGACAGGCCTTTCGACGCGCAACGCCTCATCTGCGCATGAAGGACTGAACCCGGCGATGATCTCGCGCGCCTGCAGCTGTCAGGTTTTGTCGGCAGCAAGCCACCTCGCGCTGTGCACGGCGATGGGTGTCGATCCTTCCGACTATCTCGTCTTCCATGATCGAGGCCAGAGAAAACAGGCTGTTACAGCATCTGCGCAACGTGAAACACCGAGGGCGGTCCCGTGAACCCCATCCTCGATATTCTGGCGGAACTGCAAAACGACCGGGCGCGGGCGGTGTGGCTTTCGACCATTCCGCTCGGCGTCATCCAGCGCGACCATGCCGACATTGCGGCTGTCCTCGGAGCTGCCGGTTTCTCCGGCGGGCTGGCCTATCTCGCGGCACTCGTCGCTCACGTCAATTCAGTGCGGCTGGAGGACGGGTCGATCCCGATCGAAACGCGCCAGATCACGGATCATGCCCGCAAACTGATGTGGGGCGCTGTCAAGCAGGGGGAAATGGTGGAATGACATCTGAACCCCGTCTCTCGATCATACCGGGATGGATCGTCACGGACCCGCGCTTGAAGGGTAAGGATCTGCAGGTGATCTGCATGCTGGGGCGGAACGCCAACACCCGCCACGGATGGTGCCGGCGCAGCCAGGTGAAGCTTGCGGAGGCGCTTTCATGCTCGCGCTCGACAGTCCAGGCGGCGATTGACCGTCTCGTGGAAATTGGTGCGCTGGAGCGCCGCAAGGTGGAAAGTGCGAGTGGTCGCGACAGCGCTCATTGGTATCGCGTCGTCTACGATTCTGCCGTCGATAGCTCTGCATTTGATGCATGGGACGCTGACGACAAAGAGGAATTTGATCCTAATTCCTCCGCTGTAGCTGGTGCACCCCCTGCCGGTATACCGGCACCCCCTGCCGGTCCAGAGTCGGCACCCCCTGCCGGTTCTGGACCGGCACCTATTAACGCCTCTACCTTAACGCCTCCTGCTAAACGAGAAGAGAGAGAGCGCGCGAGCGAAGACGATGAAGGGGAAGAAAATCCCAAAGCGCTGGAACGGCGTTTTCGGAAATGGTGGTCATCGTGGCCGACGTACGCGATCGACGCTGAAATGCCGACACGGCGCGCTTGGCAGGATCTGGCGCCGGAGCAGCGCAAGGCCTGCGAGGAACGGACCCCAGACTATCTCGCTGCGGCCAAGGCCAGCGGTCGCAAGTTCTCGAAGGCTGCGGCCACCTACCTCTCGGAGCGGGCCTGGGAGCGTCTTGACGACAAGGTCGTGACTAAGGGCCCAAACGTTTCCGAGACCTACACCGCGTACTCACGACCGTGGATGGTCTCATGTCTAGCGGTTCTTTCTCGATCGCCCGTTCCGCTCATACTCGACAAAATTGAGGATCAGATCGTCGCTTCCAACCCTGAGAAGGAAGATATGATCTGGCGCAACAAGCGCATGCAGAGCGGCTGGCCGGAGATCCACAAGCTTTATCAAATCGTCGCAGATCGGAAGCAGATACGTGTGCCGGAGCGTCTCGCCTCCCTGGCTCCGTATCTGGACAAGGTCGAGGTTGGCGGACCTATTTGGGAAGCTTGGAAGCGACTGTTCCATGAGCGCTCATGGCTATTCATTCCGGAGCCTAAACAACTCCAGTTCGTGCAGTTCCCTGCCTTGCCGGAGGGCATCGAAGATCCTGATGAGGCAGTTGCTGCTGCCCTTCGCGAGTTCCAGAAGAAGCTGATCGAGGTACGGGACCATGACCATGCAGCATAAAATCACGGGCAAGAAGATCAGCTACAAGCCAATGATCGCTTCAGACCTGACGAACTCGGAACGGCGAAGGATCGACGACGGGAAGGTTAGAGCCGAACGGGCTCGCAATGCGCATCATAATCTCGTGCGGATGGCTCGAAAAGATGTCGCCGGTTTCGATTCTCGGGCTCGTTGGATCGTTGGCACTTGCCGTTCTGGAACTGAGCAGGCGATAGGTGAGGAGCTGAAAGAGCAGAAGATCGAGACCTGGTGCCCGCTTGAGCACTTCAGGACAAGACCTCGGAGAGGGCTCAAGCCTGTGGATATCTACAGGCCATTCTTCAGGGGGTACCTCTTTGTGCGGGTTGTTCCGTGCCATGAAGCGTTCGCTGGAGTGCTCTGCGCATCGCGTTTGAACAGCCTCATGGGGCGTGATGGCGAGCCTTTCCTGATGCCTGCAAGGTTGATGGATGCTTTGATGCTGTCTGTTCAAAAAGATGATTTAAAACAGGATGATGAGAAGCCTCTGCCGGTTCACAAAGGCGACAGGATTGTCATCCGTTCGGGTCCATTCGTGGACTTCCAGACGACTGTCAGGAAGGTGATCGGGGAGCGGTGGAAGCTACAGGCTGAGGTGAACATATTCGGCCGCATGACGCCAATTGAGCTGGACATTGACTCTGTCGCGCTCTCGCCGTAACGATTCGAACAAGCCGATGGTGAGTCTATCTCCATCGGCCTACGGGATGACCGGAGCGTCTGATGCTGCCCTTTCGGGTATTGATGTTCTCCTCTGGCCCCAGCCTTGAAGCCTCTCCAGTGAGGCACCGATTCAGGGCGAGTGCTACAGCTATGAGATGACGAATGATGAGGCGGCCGGAAGGTCGCCTTTTGTCGTCTTAGAGTATGCCTCGTCTTAAGTCCCTGCCACCTCGACTGACCTCGATGCCGCCTCGTCTTGGCCGTGCTGTCGGTGATGAGAAGGCCAGACTGCGAGAGCGCGAGATCAACACGCCGAATCGCAGCTGGTATCACAGCGCACGGTGGAAGAAGCTGCGGCTCGACGTTTTCGAACGTGACAGCTGGACCTGTAAGCAAACCGGAGCGATCTGCCTCGGCACGCATCCCGCTCCTAACAGCCCGGTCTGCGACCACGTCAAGCCGCATCACTGGGACGAGCAGTTGTTCTGGGACATCGACAACCTGCAGACCGTGACCAAAGCCTACCACGACAGCGAGAAGCAGAAGCAGGAGCGGGCGCAGCCCGGATGGTGAGATGGCAACAGCGAATGTCGATGCTGGTGAGGTGATGAGCAGCTTGACGCTGACGTTCACACTGACGCGCACCTATCGGGCTCGCATGTGGATCGGCACCCGTCTGATCCTCCTCGCAGGCATGATCCTCGGCACGTCGATGGTGATCGTCGAGGCGGACGACGACCAGGCCGAGGTCTGACCTCACCCCATCGACCAGGAGGGGGGGGTGAAAGTCTGGAACCCCTCTGCCTCCTGCACCCGCGTCCCCCTCACGTAGAGATTTTTTTCGGATGAGCGAGATATTTGACCTCTTTGGCCACCCCATTCCGGACTGGAAGGGGAAGCGAGGTCGCCCGCCTTACGAGGCGACCGAAAAAGATCGCAATAAGATCAAGCTCTTGCTGGCGCTCGGTTGGTCTATCGATCGCATGGCAAACGGAATTGGCATCTCTCCGGCCACGCTGAAGCGGTATTTTAGAGCCGAGCTGAAGCAGCGTGATGCCATGCGGGACAGGCTCGACGCTCGCCGGTTCGAGATCGCGATGGAGCAGTCGAACGCCGGCAACGTCACCGCGCTGAAGGAACTGGGCAAGATGCTCGACAGCAACGACCGCATGGGGATGGACAGCCGGTTGCGCGATGCTCAGCAGAAGCGAGCCGTCGCGAAAGAGGACGCCGCTCCGCAAGGCAAGAAGGAAGTGGCGAAGGCGGCGGCGAAGACGGCCGGCGAAGACAGCCACTGGGGCAACGACCTTCTGCCGGGTATGGCAGGGAAACCGAACTGATGGACACGGCATGGATGCCGGCTACTGCCTGGTCGACCGCTGTTCCAGACTGGAAGGAACGTATCCGGCTTCAGCATTCGCTAATCCCGGATCTTCCGCTCTTCGACAAGGTCGCCGAAAAGGCGCTTCGGATCTTCAAGCGGCTTCGTGTCCCCGATGTCATTGGCAATCCTACCTACGGCGAAGCGTGCGACGACTGGGTCTTTGATATCGTCCGGGTCATCTTCGGGAGTTATGATCCGGACCTGAAGCGGCGCATGTTGCGAGAATTCTTCCTGCTCGTGCCGAAGAAGAACGGAAAGTCGTCGATCGCCGCAGCCATCATGGTGACGGCGGCGATCCTCAACGAGAGGCCTGAAGCCGAGCTGCTGCTGATCGCGCCGACGAAGACGATTGCCGGGATCTCGTTCAAACAGGCTGCTGGCATCGTTCGCCTGGATGCGGAGCTTTCCAAGCTCTTCCACATCCAAGACCACCTTAAGATGATCACCCACCTCAACACGCTTGCGGTGATCATCGTCAAGGCTGCAGCAGCGGACGTCATCACCGGGTCCAAAGCGACCTACATTTTGATCGACGAGACGCATGTCTTTGCGACCATGGCGAAAGCTGCCGACATCTTCGTCGAGATCCGGGGTTCACTCGCCGCGCGTCCAGACGGGTTCCTGGCGCAGATCACGACACAGTCGAAGACGCCGCCAACAGGCGTCTTCAAGGCTGAGCTGAAAAAGGCGCGCGACGTTCGGGATGGGCTTTTCGCGTTCCCGATGTTGGCGGTTCTCTACGAGCTGCCGCCGGAAGATGCAGTCGACGGTGGATGGATGCGCCGTGAGCGTTGGGGCTTGGTCAATCCCAATCTCAATCGTTCGGTCGACGAGGACTACCTTGCTGGCGAGATCGCGACGGCTATGCGCGAGGGGCCGGAGAAACTGGCTCTGATCGCGTCGCAGCACTTCAACGTCGAGATCGGCCTTGGCCTTCACGCCGATCGATGGGCCGGCGCGGATTATTGGCTTGCAGCTGCCGTGCCAGGCATGACGTTGGATCGTCTACTTGCCGACTGCGACGTCGCCGTCGTCGGCGTTGACGGTGGCGGCCTCGACGACTTGATGGCGATTGCCGTCATTGGCCGGCACAAGGAAAGCAGGAACTGGCTGCACTGGGGTCGCGCATGGGCGCACGAAGATGTCTTCCAGCGCCGTCAGGAGATCGCTCCTCGCCTTCGCCAGTTCGAAGAGGAAGGCGACCTGGTCGTCTGCAAGGAAGTCGACGACGATGTGAAGGAAATCGCCGACATCTGCGAACGCATTCACGCTTCGGGACTTCTGCCGGAGCGTGCCGGGATTGGCCTCGACTCTTACGGGATTGCAACCCTCCTCGATGTTCTGGCGGAACGCGGCCTCGAAGGCGATCTCACACTTGCTGTCGGTCAGGGCTGGAAGCTGCAGTCGGCAATTACGACACTGCCGCGCAAGCTCAAAGATCGGACGATGGTACACTGCGGACAGCCGCTCATGGCGTGGGCTGCGGGTAACGCGAAGACTGAGCTTCGGGGCTCTAACTATCTCGTCACCAAACAGGCTGCCGGCGCTTCGAAGATCGACCCGCTCATGGCGCTGTTCAATGCCGCTATGCTGATGTTTCTCAATCCGGAAGCCTCCGGCCGCTCGGTCTATGAGACACGCGGAATAAGGATGATCTGAGCCGATGGGCATCATGGATTTGTTTCGCGGCAAAGAGGCTGCCCCAGCATCAACCGGCCGCGCCGAGGTCATGGCGTCCGGCGCAGGTTACGTCTCGCTCGACGATCCTCGCCTGATCGAGTTCCTTCGCGATGGCATGATGACGGCGACCGGCTTCACGGTGAATCCGGAAACGGCGCTGCGGAACCCGTCTATGTTCAGGGCCTGCAGCCTGATCTCCAACTCGATCGGCATGCTGCCGCTGCACCTGATCGTGCAAGAGACGAAAGAGAAGGCGACGGACCACCCGCTCTACCGTGTGCTGCACCGTCGACCAAACACCTTTCAGAGCGCGTTCGACTTCCGTGCCTGCATGCAGATGCGCGCGCTGGTGCACAAGAACAGCTTTGCACGGATCCTGCGGTCGACGAGCATCCGGACGGGGAAGTCGATCGTATCGGGCCTAGTGCCGCTCGATGCGCGCAAGATGACCGTCAGCCTGAACGCCAGCTGGCGCATGGAATACCTCTACGAGCCCAGCAACGGGCCGAAAATCCGATATCAGGCTGAAGACATCTTCCACCTCCGGGGTGCGTCAATTGACGGCTTGAACGGTTTTTCACTGATCGAGCAGGCGAAAGAGGCAATCGGCCTCGCGCTAAGTGCCGAACTCGCGGCGGGCCGGATGTTCAAGAATGGCACGCTGGTCGGTGGTGCGCTCTCTCACAAGGGAACCTTATCGGATCCTGCTTTCGAGCGCCTACAGGCTAGTCTTGCGGAGAAGGAAGGCGCGGATAACGCCGGCAAGAACCTGATCCTTGAAGAAGGGATGGAATGGAAGGCGTACGGGTCCAACGCCAAAGACTCGCAGATGACCGAGCTGCGCAAACTCCAGATCGAAGAGATCGCTCGCGTCTCCGGCGTGCCTCGACCGCTACTTATGGTCGATGAGACCAGCTGGGGTTCCGGCATTGAAGCCCTCGGACAATTCTTCGTCGCGTACGCCCTGAACCCATGGTTCGAAGCGTGGCAGCAAGCCGTCGAGCGATGCCTTCTGAATGATGATGAGGTCGAAATCTACGAGGCCAAATTCAATCCGGGAGCGCTTTTGCGCGGCTCTCTGAAAGACCAGGCCGATTACCTGTCGAAAGCGCTTGGCGCTGGAGGCCACCAGCCGTGGATCCATTACGACGAGGCCCGCAGCACGATGGACCTTCCTGATCGAGAGCGGCCAATAAACCCCATGACCGCGGCCCCAACTGCCCCGGACCCTGCGCGGACCTGAAAAGGATCATTACCATGAAGCCTACCAAGCCAATTTCAACTTCGACGAAACCGGCCGGTGCTCAGGTGGCGGGATCGTCCGTGATCAAGCCACCTCGCGGGTCGATCATGAAGCCGCAAGCTAAAGTCCGGCCGGGTGCCCTGCCTCTGCCTGCCAACCGCGACGTTGCGGCGTTCACAAAGCCATCCGTATTCGATCGGTGGTCGACAGATGCTGCCGGTGTTCGTGCGCTTGAACCCGGCGACAACGTCATTACCATGTTCGATGTTGTCGGCGAAGATTACTGGTCGGGCGGCGGCATTACTGCAAAGCGCGTTGCCTCGCAGCTGCGTGCCATCGGCCCAAAACCTGTCGAAGTCCAGATCAACAGCCCCGGTGGCGATATGTTCGAAGGCATCGCCGTCTACAACGTTCTGCGCGAGCATCCGCAGCCGATCACGGTCAAAGTCATGGGTATGGCTGCGTCGGCCGCATCGATCATCGCCATGGCGGGTGATCAGATCCTGGTCGGCGCCGCATCCTTCCTGATGATCCATAACTGCTGGGTCATGGCGATGGGAAATCGTCACGACATGAAAGAGACGGCCGAATGGCTCGAGCCTTTCGACCAGGCCATGGTCGAGGTTTACGCGGCACGGTCCGGGCAGGACCCGAAGCAGATCGCCAAGTGGATGGATGCCGAGACATTCATGTCAGGCTCCATATCTGTCGATCGCGGATTTGCCGATGGCTTGTTGCCAGCTGACACGATGACGGTCGACGAGAGCGCAAAGGCGCATGATCTCGATCTCAACGAAATTCGGGCGATGGAGCTTTCCCTCGTCTCGGCGGGTATGAAGCGCAGCGATGCGCGGGCTCGCCTCAACAAGATCAAGGGTACGCCTGGCGCTGCCCTTGAAGCCACGCCCGGCGCTGGCGCTGATTGGTCGGGACTGTCCGGCCTCCTTTCCACGCTTCGTTCCTGAGAGGACACCATCATGAAGCACATTGCACCGGGCGCTTTCGCGCTCGCGCGTCCGCGCGCCATCATCACGATGCCACGCGCCGACGCATCCAATCCGGCGGCGCTGCTCGCTGAAATCAAATCGGCATTCGAGGAATTCAAGACTGCCAACGAGCAGAATCTCAAGGGCAAGGCCGATGTGGTCGTCGCCGAAAAGGTCGATCGCATCAATGCTGCTTTGTCGACGATGGAAGGAAACTTTCAGAAGGCCGTCGACGATCTGAACGCCAAGGTTGCCGCAGCTGGCTCCGGCAACATCATCGGCGATATTCCTGGCGATCCGGAATATACCAAGGCGTTCAAAGCGCATATGCGCAAGGGTGACGTCTCGGCGGCCATGACCAAGGGCACGGCTGAAGACGGCGGCTATCTCGCTCCGATCGAATGGGACCGGACGATCACCGGGCGCCTCAAGCGGATCTCGGCAATCCGGGCCAATGCTCGTGTGCAGTCGATCACCGGCGCTGGCTTCAAGAAGCTGTTCACCGATCGTGCTATCGGTTCCGGCTGGGTGGGTGAAACCGCTTCGCGTCCGGCAACCAGCACGCCGCAGTTCGGTCAGCTCGACTTCATCCCCGGCGAGATCTACGCGAACCCGGCGATCTCCCAGCAGATGCTCGACGATGCTGCCATCGATCTTGAAGTCTGGCTTTCTGACGAGGTCGACACCGAGTTCTCTCGTCAGGAAGGCATTGCCTTTGTCGGCGGCGATGGTGTCAACAAGCCGAATTGTATCCTGACCTATGTCACCGGCGCGCCCAATGCCGCCAAGCATCCGTGGGGCGCCATTCAGGTGCAGAACTCCGGCGCTGCAGCCGGCGTGACGCTTGATGCCATGATCGACCTGATCGCCAGCCTGCCCGAAGAGCTGTCGCAGAACGCGAAGTTCTTCATGAACCGGCTGTCGGTTGCCGCCTATCGCAAGATCAAGGATGCCAACGGCAACTACATCTGGCAGCCGAGCCCAGCCGTCGGCCAGCCGTCCACCCTGTTCGAGGCGCCGATTGTCCAGGTTCCCGACATGCCAGTCGTGGCAGCCGGCAATATCGCCGCACTCTACGGCGATATGGAAGCGACTTACCTGGTCGTCGACCGTGTCGGCATCCGCGTCTTGCGCGACCCCTACACCAACAAGCCGTTCGTGCACTTCTACACGACGAAACGCGTTGGCGGCGGTGTCTACAACCCCGAGCCGATGCGCGCCCTGAAGATCGGCGTCTGATCCAGGCGGCGGGCGTCCTGCTACGCCCGCTACCACTCTGCTTCAGCCCAAAATCAAAGGAGGCCACAATGGCCACGACGAAACAGACCACCGCGGCAGGCGCCGGAACGCAGGTGCCCGAAGCGAACCATCACAATGAAACGGTCTCTGTCACCAACAGCGGTGACAAGGCTCCTGCGGCCACGCCGGAAACCGGCACGGAGACCAGCGACCAGACGGCGACCGAACAGGCGGCGAACATCGCACCGGCCACCGAAGTCGATCCGTCTGGTGCACCCGTCCAGATCGTTCCGGATGTGGACCTTTCGCACCCGGCAGTGGACGCCGATCCGCGCAAGGGCACAACGGTTGCCCAGAACCGGATCGACTTCAACGATCCGACACTGACCCCTGGAGAGGCTGTCGCAAACATGCTTCGCGCTCAGGGCGTCGAAGTCATCACCGACCCTTCCAGCAAGTAAGGTCGCTCCAATGGCAGACGTCGTCATCACTCAACTCGGCCCGCTATACACCTTGGAAGAGGTGAAGCAGCACCTACGCGTCGATACCAGCGATGACGACGCTACGATCCAGGCGTACATGGACGCCGCTGAAAAGACGGTGCTTCAGTACTGCAACGCATCGCTGGTGCCGTATGGTATCGAAAGCATCTTCAAGGTCGCCGCTATGCTGATCGTAAGCGACCTCTACGAAGAACGTAGCGGGAGCAGCGGAGTACCGAAGGCGGCGCAGCTTCTCCTAAACCCCTATCGTTGGCTGCGGGTCTGACATGCAAGCTGGTGATCTCGACCGCCGAATTACGCTACAGCGCGCCACGTCAGCGGCAGGACCGCTCAATGAGCTGGTCGACACGTGGAGCGATCTTGCAACGGTTTGGGCGCGCCGCCGCGATGCGTCCGACAGCCAGAAAATCGAGTTTGTGGCGGCCGGTCAGACCGGATCATTCATCGTCGCCCGCTTCACGGTCCGCTCAAGCACCGTCACCCGCTCGGTCACGCCTGTTGATCAAATTGTGCATGACGGGAAGGTCTGGGACATCAAGGGCGTGAAGGAAGCGGATGAAGGTCGTCGTCGCTTTATCGAAATCACTGCTTCTCGGGATGCCGACTGATGGCAAAGATCACCGTAAAAATCGACGGCTTGAAAGAGCTGGATCGGGCGCTCGGGCAGTTGCCAAAAGCCACGGCAAAGGCGGCGCTGCGTCGTGTTCTCGTCGAGGGGGGCGAGCTGATTGCCAGTGCAGCGCGTAGGAGGGCGCCAGTCGACGAGCATTACCTCTATGAAAGTATCGACGTCTCCACAAAACTGACCACGCGCCAGCGCTCCCTTCATCGGAAGGAAGGCGGGCAGGCTTTCCAGGAGATGTTCGTGGGCTCGAATAACCCTGCCGATATCCAGCAGGAGTTCGGCAACGAGCGTCACGGCCCACAGCCCTTCATGCGGCCGGCCTGGGATTCGACCAAGGATGCAGCACTGGAGCGCATCACGCTTCTGCTTTGGACCGAAATCGAAAAGTCGGCGGCCCGGGTCGCGAGCAAAGCAGCGCGGGGCAAGTGATGGAACAGGCTCTGACTGATCTGCTGGCATCGGTCGCCGGCGGGCACCGCTATTGGGGCCGCGCTCCGCAGAAAGCGACGAGACCGTTTGTCGTGCTCAACCGTGTCGGCGGCCAGCCGAACTATCACATGCAGGGTCCCTCGGGCTTCGTATCAAGCCGAGTCCAGGTGGATTGCTACGCGGACAAGTATACCGAAGCGGCCGCACTCGCCGCGAACGTGACCGCGCTCGTGTCCGGATACCAGGGCGGGACGATACAAGGAATTTTCGTCGAGAGCGAAAGAAGCCTTTCCGCAGCGGACGCGGGAGAGGTCAGCAGCGTGTTCCGCATTTCCATCGACATCACTGTTCTACACGGAGAATAAGACAATGACTGAAGCCCGCATCGGCTACGGCACCCGGTATGAAATCTGGAATGCCACCCTGCCTGTTCCCGCCTTCGTTTTCGTCGCTGAAGTGACCAGCGTTACCCCTGGCGCTGCATCGGCAGACCGCATCGACGCTACGCATATGATGAGCCCCGGCCGTCGGCGCGAGTACATCGCCGGACTGATCGATAACGGCGAGGCCTCGTTCGAAATCAATTGGGTTCCTGGCAGCGCGACCGACGAGCTGCTGCGCTCGCTGATGTCGTCCGGCGTGACCGTGCCGCACCGCATCACGTTCCCGAATGACGTCACCGTCACCTACGACGCGGCGATCACCGGCTACGAGAAGGAAATTCCCGTCGATGATCGAATGACGGCCACGGTCACTGTGGCTGTCTCCGGTGAGGAAGAGTGGGGAGAAGCCGAATAATGGCAAACAAGGAACGAGGCGAAGTCGGCTTTGAAGCCGCAGGCAAGACGTGGACGATGAAGATCGGCACGGGCGCCATGTGCGAGATCGAAGCGGAAACCGGCAAGAGCATTTCCGAAGTTGGACAGGCGCTCAACAGCGAGAAAACCGCCAGCCTGACGCTGATGCGCGCGGTCTTTTGGGGCGCACTACAGCAGCACCATGATGGTGTGACCATTCGCGCATGCAACGATCTGATCGACGAGCTCGGCGTGCAGCGTGTCGGCGAACTGATCGGCGAGGCGTTCCAGCTTGCCTTTCCCCAGAAGCAACCCGGCACCAAGAAGGATGCCGGCTCGCGCCCCAGGAAGGCGACGGCAGGATAGCCTGGCCGTCGCTGATTGCGGCGTGGGTAGAAGCAGAACAGCCTTACGAGCTGTTCTGGCGGCTCACGCTTCGCGAGATCGGGAATACTCTTCGGGGCGTCACCGACAGAAGAATTCGGGAAAGAGACGAGCGGATGTCTCTCGCCTGGCACATCGAGGCATTGGCCCGTGAGAAGAAGATGCCCAAGCTCGACAGCATGCTGAGCAGCAAGAAGCGGCCGGCCGGCAAGAAGATGACAGCCGAGCAGATTGAGGCTGTGACCCGCAGTTGGCTGACCTCGCGACACAGGAAGAAGTAGATGGCATCAGCTGTTATCGGCGCGCTCCGCGTGAACCTTGGCATTGACAGTGCCGAGTTTCAGAACGGGCTGAAGAAGGCGCAGGCCAGTCTTGGCGGTGTCGGCAAGGCGATGCAGTCGGCGGGAAAAAGCATGTCCGCCTATCTTACTGCACCGCTTGCGGCCATGGGTGCGTTGACGATCAAGACGGCCGGCGACTTCGAATCGTCGATGAACCGTGTTCAGGCAGCAACCAGTGCGTCAGCTGAACAGTTCTCGCAGATGCAGAAGCTCGCGTTGGATCTGGGGGCAAACACGTCCAAGTCGGCTTCTGAGGCTGCCGACTCCATGGAGATGCTGGCAAAGAACGGTGTCGGCGCCGAAGACATCTTGAACGGCGCGGCGGCTGCATCGATCAAGCTATCGGAGGCAACCGGCGGCGATCTATCAACTGCGGCTGACGTTGCCACGAACGTCATGGCGCAGTTCAAGATCGAGGTGAAGGATCTCGGCAAGGTCGTCGACGGTATCACCAACGTCACGCTCGCTTCGCAGTTCGGGTTCAACGACTACAAGGACGCCCTTGGGCAGGCTGGCGGCGTGGCTGGCGCGCTTGGTGTCAGCCTCCAGGAGTTCAACGCAGCGATCGCTGCCACCTCCTCGGTGTTCAATAGCGGCTCCGATGCGGGCACCTCGTTCAAGACCTTCCTGACAACCCTCGTGCCGAAGAGCCTGGCAGCGCAGATCGCGATGAAGGAACTGGGGCTCGAGTTCTTCAATGCCGATGGCTCGATGAAGTCCATGTCGGCGATTGCCGAGGAGCTGAAGACTGGTCTTGCCGGCTTGAGTGACGAGGCACGGAACAACGCAGTCAAAGAGATCTTCGGCATCGATGCGATGCGGACCGCCATCGCGCTTGCGGATCAGGGTGCGGCTGGCATCGACAAGATGACGGAGACCGTCGCCCGAACCGGCTCTGCGAACGAACAGTCTGCTGCGCGCATGAAGGGCTTCAACGGCGAATTGGAGAAGTTGAGCGGCGCGCTCGAAACGCTCTCGATCAACATCGCCAACAGCGGCCTTCTGGCTTTCGCCACTTCGCTGGTCAGCGCACTGGGCGGCCTTGTCGACAAGCTCTCGGAGACGAACCCTGAAATCCTCAAGTGGGGAACTGTGGTGGCAGGTGCCGGCTTGGCTCTTGGCCCGGTCGTTGTCGCGGCCGGTCTCTTTGTGTCGGCAGTGGCCGCGATCGGCGCGCCTGTCATTGCGACTGTGGCTGCTGTCTCGGCGCTCGCTGCTGCAGGGATCGCGCTCTACACGAATTGGGACCAGGTGCAGGCGTCGTTTCCCGGTGTAGCAACTGCCGTCGAAACAACGCTGGCCGTTATGAAGGTCAGTCTTACGGGCCTCCTTGAGAACGCTCGCCTGATGGCCTCCGGTGTCGCCATGGCGCTGACCGGGGATTTCGCAGGCGCGTGGACGAGTGCGCTCGCGCTGGTGAATAACTTCTGGCAGACCTTCGGTTCCATCGCGGACACGATCGTGCCAGGCTTCACGGCAAAGGTGGTGGCTCTGGTGGAAAGCGTGAAGCAGATGGCAACCGAGATCGTCGCCGCGTTCACGGCACTGCCCGGACAGATGATCGCGATCGGCGGGCAGATCATCGACGGTCTCTGGCAGGGCATCAAGGCGAAGGCCGAAGCTCTCAAAACCAATGTGATGGGCATTGCAAGCAGCATTGTGAGCTGGGTTAAAAACCCGCTCGATGTCCATTCGCCGTCTCGCGTGATGCACGAGATCGGCGTCAACGTTATGCAGGGTCTCAGCAACGGCATGACGAGCTCGAAAGCTCCTGTCCTCGCCGTCGCCGGCAGCACGGCATCTGGGATCAAGACGACATTCGACGGCCTCGATGGTGTCGGTTCCAACCTTGGACAGGGAATGGAGAGCGCGTTTTCCGGTATCGGCTCGTCGATCGCAGACGCGATCAAGGGCACGAAAGACTGGAAGGATGTCGCACTGGATGCGATCCGCAGTGTTGCCAGCAGCCTGTTGTCCTCAGTGACATCGCAGATGGGTGGTGGTGGCGGTGGTCTCGGCGGGATCTTCACCGGATTGCTTGGCGGTCTGTTCGGTTTTGCGAATGGCGGCTCGTTCAACGTGGGTGGCGCCGGCGGTATCGACAGCCAGCTGGTCGCCTTCAAGGCAAGCCCCAACGAGACTGTCAGCGTCACCAAACCCGGCCAGAGGACAGGCGGCGGTGGAACTCTCGTGTTCTCTCCGACCATCGACGCTCGCGGCGCGGACCAAGCGGGGCTTTCCCGGGTGCAGCGCCAGCTCGACGACATGCAGCGCAACTTTGGCAAAATGGTCGATGCGCGTGGCAAGGTGCGCGACACAAGAGGGGTACGTGGCTGATGGCTCGATTGCTGGATTGGCCGGTTGGTCTTGGCATCCGCGCGCGGCGTCCTCTGTCCGGACCGCGCTCGAAGGGGGCCAGTGGTCGGCAGGAGAGCATCGGCGGCCGATATCAGTCTGTCGCCTCGGCATTCGGCTACTGGAAATACGAGATCGTCTTGCCCGTGGCGCGTGGCCGGCTCTATCGCCGGATCGAAGGCCTCGTGACGGGCTTGCACGGTGGCGCAAACGCGGTGCGGGTAGCGTGGCCGGTTCCGGATGGTCTGACCTTTAAAGAGGCCGGCACGGCGGTGACGACCACGCAGGAGCGGCGTGGCATGCCGTGGCAGAACGGAAAGCCGTGGTCGAACGGAAAGAACTGGAAAGTGTCGACGCCGACGGTCGCAGTCGCAGCCCCGAGCCCGTTCGACGCTACAATTATTCAGCTGGCTCCGCAGTTCTGGGGCCACAGCCTTGGACCTGGCGACGAGGTTGGCTTCGTCCCGTTTCACTTCGGCAAATACATGATCACGCAGGACCAGGGCGACGGCATTTACAGGATATGGCCGCCGCTTCGTAAAGCCATCACCCCGAGTGATTTTGCAACGCTGGAGCCAACGCTTGCGATGACGCTCGACAACGAAAGCGGATCTGACCTCTCCCGAAACGTCGATGTCGGCGAGGAGACGACGCTCACCTTGTCGGAAGTCTTCGACTACGACGTTCGAACCTATTTCACGGACTGACCATGACCGCTGACAGACGCGAGGAGATCATCGGCATGCGTCGTCGCGATCTCGCATCGCTGCACGCCTCCGAACTGAACCGAGCGCTGTTTCCAGCCCCGGAACGGGACGACGACGCGATGACCGGTGAAGAAAAGTCGCAAATCCAAAGCGCGGTTACCGCACTGGTGAATCAGCACCGGCAAGAAATTGCCCAGTGGCAACAGGCGAACGGCTGATCATGCCCCTTTTTACCGACGAGGACCGCGCGTTTCTGCGGCGACCGCATATCGCTCGTGCGTGGTTTGCGACGCTGTATCTGCCGAGCGGCACGTGGAACGTTCATAACGGTGTCGGCAAGAAGTTCGTCGGCGGGATTGAATGGAGCGGCGTTTCCGATCCTGCTGGCCGACAACTGGTTTCGGTGTCTGCGGTCGAAGATCCCCGCTTCGGGCAGGCTGCGAAAATCGACATCGTGCTTTCCGGCGTCAACATCGAATTCCTGCGCTCGGTCAAAACGACCGCTCGCGAGATCGAGG
>Ga0213835_100524_pt1 | contig 34893 bp, 28 predicted proteins | sample SWPATP01_FD_160576 | JGI IMG/M metagenome (GOLD analysis project Ga0213835, IMG submission 160576) | Coastal seawater microbial communities from Marineland, Florida, United States - SWPA TP0 #1 | ecosystem: Environmental > Aquatic > Marine > Coastal | place: USA: Florida | collected 2016-08-05
CTATCGGGTCAACGGCAAATTTTGTTCATCTGACGCACCACCCATATGGTGGTCAAGAAACCCGGTTTCTCAGTCGAAACGGTGGGGCGGGTTTATTAATATCGTCGTGGGAATGGAGAATTGACAGCAGGTGGGGCGGGTTTATTAAGATGGTTGTGGGGATGGAGAATTGACAGCGGAGGCGCGCCCCTACAATTAATAATTATTAATTATCAATTATTAATTAAACTTAATGCTTGTAAGTCCTGTTTGGCTTGCATAAAGCGCCCTTGTAACAGGGCAGAAACCCCCCGTAATACTAAAAACTCTGGTTGTTCAGGGCTTAACTCTAAGGCAGGTTTTAGGGCAATTTCGGCAGCTCTAGCGTTAAAATTATATAGGTGTACAAAGGCGAGATAACCATGGGCGAAGGGGTTATTAGGATCGAGTTTGGTGACTGTTTCTAAAGCAGCGATCGCTCCATTTACATCCTGTTCTAACACGGAAGCTAAAGCTAGGCTATATGCTAGGTTTAAATTATCCGGTTCTTGGTTTAACCTATAGGCTAGGGTTTTTTGGGCCTGTTTGGTATAGTCCTGGACAGGATCATATTGGTTAATGCGACGAATTTCATTAAAAATTACCTCCAGTCCCTGTATACCCTGGGGAAGTTTTAGGGCGAGTTGTTGAAGTTGGGTAATTAAATCCAATTCTGGGGCGGGTGAGGGGGCTGCATTAGGGTCAATGGTGAGGGTAATGGGGGGGGAGGCGATCGCATAGGTTTCCCCGGTTTCTCGGCTTAAATAGGTGGCTTGCAGGGTATAATTGCCCGGTGTAGCATCCGGTGGCGGCAGCATAGCCATGCGTTCAACCACCTCGAACCCTGTGGCTGTGTCTTCTGGTAATTCTAGCCGTCCTGAACCTATGGCGCGATCGTGGAACCATTGGGTATTATTGTCATCATCTGATCCAGTCCAAGTTAATAACACCAAACCCGACTCAAGCTGTTGTGGGGGACCTGACCAAATGTAGGTAATGGGAATGGGAGTCCCTGGGGGGGTGCTTTCAGGAACAATTACCGCCTCTAAATTCACGACCTCAGAAATATCGGCGCGGGGGGAAACTTCCACGGGTGAGGGGGTGCAACGATGGAGGTTTAAAGTGCTACCATCTGGTAGGAGCCAATTACGATAAACTGGGAATTGAGGACCTTGGGCGATCGCTGTTACCATCAAGGCTTGGGCTTCTTTAATGCGATCGACAGAACCCTGATCTCCCGTTTTGGTGATAAACCAACAAAGGGAACCAGCATCTTGAGAAACTTCGTCATAAGCAATACCCACCTGGCGACCGTAGACCTGAAAATCTTTAATTGCGCCATAGTAGTCGATATTATGCTGATTGATATTTTCCGTGGAAGGCAAAACCCCGATGGTATTCTGTAGGTAGGGTTCGGCTGCCAAAATGGTTGATATAATTTCTGGGTGAGGCCAGTTAACGCCTATTTCGGCGTGGCGGGTATTTCCGGGACTTAGCAAGCTGCGGAATTGTTGACCGGGAACTCCACCCACGGGCCACAGAGTTAAGATCATTAACAACACAGCTAGGGCTAAAGTTCCCCAACGCACTCTCACCCCCCACCATTTCGGCCAGAGGGTGAGTCCCCAAGCTAATACAATTGAGAGCATGGGTAATAGGGCGAAATTGTAGCGAAAGTCTTTATTGGGGTTGAGAGAACAGAGTAAATATCCCCCAATGAGAAAGACTCCTAACCAGGCGAAACTAGATTTCGGGGTGTCTGGGGGAAGGCTGCGCCACCGAATTAGGTAAAGTAAAAAACCGACAATGGGAACTAATAATAACGGCCAGGACACATGGTCCGGGAGGAGACTTAGATAGTAGGTCCAGGCTTCGGGGTCGGTTAAGGGAGGATCTCCTTCGGCGCGCGCGGCGTATATAGTGGCCCGTTGTACTGATGTGATCATTAACAGCCAGGTATTTGACAGCCACGGACCGAAGACTAACACAGACAGCAAGCCAGCGATCGCCATTTGAAAAAACCTTCCCCAGTCCCGTCTTTTTAGGGTTCCCACCGTTACCCACAACAGGGGAACAAACAAAAATAGGGCGGTGGTTTGTTTGACTAAAAATGCCAGTCCTACGGATATTCCTACGGCGATCGCCCATAACCACTGATAACGCGGTTGTTCACATTTGCGCCACATAGTCAGCAGGAAAAAACAGAAGGCGACACTGGCCGTGACGGGATAATCTAGGAGATATTCAAAACGATATAAATATAATGCCGGGAGTAATAAGCATAAACCCGCCGCCCATAAAGCTACTTGGCGGTTAAAAAGTTGGCATCCGATACCGTACACAGACCCTAGTAATATGGCACTAAAAAGCAGATGCACTAGGTTGGCAGTGTCTGGACTAGGATCCCATATATTTTGAAAGGGAATGGTGAGAATATATACTAGGGGGGGGATTTTGGCTGACAGGTTCCAGATATAATCCCACCATTGACCAGAAAACCATTGGGGGTCCTCGAAGGCGCGGCGATAGATCAGGCTTCCTGTTAGGTAATAGGCGGGGTCCCAGGCGGGTACAGACCGATCAAAGATAAACCAAAGGCGATCGCTAATGGCTCCTATTAGCCAGATTATACTAATGGCGATCGCACCTGTTATTTTTTTTGACCCTTCAGCGATAACCTTTCCCTCCCGATAACTCTGAACCTCATCAAAACTAAACCGAGCTTCCCAGACAATATTGGACACCTTCGCCTCAATTGCCTAAGAAACCCGATTTCTGGTGTCATTATACTAGAACAAGCCCAAAGTGAAAGACTTGTCAATGGGGAAGGTTGCGCCAATACCTAGCCAGAGGGTAACAAAAGTTCCAAATAGGAATATTGCTGTAGCGACAGGACGGCGGAAGGGGTTCTGAAACTTATTGACATTTTCAATGAAAGGAACCACCAATAGACCTACCGGAATGGAAGACATCATTAACACCCCTAACAATTTGTTCGGGACTACCCGCAGAATTTGGAACACCGGCCAGAAGTACCACTCTGGCAGAATTTCCAGGGGAGTCGCAAACGGATCGGCAGGTTCTCCTACCATAGCAGGGTCAAGGACTGCCAAACCAACGATTAGGGCAAAGGTTCCCACGATAACCACCGGGAAAATATACAGCAAGTCATTGGGCCAAGCTGGTTCACCATAGTAGTTATGGCCCATACCTTTAGCAATTTTTGCTCTCAAGACTGGATCACTAAGATCCGGCTTTTTCATGATTGACATGGTGCGATCGCTCTCCTTAGTATTATGATTCGGCTCTGCCACCATCGGGGTAGCAAAAGCTACTCCCATCTGATGGTTTAAGATTTAGGCAGAGTTTAGAGGGGGCCTGAAATACCTTGTTTACGGATCATCAGGAAGTGCAGCAACATGAATACTGCAATCAACCAGGGTAAAACGAAGGTATGCAGGCTGTAGAAACGGCTGAGAGTGGGTTGTCCTACCGCAGCACCACCGCGCATCAATTCAACAATAGTTGAACCTACAATGGGGATAGCTTCGGGAACTCCAGATACAATTTTAACCGCCCAATAGCCGATTTGATCCCAGGGAAGAGAATATCCAGTTACGCCAAAGGAAACTGTGATCACTGCCATAACTACCCCTGTTACCCAGGTGAGTTCCCGTGGCTTTTTGAAACCGCCAGTTAGGTAAACCCGGAAAACGTGCAGGATCATCATTAATACCATCATACTGGCAGACCAGCGATGGATAGAGCGAATCAGCCAACCGAAACTTACTTCTGTCATGATGTACTGAACAGAGGTAAATGCTTCGGCGACGGTCGGCTTATAATAGAAGGTCATCGCAAACCCAGTAGCAAACTGGATTAAGAAGCAAACTAGGGTGATCCCACCCAGACAGTAGAAGATATTTACGTGGGGAGGGACGTATTTGCTAGTGATGTCGTCGGATATCGCTTGGACATCTAGCCTTTCGTCAAACCACTTGTAGGTTTTTGATTCGGTGATTTCCTTTGAGAACATGAAGCTAGGATTCCTAAAATATTAATTGCTGCCTTGGTTGTTAGGTCTGAACTCTAACGCTCATATGGGTCAATACACCAGACTAGCCAGACTTTCCCGTTTAGTTTGGTTAAAGGTCTCTGTCAATTATATGGCAGTGCTAACCTTGAACCCAACGGGTGATTTATATCTCGCTACTTGAGAAGATCGGGGATTGGTTGAATGCCTCTCGGTTCAGTCCTAGGAGGCCTGAACGCAGATGCTGAAATTTCACCAAGTGCTGAGGATAGCAGACCCAGTGTTCTCTCCTCTCATAAAAAATGTAACATAACTTTAATCATTATTTGAATGAGCGAAAATCAGATTTCCCCAAAATCAAGTCCCCATTCTCCCGGCGGCGGAGAGTATTTATCTCTATTGCTGGCGGTGGCTTTTTTACTGTTTCTCATGCGGACGGCTTTTCCTTGGCTATTGGCGATCGCCTCTGGGGTCGGTGGCTGGATGCTATGGCGATACTACTCCTACCAGTCCCGCCGCCTACAACAACGCCTCGATACGGCTTTTTATGCTTTAATCCGGGAACATCAAGGACGGATCACCCCTTTGGACCTGGCTTTGGCTACTCAGCTTCCCGGTCCCCAAGTTCAGGCTTATCTCGACCAAAAGGCGCTGGAATTTGCGGCTGAGTTTGAGGTAACAGATGATGGTAGGATTTTTTATACTTTCTCGACGGTCGCTTCTGTGACTGTGGCTGACCCAGAACCTGCTATTGATACCACAATGGCGACTGTGGCTGACCCAGAACCTGTTATTGATACTCAAGTTGTGAAGGTTCCCCGTCCGACTGTGGAACTTCCCCCAGTTTCTGTTAATCAAACTCCACCGGCTCAGGGGTTTGATGTACCCAATACTATTAGACCTAGGAAACCAAAACCTGTTAGACCCTACCCCGAGGCGATCGCCTGCGAGTATTCTCAGGAAAACCAGGAGTTTCCGCACCCGCCAGAATTACCTAGGTCTGAGATCACTGAGTTGATGGAACGTAACCGCTTAGGCGATCGCTTTTCAGCGGACTAAGTTGATATAATCGATATACAGTGCGGGACGTTCAGGCATTAAATAGGGTAGAAACACCCGAAATAACCGCCTGATGGCGACTTCAGCCCCTTGGTTGAATATAAGAGGCTCGCCTCTGAGCATCCCCATAAATGTTTATATGTCCCAAAGTTTGGTATATAAATATACAAAACAAGGCAGGGAACTCAAGGTCAAAACGCAAAATCGGGAATCTTAACGATTTCTTAACAATTGCGTTGAGAGTAACGGCGATAGCCACCCCCAGTTTTGGGAATCATAACCCCAGGACTGAAGCGGGGAACGGAAGGCGTGAAGTAGAACCTACTACCAGAGGCGACCACTGCCAACCATCCATGATTAAGGAAATCTGAATGTTCCGACTTGAACCGCCGTAAGGATTAAGTAGCGAAACAGGTTGATACGCTCCGCTCAAAAGAGTTAGGGGAAAAAGTAGGGTAATTGTAACATCACCTACACAGACCTTTAAAAGTACCCCGGTGGAAAGGACAAATCTAAAGATGGAATGCCCATATAAACGGAACGTTGTAATCCCTCTTAGGCTCTGAGAGTATGGTCGATACCTCAGTAGTGACAAGTGTAAGCGGATAGTGCGAGACGTTCGGGTATGAAATAGGGCTGAAATGCCCGAAATAACTACCCGGTGAGGATTCCAGCTCCGAATCTGGATATAAGGAAACCTCTCCTGACCATCCTCATAACTGGTTATATGTCCCGACGCTTAGGGAACTAAGCAAGGCAGGGAACTCAAGGTCATAAACGAACTGAGAAATCAGGGAGTAGAGAGTAACCGCGATAGCCACCCCCAGTTTTGGAAATCATAACTCCAGGATAGAAGCGGGGAACGGAAGGCGTGAGGTAGAACCTACTACCAAGACGCGACCACTGCCAACCATCTATGATTAGGAAGACCGAATGTCCGACTTGAACCATCGTAATACACTAGCAGCGAAATAGGTTGACACGCTGCGCTCAAAAGGGCAAGGGGAAAAGTAGGGGGTTCGTCCGACTACCTACACAGACCTTTAAAAGTACCCCGGTTCTGAGGACAAATCTAACGATGGAATGCCCATATAATCGGAACGTTGTAACCCCTCCAAGACTCTGCCTATAAACAAGTGAGCAATATTACTCATAGGCAGTAGTGATAAGTGTAAGCGCAAGTCTCGGAGGGTGAAGGATGCGACCAGAAGCCAATGCCCATCTGTAATGGCTGGGATATGCCCACAGGTCGCGGTATGGATATAGATACTGCAATTAGTAGGATCCTAATGGCAGCGAGTTTAAAGACTACGTGTGCATACAACTCCAAAAGTTGAAGTACGAAAGCAGGGGTTCGTAACCCTGTTCCTATTGACAAAAAGGGTATCCATATCAGGAGCCGTGTGATGCGAAAGTATCAAGCACGGTTTTGAATAGGAGTTCGAGAAGGTGACTTCTCGTCCGACCTTACCTGTCACTCAAAATTTTAGACCCATGAGATATAAATATCATCGCCAAATCCAACCTAAACTTAGTGCCATTCCCCGTCAGAAGTCTCAGGCTAATCTTTACCGAAATTCATATCTACTGGCGGTTGAAAAAAAGCGCCTAACCGAAGAATTGGAGGTTTTACAAAGTCGGAGCCATATCATCGAACAACGACTCGCATTGATTGAAGACCAACTAGGAGAACTAGAAAAAGATGTAACTCAATTATCAGTTCCACCTTCCCCTAAACCTCAAAATAATCTTCCTGTCAATAATCCAGAACCGCCACCTCAATCTAACCCCACCAATTCCAGCCATATTAATACCTTTATGGTTGATTATTAGGAATAATTAAAGGCGGTTTTATGATATAAAAACAGAAATATAAAACCGCCTCTACAGGACTTCTAACACTGCTTTCGGGGATAATTTGCCCTTAAACCAAACGACTCGCGCCGGAATCTCACTAATTTTAACTCCCGCTTTAGCTAAGTTTAAACGTTCGGAAATCGCTAAAATTAAGTGGTCGCATTCAGACTGCCGCACTTGAGAGAATTTCTTTCGTAAATATTCCGATCGCCAATAACCAACTATTTCTAACAGAAACATTCTACCATCAGGATGAACTAACCGAAAATCGGGAATCATCACACTACCAGGAATGGGAATCAAATCGACTTCCCTTTCTAGTCGCCACTCAGTTTTTAGGGAACTCCAACGGTCAGCAAAAGACTCTTCAATCATGCTATCATAGGGTTTACCTGGGGGATAGTGGCTAACTAATTGACAGTCAGAATTGAGGGTGTAACGACCCGTTTTAATTACCTTCGTATAAGGGTCTCGCTGTTGTAGGGTAGCCTGTAGACTCCATTTGGTGACATGGAGTAAAGCTGGTATCATTTTCGCTAAGGCTAACCCATAGCGTGTACTAGCTTTAAATAAGCTGGTGGGTCCGTCTACCGTAATCGTAAATCCATGGTCTGCGTCTCCTTCAATATACGCCATTAACTGAAATAATTTTAAGTACCGAAACAAAAGTTTATATTCTCCGGGGTCGTTACGGTAGGCGTTGATTTTGATCTCACTAGCACGATAAAATATACCCTGTACTTGTGACAAGTTATAACGGTGAATTAAGGCTTCTGGCGTGGGAGTATCAAATTGGGTCAAAATCCGGTTTTCTTGGAGATCTGCATATAGTCCTACTTGAATTTCGGAGGGGAAAACTTCCCGTTTTAATTCGGCGGTTAATTTCAGGGATAATTCCTCTAAAGTTTGCGCGGTAGAATAGGGAGAAGGTATCGATTTAGCGGCTGCGGAAAATACCCTTTCTCGTAACTTTTCGGGGTCGAGAGGGCTGATAATTTCAAAAGTACAAAAACCACTCCTAAGTAAGTGGGCTAATCCTCGTTTGATGCGATAGTTGGGGCGATCTCCTTCTAGGTCTTGGAGTTGGCGGTTTAATTCGCCTTGACTATGGTTGACGCAGTTGGTAAATTGTTCTATGATTTCGGAGGCGATCGCTAAATTTCCCTGGTTAATTGGTAATCTCAGGGGGATAATTGTTTCTCCATTTTGTCGATAGCTGAGTAAATCAGTGGGTAACATATCAAGGTAAAGTTAATCGTAAAATCATTATCAGTTTTGGCGATCGCCTTTCTATGGGTGAGACGGTTGACTCATTCCCATAGACCAGAGAAATGCGATCGATGCGTAGGCTTGGATTATTTCCAAATTGTCATTAATTTAGCCTCATATTAAAACATTACCACACTACGAATAGACTCTCCTCGGTGCATCAAATCAAACCCTTCGTTAATCTGTTCAAAAGGCAAAACATGAGTAATTAAATCATCAATATTAATCTTACCCTCCATATACCAATCAACAATTTTCGGCACATCAGTCCGACCCCTTGCGCCGCCAAAAGCCGACCCTTTCCAAACCCTTCCTGTCACCAACTGAAAGGGACGGGTACTAATTTCCTGTCCCGCTGATGCTACCCCGATAATAACACTAACTCCCCAACCTTTATGACAGCATTCTAAAGCCTGACGCATAACTTTAACATTACCAATACACTCAAAACTATAGTCAGCGCCACCCTTAGTTAAATCCACTAAATAAGCCACCAAATCACCCTCAATTTCTTGAGGATTCACAAAATGAGTCATCCCAAATTTTTCGGCAATTTCTCGCTTTTGCGGGTTAATATCAACCCCGACAATCATATCAGACCCCACCATTTTCGCCCCTTGAATTACATTTAATCCAATCCCCCCTAAACCAAACACTACCACCTTAGAACCCGGTTCAACTTTCGCCGTATTAATCACCGCACCGATACCCGTTGTCACCCCACAACCGATATAACAAACCTTATCAAAAGGTGCATCTTCCCTAATTTTAGCTACCGCAATTTCTGGCAAAACCGTATAGTTAGAAAAAGTCGAAGTTCCCATATAATGATGAATCATTTTCCCATCTTTGGAAAAACGGCTACTACCATCAGGCATTAATCCCTTTCCTTGGGTTCCTCTAATGGCTTGACAAAGGTTGGTTTTCATGCTAAGACAATACTCGCACTGACGACATTCTGGAGTATATAAAGGGATGACATGATCACCCGGTTTAAGACTTTTTACATCTGGTCCTACTTCTACTACAATTCCCGCCCCTTCGTGTCCTAAAATAGCTGGAAATAATCCCTCTGGGTCAGCACCAGATAATGTATAAGCATCAGTATGACAAATTCCTGTGGCTTTAATTTCCACTAACACTTCCCCAGCTTTTGGACCTTCCAGGTGGACGGTTTCTAGGCTGAGGGGTTTTCCGGCTGACCAAGCAACGGCGGCTTTAACTTCCATAGTATACCTCTGAGTTTATTTGATTATTTAGATTATCATAACTTAGAATCTGGGGATAAATTCATGCCAACAGAGTTGTTGAATCTTCAAATTAACCCGCCTAAATTTACCTTTGTTGACCTGTTTTCCGGTATTGGTGGCTTTCGCATTGCTTTAGAAAATTGGGGCGGTCAATGTTTGGGATATTCGGAAATAGAACCGAATTCTATTCAGGTATATCAACACAATTTTATCAGATATGCTAATCGTGATGAACCCAACCTAGGAGATATGCGATCGCTTCATAAATTCCCCTTTACTGTCGATTTAATCACGGGGGGAGTTCCTTGTCAACCGTGGTCAATTGCGGGAAAACTGCGGGGGTTAGATGACCCAAGAGGTCAGTTATGGTTAGATACTATTCGAGTTATTAAAATTAATCAACCCCTAGCTTTTATCCTCGAAAATGTCAAGGGTTTAACCGACCCCAGACACCGCCCACAGTTTGAGAGTATTCTGGAGTCATTATCCGCCGCCAATTACCATCTAAAATGGCAGGTACTTAATGCCTCAGATTTTGGCTTACCGCAAGACCGCGATCGCGTTTTTATTGTGGGAATACGTCGAGATATTAATCAAGGTCAAAACTTCCAATTTCCCCAACCCTTAAATCAACATCCCCAACTGTTTAATTTTGTGGAAGGGGTCTCTCAGGAAGCCGTCATCAAAAAAAAGTTTTCGCCCCAGGTTTTATTTGGCAACCATATTCCCCCAGCGCGAGGTCGCTTTCAAAAAAATGATGAACTCAATGATTTTTTTCTGTTTTCCGACGTGCGAAATGGACAAACAACCATCCATTCTTGGGATTTAATCGAAACTAGCGATCGCCAAAAACAAATTTGTGATATAATCCTCAAAAATAGGCGCAAAAAAATCTATGGACCTAAAGACGGTAATCCCATTCCTTTAGCAGCATTACAACAGTTAATTGATGATTTACAAGAATCGGAACTTAATCAACTGATGCAAAAACGAATTTTAAGACATATAGAAAATCAGGGTTATGAGTTTGTTAATTCTAAAATATCTTCTGGTATTAACGGAGTCGCCAAAATCTATCTAGCCCACGCCCAAGCGATCGCCACCTTAACCGCGACAGGAAACCAAATATTTGTAGCCACCAAATCCTTTAGTTGTCAGAATCATCAACGATATAAGCAAGAGTTTATCAACATCATCTATCATCCTCAAAACTACCAAGAAATCACCCCCAGAGATACAGCAAGATTACAAGGTTTTCCCGATTGGTTTGTGTTACATAAAAACCCCAGTATTGCCAAAAAACAACTAGGTAATGCTGTCCCCGTCCCGGTAGTCCAGGCAATTGCTAAATTATTATTAAATTTCTGGCTATAGGCATCACAGATATGCTAGATGTAGCCACCATAACTATTAATTATCCAATAATTGGTCAAGCCAAAACCCCATTAGTTAATCCTTATACAAATTCCTAGATAGCGATATATTTTAATCCCTATGAATGAAAATCCCCCATCTCAAGAAAGCGCCATATCTAAATTTTTCCAGTTTGAGAAACTCCAAACTAACCTGCGAAGCGAAATAGTCTCAGGAGTCACTACCTTTGTGACTATGGCTTATATTTTGGTGGTTAACCCCGATATTCTTTCCAACGCCATTTTTTTAGAAACCCCTGGCGACCTATTCGGAGAAATTGCGATCGCCACCGCATTATCCGCCGCCATTGCTACCCTAATTATGGGGTTATATGCTAACTATCCCTTCGCCCTAGCCCCAGGAATGGGTTTAAACGCTTATTTTGCCTTTTCCGTGGTCCTCAGCCAAGGAATTAGCTGGCGAGTCGCCCTAGGCGCAATTTTCATCGAGGGATTAATTTTTATCGCCCTCACCTTCGGAAATATTCGCGCCCAAATTGTCACCGCCATTCCCAGCGGTATTAAACACGCCACCGCCGCCGGAATAGGTCTATTTATCGCCTATATCGCCCTGACCAAGACAGGTTTAATCATCTCATCCGAAGCTACCGTTACCACCCTAGGCGACCTTAGCCAACCCACCGTATTAATTACCCTAATTGGCATTTTAATCACTGCCGCTTTTGTCGTCCGTCGCATTACTGGGGCTTTATTATGGGGTATTATCGCCACCGCATTATTAGGGTGGATTTTAGGCATTGCCCCCTGGCCGCAAGGTATCATTAGTTTACCGCAATTTCCCGGAGATTTATTAGGTCAAGCCTTCGTTGGTTTGGGAGGAATATTACAGGGTAATTTTTGGCAACTGTTAACAGTTATATTTGTCTTTCTATTTGTGGATTTATTTGATACAGTCGGCACCTTAACCGGCTTAGGGATGAAAACCGGATATATCAACGAAAAAGGCGAACTTCCTAGGGCAAATAAGGCATTTATAGCCGATGCAGTTGGCACCACAATAGGAGGGATTTTAGGCACTTCAACCGTCACAACTTATATTGAATCAGCATCAGGTATTTCCGAAGGGGGACGCAGTGGATTTAATGCCATTACCGTGGCGGTTTTATTTTTCCTTTCCATCCTATTTATACCCCTATTGGCGGGGATTCCATCTTTTGCTACCGCCCCCACCTTAATTATAGTAGGAGTGTTGATGATGGCTAGTGTCCGGTCAATTGCTTGGGACGACCCAGCCGAGTCTATATCGGCATTTTTAACCCTATTTATTATGCCACTAAGCTACTCTATTGCTGATGGTTTAGCGGCTGGATTAATTGCTTATCCAATTCTGAAAACCCTCCAGGGTAAATGGTCAGAAACTACTCTGGCTATGTGGGTTTTAGCTGCCATTTTTTTGTTAAAATTTATTTTAATTGGTGGCTAGTATTACCTCTGTGTTATAATTTAGATGGTGGTTGTATTCTGAACTTAATTACAAGAGATGAACTTCCCTGATATATTCGGTGATTCAACCAATAGTAACCCTAACCCTAACAGTGACCCACGATTTCAATAGTTTGTTGAACGTTTACAACAGGTGGAAGATCGCGATCGCCTAATTCAGGAAACCCTGAATGGGTTACGAAAACACCTGAAAAGCGATCGGATAGTGTTGTACTACTTCTACAAGGAATGGCGCGGACAAGTCACCTTTGAATCACTGCGTTATATCGACTATTCCATTTATGGCTCCGCCGGGGCTGATGATTGTTTCAGCAATAAATATGCTAGACTCTATTTAGAAGGGAGAATATCGGCGATTTCAGATATTGATGAAGCCGACATTGACCCCTGCCATCGTGATTTTCTGAAAAGCATCAGAGTTAAGGCTAATTTAGCTGTTCCCGTGATTAAAAATCAACAATTATGGGGGTTACTAATTGCCCACCATTGTCAAGCTCCGCACTCTTGGGTTGACTCTGAGATTTTAACGATGAAACAGGCGGCTACATTATTATCAGAATCACCATTTTTGGACTAATGCGATTAATCACTGTTTATTGTTGCCTGGTATTTGCTTAACCTCGGCATTTTTGATGTTCACAAAACCTACAATTACAGCCGCGATAGGAATGGATAAAAATAAGCCCAAAAATCCCGCAATTCTCGCCCCCAGTAATAAAGCGAAAAAGATAACAACCGGATTGAGATTAACGGAATTTTGCATAATTCTAGGCATCAAAATATTTTCTTCAATCTGCTGCAATAAAACGCAATAAACTATCACTTGCAAACTAATTAAAATTCCCTTGGGTAAAACAATTATGGCTGACAGAATAATGCCAATGGTCGCACCGACTCCCGGAATTAAATCAAAAACTCCCACTAAAGTCGCCAAAAATAGGGGATAGGGTGCTTGTAGAATTAAATAGACAAAAAAAGCCGAGAATCCAAAAAAAACCGATAAAATTAATCGACCTCTAAAAAATCCCAAAAAGTTATTTCTTAAAGATAAGGTAAAATCCTCTATATTCGATGGAAAAAAACTTTGAAAAGATGCCCAAAGTTCTTCGCCATTAAGTAACATAAAAAATGTCACGACTAAGATGATAATAAATTCGAATAAACCCGATAAAATTTTACCAACAGCCGCCGTCCCAAAACCAAATAAATTCGAGACTTCCTGCTTTAAATCTTCTTGTAAAAAATCTAAATCAACCTGAATATTAGCATTTTTTAGCAAGGTTTCTATTTGGTCAACAAGATTGACAAAAGAATCCAATAAATCTGGGGCTTGGGTGACAAATTGTTGCAACTCGGAAACTATAGCCAAGCCCAAAGTTGCCAATAAACCTATGAGCAATAATAAGCTAGTTGAAAACACGACTACAACGGCGACAGTATGGCTGGTGTATTTCTGTAGCCATTGGACGGGATAATTTAGTAAAAAGGCAAAAATAGCGGCAAAGACAAAAACAATTATGATGGTTTCAAAATAGGCAATAAATTGGATAAAAGCCCAGCCAAAGGCAAACAGGAGCAAATAACGAACTAAACGAGAATTACTAAAAAAATTCTCAAAGGGTCTACTGGTCGGTTTGCTCATGTGTAAATAGCATTCAAAAATTGAACTATGTAAATATGAATAAAAAGAGTGAATCGGAACTGCCAAAGACAGTTCCGTAACTCAACTAAGTCTTGCGTTTAGCAAGTAACATCCGTTCGACACTCATACTTCCTACTCCGATAATTACCAAACCCATTCCTGAAATTTGCTTGAAGCTCAAAGCCTCGCCAATAATCAGAAAAGCCAGCAAAGCTGTTAGTGCAGGTCCAGAAGTGCCGATAATGGAAGCTAATGCAGCCCCAGCCGAACGAATAGCGAAGTTATTAAGTAAATAACTTAATAGGGTGAGTACCCCCAAAATCGCCCCACCGATGATAATGGGATTCCATAAATCTGGGTTAACTTCTAACCCGAGATTATCTGGCAATAACATCAAACTTAGGGAACAAAACACAAAAATCGAAGCAAAATTCACCAAACTAAATGGAATTGGATGCAATTTGCCAGCAGCAATTTGAGTGAGTAGGACATAACCAGCAAAGGCAATTCCGGCTCCCAAGGCTGCTAAAACTCCAATTTCGGTATTACCGGCTGCGCCTCCAAAAAAGTTGGGTAGAGATAAAATACCACCAATTAAAATGGTGAACATTGCTCCTATTCTAATTAAACTAGGGCGATCGCCAAAAAGTCCCCAGGAAGCCAAAACGGTAATAATCGGGTAGACAAAGAAGATGGTAATGGCAATCCCGGTAGGAATTTCACCGATCGCAATATAGATACAAACCTGAGACAAAAACAAGAAGAAACCACTACCGATAACCGTTGCCATAAGTTTAGAGTCTCCCGAATTAAAAAATCGGCGAATATCACTCCAAACCGCAGGATACAGAAAAGTTGCTAAAAATGGCATGAGTAGCATTACCACAATCATTCTCAGCAACAGAATCAGTAGAGAATTTCCCAAACCCGGAGTAATCACCCCATCGACCTCAAACAGCCCAAACATAACTTTGGGAGTATCAGAGGTTTTCAGAAGAATCCTCAAACAGACATTAAACAGCGACAGCACCAACGCCGACATCAGCGCCAAAAACAAACCCACCTGCACACTAGAAGGCGCATTAGGAGCCTGAGGGGGTTTAGGTTTATGTGTAATCTTAAGTTCTGACTTGTCACCGGACTCTGGCGGCAATACGCGGGACGAATCTGGCGTTAACTCTTCGGTAGGATTCAACTGCTGTCGCAACCGATTTACCACGGTTTCTAGTAAAGTCTCAACCTGCTGTTCGAGGGTTTGCATATTGCTCAACCGCTCAGATAAATCGCTGTGATAGCTATTTAACTCTTGCTGTAGACCGTGAAAAGTCTGATTAAGACTGCCTTCTAAAACTGCTTCTAACTCCTGGGGAGCCAAATCAGCAGGAGCCTCTGAACTTCCCGACAGCATAGGAGTATCCTCCCCTGACAGCAAAGGTTGATCAGATTCAACTCGTATTTGATTAATACGCGCAATCAGTTCCCGTTGCAAATTATTAGCTAAAATTTGCGCCAGTTGCTTCAGCCACACCCGTTGTTGGGCTAGGTCCCGTTCGGATAAAGTTTGTGATTTTTGGGATTGTAACTCCTGATGTTGTCGTTGCAGGTTTTCAATATCAGCGATCAGACGATCTTTATCCTGCTGAAGTCGTAGGACATCCTGTGATAGCCGATCCCTAAAATTCCGGTGGAAAGCCTCCACCTCTTGAATGACTGCATTTAAGACCTCTTCTGGCGGTCTACTGTCATCATTAACCGAGGGTTGCGGTTGATAGTCTTGTTTCCCCATCAGCGATTAACCTCTAAATCGATCTGAAGCGTGAGAGCAAATTATGTCCCTATTATGCTTGTCTCCCTACTCTGCTCTCAGGCTTACTGTCCACTCATTCATTAAAACAGGAAAGGCACAATCGTACACTTAACTTAACCAGAGGACAGGCTATTAGCCAATATTAGGCAGTTCTTTGTAGGGGCGGGTGTTCGAGTCCATTCAAGGAAAACATGACTGCTGCACCCGCCCTAGGGGCATCGCCAATCCTAGCTTGATATCCTCCCCGCAGGTCTCAGGTCAAGTATTATGGCTTAACGCCCAATCCTTAGCCCAATTTAGGGTTTGCTTCACGGTTTCCATACTATCTGCCTCGCAGTAAAGGCGCAATACTGGTTCGGTTCCACTAAAGCGGATTAGTAACCAACGATTATCGGCTAATCGGAACTTATAACCATCTACGGTGAGACAATCAACTACTTTCACGCCAGCAATTTCTGTCAGAGGGTTATTATCTAATTCAGTGACCAGCCTCTGACGCACATCCATACTGGCTAAGGGTAAATCAATGCGATCGTAAGCTGAACTGAAGTTCACCTGCTGCTGTAGACGGTGATAAGTTTGGCTCAGGTCTTCCCCTGACGCTACCACGGATTCTAGGACATAAAGGGCTGACAGTAGCGCATCCCTTTCGGGGATATGATTGCCGTAACCAATGCCTCCTGATTCTTCACCGCCGATTAGCACGGCATTGGATAACATCCGATCTGCAATATATTTATAACCAATTGGGGTTTCGTACAATGGTAGGTTAAACATTTCTACTATCCGAGGAATTAGGTCAGAACCACTCACGGTTTTGATCACTTCCCCAGTAAATCCCCGTCTGGTTGATAGGTGTTCTAGCAGAATCGGAATTAGAACCTGGGAACTGAGGAAATTTCCCTGGCCGTCGACTGCTGCAATACGATCGCTATCTCCATCAAAAACAAGCCCCACTGTCACCCCATTAGCTTTGGGAGTATGGCTTTTAATCTGTCGGAACAGTTCGGACAAATAGCGAGGTAGGGGTTCCGGTGCGCCGCCACCAAACAGCGGGTCGCGATCGCTATTAATTTCCTGTACACCATCGCCAATCAGTCGCCCCAGTCCTCCAGCCGCCGCACCGTGCATGACATCAGCAAACACGGTTAACTTTCCAGAGGCGATCGCCTCTGTAATGGCAGCCATATTCACTTTGGCTCTCAAAGTTTCACAATATCCCGGCCAAGGGTCGAAGGACTCCAAACTACCAGGAGTCTCAGCCAATGGAAGAGGCTTATCTAAAAGGCTTTCAATCTTTTGGGTCACATCAGGATTTACTGAACCGCCAAATCCACCCTTAACCTTTAGTCCCAAATATTTACCGGGATTATGGCTGGCGGTAATCACAATCGCCCCTAAAGCCTGCTGTTGATAGGCTGCCAGACTAAAAGCCGGAGTTGGTGCATAGCTGTTACTGAGTTTAACATCAAACCCCGCCCGTTGAATTGCGGCGGCAGCATCACCAGCAAACTCCTCCGCCAAAAAACGGCGATCGTAACCAACAATTATAGTTTTATTCCCTGTATCCCCAAAGGTTTCTTGTAGCACCATTGCCGCCAACGGAGCCACTAACCTAACTCGTTCAAAGGTAAAATCATCAGCAATTACGCCTCGCCAGCCATCAGTACCAAATTTAATGGGTTGAGTCATTGGGTTATCCTAGCTAGAAAGCTGCAAAACTATGCACCATCCTGGTGATGCTATAAGTGATGCTGTACCCGCCACTCATGCCAGACTATGGTGCGGGCTTCTCCCACGGCGCGAGTATTACCTCTGGTTAGCCGATTCGAGCTTTTTATAGTGAGAAATACGCCTAGCCCCACTAAGGTTGATTATTGTTTTGGAGGAGGGAGGCTTTCCTTTGAAAACCGCCCCCCGCCACCAGGGAAACAGGGAACCGAGGGCAGACCGTGTATTTCTCGTCAGCCCTTGAGCATACCCTATCATGGGAAAACCAACCCAGCACCACTTTTCCGTAGCCCACACCCCAAGACAGATTTTACAGGCGGGTTCCTAGGCGCGACTCTATTTCCACCCAGGCTATTCGTGAACCCGCCCCTAATTCAGATCGGGTTGGGGTATCAAATCAGTTAAAACGAAGGTTGGTGACGGATTAGATTCAAAAATTCTTCCCTGGTCTTTTGATCATCTTGGAAGACACCAATCATGGCACTGGTCACTGTCCAAGAACCTGGTTTCTGCACCCCTCGCATTGCCATACACATATGACTTGCTTCCATCACCACTGCTACACCCTGGGGTTCCAAGACGCTTTGGATAGCTTCGGCTACTTGTCGGGTCAGACGTTCCTGCACCTGGAGGCGACGGGAATACATCTCTACCACACGAGCCAGTTTGCTTAATCCAATCACCTTTTGGTTAGGAATATAAGCTACATGGGCTTTACCCATGAAGGGTAGCATATGATGTTCACACAAGCTAAAGAAATTAATATCCCTAACTAAAACCATCTCTTCATGTCCTTCGTCGAAGATGGCATCATTTACCAGTTCTTCCAGGGATTGACTGTAGCCGTTAGTCAGAAATCGCATCGCTTCGGCGACTCTTTTCGGGGTTTTCAGCAGCCCTTCCCGTTCCGGGTCTTCCCCTACCCCTAACAAAATAGTTTCTACAGCACCCATCATTTCCTCTTGAGTCACTTCCCTTCTACCCAGGTTTTCCGGGCTTCCGTGCCAAGAAGAACTCCGATCCGGACGGGTGGCAATGCGGCTGGAGCTATCTACATTTTTCATGCCATTAGGATTAGATGTATCGGCAGAATTCAAACTGTTTGAGGATGCGATAGTCATAATAATTTGAAAACAATTCAGAACAAAGTGAAATGGTTAACAGAATCACGCATTTAGAACGTACCGATATTGGGCATTAAAATCAGTTCGTCAATGGTAGCTTCTGGCGGTAGTTGAACTATGTGTACAACTGATTGGGCAACGGTTGACGGCGTTAACATCGCACTGCGATCGAAATCAGCGTCCACAGTTTCTGTATCCCATAAACCAGTATTTACAGACCCCGGACATAATGCCGTTACTCTGATTCCATAGGGTCGTTCTTCCATGGCTACGGCTTTTGATAGCGCCATTAATCCAAATTTGCTCACACAATAAGCGCCCCAGTTGGGGAATACTTGCTTACCACCAATGGAAACAATATTGACTATGGTTCCGCCACCTTTTTCTCGCATTCCTGGTAATACGCCTTTAATACATTCAAAAACACTGGTCAAATTTAAATCTATAATCTTTTGCCAGTCTTCTAAGGGTGTATTAGCCAAGGATTCAGTATAGCCCATGCCTGCATTATTCACTAGAATATCAAAAGGGCCAAAGGCGGCGGAAATCGTGGCAATTTGCGCGTGAACTTGGTCGGTTTTCGATAAGTCTAAGGCGTAGGCTTTCGCTTCTACTCCCGCTTTTCTTGCCGACTCAGCTACCGCTTCCAATGCTTCTAGCGATCGACTCACTAACGCCATATGAATGCCAATATCTGCAAAGGCTAGGGCAATTTCCTTGCCAATGCCACTACTGGCCCCTGTAATTAGCGCTCGTCGTTCTGGGGGTGAACTCATTTACGGTAGTATTGAGGTTTGCTTGGTTTTAACTGATGTAACAACTGCTGCAATTGCTGATTATGAGATAATTGTTAAAATTTGTTACTCAGACATTATATCTCTATCAATACAATCGCGCAAAATTTTGACCCAAAATACCTGAAACGCCTCCCTGACTTATGCCGGAACTATCTCTGAAAATACCCCGATCTGGCGGAATTTCTGATAGCGCATTTCTCGGCGCTGCTCTGGGGTTAAAGACATTAATTCACCCAAAGTCCTTACCAGACATTGCTTGAGCTTTTCAGCGGCCTGTAGGGGGTTGCTGTGCGCTCCCCCATCGGGTTCTGGTACAATCTGATCGATAATCCCTAATTCTCTTAGATCAGGGGCAGTAATTTTCAGAGCCTGAGCGGCTTGGGGCGCTTGGCCTGCATCTTTCCAAAGAATGGCAGCACAAGCCTCTGGGGTGGCTACTGTATACACAGAATGCTCGAGCATTAATAGCTGTTCCCCTACTCCTATACCTAAAGCTCCCCCTGATCCTCCTTCCCCAATTACTGTGCAAATAATCGGAACATCTAGGCTAAACATTTCTCTTAAATTATACGCGATCGCCTCCCCTTGACCTAATTTTTCCGCATCTACCCCAGCCCAGGCTCCGGGAGTATCGATAAACGTTAAAATTGGCATACCAAAGCGGTTGGCGTGTTCCATTAGTCGCATCGCCTTCCGGTAACCTCCCGGAGCCGCCATGCCGAAATTACGAGCCACATTATCTTTAGTGTCTCTACCCTTTTGATGGCCTAGCATGACTACCGGTTGATTTGCTAAACGCCCTACTCCCCCCACTAATGCCGGATCATCATACCCTCGGCGATCGCCATGCACCTCCATCCACTCATCACTCATCGCTTGGATATAATCTAACGTGCTGGGACGACGAGGATGCCTCGCTAGTTGCAGACGCTGCGAAGGCGACAGACTGCTAAATATTTCCTGTCTCAGTTGGGTCGCTCGGCTTTCTAACTGCCTAATTTGATCGGAAACATCAACCCCATTTTCCTCCGCCAGTTGGCGAATTTGATCAATACGAGCCTCCAGTTCGGCTAGGGGCTTTTCAAAATCTAGTAAAATTGGTTTGCGCTTGGGTGTGGCCACGCCTCAATTAACCTTTAGTAGCGAGTAAGTACAATCTTTTGGTGACGCACCCGGTGCTGAGGTGGGAGCGAGTTTACCACTTCCCCCTACAGCCCAGGCTTCCTGTTTGAGCCGCCGTTGCCTACCTTGGACTAGCCAATTTTTGGTCTTACACAGCGTCTAGCTTTTATACAAAAGTTCGCCCACCACGGCTACTATTTTGCTCCGATTACCCCTAATTCTACCACCAATTCGCATCAGACCCCCCTCGATACATCTCTTTTTGAGACCCTCCCCTCAGAATTACTCTTCTAAATCGGGTTTCTGGGTTTTTGAGCGGGCGCAATTGTCACATAAACCATGCACTGTCACTTCGTAACTTTCCGCTACTAAACCTGACCCCAATTGACTAAGATCTACTTGCGAGAGTTTTTCCCAAGCAATATCTGCGATCGCTTTACACTCCCGACACTGAAAATGGTGATGCGGCGCGACATTTCCATCATACCGGGCTATCCCCTGCTCCAGCAACACTTCCCGCACTAACCCCACTTCCTTTAGTAGCTGCACAGAAGTATAAACCGTCGCCTGAGAAGATACCGGAAAATCCTTATTTAAATCTGTCAGTAGTTGTTCCGCCGTGGGATGGTCAGCACGAGACAACAGATTAGCATAGATCGCAAAACGCTGAGGAGTTACCTTTAAACCTTTCCCCTTCAGCCGTTTGACAATTTCTGTTTGCTCTAGTCCACTCTCCATCTCAGATCGCTATTGGTCTCAGTTTTTTCTACTCATGCCCCATTATATCTGTTTCTAGTCCAGAGTCAACTTGAAATCAGACTCATTCTTAAAATAGTTATAAATACTCATTTACAAATCGACAAATCAGAATTATTCTGAATTAAGAACATTTTTAGTAAATTACCTCAACAAACTATGGTTATCGAAAAAGTACCCGACGTTGTATTTAAAACCCGCGTTCGTGACGAGTCCGTAGGTGGCCCTAACCCCTTCCGTTGGCAAGACCGAACCACCCAAGAAATTTTTGGCGGCAAGCGAGTTGTCGTCTTCTCCCTACCTGGTGCTTTTACCCCTACTTGTTCCTCCACCCACCTACCCCGCTATGAGGAACTCTACGATGAAATCAAAGCTCAAGGAATTGATGAGATTGTCTGCGTTTCGGTTAATGACGCTTTTGTAATGTTCCAATGGGGTAAACAACAAGGGGCGGACAAAGTCTTCTTACTCCCTGATGGTAATGGCGAATTTACCCGCAAAATGGGGATGTTGGTTGATAAGTCTAACCTCGGTTTTGGAATGCGTTCTTGGCGCTATTCTATGGTCGTTAACGATGGCAAAATTGAAAAAATCTTTGTTGAGCCAGACTTCGGCGATAACTGCCCCACAGACCCCTTTGAAGTCTCTGATGCTGATACCATGTTGGCTTACCTGAAAGGTTAATCCTTCAAACCCCCCTAATGCTCAGGGGGGTTTCTCTAAATTTCCCCTTGACATTTTCGGGGATTGGAGTTAAGATAGTATCATGGGAAAATGTGCGCGCATATATAACCTAACCCCCAATTAAAGCCCCCAGACCATTGCGTAGGGCTGGGGAGAAAAGTCGCCAAGTATCTGTGAGTTATAGGCGCTGTTGCAATTGATTTTTCGATCGCACAGCCGGGGGGAAACCGGGTTGAATTTTCAGAGCCTGGTCATAAGCATCGATCGCCTCGTTATTCCGCCCCATTCTTTCCAAAACCAAACCCCTATTCACCCAAATCAAGGGATCTTGAGGTTGAATTTCCTGGGCTCGGTCAAAGGCATTGAGCGCCTCATCATAGCGTCCTTGATGACTCAAAGCGATCGCCCTACCCACATAAGATTGATGGTCATTAGGGTTAATATTCAAAGCCTGATCAAAAGACTCAAGGGCTGCATTAGCCTTAGAAGAAGCCATTGACGTATTTCCTTCAGCCTGTAGCGCCTGACTCCACTGGCTGAGAGCAAACCCTCGATCTCGTAAAGCCGGGACAAACGAAGGCCGCAACTCAATCGCCCGGTCATAGGCGGCGATCGCCCCTTCAAAATCTCCCCGACCACCAGCCAGGATAGATCCTCGATTATGCCAAGCTAGATGAGACTCTGGCTGAACTTCAATAGCGCGATCTGATATCGTCACCGCCTCTTCAGTACGTCCCAGGGGAGAAAACAAGACATTGCCCTTTTGTAGCAAGGCTTGAAAGTGATCTGGGTTAATTTCCAAAGCCTTCTCATAGGACTCTAAAGCCTGTTCATGGCGGCCTAACTTACTCAGTACAGAACCGCGTTCGACCCAAATTTCTGCCCGTCGAGGTTGTTCTCTCAAAATATCATCATAGGTAGCCAGTGCTTCGGAATACACCTGCGCCGCCTCAGCCATTTTTCCCTGATATTCCAGAGCGATCGCCTTACTTTGCCAAACACTAGGAGCAGATGGCCTAAGAGTTTTCGCCTGATCAAAAGCCTCCACCGCCTCATCGTATCGCTGCAAACCAATTAAAGCAATACCCTTACCATGCCAAGCCCTAGCATAATTAGGATCAATGGCGATCGCCTGTTCATGAGTATCTAAAGCCTTCTGGGGCTCTCCCATTTGATAAAGTAATGTTCCCTTACTCGTCAGCAAATCAGGGTTGTTTGGGTCCAATTCCAGAGCTTTTTGATAATCTACCAAAGCGCGATCGTGCCTTCCCAATTCCGCCAAAGCATTCGCTTGACCCGCCCAACCTGCCGCATGATTAGGTTGAATTTCAGTAGCGCGAACAAACATATTGCGAGCATCTTCGGCGCGAGCATCGTTTAACAGTTGATTACCCCGTCGCACATAGTAAGCAGGTCTAAAAGTCGGCACTACTAGCTCAAACAATCCCAAAAATACCAGCAACCCAGCCAAAGCCGCCCCCACATACCACCCTTTTACCGATAACCCTTTGGAAACCGTTGTCGGATTGGACTTAACCAGAGTTGGCAACTGCGCCACACCCGGACTAGGTGAGGGTGCAATAGTTGGAGCCAAATTATTTCCCACCGCAGTCCCCGCCATCGTTTGTTGTCTGGTCTCTTCCCCCGAAATATGTCCCCCAGTGGCGGGCGGGCGCACTTGAGTCGCCGCCACTACTCCCCCTGCATTGGTGAGCATAGTTGGGTCATTTACCACCTGTTTAAGCCGTTGCACGTCAGCCAAAACCTCTGCCGCCGACTGATAGCGATCGACCAGATGAGATGCCACCATCCGATCTAAAATAGCAGTTAGCCCGTCACTAACACAGGCTTTCGGCTTCCAGATTGATTCTCCCGCCTGATCTCGTTCTAATTGGTGAGGCTGAATACCTGTTAAAGCCCTAATTGCCGTCATTCCCACCGCATACAAATCGCTACTAAAATGAGGTTTCCCCTGAAGTTGCTCCGGTGGCGAATACCCGTATGTACTGATAGCAACCGTCAAATTAGAATCACTACCCCCGGCTGCTTTTTGAATTTGTTTGACCGCCCCAAAGTCAATCAGCATCAACTTTTGATCTGCATTGCGTCGCATAATATTAGACGGCTTAATATCTCTATGGATCACGTTTTGCTGATGCACATAATCCAAAATTGACAGAATATCCTCCAAAAAGTCAATTACCTGGGCTTCTGTCCAATGGCTGCCAGGGGGTAGCTCTTCTGTTAGTGGTTCCCCCCTTACTAACTCCTGTACCAGATAAAATTCCTGGTCTTCTTCAAAGTAAGCATACAATGTCGGGATTTGAGGATGGCGAGAGCCTAAGCTATGCAACACTTGAGCCTCACTGTTGAATAGCCTTCTAGCCGTTTGTAGGGTTCCTGGATCAGTAATTTGAGGTTTGAGTTGCTTAACGATACATTCAGGGTTTCCAGGCAACTGACTATCCTCGGCCAGATAGGTCTGGCCAAATGATCCTCCTCCAATCCTTTGTAGTAATTTGTAGCGCCCACCAATAACTTTAGGAAGCATTCAGTTTAGCCTCAAGAAAATTTCAGATTTTGACACATTTTAGGGGCAGGTCGGGTAATTTATCGCTATACTATGGCATTGGTAGTCATTATAGCAGGTTAAACTAGTGCTGAAAACCACCTGGGTTCCCCAAATTTATCCCCAAAACATTGTGATATGCTCAAAAAAGCGACTTTATTAGAAGCCATTGCCGGTAAAAATCGAGGTTTACTGGCTACAGAGAGCGACAAAACTGCTATTCTCTCTGCGATCGCTCAATTGGAAGATTATAACCCCACACCTCGACCTGTAGAAGCAATTGAGTTATTAGATGGCAATTGGCGACTACTTTACACCAACAGCCAAGAACTTTTGGGAATTGACCGCTTTCCTTTTTATAATTTGGGGCAGATTTATCAATGTATTCGCGCCCGCACTGGCAAAATTTACAACATTGCTGAAATTGTCGGTATCCCCTATTTGGAAGGCATGGTTAGTGTGGCTGCCCGATTTGAAGCGGTTTCTCAAAAGCGAGTTCAGGTTAAATTTAATCGTTTTGTCATCGGCTTACAACGCCTGATATCCTATCAATACCCTAATCAGTTTATTGATGAAATTGAATCTGATAAAAAGTTCTTGGCTGTAGATTTTACCCTCCAAGAACAGCAACAACAAGGATGGTTAGATATTACTTATTTGGACGAAGATATGCGGATTGGCAGAGGTAATGTCGGGAGTGTTTTTGTCCTCACTAAAGTTAATTAATACCCGTCTCCCCTACTATGATGACTCTGAAAATTGCTGGTTTTGGGGTTATTTTATGCTAAATGAATGCCATTTTTTCGGTATTATTAATAATCAATTATTGATACTATTTAATGGTTATTAATGGTTACGGTTTCTCCTGTGGTTACAACTGCACCAGTGATAACTTTAGCAATGACTCCAGTTTGAGCGTGTCCGAATTTGGCGGAGAGTTGAGACAACAGAGGAATATCACGATCGCCTGTATCTGGGTTAACATCAATATTCATACAGCGACCAATAGGGGCGATTACTTCCACCAAAGCCGACCCCAATTTGAGGCGATTTCCTACCCAGTTAAATTCCGACCAAGCCGGAATATTATCAACTATAAAATTCCCTCGAAAACGGCGCGGATCAATGTAATTAACCCCAACTTTTTCAGCAATATCATCGAGGGTAGCCTGAGAAATAATCGAAATCTGTCCTTGGTCACGGTCTTGATAGCGAGTTTCCCCGGTAGTGCTTCCCACCAAACGCACAGGACTATATTGGGGATGTCTAGCAGAGGGACTAGGGCTGAGAGTTTGTAGATATTCACTGAAAAAGGCACTAATGCGATCGCGTCCGGTTTCAGTCCCTACATTAGCCGCCACTAACAATTCCCCATTTTTGGTAATTTCCAAAGTCTGACTGGTAGTATCATAAGCACAATTGAGACTAGCTAAGTGTCCCCAATCATTTTGAACAGCAAAATGCTTTTTTGATAGCCAGGGAGTCAGCGGTTGCGCCTCTCCCATATCTGTAAACATCAAAGCCAATGCGCGATCGCCAAAAATGCCAAAGTTTTCCACCAATTGGACGCGATCGCATACTTGCGCGGTCAAACCCTTAACAGGATGCACAAATATTGTCTTAATCTTCATAACCTACCCGACTCCATCAAACTCCATCAAACCATATAAAAACCATATCAGATAGCCAGTCATGAAAACCTTAAATAATGAGCGCCCTTGGCTAGTTATAGCGATCGTCTTTCTGGGTGTGGTAGCCATCTCTACGGGGTCAATTTTCGTGCGTTTAGCCATTGATGCAGCGGGGCTGCGGGGGGTAGGGTTTAGCTTGCTAATATCTGCCTCCCGGCTATCTATTGCGGCTTTATTGCTAACCCCCACCTGGGGGAGAGTTTCCTGGCGCACCTATAAACCAGAGGCGATATTCTACGCTATTGCTGCTGGGATATGTTTAGCCAGCCATTTTGCTGTCTGGATAACTTCCCTATCTTATACATCCATTGCGGCATCAACTACTATTGTGACTACCAGTTCTATTTGGGTAGCGGTGTTATCTTGGCTATGGTTACACGAAAAACCTGGGAAAGCCACCATATTAGGAATGACGATCGCCCTGAGTGGAGGTATGATTATCGGTTTAGCAGATGCTAAATTACCCACAGTAGCGTCTAATCCGATCGCCGGGAATGTTTTAGCCCTAATGGGTGCGATCACCGCCGCCCTTTATCTGATGTTAGGAAGAGAAGCACAACAGCGGGGACTATCCCTAAGTGCATATATAGCGATCGCCTATACTCTAGGAGCGATGATTTTGCTACCCCTACCTCTACTATGGGGAGTTAACTATACTGGTCATTCTCCCACAGTCTATTTTTATCTAATCCTGATGGGATTAGTGCCCCAACTAATTGGCCACACCAGCTTTAATTGGGCGGTTAACCGTACTTCCCCCACCCTAGTAACACTGGCTATTTTACTCGAACCTGTGGCGGCGAGTTTTTTGGGCTATCTGCTATTTGCAGAAGTTCCCTCAATGCGATTAATATTAGGAGCCATAGTCATTCTAACCGGAGTGGCGATCGCTACTATCGGCAAAAATGCCTCTAAAAGTGAATATAGCCCATAGGAAACGGCAAGCTCCTAAACTTACAGCCGAATTATGGCTAAATCAAGGTTAAGGAACACACTACTATTGCCAAAAGGCATTAGACTATCCTAGGACTGGTATAACTATGGTGATTGGCGATCGCATAATAGCCGGAACCAGATCAACGATTAGGGCTAAAATTGGAAGGTCGGGAAATGAACTTAACCACTGTTGGGAATGGAAAATATCGAATTGATAGCATTTTAGGTCAGGGAGATTTCTGCATTGCCTACAGGGGGACTAATCAGGTAACAGGTCAAATCGTTGCCATTAGAACCCTTGACCCGAACCTAGACCCTGATCAAAATATCCCACAACTGCGACATCAATTTATGGCGATCGCTAAACGTTGGAGTCGCTGTCAGCATCCCAATTTAGTCGGGATTATAGACTTATTTGATGAACTGGGCTTCCCATTTTTAGTTATGACCTATACTCCCGGTCAATCTCTACAAGAGTATCTAAAAACTCAGCCCCCCCTACCCGTCCCACAGGCTATTCACTACATTCGCCAAATCGCATTAGCCCTACAAGTAATTCATCAACAAGGACTCATTCACTGTAATCTGCAACCGGCTTGCATTATTAAGCCGACCGGGAGTAATTCCGTGATACTTAGTGGTTTGGGAGTAGGTAGTCATCTCAAACCTGATCAACTCAACCGCTATATTTATAACCGTCCCCTCTGCGGTGGATATGCCGCCCTTGAACAATATCTTCCCAATGAACAACCTAGCCCAGCCACAGACATCTATGCACTCTCAGCCCTACTATACTATCTATTGACTGGGGAAACACCCCTAGAAGCGCCCCTATGTGCTAACCAACTCACAGGGGAATTAATCGGTGTCGAAAAACCATCACTGCGAAAATTGCACCCAGACTTAAACCCAGACGTGGAAGAAGCTGTGCGCTGGGGATTAGAGATCCAAGCCTCAAATCGTCCCTCTAACATATCCGAATGGTTGAATATCCTCCCTACCCCGGAAAAAGCCCTAATTATCAGGGAACCTGTGGTCAAAGTCCCCTACCAAAACCATAACCGAGAAACACAGACTAGCACCCAGAATACCCCTAATGATAATTCTGCCACCTCAGCAGGATATCATCGGCAACAATCTTCTACCAAATACATGAGGCGATCGCCTGTTCCGAAATGGGGGCTATTCCTAGCATTTTTCCTCACTTCTATGATCTCCGGTTGGTTAGGGTTTGCAATTACGCGCAGCTATAGTCAACAATTAGCTACCCGACCCAGCGACAGCTATTTAAAATCCGAAAAAGAGCCACGCCTGGTCATAGATCCAAATTCCCCTATCTTTGAGACACCCGCCCTAGTGGGAGAAAATCAGGAATCGGACTTAATTAGTGATCAAGACCTGGAATTATTGGGCGATGGGAGTACCAATCTAGCAGAACTTATTAAAGATGTCGCTTTTCAACCAACGACCGATGATGATCAATATCTCTACAATGGTTCTGGAGGCATCACCAGTAGGGATGATTATGCTGATCAAGCCTTTCCTGAGTCCCCTAGTTCATCCTATTGGCAGAATTACCCAGCCCTAGAACCTCTACCAACTCAGAACTCTCACGATGATCATACCCACAACCGCCCGACAGAAGATTATGGCGATCGCATACCTGCTAGACGTTCAAACCAGACCACTATTGACGACTTTCGACCTTCTTATCCCCTAGAGTTACCAGAGTTAGCACCAGTTAACCCTGACATTCTCAACAACTCACCTCTCGATCGGGATTTACCTACCACCTTACCTCAACGGCAGGTTCAGGATGATTATGATCAATGGTTAGACAATCAACTGCGTGAGAGCGATCGCCCCCTTGAGGACGAAAACCCAAAACGTTGGGATGAGTTTGTACCCCCAAGACCAAGCCAACCCGATTGGGAATTATCCCAGTTTTTCACTTCCAGACCCCAGGGATAATCAGCTTCCACATCAAAAAGCGCGTGCATATGAGAGGAACCGCGTTATAATTTGTTACGGAACTTAGCAAAACTTTTATATGAGTAAGCCATCTGTTCATTCTTTCTTTGTGGGCCGCGCCTTAGCCGAAGGACTCTATGAACAAATCGAAAACATCTTGTCCAATGGCTTGAGTGAATTAGGCAAATTTGATGCCGAACAACGGGAGAAACTCCGTGATTTCACCAATCAGGTCATCCAGAAAGCCGATTCTGAGGCGGAAAAACAGGGTATCAATCAAATGGCTGATAATAGTGGCTTTGGTTCCGAATCAGTTGATTTACAGGAAACTATCGACGACCTCCGGGCGGAAATTGCCCAAATGCGATCGGAGCTACAGCGTTACCGCAACCAAGCCTAAGTGCAGACTACTGCCATACATCCTGTCATACATCCTTAATTAAACCCATTGATTAGCTGGAAACGCAATTTTGGAAACGCGAGTGTCTGTTCCCCTTGATGAGTCAAATCATCCCTACCGGAACCATGAAAATATCCCACCTAACCCAGTGGCTTCAGCCACTCCCAAACCCTATGGTGAAAAATCCTACCGTTGGAACCGTAAACATTATTCCCGTCAACGGCGATTTGTTGACATTTGGACCTTTGTTATCCTCTGGCTGGGGTGGCTGTGGAGAGACAGCAAACAATGGAGTTACATAGGTGGTTACACCGAAGACAAAAAACTAACCCGAAAGAGACAGCAGGCTATCTGGGTCAGAGAAAGCCTCCTAGACCTGGGACCTACTTTTATCAAATTAGGTCAACTTTTCTCTACCCGTGCTGACCTCTTCCCCGGTGAATATGTCGAGGAACTTTCTAAACTACAGGATCGTGTCCCCGCTTTTCCCTATGAACAATGTCGGGAAATCATCGACCAAGATTTTGGTAAATCCGTTGAGCAACTATTTCGTAACTTTGACCCGGTTCCCCTAGCCGCCGCCAGTTTGGGCCAAGTCCACAAGGCTCAACTCTACTCCGGTGCTGATGTGGTGGTCAAAGTCCAACGACCTGGACTTAAACAGCTATTTGAGGTCGATCTGGCTATTCTCAAAGGTATTGCTCGCTATTTCCAAAATCATCCTAAATGGGGTCGAGGGCGCGACTGGCTGGGAATTTATGATGAGTGTTGCCGAATTCTCTGGGAGGAAATAGACTATCTTAATGAGGGTCGCAATGCTGATACCTTCCGGCGTAATTTCCGCCATTGTGATTGGGTTCAGGTTCCTAGGGTTTGTTGGCAATTTTCATCCCCACGGGTGCTGACTTTGGAGTACCTTCCCGGGATTAAAATTAGTAACTATGAAGCCCTGGAAGCCTCCGGTTTGGACCGGAAACAACTGGCTCAAATGGGTGCTAAAGCCTATTTGCAACAACTCCTTAATGATGGCTTTTTCCATGCTGACCCTCATCCGGGTAATATTGCCGTTAGTCCCCAGGGACAACTAATCTTTTATGATTTCGGTATGATGGGGCGGATTACTTCCAATCTGCGGGAAAAGCTGATGGAAACCCTTTTTGGCATTGCTAATAAGGATGGCGATCGCGTCGTGAAATCCCTCATTGAAGTGGGGGCTTTGGCTCCTACTGGGGATATGAGTCCCGTGCGGCGCTCCATCCAGTATATGCTAGATAATTTCATGGATCAACCCTTTGAGGAGCAATCCATTGCCGCTATTAGTGATGATCTCTATGAGATAGCCTATGACCAACCCTTCCGCTTTCCGGCTACATTTACTTTTGTGATGCGTGCTTTTTCTACCCTCGAAGGGGTCGGTAAAGGCTTAGACCCGGAATTTAATTTTATGGAGGTGGCACAACCTTTTGCCATACAACTTATGTCTAATGGAAATGGCTCCCAAACAACTAATAGTATCATAAATGAAATCGGTCGTCAAGCGGCTCAGGTGAGTTCCACCGCTTTTGGTTTACCTAGTCGCATTGAACAAACCCTTGATAAATTGGAACAAGGAGATTTGAGAATGCGGGTGCGGGCGACGGAAACCGATCGCCTCCTGCGCCGGGTCGGCAACGTGCAAATGGGGACTAACTACGCTTTGTTAGTGGGGGCATTTACTTTATCGGCAACACTACTGTTTATTAGTGATAAAGTGTGGTTAGCCCTTGCGATTGCCTTTTTGGCTTTGCTGATGGCAGTTGTTTTGATACGGCTGATTAGACAAATCAATCGCTTTGATAGAATGCTTTAGGTATCAGATATCAGGGGTTGTGGAATGGGCGACGTGGCTTCCTCGGGATGACACCCAAGCCCAACCTCAACCATGGTATCCTGTCATCGGCTAATCGGCTATCACTTAACCAATGCGATCGCTGTGTCATAAGCCGTCCAACTCAACAGTTGAATAGGTGGAGAGGGCTAAAAAAGTGCCGGGGTGAAAGTACCTGCTTTTCATATTTTCTCAGATAACTTGACCCAATAAAAAGGTCAAATTAAACCTAGGTTATTCATGCCAAAAAACCACCTGTAAATCCTATGGTAACTATGTCATCTAAAAAATGGGACTCAAGATATTAAAATTTTTCTAGCTAAAAAAACTGATATTATTAAAGGAATTTTAGCTCAGTCCAAGCGTCCCGTCAAAGATGCTACTGCTGTTAACTCAACTCGCTGGTATCCTATGGAATATAGAAATCACTCTCAGTTTCCCCCCCTCACTAATCAGAGTACCGATTTGATGCTAGTCTGCACGGAGGAGGATTTATGAAACGCTATTTCGCGGGTTTGACTGATACGGGAAAAGTCCGCACTGTCAACCAAGATGCCTATTACATAGACCAGGAAGGACGGTTTTTTATCGTCGCTGATGGTATGGGTGGTCATGCTGGGGGTCAAGAGGCTAGTCAAATTGCCACTAAAACTATCACAGAACATCTTAATGCTCATTGGGATTCTTCCGATCCTTCCCAGGTATTACTCAAGGAAGCCTTTATAGCTGCTAACCGCGCTATCCTTGATGACCAAATCTCCCATCCTGAACGTTCTGATATGGGGACGACAGCAGTGGTGGCTTTGTTTCGTGACGGGCAGTCCTGGTGTGCTAATGTGGGAGACTCCCGCCTCTATCGCCTACGGGGACATACGTTAACTCAAATTTCGGAAGACCAAACTTGGGTGGCGCAAGCGGTTAAACGTAAGGCTATATCCCCTGATGATGCGCGGGTACATCCCTGGCGGCACGTTTTGTCTCAGTGTTTGGGACGGGAAGATTTATCTCAAATTGATATTTTTCCCATGGAAATTCAAGCGGGCGATCGCCTATTATTATGCAGCGATGGCCTGACCGAGGAGTTACCAGATTCTATCATTGCTAATCAGCTTAAATCTATTCGCGCCTGTGAGGCGGCGACTCAGGCTTTGGTTGATGCGGCTATTGACAGGGAAGGTAAAGATAATATCACCGTCATTGTGGTGTTGATCAATGAGGACGATTAATTAGGCTTCCATGACTATTGTTATTGGTCTGATCAGCGGTACTTCTGTCGATGGTATTGATGCGGTTTCAGTACGTCTGAAAGGATCAACTACTGATCTACAAGTGCAATGTCTCGCTAAGGCTACTTATCCCTATCCCCCTCAACTGCGATCGCAAATTTTAGCCCTGTGTGGGGGTGCATCCATTTCTGTGGCTGATTTAGCCAGTTGTGATGATGCGATCGCTGTCGAATTTTCTCGGGCGGCTTTGAATATCCAACAACAATCACCACCGGCTGAGTTAATTGGTTCCCACGGTCAAACCGTTTATCACCGACCCCCCCACCCCGATGCCACCATTCCTTTGGGCTATAGTGTACAACTAGGGCGACCAGAGGCGATCGCTCATCAAACCGGTATCACTACCGTTGGTAATTTTCGCCTCTCTGATATCGCCGCCCAAGGAGAAGGCGCGCCCCTTGTTCCCGCTGTCGATGCTTACCTCCTCCGTCACCCTCACCTCTATCGCTGTATTCAAAATATCGGCGGTATTGGCAATGTTACCGTTTTACCTCCCGCAAATATGACCGGATCACATCCGGTGCGGGGATGGGATACTGGACCTGGTAATGCTTTACTAGATTTGGCCGTCGCATATCTATCTGATGGTCGCCAAAGTTATGATATAGACGGCGCATGGTCCCATCGTGGTACTCCCTGCACTCCATTAGTCCAAAAGCTGATGGAAGACCCCTTTTTTCAGACTCCGCCGCCTAAGTCCACCGGACGGGAATTGTTCGGAACTGAATATCTCCAAAAATACTTACACCAGACTCAAGTCTATAATCTTTCCCCAGCCGATATTCTCGCCACCTTAACAGAACTTACTGCTGTTTCCATTACCCACAGCTATCGCCATTTTTTGCCCCAATTACCCGATCAAGTCCTCCTATGTGGCGGCGGATGCCATAATCGCTATCTCCGAACCCGCCTAGAACAGCTTTTACACCCTATCCCTATTATCACCACCGCCGATGCTGGAGTTGATCCTGATTTTAAAGAAGCGATCGCTTTTGCTGTCCTCGCCTATTGGCGCACCCTCGGCATTCCTGGTAATCTACCCGAAGTTACAGGCGCTCGTCAATCTGTCCTGTTAGGGAATATTTTTCACCCTCATCGCATGATTGGGCTATAATAACCCCAGTTGGTGCAAAATGGCATCTGCTCAACAGTTTCCCGACCACTAAGTAACAAATTAGTGCTGTGGCTCACACTTTTTTAATGGAACCTGGTCAGTGGCTGGTGGAAGGAACCTGGCTAGATCGTAATCAAGCGCCTATCAGCGTTCGTGGTAAAACATTAGTTGCATGGCATCAGAGTCAGTGGTTCAGTCTGGTGACTAAGTTGGTGTTTCCAGGAAGCGATCGTGATGACATCATTTTGCAGTATCGAGGACGACTCGACAACAACGAACGTCAGTACACCTTTTTAATGCAGCATAGCACCTTCGGTAAGGTCGAAGGCGAAGGCTTAATCAGTCCCTCCCTAATTGTCCAGCGCTTTTGGGTACTTGGGGATGAACGCCAGCGACGCAGTGGCTGGGAAAGTTTCCGCCGCTTTGACAATAATCGATACTATTATTCTAGTGGCATGATGGCCGGTCATCATCTCAATCTCTCCAGCATCATGGAAGCTACCTTAGAACGAAAAACTTAAATCGGTATTATTGTCATTTATTAATCACCAAATGCGTGAGGGTGGGCTGATTAATATGGTCGTTGAGAGGCGAGGTCATAGGGGAGGCGCGCCACTACAATTATTAATTAATCACCCGGTGGGTGGGTGAGTGAGGGCGGGTTTATTCATATGGTCCTGGGGAATTGAGAATTGACACCAGAACCCGCCCCTACAATTATTAATTAATCACCCGGTGGGTGGGTGGGTGAGGGCGGGTTTATTCATATAGTCGTGGGGAATTGAGAATTGACACCAGAACCCGCCCCTACAATTATTAATTAATCACCCGGTGGGTGGGTGGGTGAGGGCGGGTTTATTCATATGGTCCTGGGGAATTGAGAATTGACACCAGAACCCGCCCCTACAATTATTAATTAATCACCCGGTGGGTGGGTGGGTGAGGGCGGGTTTATTCATATGGTCCTGGGGAATTGAGAATTGACACCAGAACCCGCCCCTACAATTATTAATTAATCACCCGGTGGGTGGGTG
>Ga0213835_100525_pt1 | contig 34782 bp, 31 predicted proteins | sample SWPATP01_FD_160576 | JGI IMG/M metagenome (GOLD analysis project Ga0213835, IMG submission 160576) | Coastal seawater microbial communities from Marineland, Florida, United States - SWPA TP0 #1 | ecosystem: Environmental > Aquatic > Marine > Coastal | place: USA: Florida | collected 2016-08-05
CTACATGCTTGGGCAAGCTGCTTTTTATACCTCCCAAGGTAGCAACTCTCTGTCATATCCCTCAAATGTATTAAGCGATAGCGCAGATATTAATTTCTCAGGGTGACGAGTAGATTATGAGATTTTACAATAAATATAAACAACAATTTACGCGAAATCCTATAACTCGCAACATAAACCCCGCAACTCGAAACAGCTTTTCCGGGATGACCTAATTTCGAGTTCCGAGTCTGTCATACCTCTCAAATGTATTAAGCTATAGCGCAGATATTAAAATCTCAGGGTGACGAGTAGGATTTTAGATTTTATAATAAATATAAACAACAGTTTAAACGATAACCCTTAACTCGCAACATGAAACACGAAACTCGGAACAGGTTTTCCAAGATGATCTTCTAACGAGCTACGAGTCTGTCATTAGTAGAAATTTATGACTGTTAGGAATCGTATTTAAAACCTTCCGCCCCCCCCGCCTCCGGGAAATACGTTTCGTTGAATTCTTTCTAGTGTGGTCACATTCACTTCTTCCAGCTCGAAATTTGAAAATCGACTTGGTTTCACAAGTCTCATTACATTGTTTACTCCTTTGTTATTTATAATCAGGGTAATCTTGTCGCCCTCTAATTCCGGAAGAACTATTTGTGATCTTGCATTTGTTTCATGAATACATCTATCCGCATTTGTGAATGTTAAGGAGCCATCAATTGTGATTCTAATGACATTATTTATATTCGTTATATCATAATTAATCTGAGGACATCCGCTGTATCGTTCTTCCGTTAGCAAAATCATTACGGGGAAAAGAGAGTTCGCCCCCGGCTCCCAAATATTAGCGAAATCATACAGCAATACGCGCTGTTGATAGGTATTTGCATCTGTTACAGAGCCGGAACAGGCATTTAAAACGAAAAGCGAAAAGAGGATAAATTTGAAGTAGATTTTCATCGTTGGAGTACTTATTCGTTATCTGAAGGGGTCTTTACACTAAAATACTCAGGATAATTATATATAACAAAGGCGATACCCTTGTGGAGTATCGCCCTTAGTGCTATGAGTGCAGATATGAGAATCGGTTTAAAAATCAGCTTTTATTCAGTTCGCCAAGGCGACCTGAATAATGACTTTTTGAAGCATAAATATGTTTGATGCGTCCAATTTGACGTAACCTTTGTATGGCAAGCTCATTACTTGCAGCATAAGTTGGGATACCTGCTTTTTCAGCATGGTCAAAAATGGCGAGCATAGTATCGTAAATTCTTGCAGCCTGATTGTGAGCGTGCTCTTTATTATAGCCCTCTAATTCACTGGCGACGTTTATCAAACCACCTGCATTGATTACGTAATCAGGGCAGTAAAGCATCCCTTTTTCAGTAATCATAGGGCCATGTGCAGTTTCACTCTCAATTTGATTGTTAGCACAACCCGCAATAATGGCACATTTCAGTTTAGGGATGGTGACTTCATTGAGGATACCACCAAGTGCACATGGGCTAAAGATATCGGCATCTACATCATAAATATCTTCCTTATCCACCACCTGAGCATTCACTTCAAGAGCAATTGCTTTCGCTTTTTCAGGGAATAAATCAGAAATATAGATTAGTGCACCTTCTTTTTGAAGTAGCTTACATAAATGATAGCTCACATGTCCGGCACCTTGGATGCTGATTTTTTTTCCTTCAAGGGAATCAGAGCCATACACTTTTTTAGCGGCAGCTTTCATCCCCATATAAGTTCCGAGAGCGGTTACGCTTGATGGGTCACCACTTCCGCCTAAAGCGCGTGAGATTCCGGTTACATATTTGGTTTCCATGCGCACCCATTCCATATCCTGAACCTGAATGCCGACATCTTCAGCAGTGATATAGCGACCGGCTAATCCTTCAACAAAGCGACCGTAAGAACGGAATAATGCTTCCGTTTTGTCTTTCTTAGGATCACCGATGATGACCGCTTTCCCTCCACCTAAATTCAGGCCGGCAACGGCTGCTTTGTAGGTCATTCCCCGAGATAAACGTAGAACATCATGTAGCGCTTCTTTGTCAGATTTGTATGGCCACATTCTTGTTCCGCCAAGAGCCGGACCAAGGGTTGTATTGTGGATTGCTATGATGGCACGTAATCCAACTTTTGGATCTGAGCAGAAAATTACTTGCTCATGTTCTTTATATTCAATTTGTTCAAATAATGAAAAATCGGTTTTGGTTTTCTCTTGTAAGAGAGTTTCGCTCATAGTGAAGGAAATAAGTAATTAAATTTATTAAATATGGATTGAAGTATATAAAAAAGCGCTTCCACAGCGGACCAAAAAATATATCTCTTTTGCTAAAGATACAACTTTCAGAGGTTAATTTTGTGATTTATTTTTTGAGTAGGGGCGGGCGGGTTGCAGGTTGCGGGTTCCGAGTTTCGGGGTTCATGTTGCAGGTTTTTTGTACGTGGCTAAATACGGTTTTCGTTTTGTTTTACCTCTCCAAGCTAACTTCACATCGTCACCCTGAGAAATTAATAGTGCTTATGCTTAATACATTTGAGGGGTATGACAGGGTTTTAGCCCTTTAGGAAAGTCATCCCGGAAAAGCTGTTTCGAGTTGCGGGGTTCATCTTGCGAGTTGCGGGTTTTCATGTAAATTGTTGTTTATATTTATTATAAAATCTCAAATCCTACTCGTCACCCTGAGAAGGTGGTAGTTAGCGATTGTTTTCTACCGCAGTGGACGCAGTGTTACGCGGAGGGATATCCTAACTCTGCGAAACTCTGTGTACACTGTGGTTTAATTATTATCGATTAGTGTTTGGCACTTTTCAGGCTAGAAAAGTCCCTCCAAGGTAAACAGGGCTAAGCTAGATAAACCGCCAGCTATTTCCATATAATATGCATCCTAATGAGGTTTTCCGGGATGACCTCGTATCGACTTCCGAGTCTGTCATACCCTTCTAATGTATTTAGCTATATCGCAGATATTAAAATCTCAGGGTGACGAGTAAAAATCGAAACTTTATCATTAATATAAACAATAAGTAACGCAAAAACTCGCAACATGAAACCCGAAACTCGAAACCCTTAACTATCATCAAAAAATCTTTCAGCTTTCAGCTTCCTTCAAAAGCTTTCCGCTTCCCTCTACCCTATCTCACTTTTTATTTCGAATGAAAATATGCCTGATGTTAGATTTTTCTGTTAGGCGTTCGTCTATTTCAAAGTGGGGAAGGTCTTTGAAAAGCGGTGTAAGTTTGTAATAGCCGTAATTTCGTGGGTCGAAAGAAGGCAATTTTTTCATGATCATATTCCCAACTTCGCCTAAAAATGCCCACCCGTTATCATCAGCGAGATCATACACCGTGTTCTTAAATAGCTTGAGTACCGCCGGTTCAATTTTCGGCGCTTGTTTTTTCTTAGTTTCTTTCTTTTTGGGGATGGATGCTTCCTTGCCATTTCCGGCGACCTCAGTTTCTTCAACTTCTTCGTTTGCTGCTTGTTGCAAAATCTCCAGATAGACAAATTTATCGCAACTGCTGATGAATGGCATCGGTGTTTTTTTCTCCCCAATCCCAATAACTTTCATTCCGGCTTCCCTAAGGCGTGTTGCAAGTCTCGTGAAATCGCTATCGCTGGATACGATGCAAAATCCATCTACTTTTCCGGAATAGAGGATATCCATAGCATCGATAATCATGGCTGAATCGGTGGCGTTTTTCCCTTTGGTGTAGCTGTATTGCTGAATGGGTGTAATGGCATTTTCGAGCAAGACATTTTTCCATCCCCCTAAATTTGGCCGCGTCCAATCTCCATAAATACGCTTAAATGTGGGGATGCCATACCGAGTGACTTCCTCCATCATCGCCGTTACGCTTGCATAGGGGATGTTATCCGCATCGATAAGTACGGCCAAACGAAGATCGTTTAAGCCCTGACTAAATGAGGGATTAATGTTGTCTCTAAGTTGGTTCATGTACCTCCTAATTTTGGGATGCTAAAATATGCTTCGACCGGTAAATGCGCGGCTCAGGGTGGCATCATCTATAAATTCGAGCTCGCTTCCCATCGGGATTCCCTGCGCGATGCGTGTAGTTTTTACTTCGAAAGGCTTCAGTAGCTTGTTGATGTAGGAGGATGTTGCTTCGCCTTCAGCGTCGGGGTTTAGTGCAAGAATGATCTCTTCTATTGGCGGTTCCGCTGTACTTACTCGGGTTACGAGTTCTTTCACGCGAATTTCATTGGGTCCAATACTTTCCAAGGGGGAAATCACCCCTCCCAAAACGTGATAAACGCCTCTGTACTCCCCCGTTTTTTCAATGACATATACATCACGGGCATCTTCCACCACGCAAATAAGTTGCTTGTTCCGTTTATCGGAGCGACAGATAGCACAAGGACTCTGATCGGTGATATTGTAGCAGGTTTCGCAGTAAAGAATTTTCTCTTTTAAATCCTTGAGGGTTTCCGCCAATCGAAAAACCTGATCTTTTTCTTGTTTCAACAGGTACATCGCGAGGCGCTGAGCGGATTTTCGGCCAACTCCGGGCAACTTTGCGAGTTGTTCTATGGCTCGTTCAAGGGTTTCAGAGGTTATCTGCATGCCATTATTCTCAACCTGACGGGATTACAGCCCGAATTTGCTTAAGTCCATGCCGGGTAGTCCACCACCGGGCAGAATACTACTCGTAACTTCCTGCATCTTCTGCTTGGCAGCGCGGTCGGCTTCCGTCAACGCTTTATTGATTCCGGCAATAATCAGGTCTTCGAGCATTTCAGGGTCGTTTGGATCAATGATGTCTTTATCCAGCTTAATTTTAAGCACCTGACGATTTCCATTCGCCGTAACCTGAACCATTCCTCCACCGGCTTCGGCTGTGACTTCAAGTTCGCCCAAGCGCTCTTGAGCTTCCTTCATTTTTTGCTGAAATTCATTCACCTTTCCAAAAAGGTCGGCCATATTTTGCATAATTCGTTTCTCTAAATTGTTTTGGTTTACATCCTTAAAACACATCCCCCGAAAAACCTGTTCCTTCAGGCCATCAGGATTTCCAAACAGCTAACGGATGGTTTAATATTTATAATCTAACTCAGCACCTAAAACATCCACTACCGTTTTAATGCGCGGGTCTTTTTTGAGTAATTCTTTGAATCGGTTGTATGGATCATTCGTGGTAACCTGTTGTTTTTGCTCGCGAACTACGCAACGGATTCTCATTTTTTGCCCTACAAAACCCTGAAGCTTTTCGGAAAGGGTGTCCTTGTGCTGATCAATCAACGTGGCAGCCAAATCATCATTGCATTGCAACAGCAGCTCTTTACTTTTAATGTCAATCGGTTTGGTGCTTTGCATGGTTATGCGCACGAAAGAAGGGAGCGACTCCTGCAATCCATTCACATACTTATCCCAAATCGTCGTAACCTCATGTAAATATACGTTTTTATTTTGGGATGGATGTTCAACCAACTCCCTTGTTTCATCAATCGGTTGCGAACGAACAGCAAGGTTTCCCTCAAAAATTTCGACACTCCCTTTTGCAGGTTGCTCTGCTTGCTTCTCCACAATCCGCATACTATTTCTAGGTCGGAGTCCGGTGATGGATGGCTTCCCGAAAAGCGTTTCTGACTCAGAAACTACATTGGTCTGTGTAGTCTCTGTTGCCGCCGGCTTGGAAGCCGCCGGTTGAGCCGGTTTAGGGCTTGGCGCCGGAGAAACTACGGTTGTTTTTCTTGAATCGCTAATTTCGGTGGCTTGAGTTGCTTTTGGAATCCCGGTTCCGGAAAGGACTTTTTTGAGGGATTCAATTTCCTGAAGCAAGGTTTTGAGTCCTTCCGAACGCTCCATCCGAATGAGTTTAAGGATGGTAATTTCGAGCAAAATTCTGGGTTGCTGCGCTTCACGGATTTTGAATTGTGCTTCATGCACGATGTGAAGCATCCGCATCATGTCTTCCTCGCTAAACCAAGAGGCCATTTCAGAAAGACGATTTTTGATTTCATCGGATGATTCAATCGCAAACAGATTTTTCTTATCAGCAGAGAGGAGCATATTTCGGAAATGCTCGGTTAGTGCTATAAGCAATTCCTGAATGTCGTATCCCTCAGTAAGCACCTCATGGATTAACCGAATCCCTCCGGCTGAATCATGATCTTTGATAAGTTTTGTAAGCTCGAAAAGTCGTTCGGTACTGACGACATTCAACGTTTTTTGAAGTTCGTCAAATCGGATGTCATTCCCACAAAAAGCAATCACCTGATCGAGTAATCCCAAGGCATCACGGAGCGCGCCATCGGCTTTTCGGGCGATAATGTGCAACGACTCATCATCAATTTTGATGTGTTCATCTTTGCACACGGCATTTAATCTCGAAACAATTTCAGAAACCGAAATCGGTTTGAAATCAAACCGTTGAACCCTCGAGAGGATGGTCGGCAGCACCTTGTGCGGTTCGGTAGTAGCAAAAATGAAAATGGCGTGCGGTGGCGGCTCCTCAAGTGTTTTAAGCAAGGCATTAAACGCTGATTTACTCAGCATGTGCACCTCATCAATAATGAAGATCTTATATCGCCCGGTTTGAGGAGGAACACGAACGGCTTCACGAATCCGATGCGCATCTTCCACCTTGTTGTTCGACGCCGCATCTACCTCGATAATATTCAACGTCTGATTCAGCGCTTCGCCATCGATATCGGCACTGACATCATTAATTGTTCGGGCAAGTACCCGGGCCATTGTGGTTTTCCCAACCCCTCTCGGACCACAAAACAGATACGCATGTGAAAGCCGATTAGCCGCAATTGCATTCTTCAGCGTATTGCTCACATGTTCTTGAGAAACAATATCATCAAATGTAATGGGTCTATACTTTCGGGTAAGTGCTTTGTAATGATCAGACATGAATAAAACGCAAAAATCGGTCGTAGTTAAAGTTCCCCGAAAGGTAACAAATTTGGGGAGAAGCTGAAAGCTTTTTGGGCTGAGGAGTTGAGGGAAGCTGAAAGCTTTTGAAGGAAGCTGAAAGCTCAAGGCTGAAAGCTGAAAGTTTTTTTGTTGAGAAGTTGAGAAGTTGAGAAGTTGAGAAGTTGAGAAGTTGAGAAGTTGAGGGAAGCTGAAAGCTCAAGGCTGAAAGCTGAAAGATTTTTTGTGTCCAACCCTATATAGCGTTGATCGTTTATTTGTTTAACTGTTTAACTGTTTAAACGATAGTTTATCTGCGTTAATCTGCTCAATCTGCGTCATCTGCGTGCTATAGGATAGAAGATAGGCGAATGGATTTTTGGGTTAGGTATCTCCTATTGATAAATTGCTTTAACATGTCATTCCGGAAAGCCCACAATGTTGTTAGATTAAAAAGAGTACTGCATATGGCTTATCCGGAATCCGGATGTTTAAAATAACAAAGAACGCAAGAAAGGAAAGAGTATCGAAGTTTTTGTTCGAACTCAGAGCTAGAACAAGCAACCAGATCCTCCAGGACAAATCGGGACAGGCTGGATAAACCACTGGCTATTTCCATGTAACTTGCATCTCAATGGGGTTTTCCGGGATGACGGATTTAGAGAAGGCATATCGTAGTAAACCGCCGGTTCATATGATAGGCTCAGAAAAAAATAGCCCTGAAGGGGCGATGCATTGACTAGCGTGGGGCAACGTCCCACGCGGAGTGTGGAGCGGCAAATAGAATAACGAAGCTTCATCAACCAACCCTTCGACTACATGCCGGATTAATTTGGGTGCCCTTAGCGCATCACGAGGCCGGCATTCCGCTCGACCTGTCCCGACACTTCGGGAGGGTGACGAGGTGAGATATGAAATACAAACAATATATAAACAATAATTTACACAAAAAACCAAAACCCGCCACTCGAAACCCCTAACTCTCATCAAAAAACCTTTCAACTTTCAGCCTTGAGCTTTCAGCTTCTTAAACCCATCACCCCTTCTATTTCACTCTTTCAAATGTCTTTCGAAGAAGTTGAAGATGCGGAGATATTGGTCGTGCCAGGAGTTTGGGTTTGTGTAGGCATGACGCTCAGAGGGGTACATCATCATGTCGAAATTGGTGTTTCCGCTTTTGATGAGACGATCAATGTATTGGGCAGCATCCTGAAATCCAACGTTATCGTCAATGAGTCCGTGAAGAATGATGGCTGGACGACTTAGGCTATCTGCATAAGAAATCGGTGAGCTTCTGTGAAAGTGCTCGGGATTATTCTCAGGGTCTCCCAATCTTGGTCGCGTATAACCCGGATTAGCATAGTAGTAATTTACCCAATTCGTAACGGCTCGGAGTGCCGCACCGGCATGGAATACTTCCGGAGCTTGACTCAACGCATAAAGTGCCATGAAGCCTCCATAGCTTCCCCCATAAATTCCTACTCTATCAAGATCAAGAAAACCATGTTGCCGATTCAGATAATTCAAGCCATCAACGATGTCCTCAAGCTCGTATTTCCCCATCCAATCGGTAACATCTTCGCGGAATTTACGACCATAACCGGTACTGTGACGAAAGTCCACTTCAACCACCACATAGCCATGCTTGTTGAGGTATTGATGAAACATATACTCGCGCGGGTAGCTGATTGACCATCCCTGAAAAACATTCTGTAACGAACCGGCACCATGAGCAAAAACGACCACAGGATAGTGTTGTCCCGGAACCATATTATGTGGACGTAAGACATCCATAGTGATACGAGTGTTTTCATCCCTTCCGGTAAAATGAATATACTCCGGCTTTTGCCACTCAATGTTTTTGAATCGATCGGGGATGGAATGCGTGAGACGAACTTCATTTCGTGGACGGCGCAGATCGATGAGATAGAGGTCGCCCGGCACATTCCAGGTTGTATTCATATACGCCACATACCGGCGATCATGGCTGATCCTGAAATCATACCGATATCCGTCAGTGCGCGTTAATCTGTTGGTGGTAAATGTGTTGGCATTAACGGTATAGATATCTCGCAGGCCGGTATCACGTTCGTTTGAGGCATACACGATATTTGAACCATCTATCCATTCCGCCCACGAAACTTCGTGGGAACCCGAAGTGACGCGGCTTAAGCGGCTTCCATCAGGACGAACCACATAAATATGCGCCCAGCCGGTGTCTTCAGATGTGAAAAAGAGCTGCTCGCCCTCAGGCGCAAAGCGCACACGTAGCAAAGGGCTGTAAAACCATCCATTTGTAGTTTCGCTATGCAGAGACCAACTGTTGCCTGATGTGAAATCATACATTACGATAAATCGGTTTTTCATGGTATGATTGGTGTAATCGGCAACGAAATATCGTCCATTAGCACTTACATCGGTATTGAAAAGATAATAATCACCCTCCAAAAGGATTTTTTGCTCACGTGTATCTACATCAATTTCTGTTAGAATGATGTACGGCTGCCCACGCAATGATGCACCGGCTATCACCATTTTTGGAACATATTCCGGAAAAAGAACTTCCCAAAAATTGGATCGATCTAATTGAAATCCTATGATTCTTTTCCCATCCATAGCCCAAGACCGTACTGAAAAATCGGGATCTTCATCTGCTTTTTGAGTCAATCGTTGTACAAAACCGGATTCACGATCAACCGTCCAAATATCACCTTCGTAGATGAATGCAATATTTTTGCTATCGGCTGACCAAACCATCCCCCTAACCACAGACCTTCCCGAGAATAGTTTTCGGGGTCTTTCTCCATCGATTTCAGCAATGAAAAGATCATTCCTTTCTGCGTACACTATATGATTGTTATTGGGCGATGGGATGGCTCTGAGCAGGAGGGCATTATTCAGAGGTTGTTTTTCTGTACCATCAATTGAAACGCGATAGGAAGCTGTTTTGGATGCGAAGCTTGAGTCGTTCCAGGTAAAGAAAAAGGCGGAATTATCCGGGGAAAAACGAATGGGATCGGGTCTCACTCCGGCTAAAAAAGGCTCGGCAAAAATGGTACGCAATTGAAGCGTATCTAACCCGGCATATTGAGCGAGGGTTGTGGTAGGCGTGTAAAGAAATAAAAAAAACAGTCCTGATAGAAAAACTCTAAGCAAACGCATATCGAAAAGAGAATAAGGATGTTAAAACATGATTTTTGAAAGTGATGATAAACTTAACTCAAAATCATGAAAACGTTTGCAAAAAAAAGGGGGGGGGGGGGAGTTTTTTTAGTTGAGAAGATTTAGAGCTGAAAGCTGAAAGCTCAAAGCTGAAAGCTCAAAGCTGAAAGTTTTTTTAGTTGAGAAGTTGAGAAGTTGAGGGGTTGAGGGGTTGAGGGGGAAGAAGCTCAAAGCTGAAGGCTGAAAGCTGAAAGTTTTTTTAGTTAAGAAGTTGAGAGGTTGAGAGGTTGAGGTGGATCACTGAGCGAACAGATGAATGAGTGGGTGTTTAACTTTTTAAAAACCTTTCCAATAATCTACAAATCCTTTTTTATAATGTAGATAGGTAGATTGGAATTCCTTATTTATTGCTGATACAATTTGTTCAATTTTATTACTGTCCTTTTTGAAAAGAATCCAACACTTACTGTTTGGGCAATAAACGGATGATTCGTATCCCCATTGTTCCATTAATATATCCATGCTTTTATTGGTATGGAAAGCTGTATGTACAGGAAAACGCAGTAAAAACCAATCCGGGTCTTTAGGAATGTTTTCACAAATGACGGTATGGATTATCAGGCAGCCGTTGTCATCAACCAAATTATTCACGTATTCCAGATCCTCGCGGGTGGTAATATGCTCAAACATCGCGCAATTCAGAACGGTCTGATATTTGGTAAGCTGCCCTTCTTCTACGTACCTGTTGTCATCACTTTTCTTCATATACGGATCATATAGAGGAAGTGAAATATTAAAGTACTTCATCAATATAGAGCTTAGAGTACCGTAACCCGCTGCGTAATCAAGCATACTTTCTAAGTTGATGAGACCGTTCCTGCCAAGAACTGCCAACATTGCTGCTTGTTCGAGATATGGAGGTTGATTACCCGTCCGGATACTATTCGGGGATTCCAGATAGGTATGAACTTCGTAGTTAAGTTTTTCCCACCTTTTTTTATCTAACTCGCTGTGGGTTTTTGATAAAACAAAGCCACAATTACCACATTTATGATAGTTTATCTCACCAATATCGGTCATAAATACGTTATACGGTGGGTCGGTATAAATTTTGGAAAAGTAGTAATTGGTTTCTGAGTTACAGATTAAACAAGTCATAGATTCTTTTTTTGTATTCATCATGCCCTCTTATATAAAATCAAGTATTTACAATATCTTGGCTAAATAGTTTTATTTTCGCCAGGTGTCCAGATAATTTTTAATTTCTGCCGGTGAGTTCCACATCATTACATCAATTATAGAGAGACCTGATTCAAATTGATGGGCTTTACCTGTCGAATATACCATATTTTCAAAATCCTGAAAAGTCAGCTTTATCCCTCGTTTCAGGAATTCAGGCTCGTTTATAAAGCCTTTACCACCGGGTCTGTTTATATATTCTTTCGCATTTACTTTATGCGCAATCACCCATGACCAATCACTTTTACCGACATTATCAATTTCCAGGTCAAGGTTCATTTCAGAGAAAACATAAATAGGCTTTTTAATCCCCAGATAGTGCGCCGTTTTTTCGAATAGAATGGTATTAACCATCGTTAAGTTTTCCGGAAGATTTGAAAAACAATCCTCTAAAAGCGAAATGACATCCTTATAGTATGGTGCCCCTTTTTTATAGTGATCTAACTGTCTCAATATTTTTTCATCCCAATCGCTTTCCGAAACCAAAATCTGGTTATATGGCGTTTGTTGATGATGTTTCTGCACCGGAATCGTAATATATTGCCATCCATTATCTGGTTTAAGAATACGATTACGGTTCATCCAACTACGTCGTACATATTGAGATGTGTCGAAAACAATCCATTCATCCACGATATTCAGTAGGTCAAAATATCCCAAGTACGGGAAGAAATAAGGCTGCATTATTGCCAGTTTCATAAGACAGATATCTTATCTAAAGGTAGGAAATCGAGTTCCTGTTGATTTATTGAAAGAACTGTAGTAGCTATTTTTCTATCATCACCCTGATTAATTACAGGATGTGAAGAAGCGCGAAACAGTCCCGGCCCATAAAATTCATCTTCAAAGAAGAGTAATGTTCCTGAAACATAATCATTAGTTCTGGTTTCAATCCCAACGGTACCATTGAATCGCCTTTGTTCTAAATACGGCTGAAAAACAACTTCCTCAGGATTGTAATTCTCCAAGGCCTCTCTCCACTTTTGTTTACTAACAGCGGGACTTGCCGTTATACCCAAACCCATCCCCAATGCGGTAGGTTTTACAATCCAATGGTTTTCTGAATCATCAGCCAATGAATCCCACAAATCAGGATGCGTTAAAGGTGTATAGGTTGGCGTAAGATGTGTTTTAAAACGCTCCGCATTTTCTTTGCCAAGAGCATCCGTTCTGAAGGCATCGTTATATAAAAGTGCAAAAAACCTTTTATCGTGTGGCAGAATAACGGTGCGGAGGTCATTAAGTAAACAATGTTCCATCATGGCATGTATGGATTCATCCGGCAGATTAAACAGCTCGTCATGTCGCATTTGAGTTATACAAGCGGAGTTTCGCAATACCTCCGGTTCCCGGACAATTTCATCCAAAGAAAGTATTCTGACATTATAGCCGGCATTTGAAAATATAGTTTTAAAGTATTTCGCTTCATTAAAACGATCATCTTTCAAGATGCAAATTTGTTCGTTATCACCGATATATCGCTGCAAATGTTCAAAAAACAAAGGATAATCAGAATGTATTGGGATGTTATTTTCATTGGCAAATTCAATTGCCCAAGAATTTATAAATCCGGATCTGATATATCCATTTAATGCAAACCGGCACGTTATCTCAATTAGTTTTATTTCATTTTCTTTAGTGATGACAAAATCTGTTCTATACGTGCCGGGTTTGTAAGGGAAGCGACTGCAAATTTCCAGAATTTCTTTTGTGCGCTCACTTAACGGCATGATTGATTCATATTTCAGATAGTTTAGTGCAACGTGCCGAATACATTGAACCATGCACTTCTGAATGAATTTCATTTTCTCATTCGTTTCCAAAGTTATCATCAAAGGAACATCATAGGTATATTGCCTGTAATAGGCTTTATGTTGCTCTTCAGATAGTTTATAGGAATCGTATAATTTCATAAATAGTGGAAAGAAAATTAAATTTAATAACTCATTAACCAACGCCAATTGGGTAATGAAAAGCCTCTTAGATTTTCGCGAATTCTTTCGGCATCCTTACCGGCAACGGCCACAAGATTTACGGAATCACCGGTTAATACTTCACACATTCCGTATGCTGCTTTTATGCCGTCTAAGTAACCGGATGTTCTCTCAGGAGCAGCACCGCAAAGGTTAAATATGGTGACCCCATTTTCATTTGTTATGTTGGCAAGATTTTCAAAGTATTGTGGTGTATATACATCATTTGGTAACCCCGTATTATAAAAGATATCACTTACTACCAAGTCAAATTGATTTCTAAGCTCGGGATTTTGAACATACTGCACACCATCAGCATGGATTAAATTAAAATGACCCGGGGGGAAGTCCGGAATAAAATGCTTTTTTGCCATTTCAATCATTACTTCTTCGTATTCAATTCCGGTTATTTGTAGATTCGGCCACCTTCTTAAATAGTCATACGGAATGGAACCTCCACAAACACCAAGAACCAATACAGAACCCGCTTGTGGCAATGAGAGCACCCGAGCCAACTCAACAAAAACCTGAGCGTAACGGGGTTCATCTGAGTTTAAAGCAATCTGAGAGTGTGTTCGCCCCTTAGAATAAATACCTCTGAAATACTTTTCTCGGGTCAAAAGGTTGATCGCCTCATTTACCTCAAACCTTCTATCACCAATTCTAAACTCATCAAGTTTTCTGAATCGCATCAGTTTTAATACGAAATAGTTCCGTAATGAAGGTGCATTTGGCTTTGTGATTCTTTTCATATACTGATTATGAAATCCTTAAAATGTTTTTTAATCTCATCAACTACTAAAACCTAATGTATTTAAGCTAATAAAGCGTCGAATTCCATATCAAGCCGTTGTGCGCGTTCAGAAATTGTGTTCTTTAATGATATCAACCATTTACGATCGCTGTTCAACCTCTCAAATGCAGAATTCATCATCCGAGAGACTTCCTTTGGAGAAGACCCACCAACGCTTTTATAGTTGTGTACCATTGTCATGGGATGAATTGCTTGGTGGAATTCCTCTAATGAAAATGGAAAATCTGATACAGGATGGGCGTTTTTTTGGGAAAGGACATCCTGAAATAAGTCAATAACCATGTCAAAAGGAACGGTTGTTAATGTGAAACCTTTCGTCCGGCATAGATCAACCAATTGAGACGCGAATGCATGGGAGATTGACAGTGGGATATCCGACTTTTCCTGAAGTAGCGCCGCCAGTTCCGATGTGGTGGTAAACTCAGCCTCCAGCTCTTTCATAGCAGCATTTTCATCAACTTTTAAACCGTTTAGAATTGCTTTGATTTCGATGAATTGCTTCAGAATGAGATCAAGAGTATGAGCGGCATCCATTCTTTTATAATCGGTTAACCCGGAACACACATTATGAGCGGCCATTGCGGCGGTTACCGAAGCGCCAACAACCTCGCTGCCCAATAAACGCGCGCGATTTAATACAACGGGATTCCGTTTTTGGGGCATTAATGTACTGGGACTTGAAAGTGAACCATCAGTAAGCAATATCCACGGGCTGGCATGATGAAATTGCGCATGGATATCCTGCACAAACATATTTAATGTTAATGCGATCAATGATGAAATTTGAGCGCATTCAACGCCATTATCAACGATTCCAAGCTGGGCGGCGTCGAAGGCATTATCAACGAAAGTGTCGAATCCAAGTAAATGAGCAATGTGTTCTCTGTCTAAATTAAACCGGGACGTTGCAAGTGCTGCTGCACCAAGCGGACACTGATTTAGTCTTAAGATTGCTTCTTTAAAGCGCTCCGTGTTTCTGGCTTGGGGAGATTCATACCCACACATTAAATGACCAAACAACACCGGTTGAGCCTGAACACCATTTGTGTACGTTGGCACCACAATGGCTTGAAATTCCGCCCCTTTTTCAAGAATTAGTTTTCTGATATCAAGCAACTCGCCAAGAAGAATCAGCAGTCTGTCACGGATATGTAAGCGATGAAGTGTGGCAAGCATATCCTGGCGACTACGTCCGGCATGCATCCGAGAGGCAATTGGTCCCGTAATTTCGAGGAGCTTTTTCTGAACATCAAGGTAGTCTGTAGGGCGGTTATCCCAATTCTCATTTCCCCATTCAATCAATGATTGTATTCCAATAGCAATTTCACGAGCTTGAGCTTCGGTAATGATTCCGTTAGACTTGGCAGCTACTGTAGTAGCCATATCCATCCGGCAATACCAATAAAAGGCATCTTTTTGAGTTAACAATTCATGATCGAGTGGATGCATAGTTGTTACGTCAACTTTTCTTTAATGGCGTATTGTTCAAGTTTCCAGGTTAAGTTTTTCTTTACAGCCGGCCATTCATTGTTTAAAATACTATAATAGCAGGTATCCCTGATAACTCCCCCTGAAAGAATTGAATGATTGCGTAAGATGCCGTCAAGCTTTGCACCAAGCCGTTCAATTGACCTCCGACTCCCTTCATTATACGACGAGGTTGTGAACCCAACCGCGATGCAATCAAGTACTTCGAATGCATGTGTCAGAAGAATTAATTTTGCTTCGGTATTTAATGGCGTTTTTTGGACACTGTTTGCATACCATGTAAAACCAATTTCAACACGTTTGTTTGGAGGATCTAAAAGCTGATAGGAAGTCATGCCAACAACTTTTCCATCTTGATTCAAAACTGTAAAAGGCATCATTTTTCCCTGGTCGGCCAAATTAAGCCTGCGCTGAATTTCCGCTTTCATGCCTTCCGGGGATGGCACCCTTGCGAACCACAACTTCCAAAGCTCACCGTCTTTTACAGCTTCAATCAAGTCCTGTTCATGGCTAAATTCAAGGGGAATTAACGTTACCCAATTCCCTTTCTTTTTAAAAGGCGTATTCCATTTAGCTCTTTCAGAATCTTCCATGGTTCAAAAATTGTTTTTGTCTTGGTAAAAGTAACTTATCAAAGATAATTAAACTTCCTCTGTTTTGACTATTTGCTCAAACATTGTCCTTACAGCTGTTTCTGCATCTTCCTCAAAGCGAGATCTTCCATAAGGTCGTGGCAGAAAAAAGGTGTAAAAACGTGCCCCCTCTGTTGTAACCCCAAGAGCCCACATAGAAGAATTAGGTTCCCCTTTTTGATCGAGTACGTTTAAATTTCGGTTGATATCCAGTCCATCAGATTTATAGCTGCCATTTTCAAAATATTTTGCGATTCCTTTAGCAACTAACTTTTTTAGCAGAGGATCATCACCTGGGCCATTTATTGGTAAAACACCATCCACAAGAAAATCTGCATTACACGTATAATCCGAAGTTAACCCTGAAATTACTTTCCAACCCTTTTCAGATTTGATACATCTCGAATTTGGCCCGAAATCCATTGCTAAAATTCCACTCGCTTGCAAAGCTATTAGCTGTTGAATTCTCTCTTTAGGAGGACCTACGCTATATCGTTTCATTTTAGGCAAGAATTCATCATAAAACCATTTTTGAGAATCACCCTCTAATCCGGCAAAATCCATAGCATAAGCAATAAGTTCACGGTGGTCTCTTAGAACATCATAAGCTGCCTTGATAGGGCTGCTAATGTTTCCTTTCTCGGACTCTTCAAGGTCTTCTTTTAAATACCTAAATAAGTACTCTTTAAAAAATTGACTACTTTTTAAAGTATCGTCATGGAATGCATTTATTTTCGGGTTATTAAAAAACCAATGTTCTTCAGGGGCAAAACTTTCCTGAGTAGTGTCATGCTTTTTATTTGCTTTTTCTGAGTAGTTCTTGTTCTCAAAAGTTTCTCTATGTAATGCTGCTGCATAAGCTTCTTCCATATCCTTTACAATTAATGGAAGTAAATACTTTTTAAAATCAATCTTACCGGCACGTTTATAATGATCAACGGCCGCTCTCGTAAAGTGTTTCCCCAGTCGCTGCTCAATATTCGTTTTTTGATTGTTAGGTCGGGGGAGTAATGGAAAGCCGGAGCGAGAAAAAGCCAGGATTTTAGGCTCCCTGCCAGAAGGTAAATACGTTAATGTTGAACGATTCGGTTCATTTAAAAAACGACCACCACGCCCTAATGTTAATTGAGCAATTATATCTATGGCCGTTAATCCCAGGCCCCGTAATGCAACAGTACAGCCGTCGGGAATCTTGCTCAATTTTTCATTTATTGGATATGGATTCGAGATTAAGCTTTCATCTTGATCAGGTATCTCATTTGCAACCAAATGATGCCCTGTACATAGATAGATAAAATCGATTCCGGAATAAACATCATCGCTTGAACAAATATCCCATCTTCCATCCGCCCTTTTTGAAATGTCCTGAACATAAGAATGAATGAGATTTACCTCGAGCAGTTGATTTTTTGTTTCAATCAGACTTGCGAGCATATCTTTGAGGTAGAAACCAAAAAGTGCTCTGGGTTGATACGTGTCTAAAGGGGAATCGTTTTTAAGTGTTATTAAATCAGAGTGTAACCCCAATTCAACGCATTCTTGAATCCACTTATCAAAAGTTAGGGTATGTCTAGGCTGCATCTGATCTATCTCCTCATCCTTAGGAAATATATTTATTTGATCAGCAGCCGTATTAAGCAACAAATGAGGAGACTGATCTAAATTATGGCAACCCGGGCCATGATCTTTCTTGTCAAACAACAATATGGTGACCTTTAAATCGAGAGATTCCCTACTATGATGAATGATTCTCTCTAAAACAGACAACCCTCTGGGACCACTTCCAACAATTGCTATATTTAAGTGGTCGGGTTTGGAAGTTAAAAGAATACTTGACATTATTTACTTAAATAATACACCAATAAGTATAAAGTAAAATATTGATGTGTAGATTATTATCGGCATAATTTATCAATAATTTCATTTATAACTATGATATGAAATCATTGTTTTTTACTTATCACAGCAAGTTAACATAGCTTTTGGGGTCAAAGAAAAAAGCTTGCAGAGTATAATTCTCATTTTATAAAACGACAAAACCCCGCGAGCAGGGTTTTAAAGGAATTGAAACTAATACAATAAAATTAAACGATAGTAGTATTTCCGGTAAAAGTAGGAATAGCCTCAAAAATTTTATCTCTAAGTTCGTCTTCAACACCGTTTTTTGCAGTTTGAATTAAATCTTCTAAATAAGATTCAAAATCCGGGATTTCCGTTTCAGTTTTACAAGCAACGAATATTTTTTGGTACTTAGATGATACCGTTCCTTCTTCAGCCGTCAACAATTCTTCGTATAATTTTTCGCCGGGTCGATTTCCTGTGATTTTAATTTTGATATCTTTATCAGGGGTTAAACCAGAAAGTTGAATTAAATCTTTTGCTAAATCATAAATTTTAACCGGCTCACCCATGTCTAGTACATAAACTGCACTTTTATTGTCCATTCCGCCGGCCTGCAATACTAACTGAGAGGCTTCAGGGATAGTCATGAAATATCTTGTCATTTCTTTACTTGTAACAGTAACCGGCCCCCCTGATGCAATTTGTTTCTTAAAAATCGGGATAACACTCCCTCTACTTCCAAGTACATTTCCAAATCTAACCGATACAAAATAGATATCGTTTTTTGCTTTCTGGGCTCCCCATTCTACAACCATTTCAGCCAATCTTTTTGAGGCACCCATAATTGAGCTAGGGTTAACTGCTTTATCTGTTGAAATATTCACAAATCTTAAAACATTATATTTCAGTGAAAGATCAACTAAATTTTTTGTCCCTAAAACATTGTTCAGTATTGCTTGATCCGGATTATTTTCCATTAAAGGCACATGCTTATGTGCTGCAGCATGGAAAATAATTTCAGGTTCGTAACGCTTAAAAACTTTAGCAAGAGAAGCTTTGTCCTTAACATCTGTAATTACAGATTCATAAGTTAGATCTGAGTAGAATTTATTTAACTCTTGCTCTAATTCAAAAATACTATTCTCACCTCTACCTAATAAGATAACTTTCTTAGGATTAAACTGAATAACCTGACGCACAATCTCAGAACCAATTGAACCACCAGCACCCGTTACCAATATAGTTCTATCGTTCAGATAATTTGAAATTTCTGACAGATTTAAATTAATTGTTTGACGTTGCAGTAAATCTTCAACTTTAACATCTCTGATTTGATTAATTGAAATTTTGCCACTTATTATATCTGATAAACGAGGAAGTGCTAGATGTCTTATTTTATGCTGACTGGTGATCTTCATAATTTTACGAATAGCATCCGGATCAGATGGAATTGCAGTTAGCACTAAATCTGCTTCATACTTTTCAACTGTTTTCTCCAAATCTTCACTAGTACCTACAACGGAGATATCTAAGAATCTTTTTCTTTGTTTATTTATATCATCATCTAAAAATGCAACGGGGATCATGCCATTCTCAGGAAATTTCAACATTTCCCTTGCAATCATTGTGCCGGCATTGCCTGCACCGATGATTATTACTTTCTTATTATTCCCACTTGCTTGTTGAATTCTATAAACAAGATCTTCTGCTATTCCTCTAGCCGCTAACCTGAACCCTCCCAGTGCAATTAATGAAATTGACGCATCAATGAACGGAATACCAAATGGAACAACAAAATAGGGCCTAACAATAATTTGGATAAGTAGAGTTAATAGAAAAGCGACAGAAATAGCATAGATCAATTTTTTTAAATCACCCGTACTAATATTATGCCATGACTGCCGGTGGATATTAAACAACCTTAAACCAAGTAATTTAGGTGCAAATGCAATAGCCATGTATTCATAAAATAGTATTCCTCCAAAAGCATCAGAGTGTCCAACTCTTAAATAAACAGCAATAGGAGCACAAGCCATTAAAACCAGAACGTCTAAAGATGTCTTCAAAAAATAACGTGCTCTGATTTTTTTCAGTGAACTATCAGCTAAATAATGAACTATGAAATTTAGACCTTTCAATATTTTCGGTAATTTGAATTAAATTTTAAACAGCTGTTAAAAGCTTGGAAAAGATACAACTGCCTTAATTTGATGAATATTTGAATTCAATTATTATAGTTAATGTTTTTCTTATAAATTGAAATAAATTTTCATTTAAATATAGATAGTTTTAGAACATACAGAGTAAGAATACATTCCAAAGATTGTCAATCTTAATGAGTAATTCCTTCACTTTTAAATACTGAAACAAAGGTCAGGAAAAAAATTTTCACATCAAATAGTAAAGATTTTTTATTTAAATACTCTTGTTCCAATGACACTTTTTTTTGAATGGAAATTTCATCCCTTCCATTAATCTGAGCCCAACCTGTAATTCCCGGCTTTAATTTTTCAATACCATACTTTGTTCTCAGTTCCATTAAATCATATTGATTAAAAAGTGCAGGTCTTGGTCCCACAAAAACCATCTCTCCTTTTATTATGTTTATAAGATTAGGAAGCTCATCAAAACTAAGCTTTCGTAGTACCTTGCCAATTCTTAAAAGATACTTCTCAGGGTCTATTAATAAATGAGTCGCAATATTAGGTGTATCTTTTTTCATTGTTCTGAATTTGAACATGTTAAATGTTGAGTTTTTAACTCCTATTCTTTTTTGGATAAAGAAAACAGGACGACCATCTTCAATAAATATGAGAAACGCAATTATTGCAAATATAGGAGATAGTACAACGATTAAAAGAAGAGCAAGTAATTTACTTATCACTTGAATTAAAATAGTTAAATGTTTTTTTTAGACCTTCTGTGGCAGTTAAAGGTAGTGAACAACTCAATGCTTCAACAATTTTTTTGTTGCTTACAATATAATGCTCTGTAAGTTTTTGAAGACGTTCTTCATTTAGTGGTAAAGGTAAGAAGTTACCAACTTTAGCTATCGTCTCAATTATACCTTTTGGAATATTCCAGATACGTTCTTTTTTTTTATTTACTATTGAAATCATTTTAACAAGGTCATTTGTTGAAACCGGTTCATCATCCGCAACATTATAGATTCCGGTGCTTAATTTACTTTCAAGAATAGCATTAATAACAAAACATAAATTATCAATTGAAAGAAAGCTGCGACTATTATTATATGCCCCGAGCGGCCATGGAATACCTTTACTAACGATATCGTAAAGCAGGTTCAGATTTCCTTTATTACCCGGACCATGAATCATGCAAGGTCGTAATATTATTACTGTTTTATTTGATGGTAGATTATCTAAAATATACTGTTCTGCTTTCAGTTTAGATTTGCCATAAGCAGTGATTGGGTTGGGCAATATATTTTCTGATAATGGCTCATTAACTGTGTCTGCAATAGCCTTTACAGAACTAAAAAAAACAAACGTTTTTGAATCTGATTTAAGAAAATAATCATATATTTTTACCGTCAGACCATAATTGATATCAAAATAAGAGCTTTCAGACGATGTCTTTTTTAAATCGTGCGCTTTTCCTGCAAGATGGATAATTGTATCTGATAAAGGTAGATTACTAAAATCATCCCAGAGGAAAGTTTCAATAACTCCTGGTTTTGTCTGCTTTATTATATCTAAGCCATAAATAGAGTATAGATGTTGAAACTTGTAAACCAAGTTACTACCAACAAATCCATGAACCCCTGTTATTAAAAGTTTATTCAAAATGTATTCAAGTCTATTATCCGTGATTGCTCCCAATCAATTAATGAATCAGCCTTATCTATGCTTATGAAAGAGAAGTCGTCTATATATTTTATATACTTAGAAAATGCGCTTTTTAAACCAACGTAGGATTTAAATTTTCTATTGAATGGCAAATTCTCTAAGATAGGTTGCTCTGCATCAAAATCTCGGGGATGAAAATAAGTCATCAAATAGTTAGCCTTATTTGACAAAAAATTAATTAAGGGATAAGGAAATAATCTAAAAAATCCTCCCCCTGAAAATACTAACGAATATGAACCAAGCTTATGAACACTCATTGGAAATTCTTTTAAAATAGCTCCATTTCTGAGTTTCAAATAAACAGGCTCGGCAATACCAAAATCAGGAAAACCTCCATAATCATGAATAGCCGGGAAAATTGAAGCATCATGTGTGAATCCTATCTCAGCCAAGACTTCTAAAGCCCATTGATTTTCTTTTTTTATGGAAAAACCCGGTGCTCGATACAACTTAACATCTTCACCGGTAATATTTTGAATCGCATCTTTTGCTCTGATAGTATCTTCTTTAAATTCATCAGGGTTAAATCGAAATAATAATTCATGCTTGTAGGAATGGCACCCTATTTCGTGCCCTGCTTCATGAATCCATTGAACAACTTTTGGATGTTTTTCAGCTATCCAACCTAAACAAAAAAAAGTTCCCTTAATTTTTTTTTCTTCCAAAGATTTTAAAATACGCTCCGTGCCTTCATAAATGCGAACATCGTACTTATCCCAATTAAAGTCTCTTGAAATAAAATCGCAATTGTACCAATCTTCTATATCGAAAGTGAGAATATTCATTAACTATATCAACAGTTTGCTAATTCATACCTTTTTTATCGCTCATTTTATTAAAAGCTTTCTTTATACTATAAAAATTTCCAGCAATTACTGGCATCATATCCATAAGATCGCCTTCTTGTAAAAAGGCTTTTTTTGAAAAAAAACCATTCACCCAATTTATAATATTTTTTTGGGGACTTTTGATTAACCATAACAAATCTAAACCCAAAAAGCGTAATGTAATTCCACTTTTTCCAGAATAACGATTTAAAGGCTTTTTTTGAATTGAATCTATGATATTCTCAAAAAAATTAACACCAGAAACAGATGCAATTCTAATACAAGCGGGAACTCGAGGATTGATTTCCATGATTTTAATTTTTTTATCCCTTGGATCCTCTATTAAATCAAAATCAGCAAAACCTTCCCAGTTTATTTTTCTCAAAACATTTGAACACAATTCAATAAGCTCATTGTTTTCTGTACCTTGTATAAAACAGCTACTACCACCTTTAATTGGATAATACCTTATTTTTTTTATTACAAATGCATTGATAACTTCTCCATATTTAATGTATATCTCCACCTTATACTGCTCACCACCATCTGGAATAAATTCCTGAAGATGGCAATGTCCATATTCTTTTTGAATGATTGGCAGGGTATTTAATAATTCTTCCTTGTTTGATATAATTCTAAAACCTCTTGCACCGCTAGTTTTATTAGGTTTTATCAATCCTGGAAAAACAAATTTCTTAAGTCTATTTTGATTCTCTTCTTTTGATAAATCTATAGTCTTTGGATGCGCAAAATTGTACTTTTCACATAAGGACATCAACTCATTCTTATCATACGCTTTGATGAACGTATGATAACCAACCGTTTCAAATTTTACATAACTCGATAATTTTTCTTGATATTTTGAAATAAACTCGGCAGAATCATCATTCATAGCAAGAATAATATCTATCTTTTCTTTCTCTATAAGTTTTATTAAATACGTGAAATATTCCGAATGATTTTTGGTTTTAGTAGCTGCAATAATTTTTTTTTTAGCATATTTGGTGAAATAACCGTGTCCTTCTTTATTTTCACATATAAGCAATACACTATAACCAAGTGACTTTAACTGTTTAGCTGCATCAATAGCTTGTACAGTTTGGCCGTCTAAAATTCCTATTAACATACTATGATCTATATTTAATTACTTTAGCTCGTACACCACCAACGATTGCAAGTGGTGGTACATCTTTTGAAACAACTCCTATTCGAAGCAACAATTTTACCTTTCCCTGTTCGTAGTCCTGCCAATATTATTGTACCCAAACCAATATATGTATCATTTTCAATTATTATATCACCATAAATACAATTTTAAAATACATGAGGCCATCAACAATCATAAGATTGTTAAAAGCGAGTATACAAGGGCAATATATATAAATTATTTTTCGATTTGTCTACTTATTAATAGTTGTTTTAATATCTTAAAAATGGTTTTCTAAAGCGTAACTAACGATTTACATCTCTTGCATTGTTTACATACCTTTAAGTCCACAATTACCAATAAAGGCAGATGGTCTTTTAGTTGTTCCAGCTAAATATTTATAAGCAAGACCAACACAATACAAATTGTAGAATATAGTTTAGAAAGAAGTCTTGAAATTATTATTTCTTGTTTTAGAGCATCTAAACCACACCAAAGAAAGTCGGTTTTAATGTGTTTATATTTGTTGCTAACTCATCAATATCGTAATCCTCTACAAAGTGAATGTGTATTCTAAAATCTCATTCTTATGTATACTAACTAATTTTGCATTTTCATCTATCATTGGTATAACTACATCAATTGAATACTTCTTCAAATAATTCAGCAAAGTTAGATAATACTCGTCACTATTATTCAAGGCAGTTACCAAAACACTTTGATTAGAATACTTAGAAAAGTATCCATAAGAATATTTTTCTGAGCAGAAAGAAACAGTACTATAACCAAGCTCAATAAGTTTTTTACAAACAGGAAGTGCCTGTATTGCATGACCATCTAATATTAGTGCTGTTTTTTTCTCCATTACAAACGTACAATTTTTAGAGATTTACTTATTTATATCTGCAAATGAGGATTGCACTTAATGGTTGAAAAAATGAGTTTTAATTAAAAAGTTTTGAGTACTTTTTGCCTATTACCTTCCAACGATACCTTTCATTTGCAAGGTTAAGCATTTCTTGCCTATTATATTCTAAACTCTCCCTATTCAAGTTATTCAAGATGTTTATTAGTTCGATTTCATTTTTAAAATAAAATGCTTTGTTATTTGTAGTATAGCGATTAGTAGGTACATCAAAACAAATTATCGGAATATTCATATGCATTGCTTCAACTAAAGAAGGAGATGTTCCACAGTAAGAATGACTATGAATATAAACAGAGGCATTACCACGAATTAAATTTAATTCTCTTAAATCATAAATAGCTTTTAATAGCTTTATGTTCTCATATTTATTAACATATTTTTCATACAATTCCTGACCATATCTTGAAACACTCCAATTGGAAACAATTACAACATTAAAATTTTTGGCTTCTTTGAATGAATCTATTAATAGATGGAGATTATTGTCTATTTGTGCTCTTGCCACACAAACAGCATATTCTCCACCTAAAAACGGATATTTTTTAATATTTTCGTTGTCAACGTTGGTTTTTTTTGCATGATCGCCACCGTATTCAATAATATTAGCTTCAACACCAAAACATTCTTTCAAGCTTTCAGCAACATATGGATTATCACCAACATGATGTTTGATGAAACCTGCTGAAACTTTACGGCTGAAAAAAGACCACTTTTTTTCTAACCAATTCGCTTTTTCTCTCTCCCACTCTTTTAGTCCACCATGATTCATTATTAAATTTCTTTTAAAAAGTAAATTTAAAGGAAAGAACATGGCACCCGATGCACCTAAAACTAATATTGATTTATGCCCAGTTAGCGAAGCATGAATATATGAAATTAAGTCATATGGTATACTTTGCCACCCATTAGCCTTCAAAGGTAAATATACCATGTTTGCCTTTTTATATTTGCGAGGCCTATCTGTGTAACTATGGCGACTACAATAAACAGAAATATCATATATCTCCGCTAGTTCTTCTACTAAATGCTCTGCGAGTGTTTCATACCCGCCATACTTTGCTGGAATTCCATTAGACCCAATTATTGCAACTTTTTTTTTCATGCTTAAATTCAATTTAAGTTAATCAAACAGATATGCATCTGAAAAACTATGCGCATTTCTGTCTTTTTCAGACATTACAATTTCAGATTTTGGGAGTTGCCAGTCTATATTCAGCTCAAGGTCATCCCACCTTATACTACGTTCACTGTTTTTATTATAAAAATTATCAACTTTGTAAGAGAAAATTGCCTCATCACTTAAAACAATGAATCCATGTGCAAAACCACGAGGTATAAATAATTGATGTTTATCTACATCATCCAAAATAAAAGAAGCATGTTTACCAAATGTTGGAGAGTTCTTTCTAATATCAACTGCTACATCCAGTACTTTCCCAGTAATTACTCTAACGAGTTTTGCCTGATCGTAAGGAGGTATTTGATAGTGGAGTCCACGTAGTGTACCAAAGCTAGACTTCGATTCGTTATCCTGAACAAAATCAACATTTGAAGTAAAAATAGGAGCATATTCTTTATTGAATGACTCATAAAAGTACCCTCTAGAATCATAAAAGATATTAGGCTTTAATAACTTAATATCGTTTATATCACATTTTTTAATTTCCAATGTTATTACTCTTTATCAATTAAAATAATCACAATAATACTCTGAGATGTACTCTTCTAGAGAAATACGCCAATTTCTCATTTTATTTACCTTCCTCAGGTTAAGCTTAAGGGTAGTTAAGCGTTCTGATGCAGGTCTATCAGCAAAGAAAATATCTTTGAAGAAGTCAGAATTAACTTCTATTATTTTTACTCTGCCTTCAAGTTTTAAAATCTTTACAAGCTCTTTTGCTACTTCTAATCTACTAGTTTGACCTCCACAAACAGTGTTATATAGCCCCCAATACTCTTTTTCAATTAATTCCTTAACTGTTCTTGCAAAATCATGAGTATAGGTTGGTGTACCATCTTTATCATTTACGATATGCAGTTCAGTTTTACCTTCTTTTAGTTGTTTCATCAATTTTTGAATGAACTTTTTATCTTTTAAGGGACCTGCCCCCATCATCCAACCTGCACGACAAACCAAATATCTTTTTGCATTTTCAACAACAAAACGTTCACCCATATATTTAGATCTTGCGTAAACCCCCATAGGGTTAGGAGTATCCCAATCATCATATAGTTCCTGTTTACCATCAAAAATGCCGGCTGTACTAATATATAATAATGGTATATTTAGACTATTAGCAATATGAACTGCGTTTTCAACAGCCAAAGTATTTGTCAAATAAGTGTCTTCTACATTTAATTCACAAAATTCCAGGTCCGTATATGCACCTAGATGGAATAAATAGTCAGGTTTAAAATCCATAACATCTTTCTTGTATGATTCAAAATCCCGAAAATCCAAATATGTTAACCATTCGTCATTTACATCTATATCAGTACATTTTAAAGTATATTCTTTACTGAATTGTTTGTAAAATGCTTCTCCTAGCATTCCTCCAGATCCAGCAATATAAATTTTCTTATTATTCATATAGTTTATTATAGTATTTAAGTAATTCGTTAGCTACAGAGGTTTTGTCAAGTTTTTTTGAAATCAGATGTATTCTACCGTTTGATTTTTGATTCTTTTTTAGAATAATCCTAATCTTTTCTGCAAGTTTATTTTCGCAAAAATTATCAACAACAACGCAGTTTTCTACATTTTCTAGCATTTCTTGAACATTACCAACATTAGTTGAGACAACAGGGGTATTACAAGACATTGCTTCCTTTACAGAATTTGGCGATCCTTCAAAATCTGAACAAAGAAGATGAATATGAGACGCATTAAAGTAAAGAGGAATCAAATCTCTTTTAACGTTTGTAAGAACAAGTTCTTCTACATTTAATTCTGGCTCAGTTTCTTTAATTAACTCAATTACAGCTTTAAATCTATCATATCTTTTTTGTTGTCTTACATAATTTGAACTTGTAAATAGTATGTATTTTTTGTTTAAGTCTAAACTTAGAGCTTTTTTTGCGTACTCCATTTGGATTGGTTTAAAAAAATCCATATTTACTCCATTAGGTAAATAAGCTGCCTTATTTAAGCTTGTGTATTCAGACCTGTTCTTAAAAATTAATAAATCAAATTTTGCACTAATGAATTTAAATAAAAAAAAGGGTATCTCATATTTAACATCATTTTGAAATGATACTATCCATTTACTTTTTTTCGTAATAAATGAAAATAAAAGCACTAAAGCACTAAATGAATGATGACAGTGTATTATATCATATTTATTGATTTTTAATGTTTTTCTTAGCCGTAAGATTGATTTTAGATATTCAATTTTACCAAGTTCTCTTCCATTTATAAAAAATACATCGCCATGCAGACCTAATTCTTTTAGAGATTCAATTTGCTCTTTTACAAAGATACCAAATATAGGATTATTTGCTGTTGGATAATTATTTGTAATATGTAATGTGCGATTTTTCAATTGTCTTCTGCTAGTTCATCCTCTGATTCATCTATGTAATTTTTGTAGTTATCATACATATATAAGGTCATACTTATCCAAAGTCCAAAATATGGTGCTGTTTGTGTACCCCAGCTATTCGTCATAAATACTAGCAGAAATGTGGTAAATATCATGGTATTCACATTTATTATAAATCTATCCTTTTTAATCTTACTTTTAGACATCTCAACTATTGCTATTCCTATTTTATAGATAAAAAAAGAAAACAACAATACACCGGTAACTCCACCAAGCGTTAAGAAAAAATAGAAAATATTATGCGGATGTCCTCTCATCATACCCTCACCATAATACCTATCCCATTGAAAACCAAAAACAAATGCATTCAAATCAAGGTCATTTAACATTCTCAGCCATGATGTTGACCGACTTATGATAGCTGTGTTCACACTATGACTGCCCAGAAACTCTTCATCTGTATCTATAAATAAATCAAATATCAATTCAAAGTATGCTGGGAGAAATACAACTATAAGCACGACAATTAAAGCTATAAGTACAATTATTCTATAATAGAATAGTTCTATAATTCTAGTAAAAAGAAGTGGAAATACAACAATTAAAGCAAGAAGACTAGCTCTGTTTCCACTCAGAAAATTTATAATTAATGCCGCAAATAGTACAATTGTTAAAAAGAAAATAAATATTGGTCTATTTTTTATTTGCCTAATTAAAATTAAACAAATACCAATATAAAATACTGTGATTACACCCTGAGCTGTGTGTCCCGTAATTCCAGGTTTTCTTTCAAATACAGAAAATATTTGATAAATATATGATTCAAAGATAAATATTGACCACATTACTCCATTTGGAATATATGATGTGAAAAATACTACAATTAAATTGATTGTGCTTACTATCAAAAGAATCAATAGATATTTATACACATCCTGTCTTTTGTAAAGATATAACCAGGATAAGGTTAGAGCAAATGTAAAGGATAAAATTGTTGTATAAAATCTGTTTAATACTTGTCTTGAATCTATATTGACTAAATAAAAACAAAGAACCAACCAAGCTAATATAATCCACCACAAAAGATATTTACTGAAAATATTTGGTAAGTTCAAATATGTCCCATTTTGTTTATTTTGAACTAATACCAGTATTATATTTAATACTAGTAAAATAAGAGTAGGCATATAAACAAAATTACCCGGAAGGGCAGATGGGTGTAGTAATGCTATTGAAAGAAATAGTATTAGTGTTAGATCAACTATATCCCATGAATATTTTTTTTGCAATAATTCTCTAAACATTATGCTATATTTTTAATAGGCATGTATCAATTTATAATAACAATTAGCATTTCTAAGGTTTGGTAAACTTAAACAGAATGATAGTTAGGTGATATAATTTATATGTATATAGTATTATAATGATGCGATGTTTAAAAGGCATTTCATTTATTGGATAGTTTAATAGATAATTCCATATTTCATCTTCAAACACTTCTTGTATGAATGTTTTTTTTTCTTTGTTCGTTAGTTGTGATGCTGAAATATTACGTAAAACATCCCTTATATATCCATGCATAAATCTCTTTAGCCTTAGTTCGTAATCTTCATTAAGAAGATTACTTTTCATTAGACGTACTTTAAGTTCATTAAATAATAGCTTTTGCTTTTGAAACCGATCAGATCTGAATGTTTTAGTAAGGGAATTGGTGTTGTTTAAACAATAGTAATAAAATACTTCTGGAATTACACCAATTTTGAATGCATGTGTTAAATAATCTACATGAAAAAGAATATCCTCGGATATAAACTCACGCTCAGATTCAAATCTTATATTGTTATTATTTATTAACTTAGTAGAATATATTGCATGCCAAACAGACATTCTAAAACTACGTTCATTGATAGTAGAAGGTTTATTAGCAATCATATTTTTCAAAAAATATTCTCTAATTTGATGATTCTCAAAAACAGTTATATTTTCTACTTCACTATTTTTTGATATGTTTTTTTCATCAATATAAGATGCATATCCACAGAATACAGTGTCTAGCTTTAGATCTTTCGCGTATGTATATAAAGTTTTAAGTGTTTCAATATCAACAAAATCATCTGAGTCAATAAATGCTATAAATTCTCCTTTTGCTACTTCTATTCCGCTATTTCGAGCAAAACCTAATCCCGCGTTTAATTTATGTATAACCTTAACTCTCTTGTCTTTATTTGCATAATTATTACACATCAATGCAGAACTATCTGTTGAACCATCATTTACAAGAATAATTTCTATCTCTTTTAATGATTGGTTTAATAAGGATTCCATACACCTGTCAAGAAAGGACTCAACATTATAAACAGGTACAATTACACTAACTTTAATAGCCATTCTATAATTAACCTATTATATCATTAATTTTATGTGAAATAATATTTGCATTATCTTTAACACAATTATCAGTATCTATTTCGAGAATATAAACATTTTTATTTTCAAGAATTTCTAATCCAATTTTCAAAACTGACTCTTGTATCTCAAGTGTTCGAATGAGTTCTTCCTCGGTTAAGTTTCTATGACCAAAATTTACTCTGCTTCTATTTTTTAGCCTGATAAGATTTGTTTTTAAACTACATTTTGTATAAAGAATTATTCTCGGTATTGGCATTAATTTAAAATATATTCTTGTGAACTCTTCGAATTGACCAGTAGAGTAGGGAACAAGTCCTAGTACTTTTAACGAAAGGGATTCATCAAAGATTACTGGTAATTTATATTCTTTATTTTTTAACAGCAATAGATCTTCAATACAATCATGTAAATAGTTAATCCCATTATATTTACTAAAAACATTATTATCAGCATTAGCAATACCATTTAATGAATGGTTTAAAAAATGCTCTACTTCTCCTTGATGATTAAAAAATGCGTTTCTTTTTGCCAAATATAAATAGCGATCTCTCAAAATAGTTCCCATTTTCTCAAATTTTAAAGAAAACATAACTTTAATGATACTTGCATTAAATGAATCAGAAAGAGGTTTCGTAGTACAAATATAATCTAGCTTAGCTTCATCTGTTAGTAGATAATTTCGTTTTGATCTTTTTATTCGACCTAATTGTTTATAAATTGTTGATTTACCCGTACCTGGTAATCCAATAAAGTCTATGTGCATAAATTGAAGAGTAGTCTCACTTTCATTTAGTTAGCTTCTTTACTTGGAAAAAAACTATAAAAATGTATATAACAGTAATCAATGAGTTTAAAAGACTGTAGTATTTTACAGCTAAAATATCACTACCTGCCTGAAAGCCTATAAACAATCCTATAGTACTAAATGTTGTCAAGATAATTTGATAAATTAATAATGATTTCTGAATCCGAAATACACTTACTGCTCTATTAGCAGGTCTACAAATTAAATTAAAAAACATGAAGATTGCAAGCCAACTAGCATATTCACCGGCAACAGACCAATTTGAACCAAAAACAAATTCGAACAGATAAGTTCCAAAAATATATACTGTTAGATAGGGAACAATTCCTACTAGCAATAAGATTAATGTTAATTTCTTAATCAGTGCAAATGAATTATCATTGTCATTTTTCGTTTTTGCTAGTTTTGAATAAAATACATCGTCAATTGATTTTCCTATCAAATCAGATGGTTTCTTTAAAACAAGTAAACAAAGAGTATAAAATCCAGCTTCTATTGCAGAAAAAAAGTATGTTAATATTATAACTGGAAGACCTTGTGATACATATAGAAGAGCCAAATATGGTGTCTTAAAAATTGCAAAATCTGAGTATTCTTTTATAATCTTACTAAAATACTCTTCAATTTTAACTTTACTACAAACAATTGAAAGAAATAATTTAGTGTTTTTTTTGAAAACATAATATGCGCTTGCAATGGCAACAAATCCATAACCTAGTGTTGATATAAGAATAAGTGTATTAGCATTTGGCGAAATAAAGCCAAATAAAACTTTAAACAAACCTAATGAAAGAGAGTATATTACTGTAATTAAAGCTATTTGTCCAAATAGTGCTTTCCGAATTAATAACTCTCTGAAAATTCTACCTAAATTCCCAAAAAAAACTGCTAGCGGTAGTAAAAAAAATATTGAACTAATTTCTAATAATGAGCCGAAATATTTAAATATCACTAACCCTAAAATAATAAAAATCGAAACTCCAAAGCCCAAATAAAATGATACTATACTTAAATACTTTACATCTTGATTAAATTTGGGTAAAACTATTGCTGAAGGATATGATAAAGCAGCAATAGGAATTAGAATTGTCAAATAAGTAGTAAATAAACCATAAATTCCAAAGTCTTCCGGACCATATAAGCGCGTAATTACGGGATATAGAATTATTGATATTGCTTGAGCTACAACAGTTCCACTGAAGATTTTTAGCACATTTAATGCAAAACTATTTCTAAAAAAAACTGATTTAAAGACCAACTGAATTTAAAACTTTAGCACATAGTTTAAAGACGTTTACATACATTTCTTATGCAACAATTTTGCTGAAGCCATTTTATTTCATCTCACATATCTTCCCCACATCCCCCATCACCATCTCTTTAATCATTTCTCTCAGAGTGTGTTTGGGTTTCCAGCCGAGATGGGTGCGGGCTTTGGTGGCATCGCCAATCAGAAGATCGACTTCGGTGGGGCGGTAATAGGTGGGATCCACGTGTATGAGGGCTTGTCCAATTTTGAGAATATTGGATTTTCCCGGAAATTTGGCTTCGTCTATATTTTCAAGAATGCCTTTTTCGTCATCGCCTGTTCCTTCAAATCGGAGGTGCATCCCGGCTTCGGCAAAGGCTAATCTAATAAAATCTCGTACGCGTGTGGTTTGTCCGGTGGCTATCACATAATCGCCTGGGTTATCTTGTTGCACCATCAACCACATGGCTTCCACATAATCTTTTGCATGGCCCCAATCGCGTTGTGCATCCAAATTCCCAATGTATAGCGTATCCTGTAAACCAAATGCAATACGTGCCGCTGCTCTTGTTATTTTACGTGTTACGAACGTCTCTCCCCTAACGGGCGACTCATGATTAAACAAAATTCCATTACTGGCGTGCATGCCATAGGCTTCCCGGTAGTTTACGGTTGCCCAGTACGCATACAATTTCGCCACACCATACGGACTACGGGGATAAAAAGGCGTTTTCTCGGATTGAGGAATTTCCTGTGCTAATCCAAAAAGCTCTGAGCTCGAAGCCTGATAAATTCTTGTTTTCTTTTCCATCCCAAGTAAACGAACGGCTTCTAAAATCCTCAAAGCGCCGAGTCCGTCGGCATTTCCTGTATATTCGGGGATATCGAAACTGACCTTAACATGGCTCATAGCAGCCAAATTATAGATTTCATCAGGCTGTGTTTCCTGAATGATTTTCGTGAGGTTCATAGAATCGGTCATATCCCCATAATGCAAAAAAAGCCTCTGATCTTCCTCGTGTGGGTCTTGATACAGATGATCGATACGATCTGTATTGAATAATGACGCTCTTCGCTTTATCCCGTGAACTACATACCCTTTACCCAGCAGTAACTCTGCAAGATAACTTCCATCTTGGCCAGTAATTCCGGTAATTAGGGCGGTTTTCATTTTATAGGTTGAGAGGGTTTAGAGCTGAAAGCTGAAGGCTCAAAGCTCAAAGGGTTTTAGGGGGAATGTTGAAAGCTGAAGGCTCAAAGTAATTGAAAAGTGAAGATACTGAAGATTATAAAAGGGTAAACAATTTTTCAATTACTTGGATAATTTAGAGTGATTTTTGGATTGAGTTTATCAGACCTTTAAGCATAGATGCAATCTCTATGGATTTTGATTCAATTTCGTCCAATTTTTGTTTATCAATCCAGTTTCGCTTTTCAAAAATGATCGCCAATGTTACTGTCTCGTAAAGAGATCCTCTTGCAATATAAAGGTATTGTATAAATTCCTTCTTTGAGCTTCTACCTTTACCCTCAGCAATATTCATTGATATTGAAGTAGCTGCAGATTCCAACTGCTCTACCAAACGATAATGTTTTCTATTAGAATCCAGTTCTTCAGTCAAAGATATCACATAGTCCGCAAAATCAATTGCTTTATGCCAAACAACTAAATCTTTGAATGCTAATTCCATAGTAAATAATAATTAGTAGCTTAAGAGCTGAAAGCTCAAAGCTCAAAGCTCAAAGGGTTTTAGGGGGAATGCTGAAGGCTGAAAGCTGAAAGTTAATGTTTTCTATAGTTTAACTAACTTTTAATTTCATTTTTCTCGTTTTCCATCTATTTTGCTAGGTTCATTTTTTTTGAGCTTTGAGCTTTGAGCTTTGAGCTTTGAGCTTTGAGCTTTGAGCTTTGAGCTTTGAGCTTTGAGCTTTGAGCTTTGAGCTTTGAGCTTTGAGCTTTGAGCTTTGAGCTTTGTGCTTT
>Ga0213835_100526_pt1 | contig 34616 bp, 36 predicted proteins | sample SWPATP01_FD_160576 | JGI IMG/M metagenome (GOLD analysis project Ga0213835, IMG submission 160576) | Coastal seawater microbial communities from Marineland, Florida, United States - SWPA TP0 #1 | ecosystem: Environmental > Aquatic > Marine > Coastal | place: USA: Florida | collected 2016-08-05
ATGAAAAGCTGGATGAGGCATGCGAGAAGGCAGTTGGGCTAGATGCATCACTCTCGCTTCTCTTGATTGACGTCGATCGCTTCAAACTCTTTAACGACACCTACGGCCACCAGGTAGGCGACGAATGTTTGAGGCAGGTTGCGCGAGCGGTAAAAGCGAACGCTTCGACAGGTAGCCTCTGCGCGCGCTACGGAGGAGAGGAGATCGCAGTCATTCTTCCAGAGACCGATGGGTGCGTGGCTCATCAGGTCGGGGAACGTATCCGAGCCGCCGTTGCGGCTTTGCAGATCCCACATCTTGCCAGCGATAGCGGCAGCGTCACGATCAGCGTCGGCGCCGCCACTGTAGCGCATTCTGTCATCCAGACCGGGGCGGAACTCGTTCGTGAGGCAGACCGACTTCTTTACGAAGCGAAAAGGACCGGCCGCAACAGGGTGCTAAGTGCCGCTTCTCCGGAAATGATTGCTAGATCACCGGTTTTGGCTAATGAACAGAAAAGGCTGGCTGCTGTTGAAGATCTTCTGCGGAGGACAGCTGGAAAGGATGACGAGCTCAATCTCATTGCTCGTGGAGCAGCTCAGCTCATGGGAACGCCGATCGGATTTGTCTCAATTGTCGGCCAAGATGAGCTGACCATGGTCGGCCGCCATGGCATTAATGTTGAGAAAGTCGCACGCGACATAGGATTCTGTTCGTACACGATCGTTGGAAGCGAGACATTTGTCATCAACGACATGCATGCAGACCAGCGCTTCAAAAACAATCCGCTCGCGCAAGGCCCGAATGGCTTGCGATTTTACGCCGGCGCTCCGCTCATCGATCCCACGACCGGGCAGACAGTCGGCGCAGTTTGCGTTGCAGACTTCACGCCCAGAGAGGCCACATCCGACGCAGAGCGAAATATCCTTGCAAACCTATCTCGTGTTGCAACTGACGAATTGAGCTGACGAAGGCAAGGGGTGGGTTCCGCTCGCGTCGAGATGACATTAGGCGAAGGCGATACTGGAAAACGCTATGTGCCGCTTGTTTTGAACTTGCCATGCGAAAGGGGCCAGACCTCTAGTGAGCCTTAGGTTGGGGTTGGATCATACTTGCACCAGCCCAAGAGCCACTACGTAGGTATCTAACGCGAAGGGTAATATCGCTACGAACAGGCTTTTGACAGCTAGGTGATGGGTTCGTATCCCTTCAAGGCGAAGACCACATTAGCCTGGCACTCGTTCTGGATCGAAAGCCACATATTTGAGTTTGGGGCACGTATCCGGTAAGGGCCCGTCCGCTCCTTCATCACACAAGATTTCCATGTAACAGTTATCTCAAGTCGCGCGTTCAAGGTATCGACAGCTTCATGAACGATTGGCACGTATCTCCGCCAATCGGCTGGACCGGAGCATGGCTAATTAGGTGGACAGCCTCAATCGTTAACAACAGCGTTTTGGCCTGCTGGTTTGAGTGGAAATGTCCCGCGGATGCCCGCCAAGACTTGATCAACGACTTGCTTTAGTTCGTCATGGGTAGCGCCGTCTCGGGCCTGCACAGACAGTCCTTGCAAGACGGTCACGAGATAACGAGCGAGAGGGTCGGCGCGTGCCCTATCGATCCATCGAAGTAGGGCTTTTGAGATCAAGTGACGCATGTCATCTCGCCGTGCGGTTAGTTCCTGCGCGAGGTCGGAATGCTCTTTCGCACTAGTCACCATTCCGCTCGAGACCATGCAACCACAGCACCGTGCCGCATTTACAGGCATTCAAAATAGGGATACCATGTATCCTTAATTGCGAGCCGAGGTCCCTATTGTATGATACTCAAAAGCCAAGTCGAATGGGCACTCCACTGTTGCGCGATTCTCGCGGGCCTGCCTGACGGGCGATATCTGTCGACCAAGGCGCTGGCAGAACTGCATGGGCTTCCGAAGGAATATCTTTCAAAGGCACTTCAGAGCCTGTCACAGGCAGGCCTTGTCCATACGACGCTTGGCCCTTCGGGCGGCTATCGCCTGGCAAGGGCACCGGCAGAGCTGACATTTCTTGATGTCGTCGAAGCAGTGGAGGGGAGCGGTCGGACCTTCGTCTGTCAGAACATCCGAGCCAACAACCCGTGCCGACCCAAGGGCTTCTGTGACAGCGGTTCGTGTGCGATTGCACGCATCATGTGGGAAGCTGACGAAGCGTGGCGGACGGCGCTCCGGAAGGCTACGTTTGCAGACCTCGGGAAAACGCTGGAGCAGGAGATCGACCCGGGCATCTGGGCCGGAACCTTCGACTGGGTGCTAAAGCGCGCGGGGTAGGCCGCCGACAGATTCAGATTTCTCCATCTTGTCGCCCAGGCTGGGCACGACGTAATAAGCTTGTGCCGGCATTGCAAAGCCAAGACCGTGGGTCGCGCATTGTTGGCTGACGACATTGATGATCTCGTTGCGCGCCTGCACTCGGTTGGCAGGGCTGGTCACGCGGAACAGCAATTCGACATCGATTGCGATCGCGTCAATGCCCTTGAACGCCACGACGGGCTTGGGCTCCTGAACAATGAACCGGCAATCCTCCAGTGCAGACACCAAAATTGCTTCAATGGCGGATGGCTGTCGGTCGGCTGCAATGCGGATGGCCAATTCGACGAGATGCGATTCATCCGGTCGCGTCAGGTTGGTGAGACTGAGTTTGGCGAGCGCGCTGTTGGGGAGAACAACAACATTATGTGCCGGCGTCAGAATCTGTGTCGAGCGCCAGTTGTTCTGGATGACGCGTCCCTCTGTGCCGTCGCCTAGCTGGATCCAGTCGCCGATCGTAAACGGGCGACCCAGTGTGAGGGCCACGCCGGAGAACAGGTCGCCCAAGGTGTTCTGGAGGGCAAGGCCCAGGATGATGGCAACCACGCCGGAGGTGGCGACGAGCGTTCCGATCGGTGCGCCGAACACGAAGCCGATAATGGAAAGCGCAACACCTAGATAAACGCCGGCGACGATCAGATCCTGGATCAGTCTCGCTTCCTGCGGCCGGCGGTCGAGCGCAATGTAGAGGCGTACGAAGCCGATCGTTGCCCAGGCGAGGTGGACCCACCAGAGAACGCGCGCGGATTTTCCGAGATAGGCGGTCAGGCCCGCAAGCTCACCTGTTGTCACGCGAAACGGGACGATACCCTGCGAAAAGAACGTCGCGGTCATTGCTGCAAAAAACAGGATTTGGACGATGAGGCGCGCCGTTGGTCGATCCTTGCCCTGAACATGCCAGACGAGGATTCCGATCACGCCCACGATATCGACGATTGCGAATACCAGTGCGGACAGGTCAACTGCCATGGCAGGTCACTCCAGACTTAAAGGGCAAAAGGGACCGGATGCGGCGACGGCAGCCGGTCCTTGTTGAGATCGCTACTTCTTCATCGGGTAGGTCAGTTCCTTCTGACTGGTATCGACCACGAAGACGGCCAGAAGTTTTGCGGGCTTCGTGTCGCTGCCGTTCTTGCTGACGCCGTGGCGATCGCCCGGGAGTTCAGAAAATTGTTCTCCAGCCCTGTATTCCCTGACCGGACCGTCATTGACCTGGCTGAGGATCGATCCCTCCAGCACGGTGGCGTAGATGAAGGCGCTGTCCGGGTGTGTATGAGCGTCGGAATACCCACCCGGACCATACTCGACCAGAACGCCCTTGAGGCTTTTGCCCGGCACATTCGGTAGCTCGTGTTCATAGACGAGGGTGACCTTCGATGCTGAACCGCCACCCGGTGCGTCATGCGCAATCGCGGTTACTGACGTGACGATGACGATCGCCACCGCGGAAATGGTTCTTCTGATCATGACATTCTTCCTTGGTGATTGCGGAGTGGGATTTCACTTGCGAGGAGCGGTGGCGAACCACTGTTCAAAACCGATCCTGCCGAGCCGCGGATTGTTGTCGGAAACGAGCGTGCGGTCTTCCAGGCGGGCACCGAAGTATTTGGCCTCGGGATCGGCAACGACCTGTCGGGTGTCTCCCGTCGCTTCCAGATAGCGGGCGACCAGTTCATTGAGCCGGAAACGCTCCGGTCCAGCGATCTCGATCAAACCGTTGACCGGGGGGACAAGCGCCACGTCGGCCATCGCGTCGGCGACATCGTCGGAGGCGATGGGTTGCACGAAGGCCGGCGACAGATGCACCTTGCCTTCAACCAGGGCAGACTGCGCGATGCCACCAAGGAACTCCATGAACTGACTGGAGTGGACGATCGTGTAGGGGATTCCGGCCTCGCGGATCAGCTTTTCCTGCGCAAGCTTTGCGCGGAAATATCCGCTTTCCTGGAGCTTTTCCGTTCCGACTACGGAGAGCGCGATGTGGTGCTTCACGCCAGCCACCTTTTCGGCAGCGAGCAGATTGCGGCCGGAGGTCTCGAAGAACTCCATCACTGCCTTGTCCTCGAAGGATGGGGAATTGGCGAGATCGAGAACCACGTCCGTTCCCGCCAGCGCCTCGGCCAGCCCTTCGCCGGTGATCGTGTTGACGCCTGTATTGGGAGACGCGGCGATCACCTCAACGCCTTTTGCCCGAAGGCGTTCGGTGGTCTTCGAACCGATCAGGCCGGTTCCGCCGATGATGACGATTTTCATGGTCGTTCCTCCGCCAGCCGTGCTGACATCGTGTGGTTGTTGATGCGGTGCAGATGTCTGGAAGGCCTCAGCTGAGGCCAGCCTTGTCGAGGCCGTAGAGCTTGTCGGCCGAGCCGGGCACGGCCTTGAAGGCAATGCTGACGCGGTTCCAGGCGTTGATAATCATGATGGAGAAGGTGAGATCGGAGACTTCCTTCTCCGAGAGCTGGCCGCGGACACGCTCGTAAAGCTCGTCCGGAATGCCACCTTCGGGCAGTTCGGTAACGGCTTCCGTCCAGGCAAGGGCTGCGCGTTCGCGGGGAACGAACAGGTTGGATTCTCGCCAGATCGAAACATGATAGAGGCGAAGTTCGCTCTCGCCGTGGATCTTGGCTTCCTTCACGTGCATGTCGAGGCAGAAGGCGCAGCCATTGATCTGCGAGGCACGGATATTGACGAGATCGCGGATCGACTGCTCGATGACGCTGTCCTTCAGCGACATGCTGAGGTCGGATATCTTCTTGAAAAACTCGGGGGACTGGGCGGCGTAGTTGAGGCGCTGTGTCATGGCTTTCTCCTATATTAAGGATTCTAAATATCCTTATGGATAAGTAATATCCTTAAATGCTGGACAGGCAACCAAAACCAGCCTAAGCTTTCGGCATAACGCCTATTCCGAATGTTATGGGGCAGAGGGGGGAGCAGGATGGACGTCGTTTCAGCGCTAAGGACATTCTTGCGCGTGGCCGAGACACGGTCATTCTCGGCGGCGGCGCTGGATCGCGGCCTGACCCAGCCGGCGGTGTCGCGGCAGGTCTCGTCGCTTGAGGAACACTACAGCACACGGCTGTTCCACCGCTCGACCAACGCCCTTTCCCTCACCGTCGAGGGCGAGCAGATGATTTCGATGGCGCAGAAGGTTATCGATGCTGTGGAAGCGCTGGGCGAAACCGCGTCGGCGGATGGCGCCATCGCTTCTGGAAAAGTCAGGATTAGTCTGCCGGCAGCCCTCGGTCTCTACATCAGCGACCGGCTTCCTGCCTTCTTGAAGGATTGTCCTGACCTGTCCGTTGACGTCCTCTTTTGCGAACAGTCTTCGGACCTGATCGGCGAGGGGATTGATCTCGAAGTCCGCCTCGGCGAAGTGTCCGACAGCAGTCTGATCTGTCGCCGGATCGGCTGGACGACAGCCTTCCTTGTTGCAGCGCCCGGCTATATCCAGAGGCGGGGTATGCCCAGCCATCTGCTTGAGATCCCCGATCATGATTGCATCTGCTACCATCGTGGCGGTGAGGGCCGGTCCTGGAGTTTTTTGAATGGCGCCGACATCGAAAGGGTCAAGGTCACCCCGAGGATGATCTTCCACAATACCGGAGCGGTGCATCGCGCCGCGCTCGCTGGCGGCGGACTGGCTGTGCTGTCTCACATTCTTGCTGGCGATGACATCGCTGCGGGGCGCTTGGTCAAAGTGATGCCGGCCTTTCCGTCAGTGCGGTTGCCGATCACCATTGTCTACGCCTCACGCCGCAATCTTCCGCTGCGTGTCCGTGCTGTTCTGGATTTCCTGGTCGATGCCGTTGGTGAGGATGTATTGATGGGTACGACCGAGGCGGCTGCTTGACCTCACGGCAGACCGGTCAAGGCTGACTAACCGCGATGTGGAATCAGCTTGACGCTGGGCCGTGGCGATACGTTTTTCCAAGGCAAGGTGCGAAATTCGCCGAGGCCGAGTCTCCACCCGCGCGATGGCTCTGGCACTAAAGATGAGCGCGTGGAATTCTCCTTGAAATCGCCTGGAACTGAGGGTTGCCGGTTCGTATCCCTTCAAGAGCTTAGCTAAACACAATTGGTTTGCAGTCGCCCCGAAGCAGTCATCCAGTACCGCCCCTTTGCCCAGGCCACTCTCACGTCGCCATGTGCCGATCCCATATCTGCATCAATGCTGTCACAGCTTCGTTGATATCGCCGCCATCAGCACCGTCCCGTGCTTCAAATGCGATACCCATCAGGAAGGTATGAAACAGGGTCGCCAACCCACGTACATTCGTGGTGCTGACAAGCTCTCCTCCATCGACTGCACGCCTGATGCAGGTTTCGATGCCCGCACGATTTCGCATCCGGTCGGCTGCGAGCACATCATCTACGTGACGATTTTCGGGCGCACAGTTGTTGGCCCCCAGGATCATTAAGCATCCTGGCGGGTGTGTCTTGTCGGTTTGCATCCTTGCGGAAAGCCTCAGAGCCGTCTCGATAGCTTCGCGTGGTGGCAGAGCCTCATTCTTTAGGCTTGCAGTTACGCGCCCGTAGGAGGCCTGATAGCGCAGGACGACCTCGTCGAAGAGGGCTTCCTTAGACCCGAAGGCCGCATAAAAACTTGCCGGAGAAATGTCTCCCATCGCGGCTTTCAGTTGATTGAGAGAGGTCGGCTCATAGCCCTGCTCCCAGAATAGGATCATCGCGGCATCCAGTGCCTTGTCTCTGTCAAACGCCCTTGGCCGCCCAGTTCGAGCCATATCGTGCCTCCGTGATTTATTCTGTACTATTCGATCCAGAATATCTTGCCAAGGGTGCTTGATGTCGATATCTGGATCGCACGATCCATATGTCGAGGTTCATGAAATCAATGAAAACTACCAAATTTGAAAAAGACACCCAACGATTGCCTGTTGCTGGGTTGCTGGCACTGGCGATGACTGGCTTTATTTGTATTCTTACAGAGACCCTACCCGCGGGGCTTCTGCCGCAGATCACTGAGGGTTTAGCCGTTTCTCCATCCCTTGCTGGCCAGATGGTGACTGTCTACGCCCTCGGTTCGCTGCTCGCGGCGATTCCTTTGACCATTGCCACAAGCAGTTGGCGGCGCAGGACAGTCCTGCTGTCCACCATCATTGGGTTTCTGATCTTCAACACTGTGACTGCGATTTCGTCCAATTACACACTCACATTGGTCGCACGTTTCTTTGCTGGCGTTGCCGCTGGTTTGGCTTGGAGCCTTTTGGCAGGCTATGCACGACGCATGGTCCCTGCACATCAACAAGGGAAGGCGATGGCGATCGCTATGGTAGGAACGCCGATCGCGCTGTCGCTTGGCGTGCCGATGGGGACATGGCTTGGTGCGCAGGTCGGCTGGCGAACCGCCTTTTGGATCATGTCGATATTGACATTGATCCTGATCGGCTGGGTCATAATGAAAGTGCCGGACTATCCAGGCCAGAAGAAGGGCGATCGACTGCCCCTGCTTCAGGTATTTTCAACCTCCGGCGTTCGACCGGTGCTTTCCGTTGTCGTTGCATGGATGCTCGCGCACAACATTCTCTACACCTATATCGCACCCTTCGTTCAGTCGGCCGGGCTCCAGGATCGGGTCGACCTTGTTCTCCTTGTATTTGGATTGGCCGCGCTCGTCGGTATCTGGATGGCGGGAAAGCTGGTCGACCGTCTCCTGCGAGCGACCGTGCTGACCAGTCTAGCCGCCTTTGCACTGGTATCCCTGCTTTTCGGGACCGTTTCGATGTCGTCTTGGTTGATATATGGTGGCGTTGCCATTTGGGGCCTGACATTCGGCGGCGCCGCAACGCTCTTGCAAACCGCCCTGGCCGACACCGCGGGTGATGGTGCGGACGTTGCACTGTCGATGAACGTCGTCGCCTGGAATGGCGCCATCGCAGGTGGCGGAATCATTGGCGGTATCCTTTTGGATGCGTATGGGCCCACGGCGTTTCCCTGGGCGCTGACCGTTTTGCTGATCATCGCCCTTCTGATCGCTTGGTCCGGGCGGGTGCGCGGATTTACTCCAGGTGCACGGACCTCCAACGCAAAGGTGGGGGGCCACTGACGCTTCACGAAGACATGGATCGGTCCTATCGTTGCAGCGATGGGGCCGACACGACCGCGACCGAAATGCGGAGCCATGTCTCCCATTGGCGCGTAGTAACAACGGGTCAGCGGTTCGATTCCGTTCAAGGCGTGACTGCTTGATAGATGCTGTCGCAGACGCGATTAATCTACATGCAACATAACCGTATGCGAATTGAACTAGCTAATCCTCTGGCTTGTTACGGTGTAAACGATGTACTCGCCTCACAGAGAGTACCATCAGATGTCCGGCTTCCAATCATCCGCATTTGGCGTCCTTGCCCTCGTTTCTACGATGGGATGGCTCGCGCACATCCAGAATTGCGTCGCCTAACCTGCCAGTCGACTCAATCCCGCCATAGTCACGCAATTACCCATCAAGATTGAGCGATGCGCCCTGGTCTTCAGGCGCATCGCTATTCCTTTTTTCGGTGACAGGCCGCCATACGTAGCACGACCGTTCTGCCAAGTCGGTCTGCCACTTTCAAGATCTTGGAGAATATACATGACCTTAAATATCAAAAACAAAGTCGTTGTCATTACCGGTGCTTCCAGCGGAATGGGTGAGGCAGCGGCCCGTCAGCTCGCAGGTCTTGGCGCAAAAGTCGTACTTGGCGCCCGTCGCGCGGAACGTCTTGAAGCGCTTGTGAGCGAGATCAAGGCCGCCGGGGGTGAGGCGTTCGCTGTCGCGACCGATGTTACCAGCCGCACGGATGTGGCCAAGCTGGTTGATGCTGCAGTCGAGGCTTTCGGGCGCATCGACGTTTTGATCAACAACGCGGGCATTATGCCGCTCTCCGCCCTCGAAGCGCTCAAGGTGGAGGAATGGGACCGGATGATTGACGTCAACATCAAGGGCGTCCTCTATGGCATCGCCGCAGCCCTGCCGCATATGAAGGCGCAGAAGTCGGGCCACATCATCACCACGGCCTCGGTCGCAGGTCATCTGGTGTTCCCGGCGTCGTCTGTCTATTCGGGCACGAAATTTGCCGTCCGGGCAATTTGCGAAGGCCTCCGCCAGGAGGTGAAGGACTATAGCATCCGCACCACAATCTTGAGCCCCGGTGCCGTCAAGACCGAGCTGCTTGACCAGATATCGGATCAGGCGGTCAAGACGGCGAACAGCGACTATGTCAACCAGGTTGGTATTTCCGCCGATAGCTACGCGCGTATCGCGGCCTTCGTCATCAGCCAGCCGGACGAGGTCGATGTGAACGAGATCATCTTCCGACCGACTGCCCAGCAGCTCTGAGCAAACGCGCGGTGACACCGTTTGCCGCGCAGCCACCTGCCTTCACAGGTCCCACCGCTGTTTCTTGCAGTTCGATGGCAAGTCGATTGATGTTCAGGAGCGATATGTCCAAGCGATGAACGCCACCTAATCATTTTGTATCCCGCCACTATCCTTAACGATGGCGCGGTCTGTCCGCGCTCGACAACACTGAAAACGAAGCGGAGCCGGAGATGCAAAGCCTTATCCAACTGGAAATATCCCGAAGGAATTTACTGATCTCGTCAGCTGCGACGGTTGCGGCCACCGGCGTTGCCGGGGACGCTATGGCGCAGCAGCCTGCAGGAAACGAAGCGACTTTCAGCTCGACGGTTTCCTTTACAGTCAACGGCGAGAGCCGTGACCTGACCATCGACAACCGGACGACGCTGCTCGACGCACTGCGCGAACATCTGCATCTGACCGGAACAAAGAAGGGTTGCGACCACGGCCAGTGCGGCGCCTGCACGGTGATGGTGGACGGCCGCCGGCTCAATTCCTGCCTGTCGCTGGCCGTCATGCACGATGGTGACCAAGTGACAACCATCGAGGGCCTGGGCGAACCCGGCAAGCTGCACCCGATGCAAGCGGCCTTCGTCAAGCATGACGGGTTCCAGTGCGGTTACTGTACGCCCGGACAGATCTGTTCCTCCGTGGCTGTGCTGGAAGAGTTGAAAGCAAATATTCCAAGCCACGTTACAGGCGATCTCACCGCACAAGCGACCGTCACGCCCGAGGAAATCCGTGAGCGCATGAGCGGCAACATCTGTCGTTGCGGCGCCTATTCCAACATCGTCGACGCCATTGTCGAAGCCGCGGGGACAAAAGCATGAGAGCCTTTACCTTTGAACGTGCCTCGTCCGTAGTGGTCGCTGCAAAAGCGGCAGCCGCCAATCCGCAGGCGAAGTTCATCGCCGGTGGCACCAACCTTCTCGATCTGATGAAGCTGGAGATCGAGACGCCGACGCATCTGATCGACGTCAATGGCCTGGGGCTGGACACGATCGAAACGACTGCTGATGGTGGCCTGCGGATCGGTGCGCTGGTTCGCAATACCGATCTTGCCGCCCATGAGATTGTCCGCCGTGACTATGGGCTTTTGTCGCGCGCGCTCCTAGCTGGCGCCTCGGGACAGTTGCGCAACAAGGCGACAACGGCCGGAAACCTGCTGCAGCGGACGCGCTGCCCTTATTTCTATGACACCAACCAGCCCTGCAACAAGCGCACGCCGGGCAGCGGCTGTTCCGCCATCGGCGGCTATTCCCGCCAGCACGCCGTGGTCGGTGTCAGCGATGCCTGCATCGCCACGCATCCAAGCGATATGGCCATTGCCATGCGGGCATTGGATGCCGTGGTCGAAACCGTCAAAGCCGATGGCAGCCGCAACGCCATCCCGATCGCTGCATTCCATCGCCTGCCGGGCGAAACGCCGCAGATCGAGACGGTCCTCGACCAGGGCGAGTTTATCACGGCTGTCGTCCTGCCGCAGCCGCTCGGTGGAAAGCAAATCTACCGCAAGGTTCGCGATCGGGCGTCTTACGCGTTTGCGCTGATTTCCGTTGCCGCCGTGATCCAGCCGGACGGAACGGGTCGCGTCGCTGTCGGTGGCGTTGCCCACAAGCCCTGGCGGGTGGAAGCGGCAGAGGCCGAACTGCCCAAGGGCGCCCGCGCCACGGCATCCATGCTCCTGGCGGACGCCCGTCCGACGGAGCAGAACCGATTCAAGGTCGATCTCGTCGAGCGCACGCTCGGCGCCGTGATCGCAGAAGCAAGGGGCTGAGCCATGAAGTTCGAAACACCAGCCACCACCAATCCGATCGACCGCATGAAGGTTGTCGGCCAACCAATCCTGCGCATCGATGGACCTTTGAAGACGACCGGACAGGCAATGTATGCCTACGAGTGGCATGATCAGAACGCGCCCTGCGCTTATGGTTATCCGGTCGGTTCCGCCATCGCCAAGGGGCACATCAATGCGATAGACGTTGCCGCCGCCATAAAGGCTCCAGGTGTTATCGCTGTTGTCACCACCCTGGACGTCGGTGAACGCGGCAAGGGCAAGTTCAATACTGCCAACCTCTTCGGCGGCAGCAAGATCCAGCACTATCATCAGGCGATCGCCGTGGTGGTGGCCGAAACCTTTGAGCAGGCGCGTGCTGCCGCAGCCCTTGTCAAGGTCGATTATATGGCCGAAAAGGGCGTGTTCGATCTTTCGGCGGCCGTCAAGGATGCAGTCAAGCCGAAGGATGCCGGCGGCGCGCCGACCGACAGCGCCGCTGGCGATTTCGATGCCGCCTTCCGCGATGCTCCCGTAACGCTTGACGAAACCTATGGAACGCCGGACCAGTCCCATTCGATGATGGAGCCACATGCCTCGATTGCCGCGTGGGATGGTGACGAACTGACCCTCTGGACATCGAGCCAGATGATCGACTGGTGGAGGTCCGACCTTCAAACGACTCTCGGCGTCGACAAGGAAAAGATCCACCTCATGTCTCCGTTCATCGGCGGCGGCTTTGGCGGAAAGCTTTTCCTTCGCGCCGACGCGGTTCTTGCCGCATTCGGTGCAAAGGCGGCCAAGCGACCTGTGAAGGTCGCGTTGCCACGACCTTTCATCGCCAACAACACGACACACCGCCCGGCGACGTCCCAACGTATCCGGATCGGCGCGCAGGCTGATGGAAAGATCACCGCGATCGGTCATGAAAGCTGGTCGGGTGATCAGCCCGGTGGTCAGCTGGAAGCGGCAACGCTGCAGACTCGTTTGCTCTATGCCGGTGCAAACCGCATGACGGCGATGCGGCTGGCAACGCTCGATCTGCCGGAAGGCAATGCCATGCGCGCTCCGGGCGAGGCGCCTGGACTGATGGCGCTCGAAATTGCCATGGATGAGATGGCGGACAAGCTTGATCTTGATCCGGTCGATTTCAGGATTATTAACGATACGCAGGTCGATCCGGAAAAACCGGAGCGCCCGTTCTCGCGTCGCGACCTTGTCGGCTGTCTCAAGCTTGGTGCGGAACGTTTCGGCTGGGACAAACGCGGCAAGCCGGGGTCAAGGCGCGAGGGCGAATGGCTAATCGGGACCGGCGTCGCTGCTGCGTTTCGCAACAACATGGTCCTGCCGTCCGGGGCAAGGGTGCGCCTGGACAATGAAGGGATCGTCACCGTCGAAACCGACATGACCGATATCGGAACGGGCAGCTACACGATCATCGCCCAGACGGCGGCCGAGATGATGGGTGTCACCATCGACAAGGTCGCAGTCCAACTGGGTGACTCCAGGTTCCCCGTCTCGGCCGGTTCCGGCGGGCAGTTCGGTGCCAATTCCTCGACGTCGGGTGTCTACGCCGCCTGCGTCAAGCTGCGGGAAGAGATTGCCCAGAAGCTCGGCTTCAATTCCGAAGATGCCGTCTTCGAGAATGGCGAGGTTCGCTCCGGCAACAGATCCGTTCCGCTTGCCGGATCCGCGGGGCCTGACGGTCTGGTGGGAGAGGACACGATGGAATGGGGCAACCTCACCGAAACGCACCAGCAGTCGACGTTCGGCGCCCATTTCGTCGAAGTCGCCGTCAATGTCGCGACCGGCGAGAGCCGGGTCCGCCGGATGCTGGCAGTCTGCGCTGCTGGCCGCATCCTCAATCCGGTCACGGCCAGAAGCCAGGTCATCGGTGCCATGACCATGGGCGTCGGCGGAGCCCTTCTGGAAGAACTCGCTGTCGATACAAGCCGCGGCTTCTTCGTCAACCATGATCTCGCCGGTTACGAGGTTCCCGTTCATGCCGACATTCCGCATCAGGAGGTGATCTTCATGGACGAGACGGACCCGATGTCGTCGCCCATGAAGGCCAAGGGGATCGGTGAGCTTGGTCTTTGCGGCGTCTCCGCAGCGATTGCCAACGCCATCTATAATGCGACCAACATTCGCGTCCGCCACTATCCGATCACGCTCGAAAAGCTGATTGGGGGCCTTCCGGATATCGCATGATGTAAAACTTGCGGCGGGCGACTGTGTCGACCCGCCGCGCGAAAGCATCCGGGAAGATAAACGCCTTAAAACGTCGCATCGATCGCTCCGCCCTGCGGGTGGAATGACGGTGCGCGCCAGAAATTGTTAAAGGAATACGATATGAAAATCCACAGGAATGGATCGCAGCCATCTGCGAAAGGACCGGCGGACTGGTTCACCGGGACGGTCAGGATTGATCCGCTCTACGCTGCAAACGATGCACGCCGTGGCGCTGCCGGCGCCGTCACTTTCGAGCCGGGCGCGCGTACTGCCTGGCATACGCATCCGTTAGGCCAGACGCTTATCGTCACCGCAGGCTTCGGTCGGGTGCAGCGCGAAAGTGGTGAAATCGAAGACATTCGGCCAGGCGATGTCGTCTGGTTCGAGCCGGGTGAAAAGCATTGGCACGGCGCGTCGCCAACGACAGCCATGACGCATATCGCAATCCAGGAACATCTGGATGGCAAGGTCGTCGATTGGCTCGAGCATGTCACTGACGAACAATACAACAACTAGTTTCGTGACGCCGAGGTCAATTCAAGCGTCGAGGGCAGCGTCATAGCGGCTTACGGCAGACGACAAATGCCGGGCGCCCTGTGGAGCCCGGCATTTTCCGTTAGTCGAGGTACTGCTCGTCTGTGACCTTCTCCATCCAGTCCACGGCTTTCGCATCCCGGACGTTCGTCACCGCGATATGGCTCACGCGTGTCGTGTCTGTGGCTCCGTGCCAATGCTTGACGCCAGGGGGTGTCCAGACCACATCGCCTGGTTTGATGTGTCGTTTTTCTCCACCTTCATCCTGAACCCAACCTGCTCCCGAAGTGACAATCAGTACCTGACCAGCAGGGTGGGTATGCCAGGCTGACCGTGCACCTGGCTCGAAGTTCACGAGGTGCCCCGAATTGCCGGTATGCTCGTCGTTCATGTAGAGCGTGTCGACGATGACAGAACCGGTGAAGGTTGCATCCGGACCCTGGGCACTCGGCCTTGAGCCCGCAGGAAAAACTTCGGTGGATTGTGCGAATGCGCCTGTCGAAGTCAGGGTGCAAACGATCATGGCAGTTGCGGCGAACAGTTTCATCTTATCGTCCTTCTGTCGTGTCGTTGAAATTCAGCCTAGACGCTTCGGCTGGTAACGAGAAACGTCGCGGCTACCAAACAGATGGGATGTTCCGGCAGCGGCATTAGAGGTCAAAACTCGAACAGATATATGGGCCTCACTCATAAGTGTCTGGAACCTGTGACGCGCGTCGTTACGGTAAGCCGGACAATGAAGAGGTGGCGGATGCTGAGGGAAAACGTGACCGACCTGATGGCGTTCATGGTCGTTGCGCGGGAGCGCAGCTTCACGAAGGCTGCAGCACAGCTTGGTATCTCCCAGTCTGGCCTCAGTCACTCGATCCGGGGACTTGAGGAGAGGCTGGGCCTGCGTCTTCTCACCAGAACCACCCGTAGTGTAGCGCCGACACCAGAGGGGGAGCGACTTCTGGAGACGATGGCGCCGAGATTTCTGGAAATCGAACAAGCGCTTGTCTCGCTGACCGATTCTCGAGAGAAGCCGTCGGGCACGATCCGCATTACTGCCGAAGATTTTGCCATAGACTATGTTCTGTGGCCCAAGCTTCGAGTGGTTCTGCAGCACTATCCCGATATCAAGATAGAACTTATCGTGGACTATGGCCTGACCGATATCGTTGCCGAGCGTTTTGATGCGGGTGTGAGACTGGGCGGGATCATTTCGCCGGGGATGATCGCCGCGCGGATCAGCGGCGATCAAAGAATGGTGGCCGTCGGGTCGCCAAAATACTTTGAAAAGCGACACGCACCCGCATCACCACTCGATCTGACCGGGCACGACTGCATCAATCTGCGACTTCCCACCAAGGGCGGGTTGTATGCCTGGGAGTTTGAAAAGGACGGTCAGGAAATTAACGTCCGCGTCGACGGGCAGATGACGTCCAACGGGGTCAATCAGATCCTGCAGATGGCGCGCGACGGCTACGGGATCGCTTTTGTGCCGGAGGGACTGGTCCTACGGGATCTCAAGGCCGGCGAGCTTGAGCAGGTGCTGGGCGACTTCTGTCCCTATTATCCGGGCTATCACCTCTATTATCCGTCGAGAAGGCAGCACTCCGCGGCCTTCTCGATCGTTCTTGAAGCCCTGCGAGAGCGAGCCTGATGAGGCGATCACACTTGGGCGCCGCCCTCAATTACGAGGGGCGTTTGTCGATGACGTCCTTAACGATCGGTACGGCGGAGAACACGTTCGGCCAACCCGCATAGAAGGCGAGCTGCGTCAGCATCTCGGATGCCTCCTCGGCCTTGATACCACTATCCATGGCCCGGTTGAGGTGGAAGGTAACCTGGGCAGTCTGCCCGTTGGCAATCAACGCTGTGACGGTGATCAGGCTTCGGTCGCGCGGGCTCAATCCGGGCCGCAACCACACGTCCTTGAACAAGAGGCCATTGGTGTATTCCGCCAAACCTGGAGATGTCGGGGCCACTGTACTTTCGACAGCAGACTGCCGTGGGGCATCTTTCTCGCTATCGAGAGGCATTAGGGCGGGCGACGCTTCAGGTAGTTGGTCCGGCCCGATGCCGCGCGCGGCGAACACGTCCCTTGCGACCGCGACGGCGCCGGTGGCGTTCGCCCAGCCAGCATAGAAGGCCAAATGGGTGATGACCTCCGACAGCTCCGCCGGCTTCACCCCGTTGTCGAGGGCGAGGTTGAAATGATAGGCAAATTCGACCGTTTGGTTTCGGGAAATCAACGCAGCCACAGTGATGACGCTTCGATCGCGCGGAGAAAGCCCCGGACGTTTCCAGACGTCACCGATGACGGATGCCTCGGTATACTTCGCGAGTGCCGGCGATACCGCCATCATGTCCTGCATGGTGACCGGCGACGTCGCGAGTGGGTGTTTCCTATCGTCAGCGAATGCTGGTGCTGTTGCAAGCGAGACAGACAGCGCCGTAGCGGCAAGACCTTGTTTCATCATGAGGATCCCTTCTGATGTTTCGTGCGCGGACAAAAGTGGCTGCTTGACCAATATGGTGGACGCTCCAGCTCGGAATTAGAGCTCTAACCCTGATAGGTCTTATGAGCTCGTCCCATGAATGCCCCTTCCCCCTGATGTGTTCACGAGCCCTCGGGTATCGGAACTGGCACGCTGTCAGAGACCGATGGGATCGGAAATGCCGATGATACAAATGCCGTTTCTACGGGGTTGCGTCAGGTATAAGCGAGGAGCCGACCGGCGAAGATCGTGCCTGTCCAGGCAATCAGTGATATTGCTGCTCCCATGCGTGCGGTCACTGGGGTGACGGCTGCGTCCTTCCGCGCATCGACGCGCCGATAGACCCCGAGATGGAACACGAGCACGTTCAGGCAGGCAAGGATCAGCAGGCCAAATTTCCACGGTGCTGCTCCAGTGCCGGCCACCACAGTCGCCTGCGCACTGAGCAGTGCGATGCCTGTGGTAAAGGCGACTGCACAGCCGATATGGGACACAGGCAGCAGATAGCGCGCGGCTGTCTTAACCGGCATGACCCCATGTCCTACGCCCAGCATGCGGATGTCGAAGGTGAAGGCGGGCCCGACGAGAAGCGCAATGCCGAGAATGTGGGTGGCTTCGAGTATGGGATAAAGATACTCGGCGCTCCGTACAAATTCGCCGAGCGCGGAGTTCTGCAATAGCTTCAGCAACCAGTCGAGTATATCCGGCATGCTTCGTTCCGTTCTGTTTTGTTGTTTGATTGAGCAGGTTGACGAGCAGACCGCCACATCCTGCCAAAAAAGATTCAAAATCAGATCGTTGACCGAATGTCATGCCGAGGCTTCCATCCGGTCAATTGGGGGGGCTAGAAACAGCGGCAGGAGTTACTTCGGCAGCGGCGCTCTGACAGGGAGCGTGTTGCCGAGCACCTGATTGACCGGCACTGCATCGTCCCCGTACCAGAACACGACCGGACGAAACAAACCATCATCTGTCCGGTTGATGTAGCCGACCGCCTGGAAACGTTCCCCGACCTTCAGCGCACGGCCCAATCCCCACCTGCCCGACCAGGTCGGCGGTGCGATGACGATCTCCAGCTCCTTGTGTGGGCCGCTGTAGGAGAGAGCGGCATTGACCCGGCTGCTGTCCTCAGGATCTTGCAACTCCTCTGGGATCGTCAGCCCGAGAACCTTGGCGGGCAGGTTGGTGTTCAATGCCACATCGAAGAGTGAATGGGGATTGCCCCAGACGCCCTCTGACGAGACTGTTCCAGAGATATAGACGAGGCGGTCGGTGTGGAAGCCGGGCCAACCGTGATGCGCAGAGGCAGGGGACGCCGCAAGCAGGATATTTGCCAGCGTGACCATGGCAACTATGCATGAGCTGGTTGTCCGTCGGACTTGCTCGACACCCTTGGATTTGCGGAGGAATGCATCTCTCATGATATTCTCCCTTTGACACTGTGATGATGGTTCGTTGGTGCAACTGTCACCATCCGCGCGACGGCCAGCGCGTGCTCGGCGTGCTCGTTCTGGAGCTCCATCATTTCATACTGTCGATTTTGACAGTAACCTTGCCGGGACGATCAAATATGGAAACGTCGCCCTGAACTTGACCGAGAATGACGATGCCGGGCGACGGCACGCTTCCATCACGGTAGTAAATGACGAAGTCTCCCGAACTCCACAGACCAAGCGTGCCTTTAGAAAATTCCCGCTGGCGCGATGCCGCCGGCAATGCAGAAGGCAGATTGCCCGTCTTTTCCTGGCGCAGATGATCGTCCATCTCAATGGTCAAAGGCAGCATTCCGGCAAGGGCGCGAGCCGCCGCGTTGTCGGCAAGCACTGCCGTCACGTTGCCCCAGTCGGACGAAATCGAGATACGGTCTTGGGCCAAAGCGGATCCTCCAATTGGCAGTGTAAGCGAGGCGGCGACGAAAGCCGTTCTTGCGAGATATTTCATGTTCCACCACTCCTTGACTGAGAACGAAGCTTTCCGGCTGACCTCAGACCAGCCATCGAATAATGCGAAAACACAGCGACACCAGCAATGACCGCTGTCCAATGCGAAAAAAATGGCGTCACCGACGTGGTGAAGTCCCAAAAATCCAGGCTGTAGCCAAACATCAGTTTCGTCGAGACGCCGAGAACAGCGAAGCTCCATGCGCCAAACGCCAGAAGGACCAGTGCCAGAAACCTCAACACGCCTGATCTGAGCCGAGATGGGCTGACCCTGAACAGCGTTCCTGCAGCAGCCATGACCCGCGCCCAGTGGGTGCCGACATGGACAGCAATGATCATGACCACCCAATAGGCTGAAAACCAGTGGAGTTCGATGACGCTGGCATTATCCGTGAACTGGATGAAGCTCAGCATCGAACGGGAGATCAAAACGCTAGTCACGAACAGCACTGCCATGTTGAGCGCAAGCCATGTGTATATCGCCACAACCGCAAACCGGCGGGCATCGTACCGGCCGACGCGAAGTTTCAGGAACCAGCGCCTGTTGATGGAAATGTGCCATACCAGGAGCGCGAACATCGCCGTCCCAAAGATCTCGTGCGGGCCATTATCCAGCCACCAGTAGGCAAGCGACAGCACCAGGAGCGCGGCCATGCCGGCGGGTAGCAAGAGACGGTCGGTCGCAAGTCGGAGCATGGCGTCACGCCCCACCATCAGAGCGCATCATCATCGGAGATGGCGCCATCGAAGGTGAACATGAACTGTTCGGACTGTTTTGACCGGTGGCAGGAATAACAGCGGGCGACATTCTCGTCGGCCTTGACGGTCCGATCGGGCCAGAACCACTGGTATTCCCATTCGTCAGCGCCATCGCCGATTTTTTGGCCAACCAGATAGCGTGTGAGAACGTCGCTCTGATAATCGACGAGCACCATATGGGTGCCGGTCGGAACTGGCGTACCAGCCTTCAGCCCAGCCAAGGCCTCACGGCTTGTCAGCATGTGTTCCCGCGTGATCCCCCGCCGAACCGTCGTGTAGTGTTCCAGCTGGTCAAGAGGTGGAAATGTCACCGAGTTTGAAGCCGCCAAAGCGGGGGTAGGAGCCAGTTCGGTTTCCACAAAAAAGAAACCCGTCAGGACAAACAGGAACGGAAGGGCCAACAAGCCGCACCAACGGAAAATATTCAAAAGCTTGCTCCTTGGGTGCCTGACGACCAAACACTGCTGAGTTTCGTAGTCGAAGGACCTGCGGGAGCTATCAGCCCCCGCAAGATTCAATCCGGGCCTAGATCTAGGCGAGATGCTGATCGAAGAAGCCCTTCAGCCTTTCGAACGGAATAAGATCGACGCGATCGTAGAGATCGACGTGGCCGGCACCCTTGATCCAGACCAGTTCCTTCGGCTCCGCAGCACGGTTGTAGGCGTCCTGGCTGAATTCCTTCGAATGCGCCTGATCGCCTGAGATGATCAGCATCGGGCGAGGGGAGATCGTCTCGATGTCGTTGAACGGGTAGAAGTTCATGAACTTGACGGCGCTGCTCAGCGTCGGCTTCGTCGTTGTCTCTCTGGCAACGCCTGCAGGCGTGAATTCACCGCGCGGCGTGCGGTAGAAGTCATAGAACTCACGCTGAATCGGATCCGTTTCGGCGGTCAGTTCCAGTGTGGTGCCGCCGATGTACTGGATGTCTGCGCCATCAGCCTCTGCCCAGCGCTGTTCGGCGGCCGTTGCGATGAACTGCTTGCGCTGCTCAACGGTCTGGGACTTGTTTAGTGCATCACGGAAGGCGGCGCCCATGTCGTACATGCTGACGGTTGCGACAGCCTTGATACGCGGATCGATCTTGGCGGCGCTGATGACGAAGCTGCCGCTGCCGCAAACGCCGATGGCTCCGATGTTGGCGCGGTCAACGAATGCGTTCGAACCCAGGAAATCGACACCGGCGCTGAATGCTTCGGCATACACTTCCGGCGAAACGAGGTTGCGGGACGCGCCTTCGCTCTCACCCCAGAACGGCAGGTCAATCGACATGGCGACAAAGCCCTGTTCCGCCATTTTGGTGGCGTAGAGATTGGCGCTCTGCTCTTTAACGGCACCCATTGGATGACCGACGATGATGGCTGGGCTCTTCTTTGTCCGGTCGAGGCTATCGGGGAGATAGAGGTTGCCGGCGACAGATGTCTGGTACTGGGTCTTGAAGGTGACCTTATGGACGGTGACTTTATCGCTGGTGTAGAAATTGGACGCGCCGTTGGACATGTCTTGAGCCTTTGCAGTTGTGGTATCGAAAATGGACAGCACCCCAAGGGCAGCGACTCCGGCGCCCGTCATCTTGAGCAGGCTGCGGCGATCCATTTCAGTCTTCGAGATTTGAGAGTTCTCAGGAATTTGGTTGGTCATCTGCGTGTTTCCTTGAATCGTCGTGACGTGGGAGTTGAGCTGGATGGATCGACCGCTGATTTCATCTGCGGGTGGAGAGACGCCATGCGGCGATGGCGAAAAAGAACGAACCGACAAGGAGCGCTGCGGAAAACAGGAAGGTTGTCCACCAGCCGTAGCCGTCGAACAGAACGCCGCCGATGGATGCGCCAAGGGTGATCGCAAGCTGAATGATGGCCACCTGTAGTCCGCCACCGGCTTCCGCATCGTCGGCCATTGTTCGGCTGAGCCAGGTCCCCCAGCCAACCGGAGCAGCGGTGCTGAACAGACCCCAGCCGATCAGAAGGGCCGCGGTGATTGTCGAAGACGAGCCGAATGCGATCAGTGCCACTGCAATGACCGCCATGATCAGCGGGATTGCGGCAAGAATGACGAACAATCGCTTCTGCAACAGGCGGCTGACGATGGTGGTTCCGACGACCCCCGCCAAGCCCATCAACAGCAGAAGGAGGGAGAGGGTCGAGATCGAGACGGCCGTTACGGTCTCCAGGAATGGGCGCAGGTAGGTGAACAGCGCGAACTGGCCCATGAAGAGCAGCATGATCGAGGCCATACCGATGGCGACCGGTGGACGAAGCAGCAGCCGGAAGACACTCGACGAGCCCTTGCTGCGACGTGGCGGTAGAGAAGGCAGGCTCATCCACTGCCAGACGAGTGCCAGCAGCGCCAGCGGAACGACAGCAAAGAACGCGCCTCGCCAACCAATATAGCTGCCAAGCAGGCTTCCGAGCGGTGCTGCGATCGTGGCCGCAATCGCGTTCCCGGCGTTCAGCATAGCAAGACCCTTTGGGACAGAGTCTTCCGGCACCAGCCGCATGACGATCGAGGTGGACATCGACCAGAAGCCGCCGATGGCAATCCCCAGAAGGGCTCGGCCAATCATCAACACGAGATAGGTCGGGGCAAAGGTAACGATCGTTCCGGAGATCACCAGGATCAGCGAGAACGACGCCAGTACCAGCCGCCGGTCCAATCGACGCGTCAGCCCGGCCACAAAAACGCTGGTGAGGACCGCGAAGACGCCGGAAATCGAGATCGCCTGGCCGGCATGTCCCTCAGTGACGCCAAGATCCGTGGCAATTGGAGATAAAAGGCTGACCGGCAGGAACTCCGACGCAATCAGGACCGCTACGCACAGCGCCATCGAGGTGATTGCACCCCAGGCGGCAATCGGCACAGTCGAGGTCCCCGTCCGTTGAACTGCGACCGTGATGTCGTCATGGCGAATTTCGGGTTGTATGAGAGCTTGCTTTGTCATGGCGTGAATATACGCCGGGGCCAGTCTGGACATTAGCCATTGCAATTCGCTTGGACTTATCGATCTATAACATCAATCAGTGAAGGTGGGAGCGTTGCGATGAAACGGGAAGATCTCAACGACATGTTGTGGTTCTTGGCTGTCGCGGAGGAGCGCAGTTTTACCAAGGCGGCGGCGAAGCTCGGAACGTCGCAATCTACGATTAGCCATACGATCAAGAAGCTCGAAGCCCGGATGGGATTGCGCCTCTTAACCCGTACGACACGAAGTGTCGCTCCAACCGAGGCGGGCGAGAGGCTGATCCGCTCTCTGGCACCCCGGATAGACGAGATCGAAACCGAGATCGACGCTCTCATGGAGATCAGGGATAAGCCGTCAGGCTATGTGCGGATCACGCTTTCCGATCACGCGCTGGAAAGTGTCGTCTGGCCGAAACTGCGGTCAGTGTTACTCGACTACCCTGACCTCAAGATCGAATTGAACAGCGACAATGGTTTCCGGAATATCGTCGAAGAGAAGTTCGATGCGGGCGTGCGGCTCGGCGAAAGCGTGGATAAGGACATGATCGCCGTTCGCATCGGGCCGGACTGGCGACTGGTTGTCGTGGGATCTCCAGAGTATTTCGCGAGCAGAACCCTGCCCAAAACACCGCAGGATCTTGTTGGGCATAACTGTATCAACCACCGGCAGTCGCACCTGGGCGGACTGTACAGTTGGGAATTCGAGAAGGACGGCAGGGAACTGCGGGTCCGTGTCGATGGACAACTCACTTTCAACACCTCGTACGCGATGATTGACGCTGCCCTGAAGGGCTATGGTATCGCGTATGTGCCCGAGAATCTTGTTGTACCCCATCTGGCGACTGGGGAGCTGGTGCAGGTTCTGGATGACTGGACGCCGCTGTTTTCGGGCTACTACCTCTACTATCCAAGCAGGCGGCAGAATTCGCCGGCATTCAAGGTTGTGGTGGAAGCCTTGCGAGTTTGATGCGCCCTGTTTCGCCATGTATCGAGAATCGGTGGCTACTGCTAGAAGTATGATTTTCCAATTTTCCATACAGGTACGTGAGCCGAGCGTTCGACTCCCATCAAGGCGTGAGAGGTGGCTTCGCTGCATCTACCTAATGAATGTCGATTGTTTGCGCTGGACCGATATGGAGCTAATCCACTGGCCTGACGAATGTGCCGTTGATCCAACCTTCTGCGCCGGAGGTAGTAGACTTGACCCGCCACCATTTGCCGTTTTTTTCGAGTACGAGTAGGTTCGTACCGTTCGTAAGTGTTTCGATCTTTACATATGCGGCATCTGGCCCCTCTCGTAGGTTGAGGTCCGTGGCCGTCCTGACCTCTTCTCGCGGCAGGTCCTCTTTTCCAACACTGACGGCGGGCTGATCAAAGACTTTTGGGGTTGAAGAGACCTCCTTGGTCTCGAGCGGCGAAAGTTCGTCCGTAGGCCTAGAGCCTTCTTCGATCATCTCCACTGGCTTTGAGTGTGGCACTGCGAGCGCAACTTTCGTGGCCGCTTCGAAAGCCACTCGAATGTCCTCGTCGATAGATCGAATGACAGCAACTTGCGTTGTGTCGGTGAAGGTGGATGCTCCCGGAATTAATGTCGGCGGGACTGTTCGCCCGGGTGTGGCACCTGGTGGATCAATGGACGCTGGGCGTTGTGATGTGACCACAGGGGATGAGACTTCATTCGACTTGGTGCTGCTGATGCTCGAGTTGGGCCGAGGTTGTTCGGTCGATGTTATGTTGGCAATAACGACTGCAGCCGCCGTCATTCCCACGATTAGCCAGAATCCTTGGTATGACGTTGCCATGGTCACCTCAACTCACATCGAGTTCGACTTGTTTTAGGCGCTGGTAGGCATCAACCAACGCTTGTGGCGGGGTTGATCTAAGGGCACTCGCGTGATCGGCCAAATGCTTAAGATCCGCGGGCGCCTTGGTGAGCTCCCTCTCTAGTTCAGCCCGCTGCTTCGAAATATCGTTCTTCACGGCTCGCACGGCAGCCGGATCGGTGGGGATAGAGGCGTTGAAGACGAACTTCCTCTCTACGGTTTTTGCCCAAGTCTCAACATCGCTGGCTAGGGAGGGACCGAAGCCGGGAACGTTTGTCACAGGCCGTTGCTGGACATCCCAGGCGTTTTCAAAACCATAGGATTCCAACGTCGCTTTCCGGCCCCTGCCGACGCGCGGTATCTTGGCCCTATCGATCCTATGTGACTCCATATGCTTTTCGAGCTGCAGCTGACGCTTTTTCTGCTCCAAAACGGCGAGCCGTTCGCGCTCCTTCTGGGGAAGGATTGCGTGAGCAGACGCGAGATCAACGTAGTGGTTGCGCCGCTTTTCGAACGTCCCCGGACCCGCGTTGCTTTCCCAGATTTTCCGCTGCTCCTCCCACCCGCTTTTGGCGCCACTCAGTTCCGTTGCGAACCTTCCTTTTATGTCCATAGAACGGAAAGCTACGACTATCACGCCGATCAGAAGTGCCATGCCCCAGAACCCGCTTACGGCGGACATGAGGTAGAGAGCCACACCCGTTGCGACGACGCCGGCAGCACCGGCAGCGTTCCGTTCTCGCCGCGCCTGTTTTGCGGCCGCAGACCGGCTCAGTCCTGGTAGAGGTCCGATAACCTGCTCAGGATCAGGGGCCCGAACCGGTGCTGGCATGGTTTTGATTGCAGTCAGGAGCTGCCCAATATCCATGATTGGGGCGCCCGTATTAAATTGCGCAGGAAACAGAGATCGCCCCATAGTCCTTTCAAGTTTGCACCAAGGGCAGCCGCTCAATTGGCGGGGGTAGGCGTGTGACTTGTCTGCAGGACAGGAGGCGAGGTCGCTCTCGACAGCTTTCAGGAGGATTCCCCAAGTTGCCGCCGTTGGCCGCAAACTAGCCTGAGTGCTCTGCCTGAACGCGTCTTCAAAAGCCTTTCGGATATTCTCGCCATAGTCGCCAAGTGCCGGCACAAACGGCGGAGGCTCCATCATCGTCTGGGCTTTTCGGGAGCTGTAAGCGAACCTACCGTCTTTGATGGCCGTCTTGATATCCATGTCGCCTTTGCCAAGAAATTTGCCGGCGAAGGGATGTCTGCCAAGAAAGAGGAGCTGGAACAGAAGAACGGCAAGACCGAAATTGTCGTGGTTCGGGGTTCGGTCAACCTTGTCGAACTGTCTCCCCTGCAACTCTTGAGGTGTGTATTCAGCCACGCCGACGAGGCAACGGTACGTGGTGCTGCCAGATCGATACTGGAAAGAATCGCTGTCGATAAGAGAGACCATCGCCTTATCAGAGACGAGAATTCCCGAATGGTTGATATCGCCAATCACACAGCCGGTCGTGTGGATGCTGGCAACGGCGTTTGATAGGTTGATCGCGGACCGCAGCAGAAATTTCAAGTCGGCGGTTGGAAACTCGACTTTGCGACTTCCAGGGCCGTAGAGGTCATGGACGCTCTTGTACCCAGTCACCCTCTTCATCGTGAAGCCCAGGAATTCGCCTGACGGGGATGTGAGAGTGTCGACGGGGAAAGCGACATAGTCCGATCTCCGATGAAGAGTGTCGGCCACCATCGCCGTGACCTTATATCGACGCTCGTGCGCTTTGCCTGGGTTGTAGATTTTTGCCGCGAGATCTGGAGCCTCCACAATGTGGTAGACTGCTCCTTCACCCCCCTTACCGATAACTGATCCAAGAGTAAGGCGGCGACCGTCGGAGGAGGTTAGCGTCTTCATGCCCTGAGTCCAAGTATCACAGACTTGTCATCATCAGTGCGCTCGCAGACGGCCGGGGTTTCTAGATAACTCTGGAGAGCGGCCGAAAGGTCTCGGTCGAGCGATTGGGCTTGCGATATTTTCAGCGGCGCGAGCATTCTATTGAAGAACGGCTGGTGCGCCCTCTTGGAGACATGGTCGAGCACCAGACGTTCGATACCGTCTGAAAACACGGCAAACTCCTCTACAATTCCTTCGACAGCTGTGACGACTAACCGAGGTTGTGGGTCATCGGTCACGAAAGAAGTTGTAGATGCGTACTCACCTTGGAATGGCCACGAGGGAACGATCCATTCTTCCGTGCCAGCCTGCTTTAAAACAACAGCTCCGTCACCGACGTGGACAACAACAGAATGCTCTGGGCCTGCGAGCACTGCAACCAGCGTCGCAGCGAAATCACGGGGCCGCGCATCGCATGCTTTTGCCTTGATATTGATCGCCTCACGAATAGCGTCGATCCAGTCCCAGACATCGTCCTCGCTCAGGGACGACAAAGATGATCGCGCGAGAAACGACCTGCAGGCCTTCAAAAAGCCCAGACACACAGTTCGCGAGCCGATTTGAGCATGCGAGGCACTGCCAGCGCCGTCTGACACGACTGCAACCATGACAGGGCCTTCAAGAGTGAGAAACTCCTTAGCGCATGCGTAGTCTTGGCACGGCGTTCCGGTCTTACTATGCGAAGTCCCGATCGACCGGGCTCCAGCCCACCGCCAGGATGTGCGCATCAAACGGAAGCCCATCCTTCCGGCGTGGCCGGGTTGGACAAAGGCACGGCGTCGCCAGGGTTCGATTGGGAGACGGAACTAAGGGAGCTTGAAAGCCAGGAGAACAGATCACGAAAGCGCAACTCCTTAAGTGAAAGGGGAGCGCGGGCGCTGAGCTGCCCGAGGACTTCCATGTTTGCACCCTCAACTCCTACCGCAAAAAACGAGAACGCCTTTTCAGCCTCGCCCGCTTTCACTTCGTTGGCCGCAGCGTGCCAAGAGTCTGTCGGCCCGCCGTCGGTGATGAGAAATACCCATGGCCGATAGTAGGAGATACCGTTTTGGCGATACTGGTTCTTACGATCCCTTAACAGTTGCAGGCCCTGTTCAATCGCCGCTCCCATGGGAGTGTCACCTTGGGACTGCAATTGCGGGGCATACCATGTCTGTACGCCTTGAAAATCGTTCACGATTGAGACCGGACCGAACGTGACAATGCCAACCTCGACGCGCTTTGCCGCCAAGGAATCCGCAAACAATTCATCGCGAAACTGGACAAGTCCGTCGTTGAGCTCGCGGATCGGCCTGCCGCTCATAGAACCAGAAACGTCTAAGATCAGCAGGCAGGGGCAACGCGGTTCCGGGTTATCGACAAACTCCGCCCCTTCGAATGGCTGTTGCTCGAATGGATTGCTCATGTCGGGTGCTCTTTCTTGACGGAACTTCAGTTCGCTACGATTCCGAATGTATCAAGGACTTCAGGCGTAATTGTCCCGGTGACTTTCAGGCGGTAGTCCGTTTGCATAGCAGTCAAAGCCGTCTTGCAACTGGGACCAACTTTTCCATCAATCAATCCGGTATAGTACCCGTAAGCAGTTAGCGCGGACTGGACCTGCATCGCGATGCGCCTGAACTTGTCTGTGTTGCCCGGCAGCGTCTTGAGTGGTGCCGCAAGTGCGGCAGCCGCGGGCGGAGTTACTACCGGCGCGACTGGGGCCGCTGGCGGAGTATAAACAGGCGCGGGGGCTGTATAGGTCGGAGCGGGCGGCGTGTATGACGGGGTCGATGGAGCCGTGTAGGTAGGGGGGCTGTAGTTTCGATAACTGTAGCCGCCGCTGCTGCTGGAGCGGTGGCTCGAGTGCGAACGGTGCGAGCTATGAGATCTGTGTCCCGCCAATGAGAAGATATGCTTGAGCTTCAGCCTTTCGAGCACGGATGGCTGTCCATTTTTGGCGGTGACGAAGTCACCTGGCACGATTGCCCCGGCCTTAGATGGCAAAAATCCCGCAGCAATCAGCGACGGAATTAGGAATAGCCTTTTCTTCATAACGCCCCCAATCCCGCAAACCCCTCTTTGTGACTATACCATTCGAAGAAACCACCACAAGCTGCGCGAGAGCCGCATCTCTCGCAAATATCGAGATACTTCTGCTTCCAGTCTGAGATTGTTGACAAGGCAAACTCACGGTATTGCGGAGGCACCGAACAGAGCGGAAAGTTGTAGAGAGCGATAGAGATGCCGCGCGCTGCGCTCATGTCGATCGCCTTGGCTATCTGTGTAAAATCGGTGGAGGAGTCGTGGAACGACGTCGCCCAGTTCATTCGCCCGTAGCCGATGCGTTCCATCTGCATGATCGCCCAAACGTCGATACAGCTTAGGCGCGTAAACAAAAAATTCGCTAGGTCACTCAATCGGTCCTTGTTCTGTTGCATGACAACAGTCCGCAGTTCGATGGAAGACCCGGCTTTTATGAGAATGCCAAGGCCGCGCTGCAGATTTTGGAACGCGCCATCTTTTCCCACGATACGATCATGGGTGAGCCTGTCCGCGGCATATATCGGGATGCCCCAGAGTATCCTCTCCGTACCCATGGCCACCAGACGCGCGATGTCTTCAGTGACGAAATGCTGACCGTTGCTGAGAATATGGAACCTGATGTCTGGCCTGGTTGAGGCAACAGTTTCAACCATTGAGAACAATCGCTCCTTGTGCAGCAAAGGCTCTCCGCCGGAGATGCCGATCGTTGCATTGAGGGGGGCGAGACTTGCAGCGACAGCGAACTGAGAAAACAAATCCGCATGATGCTTCTTAGGCGGCTGCGAGCACATGACGCACAACTGGTCGCACTGCTCGGTCACCAAGAACGTGTTGTGAGGCGACTTCGAACGGATTAGCCGATGGGCTATACGTTGTCCCGGCAAGGCCAAGATAACGTCGCCGTCGAAATTCTCGTCATCCTGTCTGTGCAGCCCAAATGAAAAGCCGTTGTAGTCGTATTCGAGCCTTGTGCCCTCTGTATCCACCAGCACAGCATCGTGCTCGGTCTGGTAGTTCTGTGGCTCGTTGCGAAGCCTGATGACGAGAGGTTCAACGATCGGAAGCGGGTCGATTTTGAGGCGGAGATCGATCATTGATGACACCGGGCGATCGAAGCATCGAAGCTCGGAACTCCGGCCCAGATCGCAAGTGACTTCCGAATTTTCGGATCATCCGAGTAGATCATAGCGAAGATCTTGTCGAAGAGCGCAAGGTGCCGCTGGCAGAAATCGGTCTGGTCCTTCGGAAGATCGATGCGTCCGTAGCGGGAGAGATCATCAACGAGATCGATGCCGCAATAGGCCTGATAGGTGCAGTGAACACAGTCAGGATGGAAGTTGTTTGCAGCTTCCTCATTCAATGCATCTACCGTCGCCATCGACATGCCAGTGAAGACATCCCCCATCGACAAATCGAACTGCCCGACACGGCTCACCATCCGTGCTTCGTCCGTCGGATAGATCTTACCGTCGTGATCGATCACGACGTATCCATGTCCGACAATGTTAGGGTTCCGAAGATCGACGTGGCCGTTATGTCCGGCTCGCAATATTCGGCGCAGGCAATGAACGAAGTAGTATTCCTCGGCGGGGACTTCGGCCGTGAAATTGAACTCCACAAGTTCGTCGATAAAACTGGAATGATAGGCATTCCAGGCCGATGATGATGCCCGCGCATCGTATCGTTTACGGGCAAACCCCTGGTAATTGACCGGCCTGAGATAAATGGAGTTCATGCCTCGGCTTGTGTACGCCTCGATTACTGATTTAGGCTCCGGTGGCCGCCGCGGATCGATTGTGGGGAGTGCAGAGACCTTACCATTGCCAAGGCGGGCGATCGCGGCATCGAGGTTTTCGACGAACTGAGCCGTCCGCGCTGACTTAAACGTCCGTTGAAGCTCGTGTGTGGACACATCCCCATCGAGGGACGTGCTTACGTAGACGTCGGTCAGGCTCAAGAAACTCCAGACCTCATCCGACACGTCCTGCAAGTTCGTGCATACGACGAATTCGCAGCGTTCGAAGCGGGACCTGCAGAAATCGCGAACTGTACTGAGGATATCCAGGCGGAGCGTTGGCTCTCCGCCCTGAAACTCAATCTTTATCTTGGGTGCCGTGATCGTACCGAGGAAAGAGAGCACAGCTTCGAGCGTTTGGTTGCTCCAGTCGAAGCCCGGAGTATTCTCATTCACCCTGGATACCTGACAGTAGCCACAGGCAAGGTTGCACCTCAGGGTCGGAACGAGGATGATGTAGTCCAAAGGTCCTGGGGCATATAACCGGCTAGCGAAGCGGTACTCGAAGCCGGAATAGGCGAGGTCTCCTACCTCTTCGAAAGCGTGACCGTTGCGAAGCAAAAATGCATCGTCGTCAGCTGTGAACTGGTCGTGGGCATAGCGTGATAGAAATGCGTCGTCGGACTTGAAAAAACCGCCCGCGTCGTCGCAGAACAGGACGTCGCCGTCGGCTGTTTGCCGAAATTTGAGAGGGAAGGCGGTCAAACTCCTGTCACCCCAGCGATCAGAGTAGCGCGGAGCGTGAGTGTCTCTGCATATACCTTCTGCCGATAAAGACAGAATAGGAATTGGCGCTCGAGGTCGTTGGACATCAAATCAGCCCCGGTGCTCGATAAAAGCACGAAACCGTCTCCGATTTTTACTTGGATGCCTGGATTGAGGTATCGAAAGCGGACAACTGCGTCGGAGAGGTGAGGGGCGAACTGGCTCGGAAATTCTACTCTGTTTGAGTTCGGCTGCATACGGGTTATCCAGTGATTTGCAGCCACACTAGGAGGTTGTGATCTGGCAGGCAATCGCCAAATATTCGTTGCTATTTGATGTTAGATCCAACCTCTTTGGCGCAGGCGTCCAATGAACCTACCTCTCGCTTGATCAGCTCCGTCCAAGACCCGTCGTCGAAGCTGAAGAACTGAAGAAAACATTTGTTCGCGTCGTAGTCGCCCCACTGAGATATCAGTAGTTTGCTTCTCAGTTCGTACTTTAGCTTGAGCGAAAGATTCTTTTGGCCCCCAACAGGTGCGTCGAACACTTCGCCTGTTCGGCTATTCGCTACATAGGCAAATGAACAGCCACTTCCGCATCCGATCTGTATAACCGAATACTCACCCGCGAACGTTGGGCCCCCTGTCATCGCATTGGTAATCCCAGTGCGGTACCTGCTAAAATTGCTGTCCCGGCCGTTGAAGTCCGGAATATTCTGGGGACCTTCGTAGACCCTCGATACAGGCAACTGTGACGGCTTGATACGGGCTAGAGAAATGCTCTGTTCAACAACGTTCGTGGTCGCCAACGACGGCGCCCAAGTGAGGGGGGCGTAGCCAGTGTCCAGCACGCGTGCCGCGCCGGTGGCCCGCTCCAGATAATCTTTCGTCGAGATGGTCAGCGACCGGAGGACCGCGGACGATCCAACCTTATCGTACGCCTTGTCACCGTATCGTTGACGTAAGTTGCCCAATGCTTCCTGGCCAATGGATGTGATGAAGCGAACGACGTTCGCAGTCGCTGCGACGTCGTAGAAAGCAGAGAACTCGACTGAGCCTGACGAGTTTGCAGCGACGGGTGGGATCTTCTCATACAGAAGACCATTGCTGGAAGTGCGAGACCGGATGTCCGATAAGCTAGTCTCTCCGAAGCGGAAATCACCGAAACCAGCAGATGGACCAGCCTCGCTCCCCGACCACGACTGTTGAAGCGATACTATTCGGCTTGAGGAGAGCTCAAGCGTTACAGAGAATTCGACGCCATTCGGCAGCCGGTATTGGTTGGTTGTGTAGCCTGCGACGGTTTCGGTTTTCTGCGGAGTGCTTGAAAGCTTTGGTACAGTATCAACGCTTCCTAGCGTGACGCCTTCAATAGTCTGGGCAAGAAGCGAAACCGGAAGCGCGGCCATCGTGACCGCGATGGTTGCGGCAGCTAGTCGTTGTTTCCAACTTGCGGCAAGCTTTGCGAAATAGCCCATGGTGTACCTTAACAGACTGACCTCGCGAATTAACGGCAACCCGGCGTCCCGCTAGAGGCTATCATCGCTCAAGTAGACGAAACCCGCAACGTGTATGCTTACAAGGCTCATATCTCGATGACTGTAAGCTTGGCTTGAGAGACTTGAATAGGCAGATGCTTCATTCGGGCCGAACATTCCTCACGTGTCGAACCCCGTGATTCAACACCCTTGTCGGAACTGTGACTCTCTGCGCAGGGCGTCGTTCTAGGTCTCGATCGCAATCAGTGAATTCAGAGGGATAGCTTCCCCAACTGCCGGGCCGAACGTTCATATCTCCTCAAAATCTTGATCCTCAATACGATCCCCAGAAACCCCTTGTCTTCGCATAAGTCCTCTGTGGTGAGTGATAAAGGCTCCCACCGCGGGATTGACTTCGCTTTTCCGATACACGACGGCGAGATCGGTTGTAGCCGGTCGCGCGAACCCGGAATTTTGTCACCGCATTCCGGAATTTTCTTGACCGGCGATAATTGCCAAGACTGAAGGCTTCGTAGAACTATCCTTCCCGATAGGAGTTCGTATGTTTCGGTCGATTCTGGCGGCGGCAATTTTCTTCAGTTCCTTTCCCTCACACGCTTCGTCGATCCTTGTGATCGATGGCGATACCGTCAGGATCGCCGGTGAAACGATCAGAATCTTGGCCTGGCCCGTGCATGGGGTGGCAGGCGACGCCATTGGTGCTGATCGTAATGGCCGTTTAAGGTGGCCTTAAAGGGGATCTATGTCTGAGACCGCATTCAAGGCCATGCCGATCTTCGGCGACAAAGATTACCAGCAGAAGGCCTGCAAGGCGCTACCTATCTTGATTCGGCAGGCGCGCTCTCGAAAGCCGATTTTTTACGAGCACTTGGCCGACGAGCTTGGCATCAAAAATGCTCGCACCCTGAACTGGCCGCTGGGCAGCATAGGAGCAACGATCGACGCTCTGGCATCGGAGCGCCGATGGACCTTTCCACCTCCGCCCCATTTACAGTCGCTCGTTATCAATCAGCGGGACAAGATGCCGGGTTCGGGCTTTGAGGCCTTTCTGGCCTCTCGCGTGCCAAACTACGGAGAACTCACCAAGCCCCAGAAGCGGGAATATCTGGACGGCTATTGGAACGACATTTTTGCTTACGCCTTCTGGGATGACGTTCTCGATGCACTGAACCTCCCAAGAGCGACGTCGGGCGCGCAATCCATCCTCGATAGGGCGAAATCGGGACGCGGTGCGGGCGGTGGCGAGGGCGCCGAACATGCCGCTTTGAAGGAGCGCATACGGCAAAATCCTAATATGGTTGGGCTGGCCCGAACTACGACACCGGGCCTATCGGAAGCGCCATTGCCATCCGGCGACAAGATCGATGTCCTCTTTACGCTGCGCGACCGCCTCTACGCCGTCGAGGTAAAATCACGGATTTCCAATGACGCCGACATAACCCGCGGCCTGTTTCAGTGCGTGAAATACAAAGCCGTCATGGAGGCCGAACGAGGCTTTTTGTCTAGAAACTATCGGGTCGATGCCATCCTCGCGCTTGGACGACCATTCCCTTCCGCCCTAGAAGCTCTCCGAAACAGCCTCGGCGTAACAGTAATCGTGATCGAATAAAGGATTGGCTGACGCGCGATGATCTCTGTGGGTTCCTGACGACCGAGCCGAATGGTGTGGTCGCGCCAGTGCATGCGAAGGCGATTCCGGTGATCCTGAAGACAGATGATGACGTGGAGGCGTGGCTTGGTGCGCCGTTGGACGAGGCGAAAAGGTTGCAGCGGCCGCTGGCGGATGCCTCCGATCGTTGAGTTGCTGCAGGGCGTCGACGCCAGTTTCAGGCCAGTTCCTCATAGATCGGGATCCGCGGCCTCGTCGGCATTTCAGAATGCCGACGGCTACAGGGTCGAATTCCTGACGTCGAACCGCGGTTCGAACGACTTCAGCGACCAGCCCGCGAAGATGCCCGCTCTTGGCGGCGCCAGCGCGGACCCACTACGTTTTCTCGACTTTCTTATTAGAGAGCCCGTCAGGACAATATTGCTCCACCGAAGCGGCATCCCAGTCGTCGTCCCCGATCCGTCTCGGTATGCGGTCCACAAGCTCATAGTCGCCAGCCATCGGCACACTGACGGGCAGGGCTCGGCAAAGCGAGAGAAGGACGTTCGTCAAGCTGCGCTGCTCTTTGAGGCCCTACAGCAAACACGGCGATCAGCTGACTTGGCACTCGTCTACAACGAAGCATGGGCGCGTGGGCCTGCGTGGCAAGAAGGTATTCGAACCGGGGCAGGGATGCTGCCGGCACCGGATGCCGAGCGGTTCAAAACGATCCTGAGCGAGGGCGCCAAGAAAAACCGCGAAGACATTGAGCTTCCGTTTGGCGAATAAGCGGTAGGTGTTTTGCAGGCAAAGCAGTTGATTTAATTCGAAGTAGAAAAGACAAATAGAGTGCCGAGAGTACGATACCGTACAAGAGCGTAATGCC
>Ga0213835_100528_pt1 | contig 34566 bp, 35 predicted proteins | sample SWPATP01_FD_160576 | JGI IMG/M metagenome (GOLD analysis project Ga0213835, IMG submission 160576) | Coastal seawater microbial communities from Marineland, Florida, United States - SWPA TP0 #1 | ecosystem: Environmental > Aquatic > Marine > Coastal | place: USA: Florida | collected 2016-08-05
GCTTGATAATCTCACTCATTTCCTTGAGGACGGTCGCCACAATCCGCGCCGATTGTCGCATAATTGCAATTTCAGCGGCGGTCTTAATTTTAACTTTGCTTTTTTTACGGCGGCGGGGGAGGCCCACTTGGGCTTTTTTAGGTTCGGGAATTAGGAGGTTGAGTAACTGTTTCAATGGAGTACCTTGAGGAAATCAATGGCAGATTGGGCAATTATTTCGGCGGCGGGATCGAGATCAGCGACAATGCGCCGGGCATGGTAAAAATCTTGGCGATCGCCATTGAGGTAATCGTCTAATTTTTGACCCGTAAACGAACCATCGCGCAGCCCCAGCACTAAGATGATCGCCGCGAGATGGGTTTCAGCGGCAAAGTCTGGGTGATCGACGAGATTAACGCCGGTGCGATCGCCCCACCGGGTATAGTTTAACCGACCGGCAATTTTTACGAAGCCCCGCCCCTGGTAGCGCAGCCCGTCACCCGGTTGGATATTCCCCAAATCACGACGACTTTCGAGGTTTGGGTCTGGGGTCGGCTCCACAAGACTGGCACCAAAATCGCCTGCATGGCCCGCCGTAGCAAGGATATAGGCCAACTGGGTCGGTTCGATGATCCCGCAACGTTGGCAGGTTTCTAGAAGCATCGGGATCGTTTTGCGGGCGGCATCCTGATGGGGATGATTTTCTAGGGAGGCAATCAGGCGATCGCCATAGCTTTTGAGGGGGCGTAGGGGCAAATAAACTTCCACCCATTGATTCAAAAGCGTCATCCAAGTTTGAGCACCAACGACGCCATCAATGGTTAATTCTGCAATCATCTGAAAGCGTCTAACCGCCTGTTCGGTTTGGGAACCAAAGTGACCATCAATGGGAAAATGCTCCAGGGACAGCAGCCGCTGCAACAAGCGTTGTAAATAGCGCACCGAGGCGTGGAGTTGAGGCGTCGCTAAACCATCGCCCAAGTGAAGGATGGGATATTTGCGGTCACTGGCTTGAAATTCCCCACTGGCAAAATGTTGCAAATCAGCATATTTTTTGGCGATCGCCTCTTGATCCCAAACGAATTTCTCCAAAGCTTCCCAGGTGGACAGCCCCACAATCCCATCGGCCACAAGTTTTTGGCGCACCTGAAAAAATTTCACGCCATTTTCTGTTTGCCGACCAAACTTTCCGTCCAGCTTGGCCGTTTCTGGGATAAATAGACCCCGTTGCAGCAATTTTTGCAGGTAATATACGGCCTGCTGTTGGGGCGAAATTTCAAAGCCAGCCCCCCGGCGCAACAGAAGCTTTTCGGGCCGATCTTGTTGCAAAAAGGAAGTGGGTTCCGGGGCCTGTTCGGAGGGAGGTTCAGCCGTCGCGGGAGAAGCTAAAAATAATTGTTGGTAACGTTCAATGGTTCGCCAGGTGCGGGGATCAACGGTGCCCGTTTTCGGCAATTTATTCGCCCGTTGAAATGACCGCACCGCCGCTTCCGTGGTGCGCCCAAAAATGCCGTCAATCACCGCTGAACGGGGTAAAAATCCGGCGGCCTGCAAAAAAGCTTGCAAATAACCCACATCATCGTTGGCGATCGCCTGGCATTGCAGTTGCCGGGGGCGTTTGAGGGAGGGACGTTCACAGACAGTGGTGGCGGACTCACGGTGACGCTTCATATTATGATTGGGGGTGATGGGAGGGGCGATCGCCTTCCATTGTAAGAAATCAAAAATTAGGCCATCCAAACTACCGCCACCATGTTCAGAATTCTTCACTTCGCCGATATCCATATGGGCAGCGGTTTTTCCCATGGTCGGGTGAACCCAGAAACCGGCCTCAATTCCCGTCTCGAAGATTTTGAGCAGACCCTGGGGCTTTGTATCGACCGGGCGATCGCCGACCCCGTAGACCTTGTTATTTTTGCTGGGGATGCCTTCCCCGATGCCACCCCCGCCCCCTACATCCACGAAGCCTTTGCGGGCCAATTTCGCCGCCTCGTCGCCCACAATATCCCGGCGGTGCTTGTCGTCGGCAACCATGACCAATATTCCCAAGGCAATGGGGGCGCTAGTTTAAATATCTATCGCACCCTGGCGGTGCCTGGTTTTATCGTGGGCGATCACCTCCGCACCCACACTCTCGAACTGCCCAAAGGCCCCCTGCAAATCATTACCCTGCCCTGGTTGAACCAAGCCACCCTCCTCACCCGGCAACAAACCGAAGGCAAAACCCTCAACGAAATCCATCAGATCCTGCTCCAAAAACTCGAACCGATCCTCGAAGCCGAAATTCGTCGCCTCAATCCCGAAATTCCCGCGATCCTGGTGGGCCATCTCATGGCCGACCGCGCCAACTTAGGGGCCGAGCGCTTCCTCGCTGTGGGCAAAGGCTTTAATATTCCTGTGGCTTTTCTGAACCGTTCCGAACTCGATTATGTGGCCCTCGGCCATGTGCACCGCCACCAAAACCTCAACCCCAGCAATGATCCCCCGATTATCTATCCTGGCAGCATTGAACGGGTTGATTTTAGCGAGGAAAAAGAAGCAAAGGGCTATGTTTTAATCAACCTCCGTAAAGGTCAAGCGGATTGGGAATTTGTGCCCCTCCCGGCCCGGGCGTTCCGCACGATTAAAATCGATGTGAGCGACGCAGACGAGCCAGAAACTGCGATTCTCAACGAAATTGCACAGGTTTCGATCACCAATACCGTTGTCCGTCTCATCTACAAAATTCGCCCCGAACAAACAGAACTCATCGACCAACGTGCCCTCAGAAAAGCCCTCAAAGCCGCCCACCAAGCTTCCATTCAAGCGGAACTGGTGAGCCAACTGTCCCGGCCCCGTCTACCGGAACTGGGCATTGGTCAATCCCTCGATCCGATGAATGCCCTAGATACTTACCTCACGAACCGAGAAGATTTACAGGATATTGCCCTCGCCATGCGCGAAACCGCCACAGAACTGATGTCACAAACCTCAACTTGAGAGGGGATTTATAAAGTAAATCTTAAGCGGCTATATCTACCGCGAAATAATGGTCTTAAGCGATGTAGGACGCTTGATCTACATGGCGACGAATGAAGCCAAATCCCTTATCCAGTCTTGATTTAATTTTTTCTTTATAAACAGGCTCTGAAGCTTAAAACACTTAATGGCCAATGCCCACATAGCGGAACCCCAGGGCTTCGAGGGCGTCTCGGTCGAGGAAATTCCGGCCATCGATGATCAACCGATTTTGGAGGCGATCGCCTAACTGTCCATAGTCGAGGTGCAAAAATTCTTGCCAGTCCGTGACTAAAACCAGAGCATCACAGGTATCTGCTAACATTTCTGGGCTATTTTCAATCAGGACGCCCGAAAGACCTTGACTAATGCCATTTTGGGACACAATCGGGTCATAGGCTTTCACCCGTGCTCCTAGACGATTAAGTTCTGCAATCAGCTTCAGGGATGGAGCATCACGCATATCATCGGTGTCTGGCTTGAAGGTTAACCCCAACAAACCAATGGTTTTCCCCTTAAGAATTTTCAATTCCTGTTGAAGCTTTTCGACGACGATTAATTTTTGCCGATTATTCACCGTCACTGCCGCTTCGAGGAGTTGCGCTTGGTAGCCATAATCTTCGGCAGTGTGTACTAAAGCGGCCACGTCTTTCGGGAAACAGGAACCACCCCAACCCAAGCCTGCCTGGAGAAATTTATTACCAATGCGACTATCGAGGCCGATGCCCTTCGCCACCTGGAGAATGTCTGCCCCCACGCGATCGCACACATTCGCCACTTCATTAATAAAGCTAATTTTCGTTGCAAGGAAAGCATTGGCAGCATATTTAATCATTTCGGCGGAATTTAGGTCAGTTTCCACCACCGGAATCGGTTTGAGGTGTTCTGGCGCGCTAAATTGCCCTTGGATGAGGGGATCATAAAGCTGTTTCATCAAGGCGATCGCCTTGGAGTTGCTACTACCTAAAACAATGCGATCGGGGTTAAAAGTATCGAAAATTGCTGACCCTTCCCGGAGAAATTCGGGGTTACTGACCACATCAAACTGCACCGTATGGCCGTTTTGCTTCTGTTTGACTCCATCGAGGACAATCATCCGCACCCAGTCCCCCGACCCAATCGGAACCGTTGATTTGTTAACAATTACTTTGTAACTATCGGCGGGCAAATGTTCACCAATACCCTTCGCCACGGCCTCCACATAGCGGGTGTCGCTTTCCCCCGTCGGCAAGGCTGGGGTACCCACAGCGATAAACAGAATTTCCCCATGATTGACGCCAAAACTGAGGTCTGTACTAAATTGCAAGCGTCCGGTGGCCATTTCTTCCTGCATCAGTTCCGCTAGACCGGGTTCATAAATCGGCGATCGCCCCGCCTGCATGAGCTTGATTTTCTGCTCATTGTTGTCGATGCAGATGACATCATGGCCCATGTGCGCCAGGCAAACCCCTGTGACCAGGCCCACGTAACCCGTTCCAATTACACAAACTTTCATCGCAATTTCTAGTGAATTTCTCGTGTTGTTGTCCGTTAGTTATTCTGCGAGGCGATCGCGGAAATAGGCGATCGTTTTTTCTAAGCCCACCTTGAGGGGCACCGTCGGCTGCCAATCCAAGTAGGTTTTAGCACGGGTAATGTCCGGTTGCCGTTGACGCGGATCATCCTGGGGTAGCGGCTCAAAGGCGACTTCAACATCAGGATTGACCATATTCTGAATCGTTTGGGCCAACTCCAAAATCGTGTACTCATCGGGATTCCCTAAATTGACGGGGCCGATAAAGTTTTGGTTCATCAAACGAATCAAACCTTCAACCAAATCACTCACATAGCAAAAACTGCGGGTTTGGGAACCATCCCCATAGACCGTCAACGGTTTCCCCTGGAGCGCTTGAACGATAAAGTTACTCACCACCCGCCCATCATTCGGCAACATATTGGGGCCATAGGTATTAAAAATTCGGGCGACACGGATATCAACATTATTAGAGCGGTGGTAATCAAAAGCCAGGGTTTCCGCCATCCGCTTCCCCTCGTCGTAACAGTTACCACAAAAAGCAACCCGACCATTACGACGTACCAAAACCACATGGTTTTTGACATTGACGCAGTACACATTCCCTTTGTAAAAAACTTTTTCTGGTTCTACCAGAGCCGCATCTTTAGCTACGCGAATATTAACCCGATATAAATCCCGTCCGACCGCATGGGACACAACAGAAGCAGCAAAGCCACACCGTAAGGCTAATTCTTGTACATTATCCGCTAGTTGCTTTGATTTAGAGTAATAGGTAAAACAATTACCCCGTTGAGAACCGTCACCCATGATCAGCGCATCAAACAAAATGCGAGATTGCCGTGGTGATAACCGCAGATATTCACGGGGAATATATTTTTCACCAGATTTACCCAATGGCAATAGAATCTCAGCAAGTTGTTTGCTACAAATCCTAAATTGATGATGATCAGAATCAAAATATTTAAAGCCCAAACGATTTAAACAAGCAGCAATCTTGGTGCGTCCTTCAGGATTTTCTTGGGCAATCAGAACATTATAATCAGCAACGTCGTAATTACTGCCATTTACCACCCGTACACGACGACGAACGTGGGTGCAGCCTTCGGACAGATAATAGCCCAGGAATTCCAGCCAATCGTCCATGAAAACAGTATTAAAGCGAACTTTGGCATTTAGAGGGGGGGGACCAAACGTAAAAGTTTTAAGCTCTTCACCTTGAAAAATTGCGCCTGTAATGACTTTCCATGAATGCCAGTGACGCTTTTCATCAGCCTGAAGAAATTTGAGTTTTCCTGTCTTACTGCGGACGTACATTTTGTGGTTTGGAGTCACACAAAGATCGAATTTGCTGTTATTAAATCTCAGCAAGTGACCAAGATAGGGTTGAATAATGAACTCATCGGGAAGATGATATTCCACTTGGTTTTGTTCGTTGAGGGTGGCAACTTTTTGGTTGGGTTGTAATTCGGGGAAGAGTACCCAACCGGAATCAGTCAAAATTTCGGTTTGGTCGTCGTAACAGGAGCGAATGCCGATGGGATTCACGTTGCCATGGTAGGTTTCTGGCTGGGGATGAACTTCCGGATCGCCATAGACTTCAGAGGTGGACGCCAACAGAATTCTCGCTTTGACCCGTTTGGCTAACCCCAACATATTTAGGGTGCCCATGACGTTGGTTTTAACGGTTTTGATGGCGTTGAACTGGTAATGGATCGGTGAGGCAGGACAAGCGAGGTGGTAAACCTGATCCACTTCGAGGCGGATCGGTTCGGTGATGTCGTGGCGCACCATTTCAAAGTAGGGGTTGCCAATCCACTGCAAAAGGTTATGCTTGCGGCCTGTGTAAAAGTTATCGAGGCAAATGACTTCATGGCCTTCGGTCATCAGGCGATCAATGAGATGGGAGCCGATGAACCCTGCGCCGCCGGTCACTAGAATTCGCATGGTTAGTTCTGGAACGATGACTGTTCAGATGGTTTTCCTAACGGTAGCGAGAGATAGACACTTTGTCTAGCCATCTAGTTCTCCTTCGAGGATCGTGGCGATCGCCTGCCTGGTATTTTCTTTGAATTCGTGGATATTCACGTTATTGAGAATAAAAATGGCACTGAACATCCCCACGGCTTGGAGCACAAAAACAGAACTGTAGGCCAAGAGGGGGGTTTGAAAAATTGCCCGCCCAATATCTAACACGACTCCCCCCATTAAAGTGGCGATCGCCCGGGACATCGCTTGGGCCAGCGCCCAGGTGCCAATGAAAGTACCAGCGGTTTCGGCGGCGGTGAGATCAAGCATTAAACTAATCGCGCCAATGGTGCCGATCCCCGTGGCCATCCCAAAGAGGACGAGGGCATATCTGAGGATCTGGGGCTGTTGGGTGAACCCTGCCAAAATAATTAAAAAGAAACAAGCCGCTGTGAGCAAACAACCTAAACGGGCAGTATTTTTCTTTCCTAGGCGCGGCACCACCAAAAATCCGGTCACACTATAGCCCACGAGAACACCGATCCCCCAGTAGGAATTGAGCAGGGTACTTTCGCCGATGGACATCCCAAACACTTCACCGCCATAGGGCTCCAGCACCGCTTCTTGCATAAATAGGCTAATCGTAAAGGTCACGAGAAAGCTAAAGAAAATGGCTGTTTGTGGACTGCTACGGACGACTTTAATAGAATCCTGAAAGGTGATTTGGTCTTCCCGCGTTGTGGGGGCAGTCCGCCGACTAAAACGAGAATATTTGCGTTCGATCCCAAGGATACCGAGTAGCCCCAAACCAAAGGCGATCGCCGGCACGACTAGAAACAGAGAATTAATTGGCCCCTGTAAACTTTCGATGGGCGTATTCAGGAGCTTTTCCCCTTGGGTGATGATTGCTCCGGCATTGGCCCCCAGGATGACCCCGGCCTGTTGTACCTGATCGAGGAAAATACTGCCACTGATCCCGCCAATCACAACCCCTAGCAGCAGCATTGACCAGACCACCGCCACAATTTTTGAGCGATTATTTTCATCGGAAATATCCACTAACAACGCCGTAAAGGGGGTGGACGTAGAGCTGAGGGCCAGGCCATAGAAACCGAGCACTGCCCCCAGGGCGATCGCCCACAGCAACATCTCCCCAGACCAGGCCCAGCCGCCATTTTCCCGCACCGCTAGGGCCAACTGCCAGACAATTTGTACCGCCACAAAGATTGCCGAACCGAACAACACCGTCCCAATCCAGACATAACCACTGCGGTGAAGCTTAAAAATCTTTTTGCTGTCGGACAGTTGCCCGAACCAGATCCGCGCGGGGGCCATAAATTGTGGTACCGCCAAAGCCCCCGCCGTCACCGTCGCCGGAATATCCAGCTCACTAATCATTACCCGGTTGAGTACCGCCAGGGTCAACACCGCCATCAGACCCAAGCCCAGGTTAAAAAGTCCCAGGCGAAACATGGTAAAGGGGCCAACAGTGGGTAAATTTTGCGCGGAGGTAGAGCTAAGTTCAGAAGTGGTCATGGGGCGATCGCCACAGGGCTTTAAGAATCACGGAAAACACCCTACATTCTAGGACGCATCGGCCTCGAATGCCCCTTCCAAGTAAGTAGCTAGGCGGAAACCCTGGGGAAAGGTTGCAGTTTTGCTGTAGGTGACAAGGGCCACATCAAAGCGACAACCGTAGGTTTCATATTGGGGAAATTTACTTAAAAATTGCATCGCCGCCCGGATGGTTTTGCGTTGTTTGCTGGGGGTGATCGCCAGTAAGCCTTGATAATCCAAGCTGTGCTGTTGTCGGGTTTTTACCTCTACAAAAGCAAGAATTTTTGTCTGGGCATGAAACGCAACCAGATCCAATTCTCCCCAACGACAGCGCCAACGGGTTGCGACAATCTGCCAATCCTGGCTTTTGAGATGCTGCTGCACAAAAAGCTCTCCCTGCTCACCAACGGCAAGGGCCGCTAATTTTTCGGGTGAAGGGGTGTCAGCCATGGCAAATGCTTACATCCCTCCAGATTCTGAATAGCCCTGGAGATTTTCCGGATTTTGCTCCTGGAGTAGACGGGTCACCAAGTCGCGGTATTTGTTCAACTCATATTTGTAGATCACGAGGTATTTCCCTGCATTGAGGCGATTGCGATAGGGTAGGGCATCGCCGCTCCCCACCGCCAAGCCAACGGTTGTGCCAACGAAATAGCTCCCCATGGCCCCGCCAACAGCCCCAGCGAGACCCCCGACAATATGATTACCCGGTGTACCAGCCCAGGCGAAGGTATCTAACCCCGTAATGTAATCGAAGACAAAACCCCCAAAGAAGCCGAAGGGGATTAGCCAATAGGCCATCAATTTTGCTCGCTTGCGCCCCTGCTTAGAGGGATCGATAAAGCCAAATTCATCGGCGGTTTGGTAGCCTTGACCAACAATAGCTAGATGTTTGGTGGGAACTTTAGCTTTTTCCAGTTGGGTATAGGCTTCTTCGGCGGTCATACGGTCTGGGAATACGGCGATCAGATAATTCATAGCAACGACAAACCAATGGAATCTTCAAAGTTTGATTGTAGGCGATCGCCTCAACCTCCGGTTCAAAGTTGTAAGAATTTAGGCCTAGTTTTATATTGGTTACAACTTAAAATGAAATATTTTTTTAATCACAGGGACTATCAGTAATATCCACAACCAAGACCAAATCATCATCAGTTCCATCATAGAAATGAAATCCAGTGGTGGATATTTCATTAATGGCAGCTTGAGTAAATCTTCTCAGACCATTTTTGCCAAAAAATGTCACCGCAATATAACAGCCAGAATTGTAATCCCAGCGTTCATAATCATAGACAGAATGAAATGGAATATCTGTATTATTATTTCGATTGATATCCGGTCTATCCCTAACATACCCTGTATGTACCTTAAAACACTCAGACCCAGGATAGTAAGGAACATTTCGATTTTGATCCGGGGGGTAACTGCCGTGATTCAGGCGATAAACTTTGAGCTCTTGAAGCATACAGCGCATTTGCAGCCGCGCTTTAGCATATCGGGACTTGTCCACTTGATTTAAAAAGGCAGGCAAGGCGATCGCCGTTAAGATGCCCGTGATTATCATTACAATCATGAGTTCAATCACGGTGAAACCTTGGAAATCTTGGGCTGCTTTCTTACGATGGAGAAAGAGAAGACGCAACATACATAAAGATATTTTTTGGAATTTTAAGAGAACTTTAGATTTACAATACCCAATTTATTTCTGACTCCATCTTTTACGCTAAAGAAAATTTCTATTGACCATGAAGCTACAGATCTCTACTTGATTAGAGGCCACAGTACTCGCTCATTACAATTGATTTTTAAGTAAAAGCTTACTTGTTTCTTTTATTTCTAGCCTACCTAAAATTTTAAAGAATTTAGTCCATCAGAAGTAAGAGTTTATGGCGTATAACGGGTGCTGCATCTGTAGTGATTTTAAGATTGAGGCATTTGACTTAGGATGCTCAACAGCAATAGATTTTATGCGTGGAGCCCTCCGTTTTACGGCAGCTTTGTCTTGTATGGAAAGATTATTTATGTCGATGGAAAGCTCAGTCAAAGAGATCATGATCGCTGAACAAATCCCCAATTACACGATTCGAGCAAAAACAGGCTGGTTTGGTTTTGGGAACCCCGGAGTTCAGAATATCGGTTGGTATGTGGGCTATGCGGAACGGGGCGATGATGTGTACTTTTTTGCGACCAACATTGATATCAATAGTCCCCAAGATGGTTCCGCTCGCCTGGAGGTTACCCGTCGCTGTTTACAGGAATTGGGGATTTTGCCTTGACCGCTTCCGCCCTTCAGCGTGGCAATTGATCAATCGGCTGTATTCTTTCCATCGCACCATACTGTCCCAGGCAACTACAGGTTTGTCCGCCAGAGTTCTGTGGCGATGTGCTGCTGGATTGATAGCCATGATAACGACAATAGTCGTGACAACGTTCTTGTGGAGATTTGGGGCCGAGGTTGCCATTACCCAACTGATGGAGCAAGATAATCGCGATTGGTAGTAAGGTTGCCCATAGAGATAGCCAAAGGTGTTTGCTTTTAAACCCTGACCTCGCCTCTAATTTTTTGCCGACACGGTAGCCCGCTACGGTAATTGTTAGCCATGAGCCAGAGAATATTAACAAAAACAAGACAGATATCAGCGGCTCTATCCACGTTGGCCATGGATTGTCGCCAAAGACATATAACCAGAGTATTCCGAGGACAGTACCCATTATTATCCAAGTACCCAGTAGAGAGACAGAGAAGCCAGGTAATAGGAACAATAATGAGTAGATATAGCGCTGTTTCATCTAAAAGGTTTTGGGAGCCTCAGGTGAGGGTGGTGAGGGCGATCGCCAATTGGTCGATGTCTGCGGGGGTGGTGAAGTAGTGTGTACAGGCGCGGATACAGTCCGGGAAGCGGATCGTCCGGAGACAAAACCCCTGGGCTTCGAGGGCTTTGACAATATCACTGTGGCTTTGGGCGGTATCGACTTGAAAGGAGACTAACCCCGAAGTGGGGGGGGTGGTTTTGAGACATTGCACCTGGGGGATCGCGTTGAGTTTTTCCCAACAGTAGGCACTGCGATCGCAGATTTGTTGATAACGGCTGGCCATATCACCCCATTGTTGATGTAAGCGGATCGCCTCCATTAAGCCAACGTAGAGAGGATAAGCGGAAGTTGCGACTTCATAACGGCGGGCATCCTGGGCAAGGGCCACTTCAGTCGTTGAATCCCACTGGGTTACCCCCCGCCAGCCAATAAAGGTCGGTCGATGCTGGGCGATCGCCTCGGTGGAAATATAAAGTCCGCCGACCCCAGCCGGGCCGCACCACCATTTATGACCCGTAAAGGCATAGAAATCGACCCCCAACCCTGGTAAATCGAGGGGTAGCATCCCGAAGGATTGGGCCGCATCCACCAGCACCAGGGTATTTTGGCCATGGCAGAGGGTACAAATTTCCTTTAAAGGCAATATCTGGCCTGTATTCCAAAAAAGATGGCTAATCACCAAGAGGCGAGTTTGGGGGGTTAAATGTTGGGCGATCGTCGCTGTAGGATCACCCCCATTGAGAGTGTCAAAGAGGGGACAAATGCGAATCTTCACGTCGAAGCGGGCCGCAATCTCCTGGACAATGCCAACAATGCCTGGATGTTCACAATCACCGAGGAGGATTTCGTCCCCCGCTTGCCAGTCGATCCCCCAGAGGGCGATGTTACAGCCAGCAGTTACATTTTCGGTGAGGGCAATATTTTGGGGTTGAGCTTGGAGTTCAGCGGCGATCGCCCCCCGCAATTTTTGAATAATGCCCGTTTCCCATTGACCCTGGGCGAGGGAAAAAGGCCCTTGGCGATCGCCCTGGTGATAACTGTCTAGGATGGCATTAAGGCTCGACTGGGGTAACGGCCCCTGGCCACCGTAGTTAAAGTAAGTTTTGTGGGCGAGGGCAGGAAACTGTTGGCGATGTTGGTGCAGATCGGGCATGGGAGAATGAATGAAATTATGGGGGTAAAAATGAACAGGGTTATTGCTGGGGCGAAAACTGACGGGTATTGGGATCGTAGCGCCAGGGAATATTATCGGGATCTTTAGCCTGACTCCATTCAGCAAAATTATCACGGCCCCGGCGTTTGCGGAGGGTGCTGGGATGTACGGAAAAACGTTTCGCGAGTTCCGTTTGAATCATCGGTGCTGGCGGTGATTTTGGAGTTAAGGGTGGTGGCGTGGGTTCCTGGAGGTCTGGCTCTGGGATTTCGGGATCACTGCCATTGAACATACTGCCCAGGGCACCGCTGGTCAAAAAGTAATAAACAATGCCTGTTTTTTGATAAACAACAGCCTGGGCGGCGTACTCCTTTGCTTTGCGTTCGAGAAACCAACGGACATCATTCCCCGATAAGCCCGTAGCAAGGGTTAAGTCGGCTACGGTAATTTTTCCTTGGTTTACTTCGATCAGGCGACGGAAATCGGGGGTGAGGGTGATTGAGAGTTGCTGCCAGCGGTACTGTTGCCAGAGATACCAGGCCACCACACAGGCGATCGCCACCACACAGATCGTCCAAACACTGAAAAATACAGTCATTAACAGGGTGCAGGGAATGATCAGGATCAAGGGGCTTTTCGCATCTTTCTCCATTGGTTTTGTCAGGCAATGCTGGTGAGAAGGGTCTACTTGCTAAGTTTAAACGGGGTTGCCTAAACGGGGCTGCTCGATACAGACAATGTGAGGCGCTGGAACATGGTCTGGCGTGCTTGGCGGGCCAGTTGATCATCGAGGGGATCAAGGTGAATTTCGGTGTTGTACTTCCGTTCCAGGGCTTTTTCGAGGAGCCAATCGGCTAGGAACGGATTTTTCGGTAGCAGTGGCCCGTGGGCATAGGTGGCGATCGCCTTTTGGTAGAATGCCCCTTCCCAACCATCTTCGCCGTTGTTACCGTAGCCCTTGAGAACTTTGCCTAGGGGTTGCACCTCTCCTAAGTAGGTACGCCCACCGTGGTTTTCAAAGCCGATGGCAATGGGGCGATCGCCGAGTTTGGCCTTTAATTCTGTGGCGAGGGGTTCAGCGGTGATTTCAAAGGCGACATTCCCGATGCAACGTTTTGCCCCAAAGCCTGGATGTTTGCTGACAAGATCTAAAATGCCGAGACCTTCAATGCGTTGGCCGAGGGCGGGTTCATAATATTTACCGAGCAATTGTGGTGAGCCGCAGGTGAAGACCCCTGGCACTTGATCTTCGATGAGGGCTTTTAATTGTTCGGCCTTGGCCCCCTGGAGATCCCGCATGACAATCTCCTGCTGGCGGTCTTGGGCGCCGCCGCCCACAATCAGATCGACCTCTTCCCAAACGTTTAGGGGCGCTTCTTTATCGAGGGGGATCACTTCAACGGTAATCTGTCGCCATTGGGCCCGTTTTTCTAGGCAAATCACATTGCCGCGATCGCCATAGGTGCCCATGAGGGTGGGGTAGAGCCAGCCGAGCTTGAGGTGCATCGTCATTGAGCCATTCACCGAAAAAAAGAATGCCCCTTATCTTAACCCCTGGGGGTCAACTCCGAAAAAGGCGAGTGTATTGGGTTTCGTGATTCATACTCGCCAAACTTAAACCCCAGGTACAGGCATAAAGATCCATCTCTTTTTGCGTTACTACAGTCTCTACTGTCTCAATAATTAGGGGTTGTAACTGGTAGATGATCCGTTGGCCTTGGGTTTGTCCGAGGGGAATCAACTTCACCCCCGCACTCACCAAGTTACTCAGCCAGCTATGAAGATAACCTAAAACGGCCTGGTGCGACTCAATGTCCCAGAGGGCGATCGCTATCCCAAAGGCGATCGCATAATGGCAGCTTTTGCCGATCTGCTCCCGGCAAGCCCCTAGCTGCGGTCGTTTGTTTTCGTCTAAATCTCCCAACAGTTTCAATAAACTATTGCCCATCTGGATACTTTGTTGCCGGAGTTCCCGCGTCTCCCGGGTGCCGTTGAGCCAGGTATTCCAATATTGGAGCTGATTAAAATCCCCGGAGGCGATCGCCTGTACAATCCTCAGCACAATGCTCACTTCAGCGCGGATCGAACCATAGCGCAGGTGCAACCCCAACCAATCCTGAAAGCTTTCTACCTCAGAACATCCAGCCGACTCTACCAAATATTCCAAACCCTCCGAATAGTTATAGGCTCCAAGGGGAAAGTTTGAATTAATCAGTTGCCAGAGAATGAGTTGTTGCACCAGTGACCTCGGATGGACTAGAGAAAATCACGCTTAAGGTAGGGCCGCAGCACCTCTGGCACAGCTACCGTTCCGTTCGGCTGTTGATAATTTTCGAGGATTGCCGCCATGGTGCGACCGATCGCCAACCCAGAACCATTGAGGGTATGGACAAACTGGGTGCCTTTTTTTCCTGCTTCTTTAAAGCGAATCCCCGCCCGTCGCGCTTGGAAATCATAAAAATTAGAACAACTAGAAATTTCCCGGTAGGTGTCTGCGGAGGGGAGCCACACTTCCAGGTCATAGCATTTCCCGGCGCTGAAACCCAAGTCACCACTACAGAGTTCGAGAACGCGATAGGGCAACTTGAGGGCTTGGAGAATCGCCTCGGCATTAGCAACGAGTTTTTCGTGTTCTGCCGCCGAGGTTTCAGGATGGACAAATTTTACAAGTTCGACTTTATTAAACTGATGCAGCCGAATTAGCCCACGGGTGTCTTTGCCATAACTACCTGCTTCCCGCCGAAAACAAGGGGTGTAGGCACAATGGTAAATGGGCAAATTTTCCGCTTCGAGGATTTCATAACGGTAGAGATTTGTGACGGGCACTTCAGCAGTGGGAGTTAGCCAGAGATCATCGTCGGCACAGCGGAAACTTTCCTCGGCAAATTTTGGCAGTTGTCCTGTTCCAGTAAGGGAATCACTATTGATCAACACCGGGGGCATTACTTCCACATAGCCTGCCGCAATTTGCTGATCCAACATGAAGTTGATCAAAGCTCGTTCTAGGGCTGCTCCCGCACCGACGAGGCTCACAAAGCGACTTTGGGCGACCTTTACTGACCGGGCAAATTCGAGAATACCGAGCTGTTCACCAATTTCCCAGTGGGGCAAGATGTTCTCATTGGTGGGCTTATGTGCTTCTCCCCAGCGGCGCACTTCGACATTTTCAGTTTCATTGGTGCCCACGGGGGTGCTTTGATCCGGCAGATTCGGCAGCGCTAACAGCAGATTGTAAATTTGGGCTTTGAGTTCTTTTTCCTGGGGTTCGAGGTCGGCGAGCTTTTGTTTGATTTCATTCCCCTCCGCTTTGAGGGTGGCAATTTCTTCGCCTTTGGGATCGGCACCGCCTTTAATCTTTTGGCCGATGAGTTTACCGATCTCATTGCTGCGGGCCTGGAGTTGGCTGCGATCGCCTTCGAGGGTGCGTTGTTGAATATCTAGATCAAGAATCGGTTGAATAGCGTATTCTCCCGCTTTACGGGCATCGAGGCGTTCTTGGACAAGGGTTGGATTTTCGCGGAGGAGTTTAATGTCTAGCACGGACTTTGCTTTGCTGCGGTTGAATCACCCAACATTATTCATGATGGGCTAGTAATAATCAATCGAATCCTGCTTGGTACTGTCTCTAGGGACACCCCTCTAACTCCCCTAACGGAAAGTCACCCTCTGCCTACGGCACCTCCCTCTAGGGAGGATTTTTAGAACTTTCCAGTGCACCGGCCAATTGTCCCCTCCTGGGAGGGGCTACGGGTGGGTTATCAGTAACTGACTGAGAACACAACACCCTCCGGTCTTCGACCACCTCCCTCAAGGGAGGATTTGGGCAGGGGGATTGCGACATTTTGCGGAGAAAGCACACCTCTTTGGTATGATGCTGGGATTCTAAACATTTCTACATATAGAAGCGAACAACTCATGGCACCAGATTTCCCATGGTTGACGGCAATCATTGCCCTGCCAGCTCTTTCGACCCTATTGATCCCGTTGCTTCCTGATAAAGAAGGAAAAACTGTACGTTGGTACGCCCTAATCGTCGGTTTAGTCGATTTTGCGCTGATGTGCTTTGCTTTTTGGCAACATTTTGACCCCCAGGCGACTGAGTTTCAATTGGCAGAGAGTTATCGTTGGCTGCCGTCCTTGGGAATTCAGTGGAGTGTGGCGGTGGATGGAATTTCCGCGCCCCTTGTTCTCCTCGCTGGTTTTGTGACGACCCTCGCGATGTTTTCGGCCTGGCAAGTTAATCAACGCCCCCGGCTTTTTTATGCCTTGATGCTGCTGCTCTATTCGGCGCAGATTGGAGTATTTGTCGCCAAGGATTTATTTTTATTCTTCCTAATGTGGGAGATCGAACTGATCCCTGTGTATCTCCTCGTTTGTATTTGGGGTGGGAAACGTCGTCGTTATGCAGCGATGAAGTTTCTCCTCTACACAGCCGCAGCTTCTATTTTCATTCTCGTTGCGGCCCTGGCCCTGAGCTTGAATCTTCCCGGTGGCCCGAACTTTGATCTAGGGGCGATCGCCCAACAGGATTATCCTCTGGGATTACAAATGTGGCTCTATGCTGGGCTGTTAGTTTCCTTTGGCGTGAAGTTAGCGATTTTTCCTCTCCACACCTGGTTGCCCGATGCCCATGGCGAAGCTTCCTCTCCCGTTTCCATGCTCCTGGCTGGCGTCCTGCTGAAAATGGGGGGCTACGGTCTCATGCGCTTCAATATGGAACTGCTACCCGACGCCCACGTGCGGTTTGCGCCCCTGTTGGTGATTTTGGGGGTGGTCAATATTGTTTATGGTGCGTTTAGTTCCTTTGGCCAGACCAACATGAAACGCCGCCTCGCCTACTCCTCTGTGTCCCACATGGGATTTGTCCTGATTGGCATTGCCTCCTTTACGGATCTAGGGATCAATGGGGCGATGCTGCAAATGCTCTCCCACGGTCTGATTGCGTCGGTGCTCTTTTTCCTCGCGGGAGTCACCTATGATCGCACGAAGACGATGGTCCTCGCGGAAGTGGGGGGCCTTGGTCAGGTTATGCCCAAGGTTTTTGCGATGTTTACGGTGGGGGCTTTGGCTTCCCTGGCACTACCGGGCATGAGTGGTTTTGTGGGGGAACTCTCGGTATTTGTGGGCCTCGCCAGCAGCGATACCTATAGCGCAACCTTCCGTACAATTACGGTTTTCCTTGCCGCCGTCGGCGTAATCCTCACGCCCATTTATCTGCTCTCGATGCTCCGGGAAATGTTCTACACCCGCGAGATGGATCTCAGTTGCGATCTTGGTCAACCGACCAATGTGGCGATCGCCGGGAATGCCCCCGTGTGTTTTGGGAATGACTGCGTATTACCGAGCAATGCCATTTATGAAGATGCGCGGCCCCGGGAAATCTTTATCGCCACTTGTTTTACCGTTTTGATTATCGGCGTGGGACTCTATCCGAAACTGCTGATGCAAATGTACGATGCGAAAACCCAAACCCTCAATACCAGTGTGCGTCAGGCCCAGGCGATCGCCAAGCAACCCAGTGAGCCCATCGCCGCTTTACAGGCCCCAGAATTGACCATGCCTCACTAGCTTGTTTGATGTTTTCAATACAGTGACATCCCCAGTCCCCGATCCGTCGGGGATTTTTTTGTACTTGCACCCCGTGGCGCAAAAAAATAGAAGCGCTTCCCAAGGGAAACACTTCTAAATGTTCTATTTATCTAGTTGCCCAAGGGTGGGCCGAGAAATTCTAGTAGAGTTCTTCCTCTTTGTTAGTTTCGATGGTGACATCAGATTGAGGATAAGCAATACAGGTCAGAACGTAACCCGCTTCAATTTGATCATCATCGAGGAAGGACTGTTCGGATTGGTCAACAGTACCGGAAACGATCTTACCAGCACAGGTGGAGCAAGCACCGGCACGGCAGGATGCAGGAAGGTCATAACCAGCATCACCGGCGGAGTCTAGAATGTATTCATCATCGGGAGCGTCGTAGGATACTTCGCCGTCGGGAGTGATGAGTGTAACCTTATATGTAGCCATTAGTGTTTCCTCTGGTGTAACAGGGTGTTTACAAGGATTTCATCCGGCCATTCAAGAGTGTGCCTGGGCCTAAGCTTTGGGCAACCCACTAAATGCCTTCTGAAATTGATGGATCATTTTCTGATGATAAAGGAAAACAAAAGAGAACGAATGTCGCATTAGGAATGAAGTTAGCCCACACACTTTATATAAGACTGACTTATGTTTTTTGGAGCAACAAAATTAGGGCAATAGAAGAATCCCTATAGCTTGCAAATCCGAGTGCTTCAGCGACCTAAGTCATGGAATGTGGTTATCGCCCCTTGTCATCTTCCTTTAAAACTGCATCAGGAATACTTATGCGATCGCCGCTGGATCGCCCAATTAGTAGAGATCTTCTTCTTTGTGAGTCTCGATCACACAGTTAGATGTGGGGTAAGCGATGCAAGTGAGCACATAGCCCGCGGCCACCTGTTCAGGGCTGAGGAAATTTTGATCACTCTGGTCAACGGTGCCTGAAATCAGTTTCCCGGCACAACTAGAACAAGCCCCGGCTCGGCAGGAATAGGGAATATCGATCCCTTGGTTTTCGGCTTCGTCGAGGATATACATATCATCGGGAACGCTGACGGTATATTCACCTTCGGGGGTTTTCAGAGTAACTTCGTAACTTGCCATTGCGGTAATGTAATTTTGCAACTAGGGTTTTCAGTTTCCATTAAACCCGTTTGGGGGCTCCGGGAAAATACCTGCCCCAGCAAGCACACAGCAGTTTGAGGAAAAAGCGTTAGGCGATGGCAAAATTTCGAGTGGGCATTGTCGGTACTGGTTACGCAGCTAAACGGCGGGCAGAGGCCTTTTTACGGGATGGACGGGCGGAACTAATGGCCGTGGCAGGAAAATGGCAGCAAGCACGGGAGCAGTTCGCTAGTAACTATGATTTAGCGGCGATCGCCTCCTGGGAAAACCTCATCCAGCGGGACGATCTCGATTTAATCGTCGTGTGTACGGTCAACCGACGTCATGGGGCAGTGGTGCGGGCGGCCCTCGAAGCGGGGAAACACGTAGTAGTGGAATATCCTTTGTCCTTGGATCCCACCGAAGCTGCTGAATTGATTCAACTGGCCGAGGCGAAAAAACGACTCCTCCATGTGGAGCATATTGAACTGTTGGGGGGACTGCACCAAACGATTCGGCAGACCTTACCGGAACTGGGCGCGATCACCTATGGCCATTACATTACCCTTGCTCCCAAAGCGAAAACCCTACCCCACTGGACATACCATTACGAAGATTATGGTTTTCCCTTTGTGGCGGCCCTGTCGCGGGTGAACCGATTGCTGGATCTCTTTGGTACGGTCGAAACAGTCACCGGGGCGGCCCAATTTCTCCCAGCAGAGTTGCCCGGCTACTACCAAAATTGCCTCTGTACGGCGCAACTAAAATTTCAAAGTGGTGTGATTGCCCACCTCACCTACGGTAAAGGAGTCTTGATCCCCAAAGGCGATCGCCGTTTTAGTCTCTATGGCGAAAAAGGCACTTTGGAATTTAACGGCAACCAAGGCACCCTAAGTCAAGGCGATCAACAGACAAACCTCGATGCGGGCAGTCGGCGCGGCGTTTTCTTGCAGGATACGGTGGCGGTGCTGGATCATTTAACCGCAGGCAAGCCCCTCTATATTCAGCCAGAACAAAGTTTATACGCTCTCCAGGTGGCCGCCCAAATCCAACGGGCTGCCCTGGGCCAAACCTAAATATTTCCCCGACTTCGCCGCTCTCGGCCCATGCCGCTCGATAAAATAGAGTCACGATTTACCTTGGGAAAATTATGGTTGCGTTGTTCTCTGCCCAACACAGGACAAAATTTTGGGGGCCAGTTCTGCTGCTGACTTTGATGCTGCTGAGTAGTTGTGGTGGTGGTGAAAATTCCCCAGAAGAGGCCGTTGTCCCTGAGTCTCAACCCCTGCCCACGGAAGAAATCCCCGTAGAAAATGCGCCCCAAGTTCCTAACGCGAAAAATAACAATAGCCCCCCCAAAGATAATCTGGTGGTGCAGGGGGAGCCGATCCAAAATGCGCCCGCCGACAGTGCCGCCCCCAAGATCACCAATAAAACGACCCTAGAGGCCGGGGCCTATTGCTACCGCACCGAAGCGGAAACCATCCAGGCGATCGCCGAACTACTCGTAGAACCCACAAACGATGTCAGTGGCACTATCGAAGCAACGATTACCAACGATGAAGCAGGCTATTACACTTCCTACAATCAAAGAATTGCCGGGGTCTTGGACACAGAAACCCTAAGCGTCGCCGTTGTCACCAACATTGAAAACGATGTGCAAAACTCCCAGGAAACCTGGACGTTGAATCGCAATGTGTTTAGCAATGGCCGGGATATGAACCTAAAGCGGGTGAGTTGCGAAGAAATTATCGCCCTGAAAGCTAACCGCAAAAATAATCCCTAGTGACTGTGGTCATGGCTGGGTTCTGCCATCGGTGCAGCGGTGGGCATTGTTGAGTTTTCGCTCGGTAAACTGTGCTGGTGGGGCTCGTTGAGGGTCATATTTTGCCGCCCAAAGGAATAAAGCCCCATGGAAACGGCCCCCACACTCAAGGCTCCCATGGAAACCAGGCCACAGGAAATCACCCCCATCGCCACAACTCCTAGGGAAATAATGCCGTGGGTGGCGACCCCAATCGCAACGATCCCGTGGGCAGAGATACCAATCGCAATGGTGCCGTGGGCGGAGATGCCAATGGAAAGAAATTTGGTTTTCGAGAGGGGCGAGGGTTTGGTGATTTTGGTTTCTGGGTGAAAAGTCGTCATCGGTACTGCACAAAATAATTTTTAAAAAAGAGGATTTAAAATCTAAGAAGTTACCGCCCAATATAACGAAGCTAAGGCGATCGCCACCGTTGCCCCCACCAAAGTATTGAGAATGTTCACCACCTCATTGGTAAGAACCGCAAATTTTTCTTGAACCGTTGCGCCGATTACGCTTTCGATATTCGTTGCCACAAAAGCCGCCACCACACACCAAAAGATTCCCAGCAGATCGATCAGACCAACGCCATACCCCACCAAGGCGATCGCCACCGAAGCCACCACCCCAGCTAGGGTTCCTTCTAAACTCACAGCTCCCTCCGTGCCCCTGGGGACAGCTTGGAAAGTGGTAATCAAAAAAGTGCGTTTCCCATAGGCTTTCCCCACCTCGCTAGCGCTTGTATCCGAGAGCTTCGTGCAAAAACTGGCCACATAACCGAGCAACAGTAAGGGTTTGATATTTTCTGGGACAATTAAAGTCCCCAGAGCGCAAAGGGTGCCAATTAAGGCCGACCCCCAAACATTTTCTGGCCCCCGCAACCCGCCCCGACCTTCGGCAATCCCAGCAGCTTCTTTGATATTTTTGCCAATTTTCGTGACACCGACCCCAACGAAAAAATAAAACAGCACCACCCCATAGCCCTGCCAACCGAGACAACCCCACACCAGTACTCCCAACAGCCAAGCGTGGAGATAACCCCAGGGGGTTAGTAACTTTTTCGGCACTAAAAAGGCGATCAAAATCAAGATCGAATTTAAGACGATCGCCACGAGCCAGTTATTTGTCAGAAGATCCATCACGAAAACCAAACTTACTTTTCAATATCTTATTGAATCGCTTTCTCGGTTGACCTTCTAGCTGAGGGGAGAGTCTATGATGAGAGTAAATTGTATTTGCGGTGTCAGTAATGGTAAAGAAATCTTGGTTTGCTGTCGGGGCGATCGCCTTTTTACTCGGAGTTGGGGGAATTGCGGCTTTTAGTCAATCCCAGGCCCAGGGGGATCAGCTCCGCCTCGTTGAAAATCAAACCCCAGTGCCCAGCCAGGCGATCGCCGCAGAGGTTTACCGGACGCCCACCTGCGGTTGTTGTGGTGCCTGGGTTGACCATGCTGAAGCCAATGGTTTCACCTTTACAGACAATATTCAGCCGGATATCACCGCCATCAAAGAACAATTTGGCATCACCCCAGAACTTGCGTCTTGTCACACCACCATTGCCAATGGTTACGTGTTTGAAGGTCATATTCCCGCCGCCGATATTCAACGGTTTTTAGCCAATCCTCCCGCCGATGTCGTCGGTTTGACCGTGCCAGGAATGCCCATCGGCTCTCCGGGGATGGAAGCGGGCGATCGCCAACAGCCCTACCAAGTTTTGGCACTCCATGAAGATGGCACGACTTCTGTCTTTCAGGAATATCCAGGTAATTAAGGGTTACAGACAATGGGCATTAAGCGGCGTGAGTTTCTCGGTTTAACGGCCTTGGGCGCAACGGGAGCATTGCTTTGGCAGGGGCGCAATCTCCTCCGAAGCCGAAACTCTAGTCCTTTAGCCGCCCCCATACCAGAGATTTATCGTAGTGAAGGGGGTTCCCTGGAAATTAACCTCGAAGCCCGCTATGAAGATGTAATCCTTGGGGGAGAACCCACGCGCAACATGATGACCTACAACGGTCAAATCCCTGGCCCCCGCTTGGAAGTTCGACCGGGCGATCGCCTAATTATTCACTTTAAAAATAGCCTCGATCAACCGACAAATCTACACTTCCACGGACTGCATCTTTCCCCAGAGGGCAACCAGGATAATGTATTCCTCCACATCGAACCAGGGGAAACTTTTCACTACGAACTGGAAATTCATCCCCAACAGCGGGCTGGCACTTACTGGTACCACCCCCACCACCATGGTTTTGTCGCCGAACAGTTATTTCAGGGGTTAGCTGGGCTGATCGTTGTGCGGGGGGACTTGGATGAACTGCCAGAAATCCGTGCCGCCCAAGAGGAATTTTTTGTTCTCCAGGATTTTAACCGTGATCGCCCACCCCAAGGAATGATGGGCTCCCACATGAATTTGATGGCGGGTCGAGAAGGGAATCTAATTACGGTCAATGGTCTTTTTCACCCAGAAATCGCCGTGACCAAAGACCTGGTGCGGCTGCGGTTACTGAATGCGTCCCCCTCGCGGTTCTATCGTCTCCAACTCTATGGCCAAAAGTTAATGCAAATTGCCGGAGATGATGGTGCTTTTTCTCAACCCCTGGAGCGGGATGAATTACTTTTAACCCCAGGTCAACGGGCGGAGGTGCTCATCAAAACCCAGGATCTACCGAAAACGCCGATCCATTTACTCAACCTTCCTTATCAACGCGCCCAGATAGGGATAATGGGACAGCAATACAACAATGCCACCGTGGCGATCGCCGATTTTACCCCCAGTGCTCCAACCTTCGCCCCGGTGCAAATTCCCGCCCAATTAATTCCCGTTGAACCTTTACCGGAGCCGAGCCGAACCCGTCGTTTTACCCTGAACCATGGCATGGTACCAGGACAGGGAATGGCTTTTTTGATCAATGGGGAAGCCTACCGGGATCAACCCCAAACCACCGTCCGCTTGAACGATGTGGAGGATTGGGAAATTGTGAATACGGGCACAATGGATCACCCCTTCCATGTCCATGTGAATGGTTTTCAGGTGGTGAGCCGCAACGGTGTACCGGAAGAAAATATTGCCTGGGCAGATACGGTACTGGTGCGGGTCGGGGAAACGGTCAAAATCAGAATCGCTTTCCGGGATTTTGCAGGGAAGACGGTCTACCATTGTCACATTCTCGACCATGAAGACCTTGGCATGATGGGCCAACTGGAAATTCTACCCGCTTCATAAAACGTGAAATTGCGGCCTTGACTCTCCAGTGCACTAGAGCTTTTATCCTGGAGCCAGCACTTGAATCATCGAGGAAAGTTCGCCATGGAAACCCGCCAGTTTCAGATCAAGGGGATGGGCTGCGCTGCCTGTGCCACCACCATCGAAACCGCCCTCCAGAACACCGCCGGGGTACAGGTTGCCCAAGTGAATTTTGCCGCCGAGCAACTGCGGGTGGAATTTGACGGCAGCCAACTCAATGGCGAAACCCTCCAGCAGGTGGTCAGTGATGCTGGTTATGAAGCAATTCCCCTAATGGCAGGCGATCGCCAAAGTCAGTTAGACCAACAGGAACGGGAACAGGCGCGGCAACTGCGCCAACTCAGCCGTAAGGTTTGGCTGGCGGGAGCCTTAAGTGCGGTGCTGGTAATCGGCAGTCTACCGATGATGCTGGGGGTCAATATTCCGGGGATCGCCCATTGGTGGCACAATCCTTGGTTGCAGTGGGCCTTAACGACGCCGATTATGGTTTGGCCAGGCCAGGGCTTTTTTACGGGGGCGTGGAAAAGTCTTAAAAATCGCACCGCTGACATGAATACCCTGGTGGCTCTGGGGACGGGTGTAGCCTATGGCTATTCGGTGCTGGCGACGGTGTTTGCGGCCCAATTCCAGACTTGGGGTTTGACGGGGGATGTGTATTTTGAAAGTGCGGCGGTCATTATTACCTTGATCCTCTTGGGGCGCTTTTTAGAGCGGCGGGCGAGGGGGAAAACGGCGGTGGCAATTCGTGAACTTATGGGCCTCCAGGTGAAAACGGCGCGGGTACTGCGGGACGAAACTACCGTTGATATTCCCGTAGAAGAGGTGCAGGTGGGCGATCGCCTTTTGATCCGGCCTGGGGAAAAAATTCCCGTCGATGGCGAAATTTTAGAAGGGAATTCCACCTTGGATGAAGCTTTGGTGACGGGGGAATCTTTACCCGTGGAAAAAACCGTTGGCGATCGCGTGATCGGTTCAACCTTGAATAAAACAGGCCGTTTGATCCTGAAGGCGACCCATGTGGGGGAAGATACGGTTTTGGCGCAGATTATTCGCCTCGTCCAGGAAGCCCAGGGCAGTAAAGCGCCGATCCAAAAGTTAGCGGATCAAGTGACCGCTTGGTTTGTGCCCGCTGTGCTGGTGATTGCGCTGGTTACTTTTAGTCTTTGGGCGATCGCCGGTAATCTTTCGCTGGCGATCACGACTTTAGTGAGCGTTTTGATTATTGCTTGCCCCTGCGCCCTGGGGTTAGCGACGCCCACCTCGATCATGGTCGGTACGGGGGTTGGTGCCCAGCACGGCATTTTGATTAAAGATGCCCAGAGCCTCGAACTCGCCGCCCACCTCAGCACCATTGTCCTCGATAAAACGGGCACCCTTACCCAGGGGAAACCCAGCGTTACCAACTGCCAAAGTTTGATTGACGAAGCGCAACTGTGGTCTTGGGTCGCCAGCGTAGAACAATCTTCGGAACATCCTTTAGGAGAAGCAATCTTTCAGCATGCCCAAGGCAAAAATGTGCCCCTCATTCCCCTGGAAAACTTCCAATCCCAAACGGGGCAAGGGGTACAGGCAACGATCGAGCAGCAGCAGATTCAAATTGGTACGGCCCAGTGGTTGACGGATCTCGGCATTGATCCGGAGCCGCTCACATCCCAGGCAACGACTTGGCAAAATGAAGGGAAAACGGTGATTTGGGTCGCCATTGACCAGCACCTCGCGGGCATTATTGCCCTGGCTGACCAGCTTAAACCCACTAGCCCCAACGTCGTGAAGCAGTTACAAAAACTGGGTCTGAAGGTTGTGCTCCTCACCGGAGATAATCCCCGCACCGCCGAGGCGATCGCCAAACAGGTGGGCATTGATCAGGTGCAAGCAGAGGTGCGCCCCGACCAAAAGGCTGCTGTGGTGCAACAATTCCAAAATCAGCGGGAAATCGTCGCCATGGTGGGGGATGGCATTAATGACGCTCCAGCCCTGGCCCAGGCGGATTTAGGGATTGCCATCGGCACGGGTACTGATGTGGCGATCGCCGCCAGTGATCTCACCCTCATTTCTGGGGATTTAGCAGGGATTTTAACGGCGATTAAACTGAGCCGCGCCACCCTCCGCAATATCAAACAAAATCTCTTTTTCGCCTTCTTCTACAATGTCGCCAGCATTCCCATTGCTGCGGGGATTCTCAGTGCTTGGGGGATTTTCCTGAACCCGATGATCGCCGGGGCAGCCATGGCCTTTAGTTCTGTTTCGGTGGTGACGAATGCTCTACGTTTGAAAAAAGTTAGTCAACGGCTTTAAAGCTTGCTTGATGGCTCAAAGGGATTGATGATTGTCAGTTGATTATCAACGACCAAACCATGATGCATATCTTCGGAATAAAGAAGCTCGACATTTACCTTTAAAGCACTAGCAATAATTAGACTGTCCCAATAGGAAAAGTAATATTTTTCTCTCAAGTGGCTCGCTTCAAGAAACACATCATAGTCAATCTGAATAATTTGATAATGCTTGTATAGAGAATCGGTAAATCTTCTGATATCTACTTCCTTAAAATTTGCTTTTTTAATTAAGTTTGCAGAAACTTCATTGACGACCTGAGTGCTGATGAAAATATTTTCAAATTCTGTTACTTTTGTCGCAATTTTCTTTTTTCTTGCGAAGTCTTCAGGATCATCCTTGATATTTTTTAGCACCCGATAAAGAAAGATATTCGTATCAACAAAGAGATTCTGAGACATGTCTACAACTTCATTTCTTATTAGCGATTATAGATTTCTTCACGATTCAAGAATCCATTTACTTCAATGGGGCTTTCTGTAAGCACTTCTAAGATGTCTTTTTCTTGAGGAGAAGAGGTGATTTTCTCCAGTTGATTTTTAGCCTTGAAAGCATCAACAATGACTTGGAGTTGATTAATTTGTTCAATCGTCAATCCAGTAAGATCAAGTTGTGTAAGCATATTTTTGAGTTACCTGAATTATACAATGGTTCTATTAAAGGATATTTTTTAGTAGTGGCTCGTCAAAGTCATCGGGAACAATAAATTCTCCTTCACACAGTCCAAAAGGACGTAATTTTTTTGACTGGTCAATATTTGATTTCTTTTGTTTTTCTTCGAGTAAGATTTCCAGAATTTTATGGACTAAATAATCTGGCATTTTTTCGATTTCTTGGATCAGTTGTTCTCTTTCTGTCATGGGTCGATGCTCGTGGTTCTGATTTATTTTGGTGGGTTATCGATCGCCCAGGGGCCAACTATATTTTCGCCATTTTTTTCTTTTTCGGCCAGGGCAAGGTTCAAGTCTAAAAGTTTTTCGAGAATGTCGTCGTCTTTTTTGAAGCCGTAGGCTTTGAGCACAAGGGCATCGAGCTTTTTGTGGAGTTTATGGAGTTGGCTGGCGGGTTCGTCGAAAAAGGCGTTGTAAAGTTTGGTGATCCCCCATTGTTTGGCTTCCATTTGGGCGGTGCGATATTCGTGGAGGTCGATCATCCCTTGGCGGATCTGTTGGGTGAGTTTTGCGATCGCCGTCTGGGGAAAGGGAAAAGTTTCAAAACAGGTATTGTGGGTGTAGCGGGTATCACCTTTTAGGGTTGAGCTTTGGGCTTTGACCCATTGGCGATGAACATCTGATGTCAAAATTCCCAACACATAAAAATCATCCGAAGCCACAACAGTTGTTGAGTCAGCAGGAAGCCAATCTAATTTACAAGGAATAAAAATAAACCATTTAGAATGTCTAGGAACTGCAAAGTAAAGAGCTAGTAACTCGATTGCTTGACGCATTGCAGGCCTAGCTCTTGGAAATAACCACCAGTATTCCCTAGTTTTTTGATCTCTGTTATTTTCACGCTGAGGCTTAACAAAAAAATTAACATGATCAAAAGGCTCTTTGTATGTAGATGCGTCTTCTAAAGAAAAATCATTAAAATCAATAATCCATCGACTGGGTTCACCATTTTTATTGCTGGCTAAATCTGAAGCTGATACAAATAGTTTCAAGACTTGATTGTTTTTTGTATTTTTCTGGATCCAATTTTCTACTTTTTTCTCAGAAATCAGAAAGTCTTTTCCCGTGGGTTGCACACCTTTGAAAGATTGATTCAGATTAACTTTTAGCTTAACGGCATTGGAAACATCCGTTTCAGACTTTAAAGATGAATTTATATTTTTGACAATTTCATGATCTAAGACATATTCTGGAGGCTTTAAATATTGCCAATTAACCAAGCTAACGTGGACATTCGCTTGTCCAGACCAAACCTGTGTAGAGATTGCATCGTGAATAATTCCGCCGTTATTGACAATATATTCTAAGCTTGCCCTTCTGCTAAAGCCTTGACTAATTGAATTTGTCCCAACTAAACCAGCTCGACCAGTTTTATTAAGATTTTCGTGTGCTAGACGAAACCAATAAACGCAAAAGTCTACTTTGTCCTTAACATCAGAAAACTTTTCAAAAATTCGTTCAACATATTTATCCCCAAGCTCTAAACGTACTCTTGAGCCACCAAGAAAAGGCGGATTGCCGATAATCGCGTCAGCCTTTGGCCAGTCATTAAATAGCGCATCTTGGCAGACAATATTTTGATCCAAAGAATCCAACGGCAAAGCAGGCTCAGTTAACCCAAACTTATCAATCGCAATCTTCCGGGCGATCATCATCGTCACCCGCGCCAACTGCACCGCAAACGGATTCGTATCCATCCCAAAAAACTGCAACGGCGTCACAATCCCGATTTCTTCCTGCTGTAAAACTTCCCCCTGGAACCGTTTGCGCCGCTCATAGATTTTGTTGAGCAAAACCCGTTCCAGCCGCTTCAACTCCTGATAAGCCACATAAAGGAAATTTCCCGAACCGCACGCCGGATCCAATACCCGATATTCCCGTAATTCCTGCTTCAGCTTTTCGAGATCTTCGTAGGTCGTCGCCTCGTCGATTTTCCCTTCCCAATAGTCGGCGATCGTCGGGCGCACAATCTGCCGGATATCCTTCTCAGAAGTGTAATGAATTCCCCTGGCATGGCGCTCATCCGCATCAATGGCACTCTCAAAAATATTTCCAAAAATCGACGGTCGGATATTCGCCCAATTATCCCGCGCACACACATCGAGAATTTCTAGCTCGTTCTTTTCTAAGGGAATCGGCTGAATTTCCCCAAACAAACCCCCATTAAAATAATCCACCCCCTTGTAACGACCCTGGGGCACGATCCCCGGCAAGTTCATCGCCCGAAACAAACCACTAAAGGCATCATAGGCATTATCCCGCCCCGCTAAACAGTCCTGCACCAACCCCACAAACAGATCCCGTGGCAGGAGATTCCGGTCTTCGGCAAACATCGCTAGCACACATTGCAGGGTAAACCGTTGCAGTTGCGCTTCTGTGAAATAAACAAACTTTTCCCTTTCGCCCCGCGATCGCACCAGCCGATAAAATTCCCCCATGCGCTTGGCCGTGCGTTCCGTCACCTCGACCTGATTGTTCCGAAAGATCGGCTCCCGACCACCGATCTCCATAAACGAAAATGTCCCTACCCGGTTCGGGAGATCTTCTAGCTTGACCCGGTCTACAGGCTCATCGACCTGGTTGTTAAAGTCATAGACCCAAAACTCATCAAAATTACAGAGAATCGAATAGCGTGGTTTCGGGGTGAGCCGCAGCCAATATTTTTCGAGCTGAGAATAATGCAGCGCCAGATCTGTCCCGCGCTTTTTCATCTCCACCACGACCCCCTTTACCCCAGGGGCGGGCGACCAGACCAAATCCGCAAAACCTGTTTTATCTTTCTTGCTCGCTTTTTTGACCCGCTCCTCAAACTCGGCCCCAACTTCCTTGATCCCAGCATGGCCAAAGGCTTGGAAAAATCGCGTTAAAAATGTCTGTGCCTCTGACTTCTCATCCCCTTGGATGTAGGCATTACAGTAATCCACAAACGCCTGGAGAGAATCACGGGTTACTGCCATCGGTCACTCAGCCCACAAGAAAAAACAATAATTTCTCCATAGTATCGCCCAACCCCAACACCATCCACCCAAAAACCACCGACAGAATTCACTGTGAGCAAGTATGATAAAAGTCATACCCTGCAGCTTGAGTCAAGCGCCCATGAAAAAGACACTGTACATCCCGGATGAGCTGTGGCAGCAGCTTGATCAATACCTCCAAACTCACCCCGAAGAAAATGCCTCTAGCCTCGTCCAGAGCGCCCTCAGAGATAAGTTACGTCCCCGGAATGGTCAGGATTTGCTAGATTTAGCAGGCCTAGTTCGTAATGCCCCTGTAGATGCTTCGACGAATCCCTTGGAGCGTTGATGGAACGACTGGTACTCGATGCAGGCCCTCTGATTGCCCTCGTTTCTCGCCAGGATCGATATCATGAGCTAGCTCAGTCCGGCTTTACCCAAATCCCAAAAGCTTTTGGAGAGATCATTACCCCTTTACCGATTGTTTTTGAGGTTTACAAATTTGTTTCACGCCGTGAGTCAATTCAAGCGGCTCAATTCCTTTTGACAACTTTGCAGACAAATACAGTCATTCAGACTATTTCTCCAACGGATTTTCAAGAGATTTACGAACTCAGCATTCGTTCACCCCAATGGCGAGGCAGTTTAGAAGATGCTTCTGTGCTGGTTGTAGCAAAACAAATGCAAGCAAAGGTTTGGACAATTGATTACAGAGACCTCGGCTTCTTTGAAGATATTGGTTTTTGGCATCCCTGAAAAAAGATTGCATCATAAAATCCCCCACAAAATTATTACTCTACGAGAATGTCGTGGGGGAAGTGCATTAAGATGCGCTATTCAGCTTGGCGTCAGGCTTCGACTTTAATGTTGACCTTCGTTTCTTTGTCCGCAGCTTCTTGGTAGAGCTTAAACCCAGACACAAGATCCTTTTCTCCGGTGATCAGACGGGCACCCCGACCTCTGGTGAAATAGTTCCAACCCCACTGGAGCATCACCACCATCTTGTTATCAAACTCGATCAGGTAATACACGTGGGCGAAGATCCAAATTAACCAGGCTAAGAACCCAGAGAATTTCACAAAACCGAGATCCACAACGGCGGCATTTTGCCCAATGACAGCTAGGCTACCCAATTCCATATAACGAAAAGGCGCCATCTCCTGACCATTGACCCGTTGTTTGATCAGTTTTGCCACATATTCCCCTTCTTGCATCGCCACCGGCGCCACCCCAGGTAGAGGCCGTTCATTTTGGTGGGGGAAGTTGGCCAAGTCCCCAATCACAAAGACATCAGGGTAGCCCGCAACGCTTAGGTTCGGCTCGACGATGACCCGACCAGCTCGGTCTAGGGTCGCGCTTAAACGGTCTTCGAGGACTTTACTCATGCCAGACGCTTTCACCCCAGCGGCCCAGACAATGGTTTTCGCGGCGATTTCGCACTGGTCATCGCCCTGCTTAAAGGTGACAAGGTGGTCTTCGATATTCGTCACGAGGCTCTTGGTTTGTACCTGAACTCCTAAGTTTTCCAGGGATTTTTGCGCTTTCGCCGACAAACTTGGATCGTAGGGGGGCAAGACCCGATCCATCCCTTCTAGGAGAATAATCCGGGCGCGGGTGGTATCAATTTTGCGGAAATCTTTTTTCAGAACGCTGTAGGCAATTTCGGCGATCGCCCCGGCCAATTCTACCCCCGTCGGGCCACCGCCCACGATCACAAAGGTCAACCATGCCTGTTGGAGTGCCGGATCTGTTTCCTTTTCCGCCGCTTCAAAGGCCATAAAAATGCGGTGGCGAATTTCGAGGGCATCTTCAACGGTTTTTAGGCCCGGTGCGTAGGGTTTCCAATGGTCATTCCCAAAATAGTGGTGGCTGACCCCCGTGGCAACGATCAAACTGTCATAGTTGACGATCCCTTCGTTCATTACCACCGTTTTGCTGTCGGGATCAATATCAACGACTTCATCAAGGAGCACATGGGTGTTTTTGTTGCCGCTGAGGACACCGCGCAGGGGCGAAGCAATATCCGCCGGGGAAAGGGTCCCCGTTGCCACTTGGTACAGCAGCGGTTGGAACAGGTGGAAGTTCCGTTTGTCGATCAGGGTGACATCCACGGCAGCCTCATATTTACCGAGGGTTTTCGCGGCATAAAGACCACCAAAACCGCCACCGATAATCACCACTTTATGCTTGTCTGTCTGGGGGGTGAGATTGGGGAGTTGGGTATTGACCATGGGTTCGCTGGGGTTGGGGAAAATATAAACTTTTATTTCAATCGGCCTGTGTTAGGTAAGAATACTAACAGAAATCTACCCAAAGAGATAAAAGGTGAGATTTCAATGGTGCTATTGCTCGAAAAAATAGGGCGGAGACGGTTAATTTAATGCAGCGTTTGGTGGTTTCTGAGGCGCAATTTACTGATCTTTCTAGGGTTAATTTAACGACAGAACAACGGCATTATCTGCTAAGTGTGCTACGGTTGCGGGCGGGCGATCGCCTGATTGTGTTAAATGGTTTGGGCCAAGCTTGGCTTGGTGAATTGACGGAGACTGAGGAAATTCAATTAATCGAATCCCAGCACCTCCAAACAGAATGCCCGATTCCAGTGAAATTAGTGGCCGCCCTGCCGAAAAATGGCTTCGATGAAGTGGTGCGGTGCTGTACAGAATTAGGCGTGACGCAGATTTATCCGGTGATTTCTGAGCGGACAATTTTAAAACCGAGTGAAAATAAGTTAAAACGCTGGCGTAAAATTGCCACCGAAGCCGCAGAACAATCGGAACGGGCAATTGTGCCGAAAATTGAAACACCACAACCTTTTTTGCAGCTTTTAGAAACCCTTTCCCCAGAGCAAACCTATCTCTGTGGCGCACGGGAAAAGTCATTGCATCTGCTTGATGCGTTACCCAAAACGCTGCCCCCAGAAATTACGGTACTGATCGGGCCGGAGGGGGGCTGGACAGAAACGGAAATCCAACAGGCGATCGCCAAAGGTATGCCAGTCGTCTCCTTGGGAAATTCGATTCTGCGGGCGGTGACGGCTTCGATCACGGCGATCGCCTTAGTGAATAGTCACTGTCGTCCAGGAAATTAACTGGATTTAACTTTGGGAATCCCGCCGGGATTTTTCGATGGCGATCAAGGTTTTGCGGAGGGACTCAATTTCCCCCTGGAGCTGACTCGTATAAGTCGCGTTACTCTGGGCTGCTGTGAGGAGTGCCGCCGCCTGGAACGCCGTATCGGGGGTAATATTCCCCTTATAGGTCATCATGATGCGTTGATAATGTTCGCCAAGGTCATCGTGCATGATGCTCATAAAATCAGCGAATTCACTCATTTTCCCGCTTCTCCAAGCCGTTAGGGGGTTTTAGTTACCTTACATGGCCATGGTAGCGGAGATGCAAGGCGATCGCCGGAGAAATTTACCGAATGTATTTTTTTTCGTCCGCCCTCAGGCCACAATAGGGAAGATTTTTCACCGTTGGAATTTTCCCAGTTTAATGAGCAACTCCATTAACCCCATCGTTTGGCAAGAAGACTGCGTCCTCCTCGTGGATCAAACCCTGCTCCCCCTCGCCTATAAAGTCGTCGAAATTAAAACCTACCAGGCCATGGCTGAGGCGATCCGCACGATGATTGTCCGGGGAGCACCTGCCATCGGGGTTTCGGCGGCCTATGGTCTATACCTGGGGGCAAAGGAGATCCAAACCACAGACCGCACCATTTTTCTGGAAAAACTAGAGGCAATCGCCGCAACCCTCCGGCAAACCAGACCCACCGCAGTCAATCTCTTTTGGGCCATTGATCGGGTGATGGCAACGGTGCAAGGGGCGACTGGTAATATTCCTGAGTTGCAAAATTTAATTCTCAATACCGCCAAGGCGATCCACAATGAAGACCTCGCCACCTGCCAGGCGATCGGTGATCAGGGGTTGGCGGTTCTTCCCGAAACCCCCGAAAAATTAACGATCCTCACCCATTGTAATGCGGGTGGTTTAGCCACGGCGGGTTATGGCACAGCTTTGGGCGTGATTCGTTCAGCTTGGCGGGAAAATCGTTTAGGGATGGTCTATGCTGACGAAACTCGACCCCGGCTCCAGGGTTCCAAGCTCACCACCTGGGAATGTGTTCAGGAAGGGATTCCCGTGACGCAAATTTGTGACAACATGGCCGCCCACTGTATGCAGCAGGGTCGCATCGATGCAGTGGTGGTCGGGGCCGACCGGATTACAGCTAATGGCGATGCGGCGAATAAAATTGGCACCTACAGTTTGGCGATCGTCGCGAAGGCCCACAATGTTCCTTTTTTCGTGGCGGCTCCTTTATCGACGGTGGATTTTTCCCTCAGTGACGGTAAACAAATTCCCATTGAGGAGCGCGATCCTAAGGAAGTTTATCAAATTGGTGACACGCGCATTTGCCCGGAAGGGGTGCAATTTTATAATCCGGCTTTTGACGTGACCCCGGCCCATCTAATCACGGCGATCATTACAGAAAAAGGGGCCGTGGCTCCCGACCAGTTGATTCATCTCAAGGGCTAGAAACCGCCCCCTCTATCCCCTCCCAAGCGGTGAAGATTCAAAATAGCTGGGTCAAAATGGGCAGTAAGCCCAACACACTAAAGCCCAGCAAAAAATACAAACTTTGTTGTCCCGTTTGGCGATCGCCAAAGGAGCGGGCATAGATTCCTTTGACCGCATTGTTACTCGCCGTCGCAATCAAAATCGAAATACTGGCTAGGGATAAAGACAAAGACTGGCCCGCCGATTGGGTCAAGCTCAGAATAAAGGGATCTACGTCGGTGATCCCCATAATCGCCGCAAAGGAATACACACCGCGATCGCCTAAATAATCAACAATGTACCGGGTCAAGAGGGAGATCACCACAAAGAGCAGCGC
>Ga0213835_100529_pt1 | contig 34511 bp, 37 predicted proteins | sample SWPATP01_FD_160576 | JGI IMG/M metagenome (GOLD analysis project Ga0213835, IMG submission 160576) | Coastal seawater microbial communities from Marineland, Florida, United States - SWPA TP0 #1 | ecosystem: Environmental > Aquatic > Marine > Coastal | place: USA: Florida | collected 2016-08-05
GGCCAAGCACTCCATGCCCGTAAGTTAATCGTCAAACATCCAGTGACCGGAGAAACGATCGAGGCGATCGCCCCTTTACCTACAGAATTTGAAAAGTTACTGCAATTTTTGCGGCAGCGGGCCTAGGGCAGCGCCCCCCGCCATTGGATCACCTGTTGGGTCTGATGTTCTCCGAAACGCCGCTCGGCTGTAATTTCTAAATCCACCACCATTCCGCTCTGGAAATACTCTTGAGCCAAGGGGAGATCTCCCAGGCGTAGTTGATATTCTGAACCAATTTGCTGCACTGCTTCTGGGGAGAGGCGTCCGCTATAACGGGTTTCGTAGGTGTAGCCCTCCCGAAATTGGGGTGTGGGATTACGGGTGCGGTAGGTGACCATAAATTGTGTGTCTAACCAATCGCTCCGAGGCCCGAGATCGAGGATACTGAAAGTTAGATCGCGGCCAGTTCCCCGCAAACCCTGGCGGATCAATTGGGTGGCCTCATCTGCTTCCATTGCCCGGTTAACTTGGATTTGGAAACCGTTACCCTGGGGTTGAACGGTGTAATCTAACCAAGCTTCCCCCGATTGTTGTACTGCTAACTGCCGACTGTCTCCCAGGCTGAGGCTAAATTGTGCTTGGTTAAAAGCAGTTTGGAGTTGATCAGCGGCCCAAACCAGTTGGATCGGCGCAGTGAAAAGTTCGACATATTCGCGATAGGTATCGGGGATTTGGGAACCGCTGGCTAATTTGCTGCGTAATCCTGTAGGCGATCGCCAAATATTTTTGCTGAGGGTCGTCCCCGATCGTTCCAATGCGGCGAGAGAAATGGTGGTGTTGGGATTGTCGGTGGGGATAGCGGTTAAATTTTGAATGAGGGTCACGGTGCCAGGAGTTCCATTTCTGCCAGGGTTACCATCGGGAGCGTTACGACCATTGCGACCGGGGGTACAGTAATAGCGTTGTTGAGTACATCGCTCTTCTTTTCTAGGTTTTTCTTCGGGATTATTGCTGGCCACTTCTTCCAAACGGCAAGTTTCGACGACCCAAGAGGAATAGGGGCAACCACAGCCGCGCCCCCCGTAACCGCCTCGTCCTTCTAGTCCACCTTCGCCACCGCGATTATCAATAAAAATTAGGCGGAGATCCTGGGGTTGTTGATAGAAAATTGTCACATCCGCGCCATCGCCTCCATTACCACCGTTGCCGCCTCGACCGCCATCGCCCCCATCAGCGCCCCGAATATTGTGTTCTGGTCGTCGCCAATAGCTAGAACAGCGGGCTGCTTCGCCATATTCGCCGTCGGTGCCTGGTTCGCCGTCGCCACCTTTGAGGTCAAACGTGCGGGCGGTGCCATCGGTAATGATCGTTTGATTTTGGGCACTGCCGCCGGAGCGACCATCGCGGCCAGGACGACCATCGCGCCCCGTCTGTCCCCACGAGAAGGAGTTGTTGTAATAGGGATAATGCTGGGAAACCCCAGGGGCGATCGCCCCGACCATAATTATCCCGACCACAACGCTGCCAATTCCCACCCAATGGTGCCACTTCATCGCGTTTGACCCCTGATTTATCCGCCCGGATATTACTCCGTGACGGGCTAGACACCTCTCTAGTTTCTAGTGTACCCAGCAGTCCACCAGGCAAAAGGCGATCGCCTAATTTTGGACGGATTTTTCTGCGCAACACTCCACATTTAGCGGAGGAAAAAGTTTCTATGTAAAAATAACAGAGAGGACACTATACAGAAATTATTCGCAGCATACATAGTCTATGTGTGTGTCACCTAGAGGTCATAGGAAAAAAAAAGATGACTGATTACTTTGGTTCTTGTCTGTGTGGAACCACGAAATTTAAAGTACAAGGGGGGTTCGACAGCTTTTACCTGTGTCATTGTCAGCATTGCCAAAAAGATACAGGGTCGGCTCACTCGGCAAATTTATTTTCGCGGTCTGCTAAATTGATTTGGCTGGCTGGTGTGGATGCAGTGACTACATTTACGCTTCCAGGTACTCGCCACAACAAAAGCTTTTGTAAGTTGTGTGGTTCAGCGTTGCCAAGCACTCAGATCGCTGATTTTCTGGTCATTCCCGCAGGGTGTTTGGACACAGAAGTTTCTATGTCGCCAACTGCCCACATCTTTACATCTAGCAAAGCTGCTTGGGATAGAGCGTTAGGGGAACTGCCAAAATTCAAAGGGTTGCCAAGTTGAGCGACCATCACATCACAAGTCAAAGCACGCTAACTTCACCATCCCGAAATACAGTATTTGACGAAAAAAAATTAGGGCGTTGTCGCTGTCCACCAAGCGCTTATTGGAATTTTTGTTGCAAAACGCAACTTTATGACGCATAATGCAATCATCTAGTTAGGAAAATAGTATGTCTGTTGCCGTTCGTATCTCTAACTCTTTGGCGATAAAGGCTAAAATTCGTTCAAAAGCGATGCATCGTTCAGTTGCTGGTCAAATCGAGTATTGGGCGAAAATGGGTGAAATTCTCGAAGATAACCCTGATTTGTCTTTCGCTTTTGTACAAGAAATCCTCATCGGTAAAGAAGAGGCTGAGAACTCTGAATTAACACCTTATGAGTTCCAATAAAAAGAAAATCGAAGTATATCAAACTCCTTCCTTTACCAAGAAAAAAAAGAAGCTTCGTAAAAGTGAAATTGCAGACCTAGATAATGCTGTTAAAGCGATTATTGAGAACCCAGAAATTGGTGTTCAAAAAAAAGGCGATTTAGCTGATGTGTGGGTCTACAAATTTAAAATGGCAAAACAGGAAAATCTGCTTGCTTATAAGTGGGATGTGGAAAAAAGAATTCTTATTGCACTTGGCGTCCACGAAAATTTTTATCGTGATCTGAAAAAATCAAACTTCTAACAACGAGTTCGAGCGCAAAATTCCAAAGCTCTCTCTGCTCAACGTCGATGCTGAAAATTTGATTGGGCGATCGCCACATGAGAAAAAATTAGGGCGTTGTCGCTGTCCACCAGGCGATCGCATAATCCTGGGTTGCTTGATTAGCTTGCTCGGCATAGACAACCCGCACTTTATACTTTCCCGTTTGTGGTACGGGGCAAAAAATATGTTCAACGCTATCAACGGGACTGGTAGAGCGACATACCGCATCGCCTAAATTGTCAGCATCCGCTGGCAAGAGATAGAGATTGAGATCATTCAAGCCGCGATCCGTAAAACTTTCTCCCACATCATACAGACCATTATTGTTCTGGTCATTCAAGTCCACCCAACGATCCCAAGTGAGGGTCAGGGCTACAAAAGAATCCCGTTGTAGGGGCATGGCGAAATGATAGTCCTGAAACTCTTGGGCGCTAATTTTGTCGTAATTCCAGCCCCGACTTGGCACAGGCGCTGTTGTTGACCATTGTCCGGCGGCCAATTGTTGATAAGCGCGTTGGGCGTTGAGTTGCCCTGTACCCATTTCGATATCCAGGGGAATATCGGGATTCTTGTAAGCGTCTCCCTCTAGCCAGGTGCGATTTTGTTTACTGAGAATTGTGCGGGTCATCTCCAGAGACTTACCGTTCCCAGTATCGGCAATTTTATCGGCACTGTTAAGCAATACCGCCTTCATTACTTCATGGCGACGGGCAGCGAGGCTCCATTGGTCGGCCTGGGTTTTCAGTTGGCGATCGCCAAATTCCTGTAACAAGGCAACGGTGCCAGTAATGTGGGGGGCCGCGAAACTCGTACCGCTCACCCGGTCGATTTTATTAAAGGTGGTGATCAGATTGAGCTGGCTACCGGGAGCACTGAGGCTAATGGCCCGGCGGGAACCCGTATTAATTTCCTGGCGAATCAAACGACTGCCACTGCCCACAGGCAGGGAACTGAGATTAGCAAAATCAATTTTATTAAACGCATCCCCTTGAAACCGGGTGGTGTAGGCGGTAGTGATGCCGTTGTAATGATCCGTCGGAATCGGGATACCACCAGTGCCTTGGTTTCCGGCTACCACATGGAGGACATCATAAACCCGCGCTGTCCAGTCTAAACATTGGGTCAAAAGGGCATTGCCATCTAAGGCTGGATTCGGCCGGGGATCGCGACTGAGGGATTCTCCAAAACTGAAATTGATCGCCCGCACGTCGCCGCCATTTTGTCGGGCAATGTGTTGGGTCGCGAGACATTCCTCTGGTTGGGCCGAATCGTCAGTGGAACCGATCGCCGAAGAAAACAGACGGGCTTCCGGGGCGACTCCCAGTTGGCGTTTATCCTGTCCAACCATAATTCCCGCCACCATGCCCGCGTGGTCATCGACGTGATCATCGGGGGTTGCCTTTTCGTTAAGGAAAAACAGTTGGGAAAGTCCTAGTTGCGGTTGCCAGACGGCCCGTTTATCGAGGCCAAATTTGCCGGGGCGACCAATTTCTACCTGGCCAATAGCAATTTTGCGGCCCAGTAGATCGTAGGGTTCACGGTGGAGGATGGTAGCTTGGATCCCGTTGTCGCCGATAGAGGTATTAAAGTCCTGGGCGATCGCCCCTTCAAATCCCCCAAAAACCGTCAAACCGAGGGTGAATATCCCAAAAAGTGACCGTTTTTGCCTAAATCTCCCCATGATCTCCCGCTCTTAACCCAAAACTGAATACTAAACAATGTGAATTGCTACATAAATCGGCGCCAGCCTCTAGTTAAACTTAACGTAAATCATCAAAAAACAGGTTGAGAAGTTTATATATGGATACCGCCGCACTCTGGCAACGTTACCAAGCTTGGCTCTACTACCATCCGGAACTCGAATTTTACGTCGATATCAGTCGGATGGGCTTTGATGAGGCGTTTGTACAAGGTTTACAACCGAAGTTTGCAAAGGCATTTCAAGATTTAAAAGCGATCGAAGCCGGGGCGATCGCCAACCCCGATGAAGGCAGAATGGTGGGTCACTATTGGTTGCGTAACCCTGATCTCGCCCCCAATGCGGAACTAAAAGCAGATATTGTTGACACCCTCGAAAAAGTCGAAAAATTTGCCAAGGCAGTTCATGCGGGAGAAATTACGGCTCCCGGTGGTGTGCCGTTTACAGATATTCTCTCCATTGGCATTGGCGGGTCTGCCCTCGGCCCCCAATTTGTCGCCGAAGCCCTCGCCGATGTGGATGCGCCGTTAAAGATCCATTTCATCGATAACACCGATCCCGACGGCATTGACCGCACCCTCGCCCAGGTCAAAGATCGACTGAATACCACCTTGGCGATCGTCATTTCTAAATCTGGCGGTACCCCCGAAACCCGGAACAGCATGGTTGAGGTAAAAAATTTCTACAAAGCCCACAAAATTGATTTCTCTTCCCATGCAGTAGCGATTACCGGAATTGGCTCCAAACTCGAAAATGTGGCGAAATCCGAGCATTGGCTGACCACCTTCCCGATGCATGACTGGGTGGGCGGTCGGACTTCCGAATTGTCAGCCGTGGGTTTAGTTGCCGCCGCGTTACAAGGGATTAATATTCGGGCAATGCTTGACGGCGCAAAAACTATGGACGATGCCACCCGCATTCCTGAACTAAAACAAAATCCGGCGGCATTATTGGCTCTGGCTTGGTATTACTCCGGCAATGGCAGGGGCGAGAAGGATATGGTGATTTTGCCCTATAAAGACCGTTTATTGCTCTTTAGTCGCTATTTGCAGCAACTGATCATGGAATCCCTCGGCAAAGAAGAGGATCTCGATGGCAATAAGGTCTACCAAGGAATTGCTGTTTACGGGAATAAAGGTTCCACTGACCAGCACGCCTATGTGCAACAACTGCGAGAAGGGGTTCCCAATTTCTTCGCGACCTTTATCGAAGTGTTAGGCGATCGCCAAGGCAATTCCATTGATATTGAAAATGGCGCAACCAGCGGTGATTTTCTGTCTGGCTTTTTGCTCGGCACCCGCGAAGCCCTCTATGACAATGGCAGGGACTCGATCACCATTACCGTTCCCGATGTCGATGCCCGTACTGTCGGTGCCCTGATTGCCCTCTATGAACGGGCTGTCACGATCTATGCGTCTTTGGTCAATATCAACGCTTACCACCAACCTGGCGTCGAAGCTGGGAAAAAAGCAGCAGCATCAGTGCTCGATCTTCAGAAAAAAGTGGTGGATGCGGTAACGACGAGTGAGTCTTCTCTGACCCTCGATAGTCTAGCGATTAAAGTCGGGGCAATTGAACAAATTGAGGTGATTTACAAAATTGTCCGTCATCTGGCTGCCAATGGTCGCGCCTTGAAATTAGAGGGCAATCCGGCTCAACCTAGTGCGCTAAAGATTAGTCGTCTCTAAGTTCAGAATGTCTCACATTCAAGCTATGGCTGACCTGTCACGCGCTCCAGGATAAAGAAAAATGGCTGGGTAGATTGCTTGAAATCCATCACGCCAAAAACCTGATTTTCGTTGATTTTCCTAAAGGAATCGTTGATGGGCAGGCAGTCATAGATCATGGTGGCGCTGACTTTGCCGCGATATTCCATCATTCGGAGTCTGGCTTGACTTTTTTCGGTTTTAAATAGGCCATTGAGCAACCTTAGAAACGGTTTAAAGGCCGGGTTTTGGGGCATGGGCAATTTCAAGACCATCTCCATGGTTTTGAGGTTGGGGGCTACTTTAAAAATTTCTCCCTGACGACCAGAAAAAAGTAGGGGATGTACGGTTTCCGGGTCGATAAATTCTTTGCCGTACCAGTTACCTAACTCCAGCAGACCATCCATTGGGTGCCCTGTATAAATTCCCCGGCCTCGCCACCGTCCCCACATAAAGTCCAGATCAACGGTTTCGAGGCGGTCAAAGAGTTCAAGGGCTTCCTGGGTTGTACCTTGGCCTGTTTGCAAAATGCTTGGTAACTCAGTTGTGGTCGTCATCGGCGATCGCTTTCCATCAATGTTTGGGGTCATTTCCATAGGCTAACAAGAAATTCAGGCAGTGATAGATCTCGAGAAAAGCGAGTTTTCTAGATAGGAGGCTGGCGACAATAAAAAATCAAAGCTAGATTAGAGTTCCTATGGCGCTACGTTTTTGATAAATATCAAATATTATTCTTTGATTAAGTATCGTGGTTTAAATAATGGTGAATGCGAAATCTCAAATATCCATGCAAGTTTTATATGACCAGGATTTTAATCTTTGGCTTGCGGAAACAGTGCGTTTTCTCAAGGAAGGAAAATTATTGGAGGTTGACTATGGAAATTTGATTGAGGAACTAGAAACCATGGGCCAGAGCGAAAAAAATGCTCTCAAAAGCAATCTAAAAATACTCCTGATGCATCTTCTCAAATATCAGTTTCAGCCCGAAAAAAGAACCAATAGTTGGCGTTATACAATTACGGAACACCGCCAAAGAATTTTAGACAGTTTAGAAATCAGTCCGAGTTTAAAAGGATTTTTTGAACAAGAATTTGAACGTTGTTATCAAAATGCCCGCCGTTTAGCTGCTGATGAAACAGGAATTTCTATTGGCAATTTTCCCAAGATCTCACCCTTTACAATCTCAGAAAGTCTTGACTTAGATTATTTGCCCTGATTTTTGAGTTGCTATATTCTCAGCGCTGAGCAGTGGGCGATCGCTCCAGAAGACATCGACTACACTAAAAATATCAATACTCCCAGGAAAACCATGGTTGCCAATGCAGTTCGCTGGACAGTACAGGATCTTGAAGCCATGCCCGACGATGGCGGCTGGAAACGCTATGAAATTATTGATGGAGAATTAATCGTGACCCGCGCGCCCCATATTTTTCATCAAAGTGCTGCCAGTCGGCTCCATGTTGCCCTAGGTAATTGGTCAGACCAATCAGGTCTTGGTCGTGTTTTTGAGGCTCCAGGGGTGGTGTTCTCTCCGAATGATGGCGTGATTCCAGATGTGGTGTGGGTGAGCAATGCCCGTCTCGAAACGGGTGTGGATGAGTCGGGGCATTTTACCGTTGCGCCGGAACTGATGATCGAAATTCTCTCGGCGGGCAAACTAAATGAGCAGCGAGATAAAGAGGCAAAGCGTAAATTATATTCGCTCTATGGGGTGCAGGAATATTGGGTGGTGGATTGGCGACTGAAAACGATTGAAGTCTATCGGCGCAATCAGGCGCAGTTGGAGTTGGTCTGTACTTTACTGGGTGATGATGCTCTCACTTCACCTTTATTACCCGATTTTGCGATCGCCATTGATCAAGTTTTTCGTTAATCTCAACTATATCCATTGAAATTAGTGACAAAGAATTTAAACACTGTCATCAAAATATGCAGCATTTAGCTGAGGTTTTATAAAATCATGATTGAAAGTCTTTTTGTTGGGGTGAATCTTTTTGATAAAATTCTCGACCAAATCCAAGAGCAAGATCAAAGAAGACACGAGCAAAAGTTAAAAGAGCTTTCCATCATTAGTGATTCTAATCTTCGGAGCCAACTCGCGATGGAGTTACTCATGGATAAAATTCTTTCTCCTATTGAAGAGTCACAGTTTCAAATCCAAGAGGCTGCAAAGTATGCTCAATATATGGCAGAAGTGCTTGGATATTATTATGTTGATCATGGCTTAAATGAAGAACAAGCGAATCAATTAAGTTTTCAATTTCGGCTAATGGCGATACAACTTACTGAAGCGAATTCTTTAGCTGATTTGAAACTAATTTATAAGGCCATAACTCTATTTTTAAATGAAATTTCTCACTTTAAACACAAAGAAAGAAAATATTCAATTGAGTATGGAATCCGTCAAGAGATTTTAAATAAACTCAATACCTGCATTACTAATTATAATAATTTTCAAAGACGAACCTTAGCATCTATGGATAGTGATTCTCCTAATGTGACGGAAGGTTTTAGGCTTGATTATTTACCTTGATTTGTCAGCTATTAAATTTTGGGGTGTTGACAATAGGCGAACAAAATATCAATGCAGTGGGCGATCGCCCCAAGGTGAGCAATTTCATAACCGTGGGTATTTTCTGTGGGGAAGCTGAGACAAGCACCCCGGCACACATGGCCAAATTTCATCGCGATCGAGGCATCACTACCAAACCCCTGGATAATCGCCTGTTGGAGGGGACGGTTAATTTCAGCAGCGGCGGTTAGAATTTCTTGGTTTAAGCCCTCGTCATAGATCCCATAACCGTCCTGAGAGAGTAATACCGGTCGATCCCCAGCGGCGATCGCATATTCCCGCGCCAGGGGACAAATTTCTAGAGCAACTAGGGCATCCAGTTGGGTATTTTGACTGAAGTAGAGGGCTCCCAATGCTCCCACTTCTTCCTTGGCAGAGGCCACCAGATAAACATCTTGGGGCGGATTTTTGAGGTGTTTAGCCAGTTCAATCAGAATGACGAGGGAAGCTTTGTTGTCCAGGGTGTAGCTGGCGATGTAATTTTTCAGGCGGAACGGTTTTTTGCGATGTTTGCCGACTACGACCCGGCTGCCAGGACGCACCCCAGCGGCAAGTAATTCAGTGCTATGGCATTTTGTTTCCAGCCAAGCCTGGTGCCATTGGACGGGTTTTTCCGTTTGCAAAAGTTTTTGGGGGGATTCGTGGGAAACGTGGCGCGATCCAAAACTAAGAATCCCAGGAATGGTTGCGTGATCCCCGAGGATATCCATTACCCCTTCGCCATAGATCCAAGGATAAGCTCCACCCAAAGCCCGAATTTCTACGCGACCGGTGCGTTCGTCCACCTGTTTGACGATCGCCCCAATTTCATCCTTGTGGGCAGTGATGGCGATCGCCCCAGCATCCGGGTTTTGACCCAAAATTTTCACGATGATGTTACCGGCCCGGTCTTGCCAGTGGTTCACTCCGAGCTTGGCGAACAGAGCAAGGAGATAGTGATCGATTTCCGTTTCCTGACCGCTGGGGGAATGGTGCATCACCAGGGTAGAAATTTGCTCAAACAAACGCTCAAAGTCGTGGCTCATGGTCGGGAAATGGGGGGAAGAATAAACAAAATCACCCCGAATATTTTCGCAACTTAATCTGAAGAAAAACAGAAGTGCGGGGAGGGGCGATCGCCAATGTCAAGTCCCCCTTCCGAAGGGGGATTTAGGGGGATGTATTAACCCAAAGCTTTTTCAATGGCCGCTTTCAGGTTTGCGTCATCAGGGGCCGTCTGGGGCTCAAAGCGTTCGATGACTTCACCGTCACGGCCGACGAGGAATTTGCCGAAGTTCCAGGCGATGTCGGGGCCATTTCCCACGAGAAACTGGTACAGAGGGCTGCGGTTGGCGCCGTTGACATCCTGTTTTTCGAGGAGCGTAAAATCTACGTCATATTTGGTCTTGGTGAAATCTTTGATTTCGTCAGGGGTGCCGGGTTCCTGGGCGCCGAACTGATTACAAGGAACGCCGACAATCACCAAACCGCGATCGCCATATTCTTGATCGAGGGCAACCAGGCCACTGTACTGGGGCGTCAGGCCGCATTTGCTCGCTACATTCACGAATAAAACGACTTTATTTTCGAGGGTTTCCGGGCTGAGGGGCGCGCCGTCTAGGGTTTTTAACGCTGTGGGTAAAGCCATGGTGATGATTACGAATTATTACGACAGTTTCCATTATCGGGGATCGACGGGGAGCAGGGGTAGGCTCGGTCAAAATTTTTCGGGACAGGCCCCCACATACTAAACTAAGGGGCAACTTTCCATCGCGCATCCCGCCCACCCATGACGAAAAAGGTCTTTATCACTGGCGCTAGTGGCTGCATTGGCCATTACCTTGCTGAAACGTTTATTTACCACACCGATTACGAGCTTTATCTGTTGGTGCGATCGCCCCAGAAATTGCGCTTCAACACCGAGGCCCGGGGCGGCATTCATGTGGTTCAGGGGGATTTATTAGATATCGAACAGCAGGCAGATCTCCTAAAAACGATCAACGTGGCGATCTTGGCGGCCACAGCCTGGGGTGGTGCCCAAGAATCCTTTGAGACCAACGTGGTAAAAACAGCCCAGCTTATTGATCTGCTCGATCCAGAAATTTGTGAACAGGTGATTTATTTTTCCACGGCGAGTATTCTGGGGCGCAACAATGAAGTGCTCACGGAGGCCCGGGACTTTGGCACCGACTACATCCGCACGAAATACGAGTGTTACCAAAAACTGGGCACCTTAAAATTAGCACCGAAAATTTCCGTGGTTTTCCCCACCCTGGTGGCGGGGGGCGGTGAAAATAAACCCTTTTCCCACCTGTCTGGGGGCCTGCGGGATCACATTAAATGGCTATCCATCGCCAAGTTCCTCAGTGCGGACGGCAGTTTCCACTTTATCCATGGGGAAGATATTGCGCGGGTGGTGCGCCATCTGGCAGAAAATCCGCCGACCATTCGCTTTGATCTACCCCCCGGAGAATTAGACCCCGATCGCCAGTTTGTGTTGGGCAATGAACCGTTAACCGCCGACGCGGCGATCGCCGAATTGTGTGAGCACATGGGCCAAAAAATTTACTTTAAAATTCCCCTGTCCCTGTGGTTGGCGAATTTCATTATCAAAGTTTTTCGGATTCAGTTGGCGGCCTGGGATCGCTTTTGCATCGACTACCGCCATTTCACCTATCGCAAAACCTACAATCCCCGCAGCTTTGGCTTAGAATCTGCCTGTCCAAAACTCAGTGATGTCCTCACTAGCTCCGGGATTATCCCACGTCGTCGCCCTTAATCGAGGAAGAAATTTTCCGGGATAATCTGCATCTTTGGCAAATTGGCGATCGCCCCGTAGAGTTGCTCGGCCATCACCTCATTTGCAGCAGCATTAATGTGGATCGGGTCGATAAAAGTCGGTGTGGGGAACTGATTATCAAGGCGATAAAAATCAATAAACTCTAGATTATTCGGAAAGTCCTGGGCCAGTTGTTGCAGTGTCTCAGCAAACTGGGGGTAATAGGTGGTCATTTTTTCTGTGTAGTTATCCCCAAGCTGCTGGCGAATCGCTGCTTCCGTCGGATCAAGTTGAGCTTCAGGGCGTCCAGTGATTTCTGGTTGGAGGGCCACCAACAACGGAATTTGGGCCGCACCACACAGCCCCACCATCTGCGCCAGATTGTCCTGGTAGCGCCCTAGGCGTTCCTGAAATTCTGCATCGGAGTTAGGGAGTTGTTGTGCCAAGCCCGTTGTGTTGCGTTCGCGGATGCTAAACACTTCGCCCCCCTGGTTTGCTTTGCGGGGGGAAGTCAAGGCAAAAACGGCCCGCATTAAAGCACTTTGTTCGGCCTTGTTTCGGAAGGATTCCTTGAGGTATTGGTGGAAGTAGGCATCGGGATTTTTGGCAAATTCTGCTAATTTTGGAATCTCCGTGGCCGCTTGGTCACTGGGGAGGAGGAGATCTTCATAGCCGTTGAGAAGAACAATTAAATCCGGCTGGTAGGGCAAAATCTTCAGGGCAAGCTGGGCCAACTCATTGCCAGAGCTATAGCCAGGTACGGCCACATTCACCACACGGTAGTTTCCCTCTCGAATTTTGGCGGGCAGTTGGGCCAAGCGATTGCGGGTCGGCGGAAAGAAAGGGAAAACGTCCGGGCGATAGGTGCCGGGGGATTGTCGTTGGTCTTGGACACGGTTTTGGAGACGTTGTTCGAGGAAAGCGGCGATCGTCTCTTGGTTCGTCTGGGCACCCCGACCAAAGGCGGTGGAATTGCCAAGGATAAACACACGAATTTCATCTTGGGGTTTGGCAACGGGTAACGGTTCCTCGTCCCGGAAACCTTGTTCATTGAGGCTAAAAAATTCACTCTCTTGGCTGCCGACCAGTTCGTAGCCCGTGGCAATGGCTTTCTGGGCGAGAAGTTCGCCGCGATTGTCTAACCCTTGGTAGACGTTTTGATCGTCATCGACAAATTTTAGGCTGTAGGCGATCGCCTCCTGGGAGAGCTGATCATCCTGTCCTTCAAAATAGCCAGACCCAAGCCGAGCCACCACTTCGAGGCCGAGCAATACCACCGGTACAGCCACCAGGATCGTCCAGGGAGAAACGGATTTTTTCTTTTTTCTTCGACCGAGGGACGAGTAACGACGGCGACCGCGACTAAACATGTACGCTTTCCTTTTACGAGAGAATTTCCAACTATTTTCAAGGGAGATGGCCCATTTGTCATGGGGAATTTGTGCTTTTCCGGGAAGGAATTTGGGGTACACTGCAAAATTGCGATCGCCCCTTAGCTAAAAAAAATTGAGATGGCCTATAAATTATTATTCGTTTGCCTCGGTAACATCTGCCGTTCCCCCTCCGCCGAAAATATTATGCGGCATCTTTTGGAGCAAGAAGGTTTAAGCAATAAAATTCTCTGCGATTCGGCCGGGACTTCTAGCTATCACATAGGAGCCGCCCCAGACCGACGGATGCAGGCAGCGGCCCAAAAGCGCGATATTCGTCTGATGGGTAGCGCCCGGCAATTTTCCCGCGCTGATTTTGAAGCATTTGACCTGATCCTGGCAATGGATCGCGCTAATTATCGTGACATTTTGTCCCTAGACCGGGCGGATATCTATGGCGAAAAAGTTAAAATGATGTGTGACTACGCCACGAATTTTCCCGATAGCGAAGTGCCAGATCCCTACTACGGCGGCCAATCGGGTTTTGACTATGTGATTGATTTGCTCCTCGATGCCTGCCAAGGACTCCTCACAGAAATTAAACAGGAAATGTGATGGTGTAGGCAGTTTATTTTCTCGGTCACACCATGTTTATCCGCAATGCAACGGCGATCGCCTTATTGGGCCTCTTTTGGTTCCAGGGGGCAGCTAGTAACAGCAATCCAGTTCCCCAGGGGCCAACCCCAATTCTCTTGGCCCAGGCGACTATCTTTGAAGTGGGCGATAAAGTTGACATTGAGCGGCAAGGGAGTTGGCGGCCCGGTGAAATCCTTGCTATCCAAAGTGCTCCCGAAGCAGCCGTGCGTTATCAAGTGCGGTATTTGGACGTGGGATTCGTGGAGGACAATGTCAGCCCAGAAAGATTACGGCCAACCGTTGCTACTCAACCTGTAGCAGGCCGCTTACCCCAAATCAATAGCGTCAGTGAACCCATTTATGTCGAACGGGATGGCGTTTGGGTCGAAGCCAGTATTCGGAGTTATAGCTACAGCTCCCGCACGGGAAATCGCTTTACGGTGCAATATCGCGACAATGGCCGCCTTGAAACAGATGTTGTGGCCCAACGGGTGCGTTCAGTGGCAGAGGCAAAAGCCGCCGGGATTGAAGTGAGTGAATTTGATCTCTCCACCCAGGCTGGCATTGAACAGATGTTAGCGGCCCATAATGAGTGGCGATCGCCCCACAATTTGCCAGATTTAGTTTGGTCAGAAACCCTCGCCAACCATGCCCAAACTTGGGCCGAACGCTTAGCAGCCCAGGAGAGGGTAGAACACAACACCAGCGATGACTACGGTGAAAATATTGCGAAGTCTAGTAATTTAGTGCTCTCGCCGACGGCGGTGGTGAATCTTTGGGGAAACGAAATCCAGGACTATGACTATGGCACTAACCGCTGCCAACCAGGTAAAGTATGTGGCCACTATACCCAAATCGTGTGGCGTGATACGGAGAAAGTCGGTTGTGGCATGGTGCGTAAGGATAATGGCTGGGAAGTTTGGGTCTGTAACTATGATCCCCCCGGTAATTACCGGGGTCAGCGACCCTACTAAGCCCTGGGGATTAGACAATATTTTTTCAGGTCAAAAACAGCAAGCACCGCACTGTCCGCAAAGCATCAGCATCAAGCCAGAACTTTTAAAAAATACAGCACCCGTGCCCGCACACAGGATTAGGCAAATTGTTTCTGGCGCATCTGGCGAATTTTAATCCCCTGTTGGGCCGATTCCATAAACTGCGACACCCGCAACGGATCAATGGGTTCACTGAGCTTGCCATGACGTTTGAGGGAACTGGCGACAATGGCCCCGTCTGCCACCTGGAGGAGGTTGCCGATATTCTCCCAGGTGGCACCACTACCAATCAAAATCGGCGTATCCCCTGCATTGGCACGGGCATCTTTCAAGTCGTCCATTTTCGGCACTTGACCCGTCGCCCAACCAGAGAGAATTACTGCATCGGCTAAACCCCGCTCTACGGTGTCGTGGATGGCGGCGGTGAGGTTAGGCGTACTGATGGGGTGGGCGTGTTTCACTAAGACATCTGCCAAGATTGCTACGTCTGCATCGAGTTCGCGGCGGTATTTCAGCAGTTCGTAGGCATTGCCTTCAATTAAGCCTTGGTCGGTGGCCATTACCCCGGTGAGCACATTCACACGAATAAACTGGGCGCCAGTACAGGCGGCGATCGCCATCGCACTTTTAGCATCATTGCGGAGGACATTAAGCCCCAGGGGGACAGTCACCAACCCCGCAAGACGATCCATGATTAGGGTCATGGCGCTGATCGTGGCGGGATCAACCCGGTCTTTTGTGAAGGGGGCATCAAAGAAGTTTTCGATAATAATGCCGTCAATCCCCCCCGCAGCGAGGGCCGTTGCCTCCTGTTCCGCGCGGTCCATCACCTGACGAAAGTCACCTCCCCAACGGGCAGAGGTGGGCAAAGGCAACAGGTGAACAACGCCAAGGATGGGATTTTCGGTCTGGAAAAGATGTTTGAGATCCACTGATTTTCTTTACGTTCGTTTGTACAGGGTCACTCCCACAGGAGCGATGCCTCGTCACCTTTGCAGGCTTGGGATAGGGCGTAAATTAGTATATCAGGGGCAGGCCTCCCCAAAATTTTGTTTCCCCGAAGAAAAGGCGATCGCCTCCATAATTCACCACAGGAATCGAACCAGCCCATGTCACAATAGGGGGATTGCAACCCACAGTGCAAAAGACAGAAGAAACAGAATCAACCTATGGATATCAAAGACGGTTTTGTTGGTGCAGTTGGCAACACCCCCCTCATTCGCCTAAACAGTTTTAGTGAAGCAACGGGCTGTGAAATTTTAGGCAAAGCAGAATTTCTCAATCCCGGTGGTTCCGTCAAAGACCGGGCCGCCCTCTACATCATCAAAGACGCCGAAGAACGGGGCCTGCTCAAACCTGGTGGCACCGTTGTTGAAGGCACCGCAGGGAACACAGGCATTGGTCTGGTTCATATCTGTAATGCTAAGGGTTACAAGTGCATCATTGTGATCCCCGAAACCCAGTCCCAAGAAAAAATTGACCTGCTCCGCACTTTAGGGGCAGAAGTAATTACGGTTCCGGCGGTGCCCTATGCCGACCCTAACAATTATGTGAAATATTCCCAACGGCTCGCCGCAGAAACAGAAAACGCGATCTGGGCGAATCAGTTTGATAATTTAGCCAACCGCCGCGCCCACTACGAGACCACTGGCCCCGAAATTTGGGCTCAAACCGACGGCAAAATTGATGCTTGGACGGCTGCTACGGGAACTGGGGGCACCTATGCTGGTACCGCCCTTTACCTCAAGGAAAAAAATCCTAACGTTAAATGTGTTGTGGCTGACCCCATGGGTAGTGTGCTCTATAGCTATGTAAAAACGGGCAAACTCGACCGGGAAGGCGGTTCGATCACGGAAGGCATTGGTCAAGGACGCATTACCGCCAATATGGAAGGAGTGCCCATGGACGACGCCATTCGGGTTGATGACCAAGAGGCGGTGCAGGTTGTGTATCAACTCTTGAAAAAAGATGGTCTGTTTATGGGGGGCTCCGTAGGAATTAATGTCGGTGCTGCCTATGCCCTCGCGAAGGAAATGGGGCCAGGTCATACTATTGTGACGGTGTTGTGTGACAGTGGCGCTCGTTATCAATCTCGCCTATTTAACCCAGCATGGCTCGCCAGTAAAGGGCTATCTATTCCTAATTAATATTTAAACTGTGTAAGGAGAATAAAGGTGAATAACCTTAGTCTGGAAGCCACCAAAGTTAGCCATATTTACACTTAGAGGAATGATGAGGATATAGTCAAATAAAAAACTTGTTATGTAGATCCTATGAGTGAATTTTGGCTTTGGTTCTTTGCCATCATTGGGATTATCTCCTGTGTATTGGCCTTGTTGCTGATTCTTGCCTCGTTGATGCCTCCTGAAACTGAATCCCCTTCAGATGAAAAAATTGCTCAAAAGCAAAAAGAGGCACTAGATACAATTGAAATCCTCGGACGGCAAGGTGATGAAAAATTTGCCGCAAGAGATTGGCAAGCAGCGATTTCAATTTATAAAAGAGTTATTGAACTTTGTCGCAACGTTGAACTGAAAGAAGTAGAGAAAACTTCGTATGATCTTTGCGGCATCAGCGCGATGCATTTGGGGAATTTTGAAGTTGCAATCTTCTATTTTTCTAAAGGTACTAAAGAAGATGCATATCTGTATAATCGTGCAATCGCTCATTACTCTTTTGACAATTATTTAGAGTGCATAGAAGATTGCATTCAAGTATCTCGTGAAAATGGAAGCTATGCCCCATCGTTTTGGTTAAGAGGACTAGCACGCCTAGAAATAGGAGACAGAACGATGGCAATTAATGATTTTAAGAAAGCTGTTGAGCTAGACAAAAAACATGGAAATGATTACGGCGAAGATCATCATAGCTACTATTTTCGTGCTTTAGCCTACATATTTGTTAATCAGAAACAAAAAGCAAAGCTAGATATAGAACAAGCTCTAAAATGGGCAGGTGAAGTCAAAGATACTTTCTACGAAGCAAAAATACATGAATTACAGAAAAAATTAAACTCTCAAGTACTACGAGGAGACAGTAAATGACTTTGTCAACTGAAATTTTGATTGTGCTAACTGACAATTGTGTGGATTGATTTTATGGAAACCCAAACTTTAGATATTGTGATGGGCATCTTGGCGTTTTTGATCGTCGCCAGCGGTTTATTCATGCTGATCAAAGGCACCACAGCGATGAACGATAAAGAATAAGTCCGTTAAATTGCTCAAACTCCAATTGCCTTAATGGAGTCTATTCTTTCCCATCGGCAGGCAGAGCAGCGACGATTGCATCCAGCACGCGAGCCACAGGAATAATATCGAGGTCTAAACCGTCTGGTAACTTTTGGCCTTTGGGCACAATGGCACGGGTAAAGCCCAATTTCATCGCTTCCTTGAGGCGGGTTTCGAGGTGGGAAACAGGGCGAATTTGTCCCCCTAAGCCCACTTCGCCGATTAGCACAGTCTGGGGTGAAACAAGGCGATCGCGGAAACTGGCCACCAAAGAAATGGCAATTCCCAGATCAACGGCGGGTTCCGAAACTGTCAGACCGCCCGCCGAAGCCACATAGGCATCTAACTTAGAAAGGGGAATGCCCACTCGCTTTTCTAACACCGCCAAAATTTGCTGGAGACGGGAATAATCAACGCCCGTGGTGGAACGCCTAGGGGAAGAATAACTGGTGGGACTGACCAGGGCTTGCAATTCTACTAAAAGGGGCCGGGTGCCTTCACAAGCGACAACGGTGGCAGTGCCGGGGGTCGCCTCTTCGCGGTTACCGAGGAAAAGTTCCGACGGATTAAGCACTTCCTCTAATCCCTGCTCCCCCATCTCGAAAATGCCGACTTCATGGGTGGCCCCAAAGCGATTTTTCACGGAACGCAACAACCGATGGGAGGCGTATCTATCCCCCTCGAAATACAGCACCGTATCAACGAGGTGTTCCAAAACCCGTGGCCCGGCGATCGCCCCTTCCTTGGTGACATGACCAACGATAAACAGCGTGATATTTTCCCGCTTCGCCACCTGCATCAAAGCCGACGTGCATTCCCGCACCTGGGAAACTGAACCGGGGGCCGAACCCAGGGCCGAATAGTAAAGGGTTTGAATACTGTCAATTACTGCCACCTGGGGCCGGAGGGTTTCTAGTTCCGCCAAAATTGTTTCTAGGCCCGTTTCCGTCAGCACATATAAATTTTCCTCTGGGGGGTGGTCTGCATCCCGGAGGCGATCGCCCCTGAGTTTGATTTGCTGGCCCGATTCCTCCGCCGACACGTACAAAATTCTTGGTAAACTTGTGCTGAGCTGATAGGCCACCTGGAGTAATAATGTCGATTTCCCAATGCCCGGATCGCCCCCAATCAGCACCAAGGAGCCTGGGACTAACCCTCCGCCAAGCACCCGGTCTAACTCCCCAAACCCAGACCCAAAGCGCATCCGTTGGCGAGTGTCAATATCTGTAAATTTCACCGCAGTGCGGGAGACTGGGCTGGCGGCTTTTCTGGTTGTTTTCGGCTTATGGTGCCAGGTACGGCTCACACCAGTACTGCTTTCCTTTTCGCGGATCTCTTCTTGCAGCGACCCATAGACCCCACAATCTGGACATTTACCGAGCCATTGCCGCGCCTCTGCCCCACATTCACGACACACATAAACCGTTTTTGCCTTAGCCATGACTTGTCATCTCCCCATCACAATGAATTTCCCTCGGTGGCAGCATCACCCCGAAAAACCGCACACTTTCCAAAATAAATCTTAAAAAACTTCTCATTTTCCCGAAAACCCGACCTCAGACTCCCATCAGATTTCAGGAAAGCGATATTCTTATATCTAGATAACCCTACTTAATAAACTTCAACAACACTTACCGAAAGTCAACAGGAGCGTGAAGGAACTTGGAAAATCATAAAGAAAGAATTCTTGTCGTTGACGACGAAGCCAGCATCCGCCGCATCCTCGAAACCCGCCTTTCCATGATTGGTTACGAGGTTGTGACCGCCGCTGATGGTGAAGAAGCCCTCGCCACATTTGATGAAGCAGACCCCGATCTTGTGGTTCTTGATGTGATGATGCCCAAGCTCGATGGCTATGGCGTTTGCCAAGAACTCCGCAAAGAATCCGATGTGCCGATTATTATGCTCACAGCCCTTGGGGATGTGGCGGACCGCATCACAGGTTTGGAGCTTGGGGCCGATGATTACGTCGTAAAACCATTCTCCCCCAAAGAACTAGAAGCGCGCATTCGTTCAGTCCTGCGGCGTGTTGAAAAAAATGGTGGTACGGGCATTCCTAGCTCCGGGGTTATCCATGTGGGTTCGATCCGCATTGATACCAATAAGCGCCAGGTCTACAAAGGCGATGAACGCATTCGACTAACAGGGATGGAGTTTAGCCTGTTGGAATTACTGGTCAGCCGTTCTGGGGAACCCTTTTCTCGTTCAGAAATCCTCCAAGAAGTTTGGGGCTACACCCCAGAGCGCCATGTGGATACCCGCGTTGTGGATGTGCATATTTCCCGGCTGCGCGCCAAACTAGAAGATGATCCCAGCAATCCCGAACTTATTTTGACAGCCAGAGGTACAGGTTATCTGTTTCAGCGGATCCTCGAACCGGGTGATGAATAACCCCAAGAATTGTACGGATAAACTTTTAAGATCATGGTTGGGATGAATGTTTGACCGTGGTCTTAAATTTTGACTGGGGATGCTAGATCTGACGCAAGGTCTCTAAACGACGAACCGTCTTCTGTACCTACTAACTTTTTTGCTGCAAACTATCTCCTTTGCCATGAATTTTCGCCTCCCCCAACAGCGCTGGCACATTGCCGATCGCCAACCGGATATCACCCAATCATTGGTTGAGGCGATGGGCCTTAATCCGCTTGTGGCCCAGGTTTTAGTGAATCGCAATATTCGCACGCCAGAGCAGGCGAAGATCTACATCCAGCCGGAATCCCAGCGATTACCTGCGCCCTTGGTGGAATTTGAGGATCTGGCCCTCAGTGTGGAACTTCTCCAGGAGGCGATCGCCGAAGAAACTCTCATTGCCATTTGTGGCGATTATGATGCCGATGGGATGACCAGTACCGCGTTGTTGTTGCGGGCCTTGGGCCATGTGGGAACCAAGGTAACCTACGCGATCCCCAGTCGCATGAAAGATGGCTACGGGATCAATGAGCGCATCGTCACCGAGCTCGCCGAGGAAGGGGTGGGCTTAATTCTCACGGTAGACAACGGCATTTCCGCCTACGAGCCGATCAATTTGGCGCGGGATCTGGGCCTGGATGTGATCATCACTGACCACCATGACTTGCCGGATCAATTGCCGCCCGCCAATGCGATTCTGAATCCAAAGTTATTGCCGACCATGTCTCCTTATGCTGGTTTAGCCGGGGTTGGGGTAGCTTATGTGCTGGCGGTGTCCCTCGCCCAGGCGGTAGACAAGCTAGAAGGGCTCACCAGCCAAATTTTAGAATTATTTACCCTGGGGACCATCGCTGATCTGGCGCCCTTGACCGGGGTGAATCGTCGCTGGTTGAAGCGTGGCCTCAAGCTTTTACCCCAGTCGGAGTTGGCAGGGGTGCAGGCCCTCATGCAAATTGCTGGGGTCGATGACCAAAAGAAACAACTCAAGCCCGATGATATTGGCTTTCGCCTTGGCCCCCGCATTAACGCCGTTGGTCGCATTGATGATCCCCAAAAAGTAATTGAATTGCTAACTACCGACGAACCGGGTTTGGCCCTAGAGCGGGCGATGCAATGTGAGCAGATCAATAAGCAGCGCCAGGAAATGTGCACCCAGATCGAAGCGGAGGCGATCGCCCTAGTAGAAGAAACCCCCATCGATTACCAAGGACAGCGGGTGTTGGTGGTTTGCAAAGAAGAATGGCACCATGGCGTAATTGGCATTGTCGCTTCCCGGTTGGTCGAACGCTATGGTGTGCCCGTCTTTATCTGTACTGCTGAGGAAGATGGCAAAATTCGCGGTTCAGCCCGGGGCATCGAAGAATTTAATGTGTTTGAGGCGCTGAACTATTGCCAAGATCTCCTGGGTAAATTTGGGGGCCACAAAGCCGCTGGGGGATTTTCCCTTGCCAGAGATAACCTAGCTGCGTTTACCGAAAAACTTAGTGAATTTGCCCACCAATTGCTCAAACCAGAACACCTAAAACCCTTGGTGAAAATTGACGGGGCGGTAAATTTCACGGATTTAACCCCAGAGTTTTACCAACAGATTGATCAACTCCATCCCTGGGGCATCGGCAATCCAGAACCGATTTTCTGGACAAAGAATGTACAAATTCTAGAACAACGTACCATTGGCAAAAATCACCTAAAATTCAGCCTCGGCCAAACCATCGCCGGTCAAACATTTACCATTAAGGCGATCGCCTGGCAATGGGGAGACTATCTGCCACTTCCCCCAACCCTGGACATTGCCTACAAACTCAAAGAAAATCGCTGGAATGGTGAGGTGAACCTAGAGCTAGAATTGGTCGGGGCGCGTCCCAGTGAAGCCCCGCGTCCTGCGGTTCCAGACCAGGAAATGTCTCCCCAAGCTCAACCCCAGCACTCAGAAAAGACTTTTCTGTTTAATGACCGGACGTATTTCTGTACCCTCGCGGATCAGGGATTGACCCTCAGAATTCGCAATGATCAAGGTAAGTTATTGGCGATTAAAAAAGGTCAACGGCAGGGCAAACTCGGCGAGCAAACCGTTGATGTTACCCAACCTCCTTTTTTTCAGATGATCAAAACGGCGATCGCCACCCTCGAACAAGCCAACTAAATCAGCACAAAAAAAGACAACTCCCCCGTCGGTTTGTTGTCCCTGAGCACAATTTGTTTTTGAGAAAAAATTACATATCGCCGCCACGAATAGCCAGCAAAAAGATAACAACAGGCCCCGAAATGAGGATCAAAGAGACAAAAGTCAACTGAAAAATCACTTCAAAGTTGAGGCTACCAAAAAAACCTGTGATAAAATCCATATTTCTCCTATTCCTGAGTTAATGCAAAAAACAGGGTAAATTTTTTTTTCCTAAAAATCAATGTCTATCATACCCCGTCAGGCCTGCCTTGCTTTGCTGAGAATAGGCAAAAATCAATGAAGTTTTGTAACGCCCCGGAGACGGATCCCGATGCCCACTTGGCAATGTATTGAAAACTGTGGTGCCTGCTGCCACCTCGAACCCGGCGATCGCCCCGACCTTGAGGACTACCTCACCCCCGCTCAACTGGAGCAATATCTCGCTATGGTTGGCCCCGACGGCTGGTGCATCAACTATGACCAAGCCCATCGCAAATGCAAGATCTACACCGAACGTCCCCGTTTTTGCCGTGTTCTCCCAGAAACGTTTACCGAAATGTTTGATGTGCCCACCGAAGAGTTACAACAATTTGCCATTGATTGCTGCCTCGAGCACATCGATAGCATCTATGGTGACGAAAGCCCAGAAATGGAGCGCTATGTTGCCAAGGTCGTGAATGTTGGACTGTAAACGGTTTTCCCGAAAAAGATCGTTGATCCCCATCCTTGGAGCAAGTTTCTCAAGGACGAAACAAGACTTGCCCAAAAAGAAAGAGTACCAGCCCAAGGACTCTGGTACCCATCGATACTTGCAATACCGTTTAGTTGTTGATGCCCACAACCTAAAACCAAGTTGCCAACTAACTAATCTAAATCCGATGATCCATCATAGGGATCCCCATCAAAGGGTTGTACCCCTACCTCTGGCATAGGTTCTTCATTCGGTGAAAAAATCCGATTGATGCCCTGTAAAACATACTGAAAAAGCTTTTCTAACGTTTTCATGGTTGCTGTGCCTCGTCACGTCTAATCACTCGAAATACAATGGTTAGAACCACGAAACAAACCGGGTTTGCCACTGCACTTTAAGCTTGTCTATCGCTGAGATTTTTCATTCAGCTCTATATGACTATTATTAGGGGTCAGTCCCCTTGGGGGATCGCTTAGTTGCGATTCTTGAAATTGCGTTAGGGTTCTGAAAGTCGAAAAAAGTAAATACTCCTGTATATGTAAAAAAAGACAAAGCCAAATCAATCAAAAGCCCTAATCGCTTAACAATTAGGGCCTAATCATAAAAAAAATACTGTTAATTTCCTAAAGCTCTTTTACTTCAGAAGAAATTTTTTCCACCATGTCTTTGGCACTGCCAAACAGCATCATTGTTTTGTCTTTGAAGAACAGCTCATTTTGTACCCCAGAAAAGCCTGTACTCATACTTCGCTTGATTACAATGGTGGTTTTAGCTTTATCTACTTCCAAAATCGGCATCCCATAAATGGGGCTACCTTTGTCGTGGCGCGCCGCCGGATTAACCACATCGTTGGCACCAATCACTAGGGCCACATCCGTATTATCAAACTGGGGATTGATATCGTCCATGTCATAAAGCTGGGTGTAAGGGACATTGGCCTCCGCGAGGAGCACATTCATATGCCCCGGCATTCGACCAGCCACAGGGTGAATCGCGTATTTGACTTCTACGCCTTTTTTCTCCAGCATATCGGCCAGCTCTTTGACGGAATGTTGCGCCTGGGCCACGGCCATCCCATAACCCGGAATAATGACAACACTGCGGGCATAGCCAAGCATCATGGCGCTTTCTTCAGGATCTACGCTTTTAATGGCGCCATCAATGGCCGCACCACCGTCGCCTTCTGGGGCACCGCCATCACTCCCAAAGCCCGCAAACAAGACGTTAGTAATGGAACGGTTCATGGCCTTACACATGATTTGGGTGAGGATAATCCCCGATGCGCCTACCAAAGCCCCGGCAATAATGAGCATATTGTTGCCCACCACGAACCCGGCGGCACTGGCAGCTAGACCAGAGTAGGAATTGAGAAGAGAGATCACCACGGGCATATCGCCGCCACCGATGGGGATCACAAAGAGAACGCCCAGCACAAGGGAGATCCCCACTAAGCCGAGAAAAATATTCGGATCAGGATTCACGAACAAATAGATACTGCCGCTGAGGAATCCTGCCAGAATGGCGAAATTAATGATCTGTTGGGCCGGGAAAATTACCGGGCGACCGGGCATGATCCCTTGTAATTTGCCAAAGGCAATGAGGCTTCCTGTTAGGGTGACGCCGCCAATCAGTACCCCCAAAATAATCGTGAGGCTAGTGGTGATAGAGAGGGTTTCTCCGAGGGATAGGAGTCGCCAAAATTCGGCGATCGCCACCAGAGCCGAAGCCGCCCCCCCCAGACCATTAAAGAGGCCGACCAATTGGGGCATATCGGTCATTTCGACTTTTTTCGCCGTGATCACACCGATGATACTGCCGATGACGATCCCCCCAGCGATCAGACCATAGTTTAAAACCTGTTGATTGAGCAGGGTCGCCACCACTGCCAGTAACATGCCCACCGCTGCAATGGAGTTGCCTTGACGGGCTGTTGCAGGAGAGCCTAATTTCTTTAAGCCCAGAATAAACAGACAGGCCGCCACGAGATAACTCAGTTCGATGCCATTGGTAAGTAAGCTATCCATCACTTAGGCCTCCTTCTTCTTAAACATTTGCAGCATCCGGTCTGTGACCAAAAAACCGCCGACAACATTGATCGTGGCGCAGACCACCGCGATGAGACCGAGGATGACCGTTAAATTCCAGTGTTCTTCGCCAGAAACCAAAAGGGCACCAATTAAGGCAATACCAGAGATGGCGTTGGCCCCGGACATGAGTGGTGTGTGTAGCGTGGGTGGGACTTTATTAATTACTTCAAAGCCCACAAAGGAAGCCAATACGAATACGAATAGGCTACTGAGCAGTGTTGCTGTTGTCATGAACAGTCAAAACTCCTTTAGATAAGATGAATAAATTTAGGTTCAAAACTGAGAAAATGTCTGTTTCTTAGGCAGTGACAGCCATTTGTTGCAGGGCGTCTTTGACCCGTTGATTGCGAATTTCCCCTTGATGGGTCACACAAACGGAATCTAGGATGTCATCGGCAAAATCGAGATTAATCGCGTCTTCGGGAATGAGCAGTTGTAGCAAGGTCGCCATATTCTTGGCAAACATTTGGCTCGCATGGACAGGCACCGTGGAAGGAAGATTAATGGGAGCAATGATCGTGGCCCCGTGGACTTGGACTTCGCGGCCTGCCTCACAGCCTTCACAGTTACCCCCTTGTTCGCCGGCGAGATCGATCAAAACCGATCCGGTTTGCATCCGGGCAATCATGTCATCGGTTACAAGTACGGGGGCGCGGCGACCGGGAACTTGGGCGGTGGTGATCACCACATCGGCGGTGGCCACATGGTCTGAAATGAGGGCTTGGCTTTTCTTTTTCGAGTCTTCGGAAACTTCCTTGGCGTAGCCACCGGCCGTTGCAGTTTCTTCTTCTAGTTGCACTTCGACAAATTTAGCGCCGAGACTTTGGACTTCTTCTTTGACGGCGGGCCGGATGTCAAAGGCCTCGACTACCGCGCCGAGTCTTCTGGCTGTGGCGATCGCCTGGAGACCCGCTACCCCAGCTCCAATCACAAACACCTTAGCTGGACGAATGGTGCCAGCGGCTGTGGTTAACATTGGGAAAAACTTGGGTAGGGCAGCGGCAGCAAGTAAAACCGCTTTGTAGCCAGCCACCCCAGCCTGGGAAGACAACACATCCATACTTTGGGCGCGACTGGTGCGGGGGATCAACTCCATGCCCAAGGCGGTTATCTTTTTATCTGCTAATTTTTGAATAATCTCTGGTTGTCCCAGGGGATTGAGCAAACTCGCCACCATTGACCCTTCCGGCAGGAGGGCAACCTCTTCTTCTGTGGGTACAGCCACCTTGACGAGGAGATCAGCCTCTTTCCAGAGGGATTGACGATCGCCAACGACTTTTGCCCCAGCTTCCTCATAGGCAGCATCGGGAAGGAGAGATGCCTCACCAGCCCCGGCCTCCACATGGATTTCCCAGCCTTTTTTAACAAGACGAGAAACCTGATCCGGTGTCAGGGCTACCCGACGTTCTCCGGCAACGGTTTCCCGAGCAACAGCAATTTTCATAGAAACTCCTTAACGAAACAATAGCAACAGACTGAACGGTAGATGTAGAGCAATTCAGTGGCAAAACCTTGAGAACCCAGGGCCGTCGGCCATCCCCATAAGGCTGTTACGGCGTCTTTTCGCAGTGTAGTGCTATCTTTTCCTTGGCGGACACCCTCTGTAATGTGTCTTATCAGTTTTTGTAAATCTCTGTTGCGTTGGCACTTCTTCGTCAGGATTTCGTCAGGGGAGTTGCTGAAAACGCAAACTTTAGTCACAATCGGTTACAGACTTTGAAGGCGCCTGTGAATATGCAACTCTTCCGTTCTCCCCTTTCCCGTTTGGCGATCGCCACCACCCTGTTAAGCAGTAGCCTGACTTTCATGCCCCAAATGGCTGAAGCCCGCCAACCCTGTGGGTCTTTTACGATCAACTGGGGGGGGACGATTCCCCAAGGGGACATTCTCAAGTGTGCCGTTGAATATAATTCCGGTGCCCGCCGCCGCGATCGCTACTACTTAGAAATCAAAAAAAGTAAAATTGTTGACCGCTTCCAGACTTTTGAACTGAGCTTCCCGGAAGACTTTGACGGTCGGGTCGATGACGCAAAAATTCGGGTCCGAGTCAATGGCCGAGAAGTTGCCCTCAACGAAGCCGCTACCGCCTGGGATCCCGATAGCTTACCCACCGATCCAGCCCAACAGAGCCAAACCATCCTCGGTAACATTGCCGCCAGTACAACCACACCGGATCGTGGGGGCGAATTAGTCCTGGTCAACGGCGAATTGGTGTTCCTCGATTCAGAAACCCTCGCCGCCCAACAAGCCAGCCAAAGTAACAACACCAACAACAATAATCCTGCTCCGGAACCAGAGATTGCCGAAGAGCCAGAAGATGAAGGCCCCCGTAGTCGTTCCCTGGTGATTACCCTCGCTGAACCCCTCAGCCCCGAAAGCGACGTTGAGATCATCCTCGATAGTGTCAACAATCCTTCTCGGGGGGGAATGTATTTGATAACGGCCTTTGCCCGTAGCCAAGGGGCGCCTCTCCCCAGCCGTTTGGGCTCTTGGTTATTGGATGTGGATTTTTAGGGATTGCCAGTTTCTTTATTTCCTGGGTACTGACCGGGGTAAATGCGATCAATTTCGCCGGAGCCCTTGGTTAACTTGACGGACACGGTATAATTAGAGACTGTCATTTTCTAATTTTTTCGGCAAGGCGGCGATCGCCTCCGGAGAGAGCACCTATTTTCAAAGGAATATAAGGAGGACTTCCATGACTAAACGGACCCTAGGCGGCACCGTCCGCAAGCAAAAACGTACTTCTGGTTTTCGGGCTCGTATGCGCAGCCACACTGGCCAGAATGTTATCCGCGCCCGCAGAAAAAAAGGCCGTCATCGCCTTACTGTCTAATCCAGCGCGCAAACCATTATTTTGGTGAGGGGACTTGCCGTCTACCTCACTCTCATTTTCTTTGTGGGACTGCCAAAAGAACACCGTCTAAAACACTGGCGCGATTTTAAAACGATCTACAGTCAAGGGAAACGCTTCCGGGGAGATGCCCTAGCAATCATTCTCTTACCTCAGCCAGCGGCCCCAACCAAAATTGGCATCAGCATCAGCCGCAAAGTCAGTAAAAAAGCAGTGGTTCGGAATTTAATCAAACGCCGTATTCGCCACGCCTGTCGCACGCTACTGCCCCAGATTCAACCCGGTTGGCACATCGTCATTGCTGTGCGGTACAACGCCAGAGAATGCGAATATGAGCATTTTTTGCAAGAATTAAAAAGATTACTCATACAAGCCGAGGTATTCCATGGGCATTAAAGAAGACGTGATTTATGAGGGCGGCCCCCACATTGGGGATCTGATCCTCAATATCTTGCTGGGGTTCACGGTGATCTGTCTGCCGCTGACCGTCGGGGCGATTGTCCGAGCATTGTGGCTCCGCTATCGCATTACCAGTCGGCGTATCTCGATTACTGGGGGCTGGCAGGGGCGCGATCGCACCGATATTATTTACAGCGAAGTTAGAAAAATCGTCAAGATTCCCCGGGGATTTGGCCTTTGGGGAGATCTGGTTGTGACCCTCCAGGATGGTAGCCGCCTAGAGTTGCGCTCCATGCCCAACTTCCGTGGTATCTACAGTCACATCGCCGAAAAGGCAGCCGACCGCACCGGGGTTCCCCTAGAGGCGATCGCCGCCTAAGCGCCAATAAAAATTATTTATCGATTATTTTCTGGGTTAAATCCCAGTGGTTAGTCGGGAGAAACGCGACCCCTAATCCCATTTCTCCCATCGCTTTTTTAAAAGAAACCATTAAAAATAAGAACTAAACCCGATAAACTAACCCTTAAACAACTCATAGCTAGACGAACTTCAGACGCATGGATTTTGGGATCGGATTTTTATCAAACAACGTGATGTTGCCAATCCTAGATTTTTTCTATGGCATTGTGCCGAGCTACGGCTTTGCAATCATCGCCCTGACCCTTGTGATTCGATTTGCCGTTTATCCCCTAAGCGCCAAATCGATCCGCAGCATGAGACGCACGAAGATTACCCAGCCCCTAATGCAAAAACGGGTCAAGGAAATCCAAGAGCGCTACAAAAATGACCCGGCAAAGCAACAAGCCGCGATGTCAGAGGTTTACAAAGAATTTGGGAATCCCCTCGCCGGTTGTTTACCGATTCTGTTGCAGATGCCCATCCTCTTTGCCCTCTTCGCTACCCTGCGGGGATCGCCATTTGCCAACATCAACTACACCGCTAATCTGCAAATTCTCCCCAGCGAGAAAATGGAGCAGGTACAGCCCCAGGCGGTCGATGTTAAAACCCAAAATGTTTATTTTGATAGCGGTATCCATTACCCAATCACCTTGTCTTTACCCGCTGGGAATAAAGTCGGTGTTGGAGAAACTACCCAATTTGTTCTCCAGAGTGACTCCGGGAAGGACTTTGCGGCCCTGGCTGCCGAATATCCAGACAGTAACATCAAGCCCAGCTTTGAAGTTACCAAAGGTCAAGAACGAGTAGAGATTCAACCCGATGGTTCCCTCGTGGCCCTTGCGCCTGGGGATGTCAGCATCCAGGTAACTGTGCCGGGGATCGCCGCTGATAAAGGATTTCTCTTCATTGAAGCCCTAGGCCGCATTGGGGTCAATGGTGACGATGGTATCCACTGGGATATTCTCGGTATGGTGCTGTTCTTTGGGGTGAGCCTTTACATTAACCAGACTATTTCTGGGGGCGCTCCCAGCAGCAATAACAACAGCGGCGGCGATCAACAGCAGCAGGCCCAACAAACGGTGAACAAAATTACGCCGTTGATTTTCTCAGGGATGTTCTTGTTTTTCCCACTACCGGCTGGGGTGTTGATGTACATGACGATCGCCAACGCGTTCCAAACGGTACAGACGTTCATCCTTACGAAGGAACCTTTACCAGAAAATCTCCAGAAACTAGTGGATGAACAGGAGAAGTCGGAGAAAGGGCGCGACAAGCTTCCCTTTGAGCGCAAAGGTAGCAAGAAAAAAGAGAAAACTTCAGGTTAAGAGCAGATGAACGAGACCAAAATCCAACAGGGTGAAACCTGGCTGGCGACACTGCTTGAGTTGATGGCGCTTCCGGCTCCGGTTACTGCGGCGGTGAAACAAGGCCTTGATGGGGAAGATTCTCTCTGGTTGACCATTGATCACCAAGCACTATCTGAGGCCCAGCGGGAAAAATTAATTGGCGATCGCGGTCACTTAATCGATGCGATGCAATATTTAGCCAACATCACCCTGAACCACGATCTGCCGAAGGAGGAGCAATATCCCCTCACCGTTGATCTAGGGGGCTACCGCGAAAACCGCCTCAATGAACTCAAGGCGATCGCCACTGAAATTGCCCTCCGGGTACAAGCCACGGGGGAGGCAGAAGCGATTGGCGATTTATCCTCGGCGGAACGGCGGCAAATGCACGGCTTTTTTAAGGAATTTCCGCTCCTAAAAACCGAAAGTCAAGGTCAAGAACCCCACCGCCAACTCATTGTGCAATTGGCTCAATAACGGGGCTTCACCCTGAATATTTCCCAAGAGGCGGGCTTTGTCCCGTCTTTTTTGTGGGAGTTTTACGGTAGGATGGGGCTGATAAATGCCGCGTCATCGGAGGTTTGAGGTGATGGATCGGATTTTTATTCCCCGACTATTAAAGGCCCCCCAACAACAGGAGCAATTTGCTTTTGCGGAAACCCTCGCGGATTTGGAGACCTTGACCCCGGTGCGGGGTGAAATGGCGATCGCCCACCGTCAAACTTACCTCGAAGTCACGGCCCAGGCCGAAACGATTGTGACCCTCACTTGCGATCGCTGCCTCCAGCATTACAATATCCGCCTCACCGTAGACCGCACCGAACTGATTTGGCTCCAGAGTAACCTTGGCGAAGATCTCCCCGCAGAACGGGAAGTCAGCCTGGAAGATTTGGATGAATCTTTAGATCCCCATGGCTACTTTGAACCAGAAACCTGGCTCTATGAACAATTTTGTTTAGAAATGCCCCTGCGGAAAGTCTGCGATCCCCAACGTTGTCCTGGAGCAGAAACGAACCCAGACGATGCGACGCCGCAAATTGATGCCCGTTGGGCCAAGCTGGCTGACCTCAAACAACAGCTCTCTTCCTAGCAAAAGAGGCAGTCGCACAAGGATGATGACCCTTGGTTTTAGGGAAATTTCCCCCTAAGCTTAAACATTAATTGAGTTGCCCTGTGCTGAAAGCGCTTTACCTATGACCTTCCGCGAAGAATTTAGCCTCCTTCTCCGTGCCTGTTATCCGCTGTTGTATATCCCCACCCTCGAAGAAGAGCGGGTTGAAGGGGCGATCGCCCAATGTGCCGCGAACCTAGGACAGCGGACGGTCTACACCTGGGATTTTGTGGATGGCTACCAGGACAACCCCAATAACACCGGCTTTGGTAAACGGAATCCACTCCAAGCCCTCGAATTTATCGAAAAACTCCCCCCCAATATCGGTGGCATTTTTATCCTGCGAGATTTTCAGCGATTCCTCGAAGACATTGCGATCGCCCGGAAATTGCGTAACCTTGCCCGTCGTCTCAAGGCAGAACCGAAAAATATTGTGATTGTGGCCCCAGAGATAAAAATTCCGGCAGATCTGGCGGAGGTACTCACCATCGTGAAATTTCCCCTGCCCACCGCGAATGAAATCCGCACCGAAATTGAACGCCTTCTCCAGGGTGTCGGCCAAACCCCCGAAGCCCAACTCCTGAATGAATTAGTCCGGGCCGCCCAGGGACTTTCCCTAGAACGGATTCGCCGTGTGCTTACCCTGAGCCTGGCGAACCATGGCCAAATCCAAGCAGAAGACGTAGAACTTATCCTCGCTGAAAAGCGCCAGTCTATTCGTCAAACGCAAATTTTGGACTTCTATCCGGCCACGGAGCAGATTTCTGACATTGGCGGCCTCGACCGATTAAAAGAATGGCTATTACGTCGGGGGGGAGCTTTCAGTGAAAAAGCACGGGAATATGGTCTGCCCCACCCACGGGGACTGTTGCTCGTCGGCATTCAAGGCACAGGTAAATCTCTCACCGCCAAGGCGATCGCCCACCATTGGCATTTACCCCTGCTGCGCCTTGATGTGGGACGTTTATTTGCCGGATTGGTTGGTGAATCCGAATCCCGCACCCGGCAAATGATCCAGCTCGCAGAAGCCCTTGCCCCTTGCATCCTCTGGATTGATGAAATTGATAAGGCTTTTGCTGGGGCTGATGGGGGAGGCGATGGGGGGACAACCAGTCGCGTCTTTGGCACTTTTATTACTTGGTTGGCGGAAAAACAAAGTCCTGTTTTTGTGGTCGCTACGGCTAACAAAATCCACACCCTGCCCCCCGAAATGCTCCGGAAAGGCCGCTTTGATGAAATCTTTTTTGTGGGCTTACCCAGCCAGGCCGAACGGGAAGCAATTTTCAATGTCCATATTTCCCGCCTGCGGCCCCATAACCTCAAAAACTACGATGTAAAGCGCTTGGCCTACGAAACGCCTGATTTTTCTGGAGCTGAAATTGAACAAACCTTGATCGAGGCCATGCACCTGGGCTTTAGCCAAAATCGAGACTTCACCACCGACGACATTTTAGAAGCCGCGAGCCAAATCATTCCCCTGGCGCGCACCGCGAAAGAGCAAATCGAGTTTTTGCAACATTGGGCGACCTCTGGAAAGGCTCGCCTCGCCTCACGACAACAAAATTTTTTGAACCCCTAAGACCCAGGGAACGGTCAACTATAATGCTTTCTATGGGCCGTTCTTTTGATGTTGTTGGTGTCCCGGTCAGAGAGCAGATTTTATGAATATTTCTAATCTTTTTCAATTTATTCTTGGTTTTATCCTTGGGGTATTTCTGTTGGCGGTAGGCAGTGTTGGGGCTGCTTATTATTTCTTTAACCGCATGGCCGCTGCCCCGCCTAAACCGGTGTTTTCTGAGACCGTCGCTGATCCCCCAGAAACCACCCCGACATCGCCTCAATCCCAGGAGACCGAGCCTGAACCCACTACCACCGCTGCCAATAATGATCCAGAGGCAACCGAGGCCGAAGCAGAGGAAGAGGAAGCCCCAGAACCAGAGGTGTCTGAAACATCGACGGATAGCTATAAGGCGACGGTCACTTGGTCGAGTGGCTTAAGTTTACGGGCAGAGCCTTCCCAAGACTCCGCTCGCTTGGGGGGTGTTGATTATAACGCCGAGGTAACGGTGCTCGGCATGAGTGACGATCAAGTGTGGCAGCAAATTCGCCTAGCGAACGGTACAGAAGCTTGGGTAAAAGCGGGCAATCTCCAAAAGGTCAATTAATTAGGCAAACAGAATATCTGACAAGCCTCCCTTGATCGTCAGTTTAGGAAAAACGGCCTTTAAGGTAGATAGGGCGATCGCCGGACAAATTAGTCAAAAAGTAAAAAAGAATCCGGATGCCTTCGTTGTCTTAGTCAAGAATCATATCGTTTGATTGATATTAGATGGCAAGCATTATTAAGATTAATGATTATAAAGTTTTTAATAGAATTCTCTGAGTGTGATGCTGTTTCAGTTCCAAAAAACACTCAATAAAGTTGTATCCAAGCTCCTTAATTTAAAGGTGGAGTACCCTTGGTTATTGTTAACTTTGATCGTCGTTAGCTACCTGGGTAATTACTTTAAATTAAGCTTATTTTTTGGTATTGACTTTTTATTTGGTTCTATTGCAGTTTGGATAATTTTATTTTTCTATGGGCCTTTTTGGGCGATCATCGCTGGGGCGATCGCCAGTGTGCATACATTTTTTATCTGGCATCATCCCTATGCCATGGTTATTTTTATTGGAGAAGTTCTTTTTGTGAGCTTCTTTTGGCAAAAAAAACGCCGCAATATCAATATTCCTTTTTATGACGCGATTTATTGGTTGACAGTTGGTGCTGTTCTGATTTTCGGCATTTATTTTTTGATTTTAAAAATGGATGCCCAAGCCGTAATAACTATTGCTTTAAAACAATTTGTAAATGGGATATTCAATGCCGAAATTGCTAGTTTAATTATTAATTATTTTCCTTTTCTACTGCGAGTCTTCCCCCGGCGTTATCGGCGAGAAAATTCACTCCAAAAGATTGCCTTTGACGTCCTCCTGGCCTTTGTGATTTTTCCTATTTTGACGTTGATGATTTTAACTGCCCAAGAAAGATTTGAAACAATTGAACGGGATATTCATGATGTTTTAGTCACATCTAACCAGTCTTTGACGACAGAATTAAAACTTTGGGAAGCTGCTTATTTAGAGGCAAGCCAATACGCTATTAACAGTATTGCCCAGGATGATTTTCCGTTGGGCAGGCTTGATAATGTTCTCAGA
>Ga0213835_100530_pt1 | contig 34500 bp, 38 predicted proteins | sample SWPATP01_FD_160576 | JGI IMG/M metagenome (GOLD analysis project Ga0213835, IMG submission 160576) | Coastal seawater microbial communities from Marineland, Florida, United States - SWPA TP0 #1 | ecosystem: Environmental > Aquatic > Marine > Coastal | place: USA: Florida | collected 2016-08-05
CGCCGACAGCACGAAGGGCTGGCCCATCATGCGCCTGGTCAAGGAATTGGAGAGCAGCGTGTAGGGACCGAGCCCCGCAAGCCCGAGCGCGATGCCGGCGGTGAGCGGCGACAGGCCGAAGATGGCCGCAACCGCCAGCGCCACGATGAGGGTCGGCACGACGATGAAGGTCTCGGCCGCCTTGACGATCGCCGCCTCGCGCCAGCCACCCATCAGCGCCGCGACGGTGCCGATCAGGGTACCGCCGATGAAGCCGATGGCACCGACGACGATGACGACAAGGCCGGAACGCCAGCCCGCGACCATCATGCGCGAGAGCATGTCGCGGCCGAGATGATCGGTGCCGAGCGGGTGCAGGAAGGAAGGCGGCGCATGGCGCGCCAGGAGATCGATCCCGTGCGGATCGTGCGGCTGCCACAGGCCGCCGGCGAGCAGCAGGCAGGCGAGCAGGAGGCAAAGTGTAGCACGCGCGCTCATGTCTGCCTCGGGTCGAGCCGGCGCATCCAGGCCTGCAGGAGCGCGTTCATGAGCAGCATCCAGGCCGCAATGACCATCACATAGGCAAGCAGCACGTGGTAGTCGCGCGCCGAAATGCTCTGGACCAGAAACTGGCTCACACCAGGCAGGCCGAACAGCACCTCAAGCGTGGCGGTGGATCCGATGACCCAGCCGGCTTCAGACCGCACGGCAGCGATCAGCGCGTAGAAGGCGCTGGTGTGGCAATGGCTCCAGAGCGCCTGGCGATGGGAAAGGCCCTTGGCCAGCGCGGTGCGGAAATAGGGCTTGGTCGCCTGTTCCAGCATGTCGCGGCGATAGACCCGCGAGAGGACCCCGACCGAATGTAGCGCGATGATGGCGATGGCGATAACGACGATGGAGGGGCCGCCCGAAAACGGCCGGACCCATTGCAGATGCACGCCGAGTAGCCAGATGGCCATCAGCCCGACCCAGAAGGCAGGCACCGCCTGGACGGAGACCGCGATCAGCCGGCTGACGCGGTCGGCCACGCCGCCCGGCCTGGCGGCGGCGGCAAAGCCGAGCGGCACGGCAAGCACGATGGCCAGCGCCAGCCCGGCGAGCCCCATGCCGACCGACAGCGGCAGGCGGCGCATGAATTCGGCAAGCACCGGCTCGCCGGTGCGAAACGAGATGCCCCAATCGCCCGACACGAAGCCCGACAGCCAGATCAGGTAACGCTCGACAAGCGGGCGATCGAGGCCCCAGCCGGCGCGCAACGCCGCGACGGTCTCCTCCGTCGGGGCGAGGTTCCAGGCGCGGATCGCGATCATGACCGGATCGGCCGGCATGAACACGATCAGCGCAAACGCGATGGCGGAGACCGCCAGCAGGCTGGCGACGGCGCGCAGGACGCCCGAGATCGCCAGCCTCAGCATGCGCTAGCGCACCTCGCCGATATCGGCGCGCAGCACGTGGTAGTCGGACCCCCAGGGCTGGTAGTCGGCGAGGCGCTCGGAAACGCCGACATGCCAGGAAGGCGACACCAGATAGGAAACCGGTACGGTCTCGAAGAGGTGTTCCTGGGCATCCAGCGCCAGTTCGCCGCGCAGTTCAGCGTCACCCGAGGCGACCATCTGGTCGAGGATCGCGTCGAATGAAGGGTCGGCGTAGCGGCTGTGGTTCATGGCGCCGCCGGTACGCAGCATCGAGGTGAAGTAGAAGGCGGGATCGCCCGAGGGAGCGGTGTGCTGCGCCCAGAGAAAGACGTCGAAATTGCCTTCCGCGGCCGCGTCGCTGACGTTCTCGACGATCTGGGTATCGATCTCGATGCCGAGCGCGGCAAGCTGGGCGCGCACCACCGGCAGCATGGTCACGAGATCCGGACGCTGCGGATAGGCAAGCACGCGCAGCGAAAGGCGCTCGCCGTCCTTTTCGAGCATGTTGCCGGGACCCTTCTCCCAGCCGGCCTCGGCGAGAAGCGCCGAAGCCGCCTCGACATCGGTCGTGAGGGGTTCGCGCGGGGCGAAGGGGAAATAGGGCGCAAAGGCACCCGTCGCCGGCGTGCCGCCATTGATGGCGGCCACCAGCTGCTCGCGGTCGATGGCGAGATCGATGGCCTGGCGCACCGCCACATCGCCAAGATGCGGGCGCTCGGTGTTGAGGATCGCCATGTACTGATAGGCGACGGTGAAGGACTTTACGTCGAGGCCCGGCTGGGAAGCCAGGCGCGGCGCCATCTCGGACGGCAGGCCGAAAGCGAGGTCGAGCTCGCCCGCCTCGAAGGCGAGCGCCATGGTCTGGGCGTCGCCGAAGCGGCGCAGCGTGACGTCGGAGCGGGAATCGGCACCCTCGAAATGCGGGTTGGCGACCAGCTCGATGCGGTCGTCGGGACGGAACTCGCCGACAGCATAGGGACCGGTGAAGACCGCCTCGCCGTCATCGCCGAGCGTGTAGGCGATCAGCGGCCATTCCGCGAACAACGCCTCGATGAAGGCCACCGGACGCTCGGTGACGACTTCCAGCGTGAACTCGTCGGCGGCGGAGAATGCGAGCATGCCGCCGGTCGAGCGCGCGGTGGCGTTGTGCTCGAACGTATTGGCGAAGCCGGCCGCAAGCGCTTGGGCCGTGACCGGCGAACCGTCGGAGAAATGGCGGCCGGCGCGCAGCGCGACACGCCAGGTCAGATCGTCGATGCGCTCCGCCGTTTCGGCAAGCTCGGGCACGAGCCGGCCTTCGGCATCGACCATGAACAGCTTTTCGCCGATGCCGTGGCTGACCAGCGCCCAGCCATTGGAACCGCGCGCCGGATCGACGCCGCTGGTGATGAAGGTGGCGCCGGCCTGGATCGGCTGGTCGGCGAGCGCCAGCGCCGGGGCGGTGGCGGCAAGGCCGGCGGCCAGAAGCCCGGCCAGGATCGATTTGCGCAGTTCAAGCATATGTGTCGTCCTCAAGTTTTGCGGTTCGGGTGGCGTCCGCCGTGCTGTCGCGCAGCCTCTGCTTCCTGCCGGTTGGGTGATAGGCGAGTTCCGCCACCGGGGTGCCGGCGACGAGATGTTCTTCGACGATGCGGTCGATGTCGGTTTCGCTGACACCGCCATACCAGGTGGCTTCCGGGAAGACCTGCACGACGGGCGCCAGCGAACAGGGGCCGAGGCAGGTGGTCTTGGCGGTCATGACGCCGTCGCCGGTAACGCGCAGCTTGCGCCTTTCCTGGCAGTTGCGCAGATGCCCCCAGATGGCGTCGGCACCGGCCATCAGGCAGGCCCTGCCGGCGCAGACGAGCACGCGCCGCTTCTGCGCGGGCACCAGCGAGCCCTCGACCTTGATCGGCGCCTCGGGCGCAGGCACCTCCTCGATGTCCATCTCGGTCAGGAGCGACTGGAGGAGGTCGTCGAGCCGGGGGCTTGCGGCGGGGCCGGCGGCGATGGACAGGCGCGGCCAGGGGCCGGCGATCTCGCCCTGCCAGCGGCGCAAGGTACGGGTGAGCCAGGCGCGGAAGCCGGGCTCCAGGGGCAGCATCAGCGGCAACAGGACGACCTCGCCGACACCCTCGTCCTTCAGCGCGACCAGCCTTTCCAGCAAGGAAGGCGTGCCCTGTTCGACAAAGGCGAATTCGGCCCGGCCGAAGCCGGGCAGCGCAGCTGCGCGGGCGGCAAGCTCGGCCATCTCGCGGTGCGGCGCGGCGGCAAAGGCCGAACGCGCGACAAGCAGCGTAACGCGGCCGCAAGCCGTCTGGTCCCGTTGCAAGGGGGTGCCGTTCGCGCCCTTCATGCCAGCCTCTCCTTTGTGTGGATGGGAGAAGCAGGAACGACGTCCCGGAACGGGCCCGTTGCGGCGACCGTTCCCGGCAGAAGCGCGCGTCCCCGTGGTACACCCCGCCCACGGACAACTATCTGGTCAGGCAGGTCTCCTGGCTCGCGGGTCGTTGCTTCCTTGCCCGTCTTCCCGGCTACGAGATGCCAGTGACGCGATCGGCAAAGCGGCTCGCCGCTTACAGTTGCGGGGCAGCTCCGGAATTCCCCTTTGCCAGGGGGCACCGGATTCCCTCTTAGCTTCCACCGCGGCAGGCGCCGAAGCGGAAGAACCATGACGAGGGGCACCGTCGGCAATACCAGCGAGCGTGTCAATCGGTTTCGAACCTGTCCAACGGAGAGTTGCATCGCGACCGCCAGACACTCCTGCTCGGCCTCGGTCGAGATTGCCTATATGTAATGTTATTACGTGTCAATCAACATCCGAGTGGCGCCGGGCGGAAACCGCCATTGACCCCTGACAGGCGGCTGCCTAGGTTCCGGCAAACACGAACTCCAGCCGACCGGGACCCGACATGAACCTGCAGACCCCCATCGCCGCGCAGCCCATCGACGAAGCCAGGCTGGACCGCCTGGCCGAAGTGGCCGTCAAGGTTGGCCTGCGGCTGCAGCCCGGCCAGGACCTGCTGTTGACGGCACCGGTGGAAGCGCTGCCGCTGGTGCGCCGGATCGCCGAACATGCCTACAAGGCCGGTGCCGGCGTGATCACGCCGTTCTTCTCCGATCCGGAGATCACGCTGGCGCGCTTCCGCCACGCGCCGGATGCGAGCTTCGACCGGGCGCCGGCCTGGCTCTATGACGGCATGGGCAAGGCCTTCGACGAGAACACGGCCAGGCTGGCCATTGTCGGCGACGACCCGATGCTGCTTTCCGAGGAAGACGCGGAAAAGGTTGGCCGTGCCAACAAGGCCAACTCCATCGCCTACACCCCGGCGCGCGAGCGCATCACCGGCTTCGACATCAACTGGAACATCGTTGCCTGGCCGGGCACGGCATGGGCAAGGCGGGTCTTTCCCGACCTGCCGGTGGACGAGGCGGTAGCGCGGCTTGCCGGTGCGATCTTCGCGGCCTCGCGCGTCGACGCGGATGACGCGGTGGCGCGCTGGGAAGCGCACAACGCGGTGCTGAGGGAACGCTCTGACTGGCTCAACGGCCAGAACTTCCACGCCCTGCACTTCACCGCGCCGGGCACCGACCTGACCGTGGGGCTGGCCGACGGGCATGAATGGATGGGCGGCGCCTCGACGGCCAAGAACGGGATCACCTGCAACCCCAATATCCCGACCGAGGAGGTGTTCACCACACCGCATGCGGCGCGGGTCGAAGGACACGTCTCCTCCACCAAGCCGCTGTCGCACCAGGGCAGCCTGATCGACAATATCCGCGTGCGCTTCGAGGGCGGGCGGATCGTCGAGGCGAAGGCATCGCGCGGCGAGAAGGTGCTGGAGAAGCTGCTCGATTCCGACGAGGGCGCGCGGCGGCTGGGCGAGGTTGCGCTGGTGCCGCACGGTTCTCCGATCTCGCAGAGCGGGCTCCTGTTCTACAACACGCTGTTCGACGAGAACGCCGCCTGCCACATCGCGCTCGGCCAGTGCTATGCCAAATGCTTCAAGGATGGCGAATCGCTGACGCGCGAACAGATCGCCGAGCGCGGCGGCAATGAGAGCGTCATCCATGTCGACTGGATGATCGGCTCGAACGAGATGGACATTGACGGCGTGCGCGAGGATGGCAGCCGCGTGCCGGTCTTCCGCAAGGGCGAATGGGCCTGAGCCCGCCGGCTCACTCCACCGGGTCGTTGCGCGGCCGGCCGCGTCGCCGGACATTGATGAGGTCGAGGACCTCGTCGTCCAGCCTGACGCCGGAATAATCCTCCGCAGGCAGTGCGTCGAGCGCCACAGCCAGTTCCTTCAGGAGCGCGTGCAACTCTTCCATGCGCTCCTTGCCGAAGGTTTCGGTGATGCGCGCATAGGTCGTTTCGGAAAAGGGCGCGACGGCGTCGATCAGCACCAGCCCCTTCTCGCTGATGGAAATGAGCGAACGGCGCATGTCGGATTCGGGATGTCGCCGCACGATCAGTCCGCGCTCTTCCAGGTCGCGCAGGATGCGCGACAGCGAAGGCGCCAGAAGGCAGCTGGCACGCGCGAGATCGAGCACCTCCACCTCGTGAACGGAGGACAGGGCGCGCAGAACGCGCCATTGCTGTTCGGTGAGGTTGAACAGGTTGAGCGAGGGGCGGAACCGGTTCATCACCGCCTCGCGCGCCACCAGAAGCGCCATCGGCAGGGATCGCGAAAAGCTGCGGAGCTTCACATTTGCGGGACGGTTGCCGGACATGCGCGCCTCACCCGAAATGGCAACTGACGGTGCCATGCGGACCGAAATCCGCCACGATGCTGTCGCCCGGCCGCGTCTCGACGGGGCGGATGAAGGAGCCGGACAGGACCACTTCGCCGGCACGGATGAAATCGCCATACTCCGCCAGACGACGCGCCAGCCATACGATGCCGCGCGCAGGGTGATCAAGCACGCCGCCGCCGAGCCCGGTTTCCTCGACCTCGCCATTCTTCATGACGAGCGCGCCGACCCAGCGCAGATCGACAGCGCGCGGGGCGATCCTCTCCCCGCCCAGCACCACGCCGGCATTGGCCGCGTTGTCGGCGATCGTGTCGCAGACATTGCGGGTCCTGCCCGTCTGCGGATCGGCGCGCAGGATGCGGGTGTCGAGGATTTCGAGCGAAGGCTGCACATAGTCCGTGGCATCAAGCACGTCGTCTTCCGACACTTCGCCCTTGAGATCGGACTTCATCACGAAGGCGATCTCGGCCTCGATGCGCGGCTGGATGAACCGGCCTGGCGGCACCGTGGCGCCGTCCTCGAACCACATGTCGTCCAGCAAGATACCGGAATCGGGAATGTCGATCGAAAGCGCGGCCTGCATTGCCTTCGAGGTGAGCCCGATCTTGCGACCGATAACGCGGCGTCCGTCTCCGAGCTTGCGCTCAACCCAGGCTGCCTGCACGGCATAGGCATCGTCCATGCTCATGCCGGGATTGGCCAGCGACAAAAGGCCGATCTGGGTTCGGCTGCGTTCCGCCCGGTCGAGCGCCGCCGCCGCCTCGGCTACCGCCTCGGGCGTCATGGCGCCACCTCGTCGGCGACTTCGTTGCGGAGCGTGCCGATGCCGTCGGCCTCGACTTCGACGACGTCACCGGGCTTCAGCCAGATCGGCGGATCGAAGCGCGCCCCGGCGCCTGTCGGCGTGCCGGTGAGGATGACATCGCCCGGCACCAGCGTGGTGAAGGTGGAGATATAGGCGATGATCTTTTGGAACGGGAAGATCATGCGGCTGGTGCGGTCCTGTTGCCGGACCTCGCCATTGACCCGTGAAACCAGACCGATATCGGCGATCTGAGCCTCGTCCTCGAAGGGCACCAGCCACGGCCCCATCGAGCCCGACGCATCGAAATTCTTGCCCTGCGTGACGTTGAACTTGGCGTGGCGTACCCAGTCGCGCACCGTGCCTTCGTTGGACAACGACAACGCGGCGATATGCGACAGCGCGTCGGCTTCCGCGATGTGACGCCCGCCTCTGCCTATGACGATGACGATCTCGCCCTCGTAATCGAGTTGAGGCGACACGGTCGGGCGCAGGATCGGCCGATCGTGGCCGACGAAGGAGCGCGGGAAGCGGACGAAGAGCGACGGGTTCTTCGGCGCTTCCTGCCCGTCCTTGTATTCTTCGTTGCGGTCCGGGTAGTTGACCCCGACGCACAATATCTTCTCTGGCGAGGGTAGCGGTATCTCCCACTCCACGTCGGCGAAGGAGAAGTCTGTTTCCTCGCCCGCGCAGGCATCCGCGAGCCGCATCAGCGCATCCGATTCGATAACCTCGCGGAGGGTCGGCCAGCGCTCGTGATACCGCGAATAGAGGTCGATCAGCCCCTTGTCCGTGACCAGCCCGTAATGGGCGCGGCCATTGGCTGAAAAGGCGGCAAGCCGCGGACGCTGCGTCACAATCTCACTCCCGTCTTCATGGCGCCACGATGGGCTGCGCCTTGAGCAAGGCCTCTTTCACCTCCACGCCGGCAAATAGCGTGCCCTCCTCGAACCAACTCCTGGGCGCAGGCGCGCCCCAGAGGGTCTGGCGCTGCGGGTCCTTCAAATCCCACTTGATCGGCTCCAGGTCGGGATCGACCGTCAGATAGTCCGAGCAATAGATCTCCACTCGGTGGCCGTCGGGATCGCGCACATAGAGGAAGAAGGCGTTGGATATCCCGTGCCGGCCGGGGCCGCGCTCGATATTGGCAAGATAGCCGGTGGTCGACATCAGGTCGAGAAGGTCGATGATGGCAAGCGGCGTCGGCACCCAGAAGGCGACGTGATGCAGCCGCGGGCCGGTACCGTTGGTGAAGGCCATGTCGTGCACGCCGCCCTTGCGGTGCATCCAGGCCGCCCACAGCTTCTTCGTCTCCTCGTCCTCGGTGTACTCGGTGACCCTGAAGCCAAGCTCGTTGTAGAACGCGACCGACGCATCGACATCGATCGAGAAGCAGTTGAAGTGATCGATGCGCAGCGGGCGCACGCCGCGATAGAGCTTGTATTGCTGATGGATGGCCGGCAGCTTCTCCATCTCGCAGTAGAATTCCAGCGGCACGCCGAACGGATCGCAGGTCCGCAGCGTGCGGCCCTGATGCGGGCGCTCGACCCACGAGACCGGGAGACCGCGCGCCGAAAAGAAGCCCCAGGCGCGGTCGAGATCGGCATTGGAATAGACCTTGAAGCCCAGCACCTGGGCGGCCGGCTCATCGCCCCTGGTCAAGACGATGCAATGGTGGCCGCGCTCCTCCAACCCACGAAAGCACAGGCGCTCGGAATCCTCATAGGTGACCTGAAAGCCCAGCGTGTCGGCATAGAAGGCGCGGCTGGCGGCCAGATCGCGCACGACCAGCTCGACATGCGACAGCCGCACGATATTGAATTCGGGATAGAGATTGGGAGCTGGTACGGGCATTCATTCCTCCAAAATGGGCGCCAGCGGCGTCCGATCATGCGGCACGGAAGACAATCCTCCTTGATTCCGCGCAAGAAGGGCCGGGCTTCAGCCGCCCAGTTTCGGCACCTTTCGCGGCTCGGTGGCGAAGGCGACATTCTTCGTTTCCATGTAGAAGTCGAACGACCAGTCGCCGCCGTCGCGGCCGATGCCGGAATTCTTGACGCCACCAAACGGCGTCGGCAGATGGCGTACATTCTCCGAGTTGACCCAGATCATGCCGGCTTCCATCGCGTCCGAAAAACGCATGGCGCGGGTGATGTCGGAGGTCCACAGATAGCCGGCCAGCCCGTACTGGACGCCGTTGGCCAGTTGCAGCGCCTCCGCCTCGTCGGCAAAGGGAATGGCGGTCAAGACCGGGCCGAAAATCTCTTCCTGGGCGATGCGCATGTCGTTGCGCGCGCCTGTGAACAGCGTCGGCGCCACGAAGCAGCCCTTGTCTCCGACCTTCTCGCCGCCGGTGGCGACGGTCGCGCCTTCCTGGCGCGCGAGATCGAAATAGGACAAGACTTTCTTCTCGTGGGTCGGGTGGATCAGCGGGCCGATGACTGTCTCGGGATCAAGCGGATGGCCGACCTTGATGCGGGCGGCGCGCTCGGCAACCTTGCCCACGAATTCGTCATGGATGGAGGCTTCTACCAGAAGCCTGGAGGACGATGTGCAGCGCTCGCCATTGAGCGAGTAGATCATGAAGACGGCCGCATCGGCGGCGCGGTTGAGATCGGCATCGGCGAAGACGACGACCGGATTCTTGCCGCCGAGCTCGAAATGCACGCGCTTCAGCGTGTCGGCGCCCTGCTTCATGATCATCGATCCGGTGCGGCTTTCGCCGACGAAACCGATCGCCTTGATGTCGGGATGTTCGCAGATCGCCTTGCCGGCCTCCTCGCCAAACCCGTTGACGAGGTTCCAGACACCCTTGGGCAGGCCCGCCTCCTCCGCGATCTCGACCAGCAGCGAGGCGGTCAGGGGCGAGAGTTCGGCCGGCTTGTGGACGATGGTGCAGCCAGCGGCGAGCGCCGGCGCGATCTTCCAGGTCGACAGCATGAAGGGCGTGTTCCAGGGCGTGATGACGCCGACCGGCCCGATGGGAAAGCGTCCCGTCACGTTGAGCTGGCCCGGACCGCGCAGTGCCTTGCCGTCGCGCGCGGAAGGCGCCAGATCGGCAAAGAAGCGGAAATTCTCCGCACCGCGCAACGCCGCCTTCGACATGAAGCGCAGCGCCTGGCCGGTATCCATGCACTCGGTGAGCGCGATTTCCTCGGCGCGCGCCTCGATGGCATCGGCGATGCGGTGGAGCAGCTTGCGGCGCGCCGCACCATCCATCGCCGCCCAGTCGCGAAAGGCGGCTTTAGCGGCCCTTGCAGCGCGGTCGACATCGGTGGCGTCCGAGCGCGCCACCGTGGCGAGCGGCGCAAGGTCCACCGGCGACACGGTGTCGAAGGTGGCGCCGCTGCCGGCCCAGCATTTCTCGCCGGCGATGTGATTGCGAACCCCTTCTTCGGCGAAGCGGGCGAGATAGGGAGCGGCCTTGGCCAGATTTTTTTGCAAGCTCGACATGGCGAATGTCCTCAGGCCTTGCGCAGACGCGCGTGGATCGAGTTCTTTTTCCAGCTCAGTTCCGCGTCGATCTCGCGAATCTCGAGCGACAGGGCGAAATGCGGCGAGGCGAGGTGCTTTTCGAAGAAGGCGCTCGCGGAGGCCATGATCGCCTCGCCTGCAGCCTTCTTCTCGTCCATGCTACGTCCCTTGCCGATGCGCAGCTCCAGATCGGCGAAGGCGTTTTCCGCCGCCCCGTCTGCCACCGCATAGTGGTCGCAGCGCACGGCGCGCACGCGGATGCCGCCAAGTTCGAAAGGCCCCTGCCCCACAAGCACGTCACGCAGCAGCCGGCACAAATCCGACAGATCGCAATCGGGCCCGAGATTGCCCGAGTGCTGGATCACGAGATGCGGCACGAATTCTCCTCCCATATATTGATAAATTTGTTATCTAGATGGACGGAAGAAGTCAACCGGCATCGCTGCGACACAGTTGCCCGCTGCTACAACATCTCGCCCGGGCGTGTTAAAGCCTGTCGGACTTGATGCGCAAGCCGACATGCGAAGCAGAACGGGAAGAGACATGGGACCGGTGCTGACCTTCACGCTCAATCCCACGGTGGACCTCTTCAGCGAGGTCGAGGCCGTGCGGCCGATCCGCAAGATCCGCACCTCGTGCGACCTTGCCGATCCCGGCGGCGGCGGCATCAATGTCGCCCGCGTCGTCAACATGCTGGGCGGCAAGGCAGAGGCCGTCTTTCTTGGCGGCGGTCCGACCGGGCAGTGGCTGGACGCGCTTCTCGAAGCCGAGGGCGTGCCGCGCCGAATGCTGCCTATCGCCGGCGACACAAGGGTCTCCTTCTCGGTCAACGAGCATGCGAGCGGCTATGACTATCGCTTCGTGCGTGGCGGGCCGGACATCGCGACCGAGGAGATGATGCCGCTGATTGAGATTGCTGCGGCAAAGCAGGGTGGGTATGTGGTCGCAAGCGGCAGCCTGCCGGCCTCCGCGCCGGCTGACTTCTATGCAAGACTTGCACACGAAGCCAACAGGAACGGCGCGCGCTTCGTGCTGGACACGTCCGGGGCTGCATTGAAGGATACGCTCGCGGAAGGCGGCGTGTTCCTTGCCAAGCCGAGCCAGGGCGAGATGGAGGAACTTTTCGGCGCCGAGCTCGACGAGCAGGGCCTGTGCGAGGCCGCCCTGTCGCTGGTCCGGCGCGGCCAGGCCGAGATGGTGGCGGTGTCGATGGGCGCGCAGGGAGCACTGCTGGCAAGTGCCGAGGGCGTGATCCGGCGGTCGGCGCCGCGCGTCAAGGCGCGTTCGGCGATCGGCGCAGGCGACAGTTTCCTGGGCGCGATGATCTGGGCGCTGGGGGAAGGATGGGCGACGGAGGACGCCTTCGAATTCGCCATCGCGGCTGGCGCGGCGGCGGTGCTGACATCCGGCACGCAGCTTTGCCGCAAGGCGGATATCGAGGCGCTATATCCGATGCCGGGACTTTAGGTCGACCGGCTAGAGACCATCATGTACAGGCCTCTTGCCGCCGAGCAATCACAGCGTTCAATCCTTGCAGGTATACGCTCGGAGCGACAGTATGATCGCTAATGGCAAAATCAGCGGAGGAAGGAGAATGGTTCTGGGGCGATTAGCGGCGTTGGCCGTGATCATTGGCATGAGCACAAGTGCGCATGCGAATGATTTCGTCGGCTGGTGCTTTGTCGGCGAATGTGTGGGGGAGGCACCCATTACGGCGGATGGCTTCTTCACATGCGAAGAGAATTGCACAATGTCCAATCCTGTCCGCGTTATCGGGATGGATGCCACCCTTTATGATGTTTCTTGCACCGGGGATTCAGGAAACTACCAGCAGCGGATGCTCTTCATGAAATACAGCGATTTCCGAGGCGATCCCAAGGCACTGGCGCTAAGTCCAAGCGGTCCTGAAGAACTGGAGCGCTGCGAATGACACTCGCATCGACGATCTCATGAGTCCGAAGTTTCCGCTCCGCTGCAAGTGAACGCTTACCCTAGCCTTGTTCTGCGTTCAGCAACCGCACAGGCCTGCCGTCGAGCCAGGCTTCGATGCCTTCCACCGCGTCGCGGAAGAATATCTCGTAGGTCTGGCGCGTGACGTAGCCCAGATGCGGGGTTGCGACGACATTGGGCAGGGTGCGGAAGGGATGATCGAGCGGCAGCGGCTCGGTGTCGAACACGTCGAGCCCGGCGCCGCCGATGCGGCCTTCCGACAGCGCGGCAATAAGAGCGGCCTCATCGATGAGCGGCCCGCGCGAGGTGTTGAGTATGACGGCATCGGGCTTCATCATGGCCAATTCGCGCGCACCGATAATGTGGCGCGTCTCGGGCGTCAGTGTCAGGTGCAGGCTGACGACGTCGGCGCGCGACAGAAGATCGTCGAGCGTGGCGGCATGGCCAATGCCAAGCGCATTACAGCGCGCTTCGGAATCGGTGCGGGTGAAGCCGAGCACCTCCATCTCGAAAGCCTTGCCGTAGCCGGCGACACGGGCACCCAGCTTGCCGAGACCAATGACGCCGAGCGTCTTGCCGATCAGGTCGCTGCCAAGCGCAAGCTGCCACCGGTCGCCACCGGCGCGGAAATTGGCGGCCTCGTGCGGGATGGTGCGCATCAGCGCCAGGAGCAGGCCCCAGGTCAATTCGGCTGCCGGACCGGCGCGGCCCGCGGTACCGGCGACATCGATGCCATGGCTGCGGGCGGCCTTCAGGTCGATCGAAGCGTTTGCCATGCCGGTTGTGACCAGCAGGCGCAGCCTGGGCAGACGGGCAAGCAGCGAGGCGGTAAACGGCGTGCGCTCGCGCATGGCGAGAACGATGTCGAACTCCGCCAGGGCTTCGGCCACCGCATCTTCATCACCCAGATGGTGCTCGAAGCGCGTCGTCTCGATGCGGCCGGACAGGCGGTTCCAATCCGCCATCTGCATCGCCACGTCCTGATAGTCATCGAGGATGGCGCATTTCAAAGGCTCCGACATCAGTTCTCCCTCAGGCTTTGATGGCGTAGAGCGACGATCGCGGCCGCGCTCTCGGCCATATCTTCGGAGGGCAAGCCGTCGAGCGGCAGCGCACCCATGCGGTCATGCAGCGCGGCGATCGCCCGGGCGAGATCGCCGTCGAGGCCGAGCGCATCGAGCGTGGCGCCGCTCTCGCGCATCTCGGCGGCGCGGCGCTTGCCGTGTTTCAGCATGCGCTCGGCATTGTACTCGGCGATATCGGGCCATTTCAGGCCGGGATAGGAGCCCGACAGCGAGGCAAGCACCCGGTCGAGGCAGCCTGACGCAGACGCCGCCAGCATCGTTTCGACCGTGATCGCCTCCAGCCCCTTCACGAACAGGCTGCGCACCATCTTGATGGCGGTGGCGGCACCGGCTTCCTCGCCGACGACATCGAAATCGAATTCCAGATGCGAGAGCCGGTCGGCGATCTCGACGGTCGGACCGGCGATCAGGACCGGCGTGCGGTGCCCGCGCGGATGGACCGGCGCCATGACCGCCATGTCGATATAGGTCGCGCTGGTCCCGGTCAGCACGGCCTCGGTCTCGCGCTTACGCTCAGGCGCGACCGAATTGATGTCGAAGAAATGCTGGCCAGGGCCGAGATGGGCGCCGACCGAACGGGCGGCGGCAAGGCTCTGGTCGGCGGTTACCGCGCTGATGACCCAATCGGCACCGGTCACCGCGTCGGCCGGCGTGGAAGAGACCGTGACCCCGCGCACGGCGGCGGCATGGGCGCAGGCACCCTCCAGGCCCTCGGTCTCGAAGAGGATGTCGTAGGTGGTAAAGGCGAGTGCGGCATCCTGCGACGCGAGTGAGTCGTGGAAGGCGCGGGCGGCTTCGCCGAAGCCGATGAAAGCGATATGCATGTTGTGCTTCTAGCCGAAGACGGTGCCGTCGAAAAGCTTGCGCGCCGTGCGCAGGATGGCGGTACGCTCCACCGCACCGTCCGAGCCGAGCGAGGCCACCACGGTCATCTCGCCGGTCGGATGCTCGATGGCGAGGCTGCGCTCGCTCCCCTCCCCCACATTGGCCAGCTCAGCTGCGGGGCCTTCCGGCAGGAGGCAGGCGGTAGCGACGCTGACCGCGCCCAGCACGCCGATGGAGGAATGGCAGCGATGGGGAATGAAGGTACGGGTCGAGATCGCGCCGCCATTCCTGGCCTTCGAGACCATCGTCATCTTGGGCACGGAGTTGTCGGTCACGTCGCCCAGATTCATCATCAGGCCGGCCTTGAGGCGGATCGCCTCCAGTTTCGCCCTCAGGGCCTCGTTTGCTTCAAGTTCGGCTGGCGTCTCCTCGCCCGAAATGCCCATGTCGGACGCCTTCATGACCACGCACGGCATGCCGTTGTCGATCATGGTGACGGCGACGCCCTCGATCTCGTCGACCGCGTTGCCGGTCGGCAGAAGCGCGCCGCAGGAAGAGCCGGCCGTGTCCTCGAAGGCGAGCAGCACGGGGGCGGAAGTGCCCGGCACGCCGTCGATGCGCGCTTCGCCCTCATAGTTCACCTTGCCGCCGGGTGTCTGGATTGTGGCCACGGCCACCTGCCCGGTGTTTTCCATGTAGATGCGGACTTCGGTCACGCCGTCCCGGGCCGCGACCAGCCCGCGCTCGATGGCGAAGGGGCCGACGCCGGCGAGGATGTTGCCGCAGTTCTGCTTGTCGGTGACGACCGGCCGGTCGACGAAGACCTGCAGGAAGAGATAGTCGACATCGATGCCGGGTCGCTGGGACTTGCTGACGACCGCCACCTTGGACGTCAGCGGGTCGGCACCGCCCATGCCGTCGATCTGGCGGTCGTCGGGCGATCCCATGACGCGCAGCAGGAAGGCGTCGCGGTCGGCGGTCTCGGCGGGCAGCTCATGGGCAAGAAAATAGCCGCCCTTGGACGTGCCGCCTCGCATCCACATGCAGCGAATGCCGTTGGCCATGACCGCCTCCTCCTAAACGTATTTCAGGCCCTTTTCGGCCAGGCGCTCGCGCATCTTGTAGATGTCGAGGCCAAGTTCGCCGGCGGCGAGCCGCTTGCGCTTGTCCTCTTCCGCCGCCTCGCGCTTGCGCGCGGCTTCGAGCACGGCAGCTGCCTCCTCGCGGCGCACCACGCAGACCCCGTCATCGTCGGCCACGATCACGTCTCCGGGATTGACCAGCGCGCCTGCGCACACGACGGGGATATTGACCGAGCCGAGCGTCTCCTTGACCGTGCCTTGCGCAAAGACCGCCTTCGACCAGACCGGGAATTTCATCTGGGTGAGGTCGCGCACATCGCGCACGCCGGCGTCGATGATCAGGCCAACACCGCCACGCGCCTGCATGGAGGTGGCGAGAAGGTCGCCGAAATAGCCGTCTTCACAGGGGCTGGTGGGGGCGAGCACGAGAATGTCGCCCGCCTTCACCTGCTCAATCGCCACATGCACCATCCAGTTGTCGCCGGGAGGCGCGGAGATGGTGACCGCCGAAGCGGCAAGCCGGGCGCCCGAATAGATCGGCCGCATGTAGGAGGCCAAGAGGCCCTTGCGCCCTTGCGCCTCGTGCACGGTGGCCACACCGCATTCGCCGAGACCAGCCACGATCCCGGGGTCGGCGCGCTCGATGTTCTGGACGACGACGCCGCCCATCACAGTTCGTCCACGGTGCGCGGGAAGATGGACTGGAAGCCCTCCGCGTATTTCGCAGCGCGACCGCCGGCCTGACCGCCCGAATTGCGCTGGAAATGGTTGGCGCGGTTCTGGGCAACGTTCTCGTAATAGCGCCACAGATGTTCCTGGCCCTCCATGCACTGAATGGCGGCCCACTTCTTGTCCCAGACGTCGGTGATGTCGAGGAAGGTGTCGGGCTTCCAGTTCATCTGCTCGGTCTGGTGCGGCTCGAAAAGATAGACCTGCGGCGCACCGAGGATCTTCTGGCCGGGATTGTGACCCCAGGCCTGGGCGATGGCCCGGCATTCCAGCGTCCACTCCGACACATACATGTGGTCGGTATTGTAGGGATCGTACTTGGAATGGGTCATCATGAAGGCGGGCTGCACGGCGCGCATGACGTCGACCAGGCGGTCCTTGCCCTCACGCGTCATCTCGAGCGGATAGTCGCCGAGATCGAAGAACTGGATATCGTGCACATCCAGCGCCTTGGCCGCATTCTCGGCTTCCTTGCGGCGCTCGGTCTTGACCACGTCGAGGGTCATGCCCTCCTTCTTCCACAGCTTGGCGCTCTCGCCGCGCTCGCCATAGGAGAGGCACACCACGGTGACGTCGTAGCCCTTGCTGGCGTGGAGCGCGATGGCGCCGCCGCAGCGCCAGACGAAATCCGCCGAATGCGCGCTGACGATCAATGCAGTCTTGTTGGCCATGTCTCTCTCCTATTCCGCAGCCTTGGCGACCGGCGGGGTGCCGTGGGTGTGGAAGCTTTCAATGGTCTTGAGGCCCCAGGCCTGGCCCTTCTTGCGCTCGGCCTCCGTCCAAACGATTGTCTCCCAGTCGGGATCGAGGATCAGGCGCGCACCCGCATTTGCCAGCTCGACGCGGTTGCCGGCCGGCTCGTAGACATAGAGGAAAAAGGTCTGCTGGATGGCATGCTTGTGCGGCCCGGTCTCGATGAAGACGCCGTTCTCCAGAAAGATGTCGGCGGCGCGCAGGATGTCATCGCGGTGGTCGGCCGCGTAGGTGATGTGGTGGAAGCGGGCCTTGGCGCCCGAGTGATCCTCGGTACAGGCCATGTCGTAGCCCTTGTTGTTGATGGTGAACCAGCAACCGCCGATACGGCCATTGTCGAGCCGCACCATTTCGGTGACGCGGCTGCCCATCGCCTTGACCATGAAGTCGCGCATCTGGGTGACGTCGCTGGCGAGCAGGTTGAAGTGGTCGAGACGCCGCGGCGCGGCCCCACGTGCATGGAAGCGCTGGGCGCTGTTTTTCAGCGCCGGCTTCTCGGCCTCGGGCGCCTTGTACTTGTTGGTATCCCAATAGAGCTCGAAGACGTGGCCGTCGGGGCTGTTGAAGCGGTAGGACCGGCCATGACCCAGGTCGCCGTCGGTCCAGCCGATGCCGAGCCCCATCTCCTCGATCACCTTCACGCGGCGATGAAGCGCCGCCTCAGACGAGGTGCGATAGCCGCAATGGCCCATGCCGGTGGTGTTGGATGCCGTCAGCTTGAGCGAGTGGAACTCGTAATCGTCCCAGGCGCGCAGATACACGGAATCGCCTTCCCGGCCGGCCTCGGTCAGGCCGTAGACATTGACGAAGAAATCGAGGCTCTCCTCGAACTTGTCGGTCAAGAGTTCGATATGCCCGAGATGGGCCACATCGAAACAGGGTTCCTCCGAACGCATCATGCTCCTCCTGTGCTTGCCGCACCGGCTTGGGCCGACGCCGCCTGCTCTGGCCAATAGAGCCTCGTCGGATTGTCCACAAGCAGCGCCTGCATCCGTTCTTTGCCGGGGGCTATAAGTGCCAGAAGATCGACCAGCGCTCCGTCGTCGGGCATGTTCTTCTTGATGTTGGGATGCGGCCAGTCGGTGCCCCAGAGCACGCGATCGGTGAAGCGTTCGACCAGCATCTTCGCGAACGGAACGGCATCGTGGAAGGGCGGGCCCGCGCGCGATATGCGCTCCGAACCGCACACCTTCACCCAAAAGCGCTCGTCTTCCATCAGGTCGAGCAGCATGCCGAACGCCTCCTGTTCGACGCCCTTGCTGGCATCCACGCGGCCCATGTGGTCGATCACCATGGGCAGCGGAAGCTCGCTCAGGAAGGGCTTGAGCATGGGCAGCCGGTCGGCATCAAAATGCACCACCGCATGCCAGCCGAGCGGCACGATCCGGGCGACGATGGACCGGATGGCGTCAAGATCGGCGTCCTTGCCGAGATGGGTGACGAAGTTGAACCGCACCCCGCGCACGCCGCCCTCATGCAGGCGTTGAAGCTCCTCCTCCGTGACGTCCGCCTTGACCATGGCGACGCCGCGATAGCGCCCTTGCGAATGGGCAATCATGTCGAGCATGGCGGAATTGTCGGTGCCGTGGCAGCTCGCCTGCACCAGCACCGAGCGCTCGATACCAAGATGCCGGTGGAGCGCAAACAGCGTCTCCTTGGGCGCGTCGATCGGCGTGTAGGTCCGCTCAGGCGCGAAGGGAAACACCGAGGCCGGGCCAAAGACATGGCAATGGGCATCGCAGGCACCGGCCGGCAGAGCGATGTCAGGCTTCTTGGGCGACGGATGAAAAGGCAGGTTCTCGGAAGTCATCAGGGGGTCGTGCTGCTCGTTTTCTCAGGGGTGGGCTGCGCCGAAAAGGGGCGCAACAGGGTGAAGGCAAGAATGGCGATCCCGACGGCCCGCGCGGCCAGCGTGACGGGATCGGTCGCCGCAACGTCGCTCGGCCAAAGGACCAGCAGCGATCCTGCGGCCATCAGGAGCCGCTCCCAGGCCAGAAGCGGGCGCACCAGCCAGGCGGCAAAGGCGACGGTGATGCCGATCACGCCCAGCGAGCCGAACAGGACCGACAGTGCAATGTCGAGACCAGACCCGACCATCAACAGGCCCGGCATGGTGACGAACAGGAAGGGCACCAGAAGCTTCACGAAACCCAGCCTGATCGATTCGATCGCGGTCTTGTTGGCATCGCCGCCGGAGATGCTGGCGGCAGCGTAGGCGGCCAGCGCGACGGGCGGCGTGATCGCGGAGACGAGACCGTAGTAGAAGATGAACATGTGCGAGACGATCGGCTCGATGCCGAGCCGCGTCAGCGCCGGCGCCACGAGCACGGCCAGAAGCAGATAGGCAGCCGAAGTCGGCAGGCCCATGCCGAGGATGAAGGACGCAATCGCCGTCAGGATGAAGATCAGCCACACGCGCCCGCCACCGAGATCGATGATGAGGCCGGACAGCATCAGGCCAAGGCCGGTGAGGTTGAGGACGCCGATGACGGCGCCGGCCGCAGCCACCGCGGCAACGATCGGCAGCGTCGAGACCAGCGTATCGCGACACACGATCATCAGGCCGACCAGACCGAGGCGGGTCTCGCGCTTCCACGGCATGATGAGCAGGCCGAAGAGAAGGCAATAGACGGCCGCGCGCGTGGGCGTGTAGCCCGCGAAGAGAAGCGCCACGAGGCCGACCAGCGGCAGCAGCAGATAGCCCTTGCCGACGATCGTGGTTTTCAGCAATTGCCAGCCGGCTTCGGTGTCGGGCGCCAGCCCGAGGCGACCGGCCTCCAGCCTGACCGCCACGATCAGCGCAAGGACATAGAGTGCGCCGGGAATAAGCGCGGCCAGCGCGATGGTGCGGTAGGGAACGCCGATGATCTCGGCCATCAGGAAGGCCGCGGCACCCATGATCGGCGGCAGGATCTGGCCGGCGGAAGACGCCGCTGCCTCGATCGCACCCGCCACGTTGGGCGAATAACCGACGCGCTTCATGAGCGGGATGGTGAAGGTGCCGGTCGTGACGACATTGGCGACGGCGCTGCCGTTGATGGTGCCCATGAGCGTCGAGGAAATGGCCGCCGACAGGCCGGGCCCGCCCTGGACATGGCCCGTCACGCCGCGCGCCAGATCGACGAACACGCCCCCGGTCCCGATCTTCATCAGGAAGGTGCCGAGCAGCGCGAAGAGGAAGATGTATTCGACCGCAACGCCCATCGGCAGGCCGAAGAAACCTTCGGTGGACAGGTAAAGCGTCGAGGTCAGGCGGGAAAGGTCGTAGCCGCCGTGACCGTAGCGGCCGGGGATGAGGTAGCCGAAATAGGCATAGGCAAGTGCCACGCCCATCAGGATGATGAGGGCCCAGCCGAGCGACAGCCGGACCAGGACCAGCACCACGAGCAGCAGGCCGAGGAAGATCCATTCGTCGACCGCCGTCGACATGGCGCCGCGCATGATGATGTCGAAATAGGAATTGTAGAGGTGGATGCCGGGCACCACCGCAAAGGCGGCCAGCGCATAGCAGAAGATGCGGATGGCCGGGTGGGCGAAGCGCGAGCCCACCAGGATGAGGCCTGCGGCCGAGACCGTGGAAAAGAACATCGACCGCAGGAGAAGGGCGGTTATCCCGCCGAAATAGGCGCCATAGATGACGATGGCAGTGGTCGCCACGGCCAGGGCCGTGAACAGAAGCGACAAAATCGTCGCCTCCCAATCATTGCGCTCTTCCATGACGGCGAGGCGCAGCCCGTGGGTCCACTGCATCATCTTTGCAGGCTCCTGGTCCTAGCGACCGGCTTCGTCGAAATAGCGCTGGGCGCCGGGATGCAGGTCGATCGGCGAGTTGGTCGCCGTCTCAAGGGCAATCGCCCGCGCCTGCGGATGGATCTCGGCAAGCTCATCGAGATTGTCGAACAGCGTCTTGGTGATCGAATAGACCAGTTCCTCGTCGGCATCCGCCTTGACGAACAGGGTCGCGGGATCGTTGATCACCGTTACAGCTTCTGCCTGGCCCGAATAGGTCTCGGCCGGTATTTCGTAGACCTGGTAGAAGGGAAATTCCTCCAGCAGGTTCGCGACCCTGTCGGCATCGACCGAGATCAGCTTCATGTTCCGCTGGGCGCCCAGATCGATCAGGGCAGCGGTCGGCGCGCCGGCAAGCACGACGGTCGCATCGAGATTGCCGTTGATGACCGCACCGGTTCCTTCAGCAAAGGAGAGGAACTGTACGTTGCCAGGCTCGAACACGCCGTAGGCATCGAGCAGACGTTGCGCCAGGACGGCGGCGTTGCTTCCGGGCGGTCCGAGATTGATGCGCTTGCCGGCGAGATCTTCCATGGTCTCGATGCCGGTGCCCTCGATCGTGGCGATCTGCAGGACGGCCGGGTAGAGATAGGCCATTCCGGCAACCGGCAGGGCCTGCTCGAACGGCCCCTCACCGACGCTCGCCTCGTAGAGGGTCGAGGACGAGGAGAAGCCGAAGGTCATCTGGTCGGCGGCCACGCGGCGGATGTTCTCGACCGAGGCACCCGTCACTTCGGCGCGCGCGGTGGTGTTTTCCATGTGACGGTTCAGGACATCGGCCATGCCGGCTCCGATGACGTAGAACAGGCCGCCAGTGCCGCCTGTGCCGATGGAAACGCGCTGTTCGGCCATGGCCGGCGCGATTGCGAGGCCGGTCGCCGCAAGGACGGCCAATGCCATTTTTCTGAATCTCATAGTTCACTCCCTTGTCGAGATTTCGTTGGCGAGCCGGCCTTCCCGGCCCGCGTCTGCGATGAGGTCGCCAGCGCGCGGAACGTCGCAAAGCTGGCGGCCACAACTTCGGAAATGGCCTTCTCATGGTCGTTGCCGTCGACCTGGCCATCGGAAAGGCGCGTGATGCGCTCCGGATTGATAAGCGCGTAGTAGAGCGCGCCGAGCAGGAACTGGCTGCGCCAGACGATGTCCTCGCGCGGCGCGCCGGGCAGGCATTCGCCGATCGCCTCGATGAAGGCACGACTCGTCTGGTCGAACATCTCGGCGATGATCTGTCGCGCCTCCGGATTGCCTTCGGCGGACAGGACAGCGCGCATGCGAGTGAAGCGCGCGCCGCCCCCGGCCAGGTTGTCGGAGGACAGAAAGGCAGGCCGCACATAGGCGCGCAGGACCGCCATCAGCCGTTGGTCGGGATCGGGAATGCGCCGTGCCTCGCCCAGAAGCTCCAGGCGACGCTGGTTCATCGGCTGCGTATGGCGGCGGTAGATCGCCTCCAGAAGGCCAAGCTTCGTGTCGAAATGATAGGTGATGGAGCCGACATTGGCGCCTGCTTCCCGCGCGATCTCGCGCAGACCGACGCCGCCGAAACCGCGCTCGGAGAACAGCTTCTCGGCGGCTTCAAGAATAGCGTTTCGGGTCGTTTCAGCTGCCATAGGCCCCTGGTCGCCGGCTTCGTTCTTGGACGCTCATCGCACAGATTTGCGCGTATGGATACATTTTTTGTACGGTCGTACAAATTTTCCGGCAATGCGTTTCGCCCCGCCGATACGGCGGGGCGACAGAAGCAGGATTACGGGCGAAAGCCGCTCGGCAGATGTTTAGTCGGTCGGTTCAAGCGACTTCAGATAGGCAAGGAAGCCCTCGATCTGCATCGGATCGAGCACGAAGACAGGCATCTCGGGATGGCCGACCATGATGCCTTCGGCCAGCGATTCCGCGAGATGTTCGACGGGATAATTCTCGTGCAGGTCGCGAAAGGCGGGCACATCTGCCATCGGGCTTTCGTCATCCGGCCCGATCGCGTGGCAGGCCGCGCAGTGCTGCTCGGCGATGGCTCGGCCCAGTTCGATATCCGCAACCTGCGCGCTGGCCAGGCCCGCGGGCACGGTCAACAGAAGCGCCAGCGGTGCAATCCAGTTGCGACGTCCAGATGTCATCTCGTTTTCCTCCTTGGCACGGCAAACGCGCGCATTTTGAAACAGTTGCTTAGGTCGATTCCACTTCGTGACGCCAGGGCGGGTCGGCGCCCGGTCGCGAGACCGTCACTGCCGCGGCGCGGGCGGCAAAACCGAGCGCAGCAGCCAGTTGATCGCAGGAGAGCGCGGCAAGGGAATCCTTCTGCAGCACCCCCTCGCCTTCCAGATAGGCCAGCAAGCCGGCGTTGAACGTGTCGCCGGCCCCGACCGTGTCGACCATTTCCACCCGATGCGCTGCAACGCTGGCCGAACCCGCCGCGCACCAGCCCGTGGCACCCCGGCTGCCTCTTGTGACGACGATGAGCTTTGGACCCGCCGACAGCCAGCGCATGGCGATATCGTCGAGCGACCCCTCCTCGCCGAACCAGGCCAGATCCTCTTCCGACAGTTTCACGATGTCGGCGAGCGCGATCATGCGGCGCAGGCGTGCCTCGTGGCGCACCCGGTCGGCGATGAAGCCCGGCCGCAGGTTGGGATCGAGCATGACCACCCGGCGCGACGCCTCGCGCGCGGCCAACGCCTCATAGGAAGAGCCGCAGGGCTCCGCCACCAGGCTGATGCAGGAGAAATGCATGGCGGTGACGGCTGCCGGAACAGGGGGCAGGTCGGACGGCTCGATCATGCGGCCGGCCGAATTCTCGTCGTAGAAGAGGTAGCTGGCATCGCCGCCTTCCAGCCCGACAAAGGCGAGCGTGGTGGGACGATGGGAAAAACGTACGAGCGAAAGATCGACACCGGCATCGTGGAGCGCGCGCTTGAGCATGATGCCGAACATGTCGGTCGAGATGCCGGAGAAGAAGCCTGTGGGAACGCCCAGCCGGCCCAATGCGACCGCAGTATTGAAGACCGCGCCACCCACATGCGGGGCGAAGGCCTGGCCGCCCGATGCGGTCTGGCGCGGCAGCATGTCGATCAGCGCCTCGCCGCAACAAAGAATCAAGCACGTTTCTCCGTATGTTGGGCCACACGCGCGCATCCTATCGGATTCGCCGGCAACGGCGAACCCGCAAGGGCGATCAATCCCATTGACGCTTTCGACCGACACGGCAATAGACGATGGAAGAACGAAATGAGGGGGGAGCCATCATGATGCAGTCGGTGACAGGAATCCGTCGCGCCATCGAGAAAGGCGAGACGACGCCGCAAGAGGCGATCCGGGCAGCGCTCGACGCCATCGACAAAAAGGATCCAGAGATCGGCGCCTACGTTCATGTCGGCGAGCGCAAGGCCTTGCTGGAGACGGCCGCGCGCGCAACCGGTCCGCTTGCCGGCATCGCGGTGGGCATCAAGGATATTTTCGACACTAGCGACATGCCGAGCGCCTATGGCACGCCGATCCACGAAGGCCACCGTCCGACGGTGGATGCCGCCATCGTTTCGATGCTGCGCCGGGCTGGCGCCACCATCGTCGGCAAGACAGTGACGACGGCCTATGCGTTCCTCGATCCGGCCGGCACGCGCAACCCGGTTGCGCCAGGCCACACGCCTGGTGGTTCCTCCTCCGGTTCGGCGGCGGCGGTGGCCGCCGGCATGGTACCTGCCACGGTCGGAACGCAGACCGGCGGCTCGGTGCTGCGGCCGGCCGCCTATTGCGGCGTTACCGGCTACAAGCCCAGTTTCCGGCTGGTGCCGACGGTCGGCTTCAAGACGTTTTCGTGGACGCTGGACACGGCCGGCTTCTTTGCTGCAAGTGCCGAGGACGTCGCCTTTCTGGCGGCCGCCGCGACCGGTCGCGACCTGACCGTGGAACCGGCCGCCGGCAACAGGCCGCGCATCGGCGTGTTTCGTTCGGCCGTCTGGGAAGAGGCGAGCAGGCCGATGCGCGATGCCTTGCAGGCGCTGGCCGACAAGGCGGCACGCGCCGGCGCGAGCGTTGTCGAGATCGCCGAACCTGCCGAACTGACGGCCGCGCGCGAGGTGCATTCGGTCATCCAGAATTTCGAGGCAGCCCTTGCGCTCTCCGACGAGTTCGACCGGTTCGGCGACCGGATGAGCCCCAAACTTGTCGAGGCGCTGCAGTCGGGCCGCGACACCAGCCCGCAGCACTACGACCAGGCACGGCGCCTCGCCCGACAGGCGCGCAGGAAAGCCCATGCGCTGTTCGACGGCATCGATGTCCTGATCACGCCGGCCGCACCGGGTGCGGCGCCTGAGGGACTGGGAAGCACCGGTTCCCCGATCTTCAACAAATTATGGACGATGACCGGCAATCCCTGCGTGAGCGTCGTCGGCGCAAGCGATTCCCGCGGCCTGCCGCTCGGCCTGCAGGCAGTGGCGGCCTTCGGTCAGGACCGACTGGCGCTTTCGGCGGCACATTGGCTGGAAAACCTGAATTGAACCGGCCCGGCCAATGTGTCGTCGGCGAAGTTTTTGCACAGGCAGTGGGAACCCGTTTTCGAAACAGATTCAAATCCTAACCACATGCCGACCCGGCATGGCAGCATAGGTATATTGCGGTGCAGCATCATTTCTTCTTGCCTGCCCCACCGCATCGCTTAGATTCACAAGGGTAGTCTGAAGAGGAGGCTCTATCATGGGTCTGGCACGACCACTCAATGCACTGGTTCTTTGTGCCGCGCTCGGCTTCATCGGCGCTTTGGTGATGGGTTTCATCCCCTGATTTGCCGGTAGCCGGTGCCAAAAAAGTAGCTCAGGCAGCTACTACCTCTCACAAACAGACCAGAAAGGCCGGTCTTGCCGGCCTTTCTCAATTTCCAGAAATCGGTGACGACGGCGTCTGTCGGTTCGATCAGGCGGCGGCGACCGTCGTGGCTGTACGCGCCTCTTCCGGCCGAATGCCGATCAGGTGGCAGATCGCGAAGGCGAGATCGGCGCGGTTCATCGTGTAGAAGTGGAACTCACTGACACCGCGCTCGACCAGATCGAGAACCTGTTCGGCCGCAACGGCGGCGGCTACCAGCGCATGGGTCTGCGGGTCGTCGTCGAGCCCGTCGAAGCGATGTGCCAGCCAGGAAGGAACATGCGCCCCGCAACTGGCGGAAAAGCGCGCCACCTGCCTGAAATTGTGAACGGGCAGGATGCCCGGCACGATCGGGATGTAGATGCCGGCCCGCCGCACGCGCTCGACATAGCGCTCGTAGAGATCGTTATCGAAGAAGTACTGGGTTATCGCCCGCGTGGCACCGTTGTCGACCTTGCGCTTGAGCATGTCGATATCGGTGGCGAAGTCCGGGCTTTCGGGATGCTTTTCCGGATAGGCCGAAACCGAAACGTCGAAATCGCCCTGGCGGCGGATCGCGGCTACCAGCTCGGCGCCATTCGAGTAGCCTTGCGGATGAGGACTGTAGGCAGCACCCACGCCTTCGGCCGGGTCGCCGCGCAGCGCCACGAAACGCGTGACGCCGATTTCCACGAAATCTGCAATCACACGATCAACCTCCTCGCGCGTGGCGTCGACGCAGGTCATGTGGGCAGCAGGCATCAGGCGGGATTCGCGCAGGATGCGGCCGACGGTACGGATGGTGCGCTCGCGCGTCGACCCGCCGGCTCCATAGGTGACCGACACGAAGCCGGGCTCAAGCGGCTCAAGCCGCGTCACCGTCTCCCAGAGCCGCGCCTCCATGTCGTCGGATTTCGGCGGGAAGAACTCAAAGGAAGCGCGCAGACGCGAGCCGATATCGGGGCGCCGGGCCAGCCTGATGTCCGAGATCATGCGGTTTCCCTCTCTTCACTGGGTTTGTTCGTTTCGTCTTCGGCGATCAGCAGGCGCGGATCGCGCGCCGCCCACAATTTGACCGTCAGCCCACCCTCGGCGCCGGAGGCAAAGGAACGCCTGTCGATGGATTCCAGACCGGCATCTTCCAGCCAGCCGGCAATCTGGCGGTCGGAAAAACCAAGGCGCAGATGGGCATATTCCTCGCGCAGAAACTCGAGATCATGCGGGGCGAAATCGACGATCACCAGCCGCCCGGAAGGCCGCAGCAGCCGCGCCGCCTCCACGATGGCCCTGCCCGGCTCGTCGAGATAGTGCAGCACCTGGTGCATGGTGATAAGATCGAAGGCCTCGCGCTCGACCGGCGGTGCGTAGAGATCGCCGAGACGGACCTGGGCGTGCTGGACGCCGGCGCGGTCGAGATTGGCGCGGGCAACCGAAAGCATCTCGCGCGACAGGTCGAGGCCGACGCCGCGCCGGTAGATAGGGGCGAAGATTTCCAGCAGACGGCCGGTACCGGTGCCAAGGTCGAGCATGGCCTGGATCGGCGTGGTGCCGACAATCTCCTTCAGCGCCGCCTCCAGCTTGTCGTCGGGCGCATGCAGCGAACGGATCTTGTCCCAGCTCTCGGCATTGCGGCTGAAATAGTCGGCGGCACGTTCCTGGCGCTGTCGCTTGACCGACTGCAGCCGCTCCATGTCGCGCTCCACGGCGCCCTGTCCATCGTCAACCCGGGTGACGATGCCATGCAGGAATTCGCGGGCGCGATCGCTGTCGGAGAGATGGAAATAGGCCCAGGAACCCTCCTGGTAGCGGTCGATCAGGCCGGCATCGAGCAACAGCTTGAGATGTCGAGAGACCCGCGGCTGCGACTGGCCCAGTATATGGGTGAGGTCGGAAACGGTCAGATCGCCCCGCGACAAGAGCAGCAGGATACGCAGGCGGCTGGATTCGGCTGCCGCCTTCAGCGTATCTACCATCTGGTCGAGGCTCACCGGTTGCCGCTTCAGCATGCAGGTACTCCGAAACAAAACACGATATAAAGATATGTTTATATCCTTTCGAAACTTCGCGCAAGACGGGATATCGATTTTGCCATGACACCTACAGACGAGCCGACCTCCGACCTGCAGCCGCGCGAGGGGGAAATGACCCTTCCCTTCGATCCGGGCAGCGAAGACGGCGACGCTCGTGTCGCCTTCATCGGCCGGGTCAACTCGCCCTGGACCGAGCGTTCGGACTGCCCGAAGAACATGAATGCAGCGCGCGAACGCGGCCTGCCGGCAAGCCTTGCCGTCGACGCGCCCTACCGTCCCGGCCTTTCGGGTCTTGCCCGGGCCAGCCACGCGATCGTGCTGACCTGGCTCGACCGGACACCGCGCAACCTGATCATCCAGAAGCCGCGCCATGCCGAAGCGGCAAGCGGCGTCTTTGCGCTGCGTTCCCCCGCGCGACCGAACCCGATCGGGCTTCATGTCTGCCGCATTCTGGGCATCGACGAAAAGCAAGGGATCGTCAGGCTGGAGGCGATCGACGTGCTCGACGGCACGCCGCTGATTGACATCAAGCCCTATTTCGCCTCCACCGATGCCGTTCCCGAGGCCACGCGGGTCGACCCGGAGAAGCCGGATTGACGCCGCGCACCGGCCGCAAGAAGGCGATCGCGCGGGCGCTGACCGTTCTCTTGCCGCAGGCGCCCTATGCCGACATCGAAGCGATACGCGAGATGGCGTCCGCAAAGAAGATGCGCGAATTGCCGCCCGCGATCGCGGTATGGCTGGCGACCGTGACCCATGTGCGCCATGTGCATACCGACTATGACGCCCTGCTCGCGGAGGGCTATGACCGCGATGCGGCCCGGCATTTCGTGGTCGACGAGATCAACGATGTGCTGACGGGCTGGCGCGCAACGCGGCTTCTGGAAGCGGATATCGACGACGACGAGTAGAACGGATCGGAACGGCCGGCCGGAGCTAGGGACGATAGATCCACTGTTCCGGCACCCGAACCGAAACCTGCTCGCCGGCGGCGATACGGCCGGGTTTTTCCACCCAGGCGACCACCCCCCTCAATCGCCGGGCCACCTTAGGAAAAAGCAGGGAGCCTGCCTCGTGATCGGGCATCTTCGCGTGTTCGGCGATGGAGCGGCCGGCGATGCGACACGGCACGTTCTGCCCGTCGACCTTCAGCGTCACCCCGCCCTGAAAGAACAACATCGTGCCGGCCGGCAGCATGGACAGGCTGGGCACGTCCGACAGAAGCAGGTTGGCGCCGATCCATTCCGGCAAAACCTCCTCTATGCCCATGGCGCGGGCGACCTTCGCCAGTTCGTCGGGTGCGACGATCGAGAGCTGGCGCTCGTTGCGCATCTCGGTGCCGCGCGCATACCAGGGCTCGCGCCCGCCGGAGCGGCGCGTGTAGCCGGCATGGAAATCGCCCTCGATACCCTCGAAGGTCACATCGAACGACTCGACGGCGCGCGTCTGGAAATGATCGAAAGGGGCCACATAGGCACCCGCCACCCTGGCAAGCAGCTTGCGGCCGGGCACGATGTCGGTCTCGGCGTCACGTTCGAACATGTCGAGCATCGCGGGTTCCCTCTGGTTGAAGGGACAGCATTGAACCGATGCGACGCCGATGCCAACCGTTTTCGCCGGCCGGCCGCCATCGCTAAGTCCTGGCGACGGCGCCGAGGGCGGCCTTGAGGCTGCCGGCGACGTCTTCCATCGTGTAGGGTTTTTGCAGGATCGGCCAGCAATGCCAGCTCTCCGGCAGACCCGCGCGCCCGTAGCCGGTGGCGAAGACGATCGGGATGCCACGCGAAGCGACGCGCTCGGCCAGTTCGAACACCGGTTCACCGGCAAGATTGACATCGAGAATGGCGATATCCGGCGTCGGCGCCGTTTCCAGAAACTCGATCGCGCGCGCCAGCCGCATCGCCGGCCCGATGACGCGACAGCCGAGATCGGCGAGCATATCCTCGAGGTTGAGCGCCACCAGGGCCTCGTCCTCGACAACGAACACGCCGATATCCTTCAACTCATTGCCGTGGTCGTTCATTGTCTTGCTCGATCGTGTCATAGGATTCCAGGGGAATGGTCAGGCTGCAGCGGAAACCTTCCGCAGCGTAGTCGCAATCGAAGGCGCCGCCCAGTTCGCCATCGACAACGCGTGCGATCATGCGCGAGCCGAAACCCTTGTGGCTGGGCGCCTCGACCAAGGGGCCGCCCGTTTCGTGCCAGCTGATGCGAAGTTCGTCTCCGTCTACAGTCCAGTTCACGCTGACCTTGCCGCTGTCGCTGCTGAGCGCGCCATACTTGGCCGCATTGGTGGCCAGTTCGTGCAACACCATGGCGATGGCGATCGCGGCCTTGGGGTTGAGCGGCACATTTTCGCCCTCAAGGCCGTAGCGTTCCGGACCATGGGCAGCCAGTTCGTTATCGACCAGGGTCCGGATGCCGGCATCCGACCATTGGCGCTCCGACAACAGATTATGGGCGCGCGACAGGGCCAGAATACGGCCTTCGAAATCGCGCCGGGCGCTGGGCATGTCGCGGGCTGCGCGAAGGGTCTGCGAGGCGATCGACTGGACGGTGGCCAGCGTGTTCTTGACCCGGTGGTTGAGTTCGGCCATCAGCAATGCCTGACGCCGCTCGGCAAGCGTCGCTTCGGTGCGGTCCATGCCTTGCACGAAGACGCCCGTCACCTTGCCTTCGCCATCGCGGATGGGTGCATAGGAGAAATCCAGATAGAATTGCTCCAGCGGTTGGTCGTGTCCCGACTGGAGCAACACGCTGGCGCCCGTCGCACCGCGCTCCTCGCCCCTGGCCAAAACATCGTCCAGCATCTCCAGGAAGCCCTGACCTTCGATCTCGGGCAGCGCCTCGCGCACCGGAAGACCGACGACATCGCGTCCGCCGATCAGCCGCAGATAGGCATCATTGGCGAAGGTGAAGACATGGTCGGGACCCGACAGAACCGCGATGAAGCCCGGCGCCTGCTGGAACAGGCGGCGGAAATCGTCGCTCTCCGCCAGAAGTTCGCGGTGCGCCTCCTCGACTTCACGCGCATGCTCAATGAGTTCCGAGGCGCCGCTTCGTGCCGAAAAGGGCAGGCTGGCCGCCTCGCGCAGTCGCACCAGATCGGTGACGTCGACCGTGTTCTGGACGATGAAGGCGACATTGCCATCCTCGCCCAGGATCGGCGTCTGCGAAGCGGTCCAGTAGCGCGTCTCGGTACCGCCTCCCTGGGATGCGGGCCGGGGAATGTCGTAGGGGATATAGGCCAGCGTGTCGGTCTTGCCGGTGGAGAGCACGCGCTCGAAGGAAGCGCGCAGCCGCCGCCCGCCCTCGCCCGGATTGGGAAAGAGGTCGAACAGATTCTTGCCGATCAGTTCTTCCCGGCATCGCATGGTGGCGTGCTCATAGGCCCGGTTCACCGCGAGGAAATTGAAATCGCGGTCGAGAACCATGTGCGCGCCGGGAAGCGCTTCAAATAGCAGCTGGAAATCTGGAACTCGCATTGCACCCCATACGGCAACTCGCCCTTCGACAAACGCCCCCGCTTGCCGCCTGAGGACCATAACGCCGCGAAGCCTAATTGGTTCCCATCATAACCATATCAATCTGCGACACTGGCCGCATGCTTTACCAACCCTCAATATGGGGCTAGGTTTCTTTCGGACGGGGAAGCGAAGCGCCCTTCATGGAGGCACTCATGTCTGCCCGTCTGCTTTTTGCTCTTGCAGCCACGACCACCCTCAGCGCCCTGCCGGCCATGGCCGCCGACCTTTCGTGCAACGGTCTCATCGCTTCCGGCGAGACGATGATCTGCGCCGGCTTCGAACCGAACTGGGCCCTGACGCTCGCCTGCTCCGGCACAGCCATGAGCTCGACCTTCATCGACGCCTTTTCCGGCGATCTGACCGAAACGCCGGGCACGGTCTCGTTTGCCTCGCAAAGCCCCTGGGTGCTCTCGACCAGCCACGGCATCGAGGGGTCTATCGCCTGGACGCCGGGGGGCTGCACCGACGAGGCCGACATGACCTACGACTTCACCTTCAACCCGACGGCCGCGCCGGGGCTGGGCGGCGATCTGCTGATGCCGTTTTGTTGCAGGGTGGAGTGAGAGCGGCTCAGGACGTATCGATGGACCTTGGCGTCCAGCCGTTGAGGGCGAGGGAAAGCCCGCCGGGAGATTGCGAAATGCGGCCGGAAGCGCGGCCGGGCCGGGCTGAGGGGTTGTTGTATCGGCTGATCAAGGCCAACAGCGCGCCGAGCGCCGCAGCCAGCGCATGAAAGCGCGCGGCGAGGCGGATGGCATCGGCGGGATCGTTCGGGATCGCCGGGGTCGGCATGCCGGCAAGCGGCGCGCCCGTCGCCTCGAAGACGAACCGCGCCGCCACCGCCTCCGCCCGCCGCAGGACCCAGAGCACGAGACAGCGAACGGGAAAGGACCGGGCAGAAACCCGGACGGCCAGGACGGCCAGCGCGACGAGCAGGGCGATTATGCGCCTTACCGCCCTTTCGTCCGCCCTTGCCGCATGCACGTCCATGTCCAAATCCTTCGTTCACCGGCGCGCATTATCCCATGGGTCGCGGGGGGTGTGGACAAAACGGGACCGGAATTCGCGCAACATGTTGATTCCATCAGGAACGGTGTCGGAAGCCGTCCACGCATCGGCGGCAATAGCCGTGCCGTTCCGCTACGGGCTGGAGTGAGAATCAGCGGTAGATGTCGCGGCGGTTGCCGATCGCTATGACAAGGATCGTCAGCCTACCCTCGTGGAACTGGACCATGAGCCTGTAGTCTCCGACGCGGAAGCGCCAGAGTTCTTCGTCGGTCGCAGCCAGCCGTTTCGCCAGCGCACGGGGATCGGGATGAGCAGACACCCGCTGCGACAGGAAATTGACGATCCGGCGCTGGTCCTGAATCGAAAGCCGCTGAAGGTCTTTACGCGATCTTGGCGTAAACTCGACCTTCCACCTCATTCGGCCGCTGTACTGTTGCCGCCGTCCTCCGCCTCGCGCGCGTCGATTTCGCGGATCACGTCTTCGAGCGCAATTCGCACCCCGTCATCGCTCTTCAGTCGCTCCTCGGCGAGCGCTATATCTTCCATATCCTCCAGATGTTCGAGGATCGCCTGACGCGCGTAATAGCTCTTGGTCCGGCCGGTCTTCTTGGCCAGATCGTCGAGGCGCTTTTCGATTTCGGGCGGCAGTCGAAGGGCGAGCATGGGAGGGCTCCTTTGCTATACATGTATAGCGGATTGCCTGGGGGCGCAACGATGTCCTCGGGATTGCACCGCTCGACCGATGGCGCGGCCGGGGGCTGTCTGGACGCCAAGGCAGGCGCCTCCTACAGTCATCCGCAATTTGTAGTGTTGCTGGCGGCGGGAATGAAGCTTGGGTTCGAGGAAGTGCAGCTTGCCTACACCAGCGGGTCACAGAAGGCCCGGGTGTGGACGGAACAATGGGTCTCTCAGCAGCTTTACTGCCCCAATTGCGGAAACCCGCGGATCACGCAGCTCCCAGCAAATCTGCCAGTCGCGGACTTCTTCTGTCCGAAATGCAACGACCAGTTCGAGCTGAAGAGCCAGAAGAAGGATTTCGGGGCCAAGGTCGCCGACGGCGCCTATCACACCAAATGCGAACGTTTGGTCTCGTCGACAAACCCGAACTTACTGCTTCTCAGCTACGACCTTGCCGACGCGGCAGTGCGAAACGTGAGCGTCGTGCCCAAGCACTTCTTTGTCCCTGACATTGTGGAGCGACGAAAACCGTTGGCCGATACCGCAAGGCGCGCCGGTTGGGTCGGATCAAACATCTCACTCGGCAAGGTTCCGCAGTCCGGCCGAATTCACATCGTGCGCGGCAGAGTCCCCGAACCCAAAGAACGCGTGCTGGAAGCTTGGCAGCGCACCCTGTTTCTACGGGACCGGGGCATCGAAGCGCGAGGCTGGCTGATCGAAGTCATGAATTGCGTCGAGAGACTGGGGCCAGGCGATTTCACCTTGGAAGAAATCTATGCCTTCGAAGCCCATCTAAGCCACATCTATCCCAACAACAGGAACGTCAGACCCAAGATTCGTCAACAACTTCAAGTCCTGCGAGACAATGGATTTCTCGACTTTCTTGGCAAAGGACGCTATCGTCTACGTCAAGAGTGAACGACAGGCGGGGCTCGATGGCTTGGTTCCTCAACCACCATGAATGCTATCGTTGTGGCGAACACTGGACTGACGAATGGTCATGCCAATGCGACGACGAGTGCCCCTATTGCGGAGCAGGTGACTCTTCCCCTTTCGAAAGCGAAGATTTGTCCGGCTACATTGAGCAGGAAGCTGGCGAGCATATTGTCTACATCTCTCCAGCCAGCGCGGACGACTCTCCTGACTACGAGGAAGTCGGTCGATATCGCAGCGAACGGATCGCCAAAGGAATCATGACGCGGCGCATGCGGATAGAGTCGCAGAAGGCCTTTGGCTAACTCGCCTGCTCCGTCCCCTACCGCGTCAGCCGCTTATACGTCACCCGCTTCGGGTTGACGGCATCCGGTCCCAGCCTGCGCACCTTGTCGGCTTCGTAGTCCTCGAAATTGCCCTCGAACCATTCGACATGGCTGTCGCCCTCGAAGGCGAGCATGTGGGTGGCGAGGCGGTCGAGGAACATGCGGTCGTGCGAGATGATGACCGCGCAGCCGGCGAAGTTTTCCAGCGCGTCCTCGAGCGCCGCCAGCGTCTCGGTGTCGAGGTCGTTGGTCGGTTCGTCGAGCAGGATGACGTTGCCGCCTTCCTTGAGCAGCTTGGCCAGATGGACGCGGTTGCGCTGGCCGCCGGACAGCGTGCCGACCTTCTGCTGCTGGTCGCCGCCCTTGAAGGCGAAGGAGGAGCAGTACGCGCGGCTATTCACTTCGTGCTTGCCGAGCTTGATGATGTCGTTGCCGCCGGAAATCTCCTCCCAGACCGTCTTGTTGGGATCGAGCGTGTCGCGGCTCTGGTCGACATAGGAGAGCTTGACCGTGTCGCCGATGCGGACTTCGCCGCCATCGGGCTTGTCCTG
>Ga0213835_100531_pt1 | contig 34426 bp, 23 predicted proteins | sample SWPATP01_FD_160576 | JGI IMG/M metagenome (GOLD analysis project Ga0213835, IMG submission 160576) | Coastal seawater microbial communities from Marineland, Florida, United States - SWPA TP0 #1 | ecosystem: Environmental > Aquatic > Marine > Coastal | place: USA: Florida | collected 2016-08-05
TGCCACTGCCGTTTTGACTGCGGTAGATGAAGGCGCCTACGCCGGGGTTGTTGGTGCTATGGAACGCTTCGCGCTCGTTGGGTACGCCAATACGCAAGGTGGCGGGTGTGCCGCTGCCCGTGCTGTGACCGCTGCTATGCAGTTTGGCGTGCCGCCATTCGCTATCGCCCACGCGGTATTTAACAAACACCCAAGCGGCATCCCAGTTGCCCACATCGTGGCCATCATCGGGGAACAGGTTGTCGGTCCGCCAGGAGTTTTCCCAGCTCAAATCAAATTGCACGAGCCAGTAGCCTTGGGCGGCGTTCTGGCCGGTGAGGGTTACGTTGGTGACTTGGATGTTGTTGGCGTGAACTGCCGGCAACGTAAGCACCACCATTAGACCGGCAAATAGTAGTGTTTTAATTATTAATTTTTCCATTTTTTTAGCTTATTGATGAGAGTTCTATTTAATCAGCACCATCTTCCTCGTCTGCACAAAGTTACCCGCACTCAAGCGGTAGATGTACACCCCGCTATCGAGATTGGCGGCATTGAATGAAGCAGTATGTACACCCGCTTGCATTTGTCCATTTACCAGGGTTGCTACGCGCTGACCTGCCATGTTAAACACTTCCAGGCGCACCTCTGCCGTTTCCGGTAAGGTGTACTGGATTTGGGTCGTTGGATTAAACGGGTTGGGGTAGTTTTGGTGGAGTTGAACGCTTTTAGGTTTACCATAATCACTATCATCAACTGATGTATCAACCGTAGGTGTTACTTCCAAAATGAAGCCATTTTGTAAAACAGCATTGAATACAGCAGGTTGAAAACTCCCCCCAAAGTCGGCTAAGTCCACATTAACGATACCCCCTCCAAACGTATCGCGTACCCGAAAACTTCCATATCCGCTTAGTACACTGTTATCCCAGCTAAAGGTGATCGGACCTTGTCCAGTAGCTGGTACATAGTTAAACCGGAATGTTTTCACCCCAGCACTATTATCCAAAAACTTCGTAAAGTAATCCTCTCCGGAAACCACTATTCGTGCATCAAAGGCCCCTGATGGCGGTGGTGGTGGGGCAAATACGTCCAAATCAGGGTTGTAATTTGTTCCACCATCTTCATCTATACCAATGGTAAGATTATAGTTATGAATACCATCACTAACAATAAAATCAATAGAAAATTCTTGGGCAAAAGCGCAATTCAACCATGCAAATAAAAAGCTAGTAATTAATATCTTTTTCATAATAAAATACATTTAAAGTATAACGAAATAGATTTACTACAATTCTAAAAAGTAAGTATAACTATTTTATAAGTATCATTTTTCTTGTTTGAACAAAATCTCCTACATGTAATCTATAAATATACATGCCACTTGAGAGTCTGCTTCCGTCGAACATTACTGTATGCCAGCCGGCTTGAACTTCTGCATTTACTAAAGTTGCAACTCTCTGCCCAACAATATTATATACATCTAATTTTACAAACGCGCTTTCTGGTAATCCATATCTGATTTTAGTGGTTGGATTGAAGGGATTTGGATAATTTTCCGCTAGCATTATAGCTTCCGGTAGTTCCTCAGATGAAGAGGCATTGTCTGCTAAAATCTTTATTACTACTTTTTCTTCTGAATAACTCAATGGAATACTTTCACCATTATGAACTAATATATTCCGAGAATTACCTAGTTTATCATAAATTACTACTTCATATTTCTGGTTATAGTTTTCCTGATTGAATGTATTTAACCGTAAAGTATATTTATCTTCTAGGCCATTTATTAATAATGTACCTTTGCTATTATTTAATAGCATTTCCCCACCTAACCACCTTACATCGAAGGCTTTACCAGGAGGAAGCGGTGGCATATAGATATTTTTTTCGTTAAGATTGGTCGATAGAGTCCTAGTAACTTCAACGTTTTTGTAATTGATAGTAGCGTAGTGATGGAACTCATTCGTAAGTTCATCAGATGCTAATACCTGATTTTCTTGAGCAGTATTACTATTTAGAATTATTACTCCTGGGTTATCTACATGAACCCAATATCCATAACCTGCTTCAATTATACTTGCTACTTCATATGTATTGTTGAATTTAAAGAAAATTGAATTTTCTAATATCTCATTTTCATCTTGAATAAAACTAATTGGGAAATCATTTGATAATCCACCAATCAAATTCCATCCTTTATTAAGTTCTAAATAAAGTTGTGAAATTGGCATTCCAAAAACATTTTGTGAAGTCTGATTCAATGTTCTAAGCCAAAATCCTACACCTGGCGATAATATTTCTGTATTTATATAAGTACCATTATAAGTAAAAAAAGAACCATCAATTACCTCAGGGAAAATAGTTGAAGCGATAGCGTTTACTGGAACTCTAGGAAGTGATAACAAATTCCATCCATCAACTAAATGAACAGAATGTTCTAGATTGATTTGGTGGTAAATAACTTCCAAATCTTTAATTGAAGGATCTATAATCGTAATTGAATTGCTTTGTGTCATATCAACAAACAGAGATGTATTACTGAAAGCGCGTCTTAAAATCAATAAACCGTCTATTGCTTCTAAATTACTCCAATTAATTTCAATAGGATAGTGAGATTCACTAGCAATTATTTGAATTCTCCAGCTTAAGCTATTGGCAGTTGAGTTCCTAAAATCACGTTTCATAAAAGTTGGGGGATTGTGAGACTTCACAAACCGAGCATCAAAACTAGAAGAAACCCCATCAAATACGAATTCACCAAGATTATCATCAACTTCAGATGTAGCAAACTCGGATGCGCCAAAATACAATTCGGAGTAATTTTCTAAACTAGATATTAATTCTAATTTTGCTAACCAATTCATAGTTGTTAACAAAAAATTATCTGTAGAAGAGTTAAAAGAACTATCTTCAACTTTTACTTCTATTTCATAAATTTTCTCTATATTTCCTGTGTATTCTATCTCTAGAACACTTCCAGATACTGTTAGATTTAACTCATCTATATCTTCAGTATTTATTACAGTTAGTTGATAACTTAAATCATTAATATCAATATTTTGGCCGCTAATGTAACTAGATAAATCAAAACTTTTTTTAACATTAGAATGAATTACTTTGTTTGGCAAACCACTTATCATTGGAGTACCAATTGTGGGTTCAACGATAATTTTGAAATTACCACTTGTGCTATTGTAATTATCTGTGACAACAATATCTATTGAAACTTCTCCGAACCACTCATTTGTAGTCGTAATACTTAAATATGATGTATTGTTTTCATTTATAGAAACCTCTAAGCCAGTAGGAAGCGGATTCATTAAACTGATATTCAAATTACTATAATCTGTATCTTCATCTATTATATAGGCTTCTATATTTAGTGCATTTGGTAAATCTTCATTTTGTTGCAATACAATGTTTGGGATATCAAGTATTTTTGGTTTAAAAGTATTATTCAATTCGATTGGAAAAGTAGAAAATAAACTGTGTGGATCTGTGATATTGAATGCATAAATTCCCCTTGATCCAGATGTAAAAAACATAATCCCATTACCCGCTGAAACATGTTTGACTGATGGCGAAACAGAAAACGTTGAATATGTACTAAAATCAGGATTAATCCTATAAAAATTTCTTCGACTGCTTATATTATTGACCCAAAGATAAATACCGTCAAAAAAGGCACCACCAGGAATAATGGGTATATTTGGTAAAGGTAATTCAACTCCTGTAGGCATCATGTTTTGATCAAATTCAACCATTCTCAGAGGACTTCCATCTCCGGGAATCATGTATAATTTACCATTCATTTCAAAAGGAGCATGCCAACCTTGGGGGATATTCCGCGATGTGATATACCCGAAATTATTATTATATATGTGAACCCTATTAGACGTAGTGTTCAATATAAATAATCTGTTGTATGCAAAAGCCATTCCGAAATCATCCGTAGGCGCGGATGAAATAGGGATATTTTGGATGGGATTAAACTGGTTATTAATGAGTTGAAATTGTCTCAAACCACTAATTCTATAATCATATATAAAAATATCATTTTCTCTAATTGCAACAGAACCCATACTTACAGGAGAACCACTTTGATTGTATTGAGCTATTTGTGTAAAAATATCTGCACCAGCTTTTTGCCTAAGTCTAATTTTAGCTTCACTTGATACTTTAACTGGGGAGTGTGGTATTTTCCAAATCACACTATCTATACCTGTCGGTTTTGGCAAATTATTAAGTAGTTGATTAAGTGGTACTTGGGAATAGTTTTGACCATCTATGGAATAAAAAATATCAGAAATGTGACCATTAACACCATCCGGAACAACTGAGTTATAATGAATAACTAAACTATCTAATCTATTACCCTCGTTTAAATAGTTAGTGCTTATTATTTGAACATTATTTCCATCATCTTCTAACAATGTGACTCGTACGCTAGCCTTTTTTGTTCTTGTTGATGAAGTTAATGAAAACAAGACATCATATATCCCAAAATCTACTAAATTTTCATCACTAGTAATGGTTATCATATTCGATCCTTGAGGACCAGTTACATTAGAGCTAAAAGTAGCATTAAGACCTGACGGAACATTTAAGATGGAATAATGAATGTTTTCTTCAAATCCAGCTTCGGGTACTATATTAATTGATATCTGTTCGTTACTTCCCTCAGATAATACAATCCCAGTTGAACTTAGTGTAAATTCAAAGTCAGGAATTGGATCAATAACACGTGCAGATAATTTTTGAAGGTAATAGGAACCTGTATCCAGAGTAACCCAAAAATCATACAGCTTTCTTGTAGCATTTAAAGGAGGCGATATTTCAAAATTCATATTTGTATATGGCGGGAATGTTCCAAAGGTTCTATTTGGCCAGTTTTTTACTGTAGGCGAATCTGAATCTTGATCATTATTTATGAAAACTTTTGTCTGTGGCCTATTTATATTTTGGGTGAAATTAAACAATCCTTTACGTCCAGCCTCAATTTCTATATTGAGTGGACTAAATGATATTTCGTTACTTGGCAAACCATAAGTAACAATTATTTGACTACTACTTTCCCTACTATTGTAGATTAATAAAAATCTACTTGCATCAAACAATTCCACAGCATGTCTATTTATAAAGCGTGTTTCCGAGAAATTTGTACTGTTATTTTGAACTCTAATTCTTGCTGTATTAGCGTTTGCACTGAGTAAAGTAACATTATACCCACTAAGATTAATATTTGTATTACTAGTTAGAATGTAACCTTCGGTATAATGTTTATAGGTTGAATATGGATTATCCCAACCTATATAAATACTTCTTGTCTCCACATTATTTGCTGGTGCTTGGTCATTAGGAAGTAATATATCTGTAGTAAATTCATAAAAACCCTCAGATATATTTGAAGGAAGTGAAAAAGTTCTATTAAGTTTAAAACTTGTTTGTCCCGGTGTTAGTGTTGGGCCAATCTCAGTTTCTTGTTTCAATACGCTTCCATTAGAGTCTCTTAGTCGGTAACGTATTGTGTAATTTGATTCACTATGTATTCCTAAATTTCTAACAAAAAAAGAGAATTCAATATATTCAGTAGGAATTACCCAATCATATTTAACTTCAAATAAGTGAAGTGCCAAATCATGTCCTTGGAGTTGCTGTGCTATACTAAAAGGTTCTGATTCTGTCATAATTTGTTCATCCATTGAACTGATTCTAATGGTGTAATTACCTCCGTTACTCAACCCCATAGGAATAGTCCAAACAAATGAAATTCCCGGCCTATTCACAGCTAATGTTGTTATAAAGTTACCATCCTTAAATAGAGTTATGTTTACATTATCACTATAAATTAATTTAGACCATTCAATTGTATAAGCTAACCCCCTTCGCCAAGTTTCTCCGCCTGATGGTGATATTATAATAATTTCGGGTTCATAAATTTCTTCATAGATAAAGCCATCCCCTTTAACTATTTTGCCATTTTCGAAGGTTACAAAATATGTTTCGCTCTCTTCATCATATATTTCAGTACTTGAAGGCAAGCCTAGTAACCCATTAATGCCACTCATTTCATTAACATAATAATCAAATATATCTTGCCCTAACCAATAAGCACCATTACTAACTCTGCCGTCAGCTAACGAATAAGCTAAAATTGCTCCATTTGTCATTTTCTGTTTATACATACCAGTTTGACCATTCCAAGCTCCATTAACTACACTGATTGGCAATCCCTTTAAATGACCTTCACCACTATCATGGTGCTCAAATGCTGAAACAAATTCCTCTTTTTTATAAAAACTGCTTAAATATTGATAACCAACCATACTTTTATAAGCTGCTAAGATATCAAGTCCACCCGCCCCCCAAGCTCTTGGGTCATAATTGTGATCAGGTCTCCAAGCTGAATTTTTTAAAATTTCTTTTACTTCAGTAAAATGTAAATTTGGAAAATGTTGTAGTAATAATGCTGCTGCGCCAGCTACGTGGGGTGCAGCCATGCTTGTGCCACTTAATATTGTATAAGTATCTATGCCCGTTGCATCACTTGAGACAATATCAGTTCCAGGAGCTACAATATCAGGTTTTGAAATGATACCATCCGAGTCTGATCTTAGTGGACCCAAAGCACTATATGGTGCTACTCTTGTGTAATCTTCATCTAACGCACCAACTGCAAGTACATTTTGTGCAGTTGCAGGTATACCAATTGACTGTAAATTATCTTGAATAAAGTTTGAACTTGTATTAGAAATAAAATTATTCGCACGACGATTACCGTTGTATTTACCAAAGTAAGAAGTGTATAGGTTAAACTCTCCAGTATCAGTATTATCATTAGTGCTTAAATTAATTTTATATGAACCTTCATCAATCAAGGAGCAATTACCTGGACAAAGAAAACGAATAGATATTACGTAATCAGAAGTCTCCAATGATGCAAAAGAAGTACTATTTCCAGAAAGTTTGATGGTCAAGTCTTCTAGTATTATGCTAGTTGATTCGCCCTGAGAAACTTGTATAGTATCTGTTATTTCACCAGATGGTGTTTCAATACTAATGTGCAATGGAATATTATTTATATACCACATTTCAACACTAAATTGATTATCGTCCCAATTTTCTCTACTATTAACATTTACTGTAATAAATTGTTGGTTACTCCCTGTAACTATGCCATGAGCCCTTGAATCAAGTAATCCATTATTCCCGACTGCAGAAACAGCAATAATGTTGTTATTCTCAATTAAATCATTAATTTTTTTTTCAAAGAGTGTAGTCCCATCTTTAGGATGTAGTTCCCATCCAAAACTCATGTTTAAAACAATAGGTGGGCTACCTACCAAAGACAAAACATAGTCTTTAATTTCTTCTATTCTATTAATTATATTGTTTGAGTTAATTCCTAGGTTACCAGGTCCTTCATAATTTGCAAATATAATTTTTGATTCGAATGCAACTCCACGATTCTGACCGTTGCCATTACCCCTACCACTAGCTATTCCGCCTACATGTGTACCATGAGTTTCAACTTGCGCATTATTCCGAAAACCAAACTCTCTTACAATTCTACTATTAGATTCTGCATCCATGAATGTTTCATGATTATTCAATGGTCTTGAGTCTAGTATAGCTACAAACACGCCATCGCCTGTAATTACATCATCAATCCCTGCATTTCCATTCCAAACTTGTCTTGCATTAATTGACTGGGTGCTATTGTCTAAGTAAGAATACATGATTAGAGCGGCTTCCACTGCTATGACAGGTTTTTGAAGGATTATTGCCAGTAAGTTAGAAAGAGAAATTTTAGCAGTAATAAAATCATTAGTCGTCCCTTCAATAAAACTCGCCTCAACTAACCTTGCATCCTTACTAATGTCATATCCTTTTTCAACCATCAACAACACTTCAACTACAGCTACTTCTTCTTCAAATCCAATACCAATAAACCTGGATTCAAAATTTAGTACTGATTCAAGTTCATTTTTGAGTGCACTCCTTTCATCATCATTATCACTTTTCTGTATTTTACTCTTTGTTCGCAAATACGTTGCCAAAGGATAAACAAGGTTGTAACTCATTTTTGAGAGAGCTTCTTCGCTTATATAGTCTGTATATTTAAAGCTTTGAATAGCACTATTATCATTTTGGCCAAATACATTACTATGTGGTAAAATGATAAATAATAGAACTATAAATGATATCGCCATTTTAGTTTTCATAGCACATAAATTTTAATGATAAGCAAATAATAGATTCTCATACTCACACCCTATATCACTCAAATGGCAAATCATCACCTAATGATTGATTTTCGCTTTTTGCCTTACCTTTTAAGAGGTTCTTTACATCGGTTAGGGTGTCATTTATTGAAAAAACAACTATAAGCACTTCACAATAGATACGAAGTAATATTGGCCCCAAAAGGATAAACATCCATCCTGTTAATACTACACTTTCACCACCTCTTCTCATATTTGAACCTTCATTAATCATATTAATGCCAACCACAATTAAAATAATGGTGCCAAGAATAAAAATAATTTGGATGATTACAGGGGTAATCATTTTCTTGAATTTGATAAAGTCTTCCATATCGTATGAATTAGGTTGTTAAAGTATATATTCCTATCAATTAATAACTTTTGCAGAAAGAATGTCTCTGACTTTTTATTTTCTGCAACTACAGAGAACTGTTAGGAAAGATTTAGAAAAATGCCTGTTGTATGAATCGATCTCTGTACTTTTTAATCTTGATCTTGATAAGTTTTGTGATTAATTCTCCATACACTTTCTCTCAGATTAGTGGATCTATATCAGCAATGCCTGCTGGAGTTTCAATATCCGGGCAAATTATAGCAACTATTGACGGAAGACCGCATCATGCTGTTGATTTTGCTGACGGATTGGTCTTCGCTCTGTCTGCTGATTCGCAGGAAATTCTTGGATTTTCGTACACAACAGGACAATTAAACAATAACGGATTTTTCAGAATAGATGGTCTGCCCAGACATGGTGATATTATTCTTATTGCTTTTAAAAAGAGTGTTAAACGGATGCATTGGATGGATTTAATTTCTTTAGATGAGCTAGAATTAAAAGGTGAACTACATGAATCTGTTTCTATTGGGATAGTTCAGGCAAATATGAATATACCTAGTGGATCGATAACAGATTTGTCCAGTGAAGGTAAAATTATATTAAAAGGGAAAGCTTTAGCACTACAGAGTTTATTATTGGTTGGTTGGATATCATTCCGATCGTATGAGTATGGTCAAAATAATTATACATTTATCGATGAATTAACTAATCGTTTGTATAAGTATTATAATCAATATCTCCATTCAACGGTTGAGATGATAGAAGCAGATTATATTAAGTTCAATACTGTTTATAGTGGTAGAGGAATCACTAAACGTTTTTTTGACGATAATAACTCCGTATTGGCTCAACACATGGATGGCAGACCTAATTCAGGAATGTATGGGTTGATGCGTTTAAAGAGATATAAAGATGATCAAAACCTTTTCATAGCGAATTTTATAACCGGTCATGGGGGGAGTTCTATGAGCTATCGCTTTGGAATAGATGAAAACAACCAATTTTTCGTTGACTACAGCCCGGATGGTGCAGACGAACCCCTGCGTTTAATGGCAACATCAAATCAAACGAACTTATGTACTGTGCGAGAAGCAGCACAAGTAGCTGCGCGTCATTTTCATTATTGTAATTTGGATTCAAATACTTATGAACCGTATAAAACGATAGATTTAAATTTAAGTGGACGACAAGCATTTATTTTTGGCTCATGTGCCGGACCGGAAACAAGAGGTCGAGCTTCATTTGTTTTGATTGAACGATTATCCTCTTGTACTGTAATCGGAGAATATGGAATGACTTATGATATGTATCCCAAGTTTAGATTAAGCACTGAAAGCATTCAAACTGTATCTATGGCTAATATAGAGTTTCACAACACAAATTATGGTGATTTGCTTGTAATAACTGAATTTGGCTCAGATAAGCATACTTCTGTGCTGAGGTTCAACAACCAACGCAGTCAGTATAGCAGAATTAACTAAAGTAAACCTGTTTCTCAATAATATACTTCACAATACATAAATCCATATACTATTTAATAGTATAATTATTATGAAAAATACTATATATATATTTTTGTCATTATTTATAGTAATTAGCAAACCAGATAAAGTTTTAGCTAATCACTATTCATCTGACATCACAAGTACTCAGAAAAATGAGATATATTTCAATATCGAACCTTTTACCATTATTATTGTCGGAACTGTAATTATTATAAAGAAAGCACTTGCATCAAAAGCATTTACAATAGGCTTAGGTTATGCCAAGAAATTATATTCTACTTATGATACTTATAGAACTATAGAAGATGTTTATAAATTGATACAATCCCAAGCAGAGCTTTCAAGACTAAATAGGTTAATGGAAATGACAGATAACGAATTATATACATATTGTCATCAATTAGGTGGTGGAATGGCATCAACGATGGATGCAAGACAAAATCAGTGGGGTGATAAATATATATTTGGCGTTATTAAACCAATCGCAGAATACCATTATGCCGGAGCCATTTGTGTATCTGCATAATATTTATTTTAGTTAAATTATTTCATAGGATTTACATGGTCAAACAATTAATTTCAATTATGCTATTAACAACTTTTTTGTTATTTCTTGGCCGTAGTTATGGTTACGCCCAAGAACACAAAGGATTTAGCATGATGGGTATAGGATTTGGGGCAGGTTTTGGTGAACAAGCTGAAGATTACATGACTTCTTTAAATTTTAGCTTTTCTATTAATAAACATCTAAGAAGTGATCTTGGATTTAGTTCTCTTCACTCAACATTATGGGGTGAACAAATAGACCCTACTGGTTTTTATTATGGTGCAATTTTTAAATATTATGATAGAATCTTAAGTGAACAAAATGAACGTCTTATGTTCTATCATGCTGGAATTGGAATCGGTTCTTATAACAACACATTTATTGTTTTTTTAAATGCCGGATATGAGAGACTACTTGTTGAAGATTTCATTATTTGGGGAAATGGTCTTTATGTCTATTTTGATTTTAAATTACCTTTATATCAAATTGTATTCTATACTTTTGAAATCGGACTTAGAGTTAGAATTGATCAATGGTAAATTAAAACAATTTCTTTGTGCTTAACACATGTATGAGTGCGACTTTGTATCATTCTCATCCATAGAATAAAAGAGTAATATATTCGACTATCTATTTAATTCATTAATAATTTCATTTGACATTTTGAGACCAATATCCCTTAAAATAGTAGTCTGCAATTGGTCTAAACTTTTTAGGTTCGTTCTACCAGTAAAGAGCTCAGGATTTATTTGTGAATTCATTGCTACATAAGCCCCAAGATACCCTACAATACTTCTATCACTATTGAATAAAAGATCACAAACATTTGTAGCATACAGAGATCTAAAGTTACCACTATAGGTTGCATAAGTTATACTATCACTATCTCTAGCTGATATAATATTTGATTTAACGACTCTACCGGTTTCCACATGAACGATCTGATAGTGAGCTTCATACACTACACTAGTTGAACCCTCATAAAACATAAAAGTTACTAGGCGGCATCGTGCTTGTTGGCCGCCATCTACATTTGCGTAATATAATTCAAATGCACTAAGCGGTTCTTGCCTTACTCTACCACCCTCTTGAATCACATTCGTTAATCGCCCAACTACAACATAATTCAAGCCTAAAAGCTTTCCAGCTCTAGCCGCTGATGAAGCATCAATGATACCTGACTGTGAAAAACTTATCTCGCTCAACAATCTACTTAAATTTTGTCTATCCAAAACTTGTACAAAAGGATTCCTAGTATTTACAATATTATTTAGCACATAACTATATAATGTACCTTGTGCTCCGATTGCTCTTGTATCGTTCCCAAATTCAAAAATTCCCAAACGTACCCTTCCTTTTTCTAACGCACTTCTCTGTAATTCTACAGCATCTTTATAGCCCCTTACTTGGTTTATAGCATTTTGAAAATCGCTATATGCTCTTCTATAGTTTTGGTTTTGATAATTTCTCAGACCATTCTGATAATGACGTTCAGCATCTGCTAGTCTAGCTCCACTCTCAGCATAATTAATATTTGCCCTAACATCCCTAAAATTTGGATGATATTCATCAGCTTTTTTAAAATTAACTAAAGCTGATCGATAATTGTTAGTGGAAATATCTCGCTCTCCTTTTCGATAGTAATCCTCAGCTATAATCAGTCTAACATCTTTATGCTCTTCAATATATCTCCTTGGTATGCCTATTTCAATATTGTATTGTTCGAATTTACTCACAAATTGAATCAAAGATTGCATTTTTTGATCCGCACCTTTATAATTTCTGCCACGTGCTTGTGAATGAAAAACTCTTAATCTATTATCTAGATGAGCTTCCGCTGCCTCTTGCAACCCCCCAAGTGCTCTTACGTTATTAGGTGAACTTCTCAATGCTTTACTAAATTCATTTGCTGCTTCTTCATATTTGAAATGATTCAAAAACATTTCGCCATTAGTTATATACTTGCTTGTAGAGCAGTTATTTATGAATACGAATGAAGTAATCAAGAACAGTAAATTCCATTTTTTTAATAGCATATTATTAAGTAATTAATTAACAATATTATATTATCTAAGTTTTTCTATACTGCAAGAAGTAGAGAAATATTTAGAATATTCCTTACAATTTGCACTATCTGCTGAATTCTAATAAAAATATATTTTTTACTTATGTACTTTCTTAAACTTGATACACAATTAATGACATTCTATTTTTTATACAATTAAATCATTTGGTAAAATGATTGTGTAGGAATAATCTCAATCTTCAACGCGACATCTAACTTGATATTCCCACAGTGTTTGTGCACCTCCACCTGTAACAGATACAATAAATTCATTATGAGTATCTTTTGTAAAAACGCTCAATTCCTGTCCAATACCAGGTCCAATTATTCCTCCCGGAAAATCAGCTCCTGCATAGCTATGACTTCCCCTCCACCCACTATTAAAAACAACAATACTCTGTGGATATTCAATAATTAGTTTATCAGGAATACTATACATATTGTATCGAATATCTAGAATTGCGTTACTTGGGAGAATAGTTATATCCCAAAAATCAACTGTTCCGTTATGTCCTCCCGAGTTAGCGACAGACCAAGTATCACATATCTCTAAAGTATGCCACCTTTCAATATAAGTTCCAATTGAAATAGATTGTTCAAATCTATTAAGAAGCTCTTCATAAATTAATGAAGCGGACTTCTCTGCTTGATTGTTTTTTTCAATACTCATCCTGATTTTTTCTAAATCATACGCCCTTTTTTCTGTTTGAACGTTTTGCGTAACTTGGTTCCATAATCTTCGTATCCATGTTCTTGAGTCACCAATCAGATATCCAATTCTAACTTCATTGAACATAATTCCAGTTTGAATTCGAAGAAGTGATGCAATCAGTTCATCATTGCTTAGTGTAATAGATTGATTATCTGCAATATAATCATGGTAATTACCAAATAAATACCTGTCAATATTTAAGGATGCTAACAGTAAAGCTCTATAATCTCGCGTTTTAGCTATTGAACGATCTAAATCATAGATAAGATAGGCTGCAAACAATGGGGCTGCTTTGATAGCAATAGTAGCTTTTATTATGCCTGCAGAAGTCATTATTGAAGCTCCTGCCGTTTTTAATAAAAGCTTAATACTTGTACTAAATATTATATCTTCTAATTTTTCATTTAATGCATTGCTTTGATATGCAATTAGAATTTCATCAATTTTTTTTTCCTTGTTTCTGTTATAATTCATTCTTCTTGACTCTAATGCATCTCTAAAGGCTTTGTCGTTTGATAGAACAGACTGTTCACTTTTTTTCTCTAGTAAGTTATACAAGACATCTAGACTAGATTGATATGCAACAAAAAATAACAAAGCTTCCTTTTGAGCTTTAAAGCTAGCTGATGTTAGTTCAAAAGTATGTAATAAAAGTGATGTTGTGATATTTATATTTATCCATGCTTCATTTAAACCAACTAAATCATTCGAAAATTTTATGCTTGATAACATAATATTTGTGAAATCATTATCAATCATAGAATCAATTTTTGAGATTATTGCCTCACTAAGTATGGAACCGTAAATAATTCCATAGGTGATTTCCAAATTTTGAATTATAGTTTCATAAGCATCTTTTCTACTTTCATATAAATTGGGAACTGGATAGTCTCCAGGCATAAACCTAAACAGAGGCAAAACTATACGATCCTCATTTACATTATTATCAATTAATTGAGGTTTGTTAAATAATAAATAGTTTTGTAATCCAAAAGACTCTACCAATCTTTGTTCATCAATACTACAATTATCCCATCTATTATAAAGCTCAATTCCTAAAACAATCTTTGAAGGCATTACAATACTATTACATCTATCATAGTAGTTATTATGATATAGTCTTATTTCATGATTATGATATATGTATTCATATTCATATTCAAAATCTGCATGATCAGGTGCTTTTATTTCAAATCTAAAGCTTTTTGAAGGACTATTTTCTATGTGCAGCTCATATAATCCATTTCCAATATTTCGAAAAGAATATTCTTCGATAACTACTGGGAATCCATAATTTCTTTGTATGGTATAAAGTTTAACATCAGCATTTATAATGTTATGACCCAGTGAACTAGTAACAATTATTTTTTTTGTTTCCTGAAAATTTATATGATTATTTAATCCCATTCCAAATGAAATATTCAAGAACATTAATGAAAAAGAAATGAAACATAATATTATATTTTTCATAATATATTACTTCAATTTTTCTATTTTTAATCTTAATGAATTGAGTGAAATAATATCTCCATATTTAATTCTTTCATATTCACTGCTTCCTACAAATATGTCTCCTATAGCGAGATGTGAATTGTCTAAATTTCTAATAAATATTTTATTTTTATAATAAATACACTCAGCATGTAATGGCAGTATATTGTAAATTGGTTCAGTAATTTGGATATGGTTAGGTTGTTCAAACGATACGCTTCCCAGTGTACAAGAATAGAATTCACCATTCCACTTACCGATTACTTGATAAACCCTTCCTACATGTTCACCACTTAATTGTTTTATTAAAAATGGCAAGTAAACAGTATCATAAAGCTCATAGTTGTTTTTCGAAGGTGTTAAGAGTGCATTAAGTTGTAATTTTAATTTATCATAAACATCAAAAGCTTTATTTGTAATATTATCTATTTGTTTATTAATTTCATTAAAATGTGAATCTTTTGATTCTTTTAAATATAATTTATCATCAGGTAATGCTTTATTTTTTACTGCATTTTTATCCATCAATGGGTCAAAAGAATGGTTCTCTTGAGTACTAAAATCGTTATGATCTTTATTATTTACATGTACTTTTTGTTGCTCTTCTTTTGCAAGATCTAGAATTTTGGCAGGAATTAAAGCATTAATATTATTTTTTATAATATCATATTGATACAATATTCCTATCAAAGATATCAAAATCATCGATAATAATGTATTAATGTAGTAAGTAGTTAAGCTTTGAGTCATTAACACTTGATTCATCTCTAATATATGCAACTTGTTAAAGAATAAAGCCTGTATAGCACCAACAATAAATGAAGCACCTGCAAGTGATGTTACTATAATGATAATTGCTTTTTTAATAGATAATGCGATTATACCTCCAATTATGCCCAAAATGATAAATAATGAGATTATAATTCCAGGGTCTCCACTAGTAATACCGAGTATCATACCGATTGTTGCACCAATACTAAAACCGATTACAAATATTCCTATTATATAAAAAAGATAAAACAATATTGAACAAATCAAACCCACTAAAATTGCTGAGGTTATTGATGGTTCATCTGTAATTCCAGTTATAATAAATACTACAACGAAACCTGTAATAAAACCAGTAAAAGCGATATAAAACTTGAAAACTTTATATCCCCACAATAGCAATATAATTCCTAATGGAAGAGTAATTAATCCATAAATTAAAATCAAAGGCTGAAACACAGAATCAATATTTATCATATCCATTATAATTTCTCCTAATTTAGTTCTAACAGTCTACTAAATGCTTTGAAAATTTGTTCGTAAAAATAATCGAGTTATTTATTCTTTCTGCTATCTCAACAATCTCACCATCATGCAAAACGAATATTTTGTCACATATTTCAAGCATTATATCAATATCATGAGAAACTAAAAGTATGGTTAAGTTATATTTAATTTTCAAATCGAATAGTAATTTTAACATTCTATATTGTAAGACTTTATCAAGGCCCGCAAGTGGTTCATCCGCTATTAGTAACTTTGGTTCTGTTATTAAAGCCCTTGCTAATGATACCCTCCTCTTTTCACCTCCACTTAGCTCATGTTGATACTTGTCTAGGTACTGTTTATCTAGACCCATATCTAATAGGATTTCTTCACATTTCTTTATCCCTTCAAGTTTTTTGTCAGGATTATATAGAAGGAATGGTTGTAGTAAGATATAAAGAACTTTTAAACCGGGATTCAACGAAGCTTCTGGATGTTGATAAACCATTCTTAGATTATGCCTAACCTTTTTCCTTAAATCATCTTCAGATAATTTAGTAATATCTATGCCATTGTATATCACTTGCCCAGAATCTGGTTTATCTAATTGTAATAAACACCTTAATAAAGTAGTTTTCCCGGAACCACTTAAGCCTACTAAAGCACAAGTTTCACCTTGATTTAAATTGAAATTAATTTTTCTCAATACACTCAGTTGTGTTTTTGAGTTAAGTTGAAAACTTTTACTTAAGTCTGTTACCCTTAATATTTGATCGATTGTTTTATTCATAAAACCAACAAGCTACTTTTCCTTGATGCACTTTTTTTAAATCTGGTTTAAGTTCTTCGCATTTAGATTTAAATTTTTCATCTTTTTCATATTTAAGAGAGCAATTATTAGCATAAGGACAACCTTTAATTGTTGTATTAATATTTCCTCTTTTAATACTTTTATTAACTCTCAATTCCCTAAATGCTTTGCCTTCAGCCATAGACAATAAAAAACGTGTATATGGATGTTTGGGAAGAATAATATCTTTATCATCAATCATCAATTCTTCTACAATGCTACCTTTTAAAAAAACATAAATACTGTCTGATATTGAAAGTACTTGCCCTAGATCATGAGAAATAATTAATAGAGAAAAATTTTCCTCTTTAGATAAATCTACTAGTAGTCTAATAATACTCTTTGACGTAGAAGGATCTAATGAGCTTGTAGGTTCATCCGCTATAACTAGCTCTGGATTTCCTAGTAGGCTTAATAAAATATATGCTCTTTGTGCTTCACCACCACTTAATTGATTAGGATAAGAAGAAAGTATTCGTTCAATATTTTCAAAAGCTAAAGATTTTGACAAATGAAATATTCTATCAAGAAATAGTTTTTCATTATTTGAGTTATTTTTTTTCCATGTTTCCCAAGCTTGCTCTTTAATAGAGTAGTATGGAATTAAAGATGCTCTTGCATCTTGAAATATTAGAGCAATTTCTTTTCCTCTAATTTTTTTAAATATTTTTTGTTGATTATGAAACCATTTATCTAACTTTTTATATTCGTTCTTATTCGTTGATTTAAATAATGGAATGTTTTCCAATAAGTTATGATAGTTGAAATTTATAGATCCTGAAACTATACCAGGTTGTCCATCAGTTAATCCTAGTATTGCTAGAACTGTTTGAGACTTCCCACTTCCAGATTCACCAATTATAGTTGTAGTTTTACCCTTGTACAAAGTGATATTTATACCATCTACTGCTCTAATGATATCTGAACCGTTTTTAAAATTTATGTATAAGTTATTTATATCAAGGATTATCTTATCTTCCATAGTATTAGCTTCTAGGGTTAAGACTTCTTGATAAAGATTCTCCAACAAAGTAGAATCCAGATAGAGTTAAGATGATAATCATACTAGGAAAAACAGTTAACCAGTATCCTCCCATAAGCAGCATACTCCTACCCTCATAAAGTAACATGCCCCAACTAATATTAGGAGGCTGAATCCCAATTTGTAGATAACTTAAAGTAATTTCAATTGTAATGGAAAAAACAAAACAATACGATATTTGTTTTATAATTTTTGTCTTACAGTTACTCCAAATAATGTCTTTCCATAAAATAGTAGTATTCCTAAAGCCTATCTCTTTTGATGACTCAACAAACTGACTTTTCTTAAAAGAAATAACAGTTTGTTTAATATTTTCATAATTGGAAGGGAAAAGAACAATTCCAACAAATATCATGATCACGTAAATATTGAAACCTGAAATTACCGATGCTAGAAAAATTATGATTAATGCTGGTATTGACTCTATTACTATTGATAGATTATCTATTAGATTTGAAAAGTAATTATTATAATAACCTGAAATTGCACCGAAGAATAAGCCTAGTATTACACCAAAAAAACACGCTATTAATCCGGGAACGAGTGTCCAAGAAGCCCCTTTAACAATCATTCCAAATACACTTTCACCTCTATTGTTTGAACCAAAAAGTAGAAATGAAGAATTAACATAAAGTATATATTCAATCTGAAATGTTTTATTACTTTCCTGATCATAAGCTTCTAGAATAATCGTATGAGCACCAACATTCTCTTTTATTGGTATCCAACTAAATTCCTGATTTCTAAATTCAAAATTAGGGGGTGCTGAATACACTTCGTAAATCACAGAATTATTGGACCTATTTGTAGGTCTATAATTATATTCCTTATTCACAGTAGCTGTTCTATTTGGAGCATTTAAAAAATATTTTCGCTCAAATCGAGTTACTTCTTCATTATCAGATTCTTCTAAAAAAAGCCAATTAGAGATAAACTCTATTTCTTCAATCGGGTTATTGTATAGTAGTTTTTGAAAAAGAGTAATCGAAGGGGGACTATTTCTAGCGCTCCTTTCGTTAAACATATTTGGATAAAATATATTTACAATATGTGCAATAACTAGCGTTAATAATATTGTTAAACCAAAGATTAATTTTGACGATACAGCTTTAATCATATCATTTTTCAATTAAATGAGGATTTAATGTGAAATCTATGTAATCCCTAATTAAAGAGATGATTATAACCGTTATCAACAAGACCTTACAACATGCAAGCAACAATGGATAATCTTTAGCACCCGGAGTCATTAATACTTGCCAAATTAAAAAACCTAACCCTTGCCAGCTAAAAATATATTCAACTATTATACTTCCACTTATTAAGTATGTTATTTTAGAACTAACTAGATTGAAAATTGGTACAATTAATGATCTTATTTTATGCTTTAGCGTACTTATACCTCTAGCTCTTAATGATTTGACCCATTGTTGCTGATTTAACGAGCTTAACTCATTCTTAATTTTGAGATAGAAGTCCATGAGCATCCCGTCACCTAATGAAAGTGAAATAACTGGCAGAGCAATCACCAAAGTTTTTATCCATAACGAATCACTTTCTAAATCTGCATAAACTGGAACAGCATTCCATATAATAAAAGCAAAAAATATTAGTAATGATGCCCATATTAACACCGGTAATGTCGAAATTGTTTTGATTACAGTTACTATAATTTGTAGGATATAATTTTGATTAAATAAACTTTCTAAAATTATTATCACTAGTGATATCATTATAACTGTTATTAATGTAACAAATATCAAAAGGAAAGTTTTTTGAGATGCGTCTATTACTAATTCAGATATGTAAAAACCTCTAGCTAAAGATATATCATAGTTAAATGTAACAGCAGTAATGAAGTAAGACTTGAAGCGCAGAGCATAATTATCAGCTGTTATATCTGGAATCAGAGCTAATAGTACACAAATAAAGATAACTGACAGTAATAGATTAAGTACACTTTTAACTAGAGAATAACCTATTTTTTTTATCATTATCGTCATAATCCTTGAATAATTTCCCACTCTTCAATTTTTGAGAAGAAGTAAATTGGATCAATTAAAGTATTTACAAAACGAATATTTATTGCTGCATGTCTATCTATTGTAAATAAAAATAAGTATGGTATATCTTCATATATTATCCGTTGAATCGAATCCATATAGTTCGCACGCATTACATTATTATTCGAATCCCTGAATTGATTAAATAAATTATCTATTTGATTATTTCTATAGCTTATTATATTCCCACCGCCGGGTCGTATAAAACTACTATGAAATAGATAACTTATATCGTAAGTCGGGTCAAATGACCATCCAACTAGAGCCATGTCAAAATCTCTGTCAAACATTAATCTTTGGTCATAATTGTCTGTAACTTCGTATTGAAAAATTATTTGAATTCCTATTTCTCTCATTTGCTCTTGGAATTGTTGCACCACATTTTGCATTCCCATTCCTGCATCACTAACTGAGTTATTAATTAGCAACCTAAATTGTAATCTTTCACCATTTGCTTGCTGTAAATAACCATCACCGTTTATGTCCGAATAGCCTAAATCACGAAGAATCTGTCTAGCATGATTTTGGGAATGCGTTCTTGGTCTGATTTGAGGGTTAAAATAAGGAGAACCAGGAGTAAAAGGTCCGGACAAAACACGTCCTCTACCTCCAAACCATTGCTCTAATGCTGTCTGTCTGTCAAAACCAATTGTTATTGCTTCTCTTAATCTATGATTGCTTAATAATCTATTATTAAAGTTGAACGCAATAACATGAATAGTATAGGATTGATAAGGTTCAAGTCTGTGATCAGGACTCCTATCGATTGTTGCTATTCTATTAACCGGAACATCAATTAACAAATCTGACAATCTACTTAGCAATCTTAAACTTGCAGTATCAAAATCTGGCATTATTTCAGTTCGAATCTGCCTGATTGATGGTTTTTTAAAATGATACTTTTCATTTATAGTTAGATTTAACGTTCCATTTAAACTTAAACTTTCGAACTTATAAGGTCCAGAGCCTATAGGTCTTCTATTAAAACTTTGTCTAGCTTGCCTTGTACTAATCAGGTGATGAGGCAATATCCACTGAGTTAGAAGAAACCTAGGGTCAACAGTAACATTATCATTTAAATGAAAAGTCACTGATGTCGCACTATTTATTTCAATACTGATAATACTATTCCTTAATCTATCTGAGATAATAGGCAATTTACCTTCATTCATTATGAATTCATAAGTAGATACAATATCTTGACTTGTAATAGGCTGTCCATCATGCCAATAAATGTTCCTTTTTAATTCTACTCTAAAACGGTTGTTTCGCAAATCTCGATGAGTTTCCGCAAGAACATTTACATACTCTTCTGAATTAAAATCATATTTAAATAGACCTTGATAAATTAAACTTTGAAATCTTAAATTGTTATTTCTAAGAGTAATATTCTCATAAGGATTTAAATTTCCCAAAGGGTGATACTCAATATATGTTAATGAATTTCCGCCAGATTGTGCTATTGAGTAAGAAGTAATTAAAAATAGGAAAACAAATATTTTTATGAGAAATGAAGTGTAAGTCATAGCTAGTGAATTCTTATGTTAATAGATTCTCTTAGTTCAGGCATTGTTATTACTTGTAAAGAAAATAGCAATGTATTGGCATACCATATATTTGTATCATTTGTTAAACTCTCAACAATCAATCTTATATTATTTAGGTAATTTACTGTTTGATGAGTATTCATTCTATTATTAAACTGAACAAACATAATTATTGAGAATAATTCTCTACTTATGTTTGTGCCAGAATGATAAAATGCATTATAGTTTTTTGAAAGATCATAAATTTTATCTATTTCAGATATATTAAGAAACCACCATGAAACATCTTGTATTTCAGATAATGGATTTCTTGATCTTTGGTTTGATCTAAGTCTATCTTGTATTCTAGTTAATAGACGTATCGAATTCGACTCTAGATATTTTTTAAGATTCGAATGGCTATAGCATGATCCTAATGCAATGTACATTTCAAATGATGCTGAAAGATCAATAGCATTAACTAAATCTCCCAATTCTTCTTTCCATTCATGACCACATAAAGAAATAGTCCTAAATTCTTGTAGATTTGTATTCATATTTCCAAATCTTAAAAGATGATTAATAATTGATAATCCAGCTACATTAGGATTATTCAAATGCATTAGTATCTCTCTTGCAATAATTAAATCTATAATTAATGTAATTGCTATATCTGTGTTCCAAGACAATATATTACTGAAGTGTTTGCCCTCAGTCATTTTATCAGTCATAGAGTTAATCAATTTTTCTCTATCTATCGGTTGTAGTCTATTTCTATATTTCACTATCTGATCTAATTGTGTATTAGTAAGGCTTTTCCCATTAAACAAGTAATTACACAATAGATTTATGGTCATTTCTGAAATAATACAATTAGTTACTTTTCTATGACCTAACCAAGCAAATATCAATAGATCAACATTACTGACTGATATATTTTCTTGAGTAAAGAAAATATCATATTTTGATTTTAAGTAATTATTTCTATTTACTATATCAAATACTTCTGAAAACTCATTCATAATTAAAGAGTTTCTAAGATTCAATTCTAATATATACCTGTCTAATAATTGGTGATTATCTTTGTTATTATCAACATGTAAATCATTTACAACTTTAGCCAATTCAGCATAAACATCAAGACTAGCTCTCATTAATGTATAATGTACATTAGCCAACTTATAAAACTCATTTGCAACTTCAGATTTACGATGATTTGGCATTAGTAATACAGAACTAAAACTGTTTATTACTTTTTCTTGGCTTGAGTATTCAATATTACTAATGCTTGCAAGTGAAATATTTGTACTTTTAATAATTAAAAGTACAAGTATGAAGCAAATCATAAAGTTATATTTGTAATGATTCATTAATTCCAAATATTAAGTCTAACTCCAGGAAAAATCAGGTTATGCCTTGGGTTCTTTATAGCATCCACAGATAAATTTATATTCCCAATATTTGGATTATACCCTCTTATAACAGGTAAACCTTGAAGGGCGTCATAGATACTATACCCATGAAGTGCTAGTCCAGTTACTAGAGCAAAAGAAAAAGGTGTACTAAAGTCAAAATTAATCATAGCTCTTTTATTATTCCAAGCATGATTTAGACCATATAATACTAGAATACCTCCTAATCCACCATATACTAGTGCTTTTTCATATTCACCTTTATAATATTGCGCTAATCCCGGAAACAAGATAGCTCTATACAGAATCGCATTTCTACTTACTTCTTGAGGTCTATATAATTTTGGGCCAAATATTGTGTTTCCAGTAAATTCTATATCAGTGTAACTTAAAGAATATCTATCTCTAACTTGTTCAGAATATGCAAATCTTATTTTATTATCGAATGCAAAAGCATCCAATTGAATTACATTAGAATTACTAGTAGGGATATTTGATAAGCTCGAACTAATTTGAAGATTTGAGTAGAGTGGAGCTTCAATCCTACTCATTATATGAATAAGTGAAAACAAGTCTCTGTTTTGTCCGATTGCTTCATTAACATTAACAGCAAATGGGCGTTCTGATTGATTACGATAATTTAAGGATATCGTTGGTAAGCCAGTTCTCCACTCTGAATTTCGGTAAAAGTTACTGATCTGACTTAAAAATGATCTGTGAAATCTAATAGCTCTAACTCGATCTTCTTCTTCAACAATTTGAACAGCAATTGAAAACCATGTAACATCTTCTTGTTCCTGCCCTATTTTCACTTGTGTAAGATAAGTCAGATACTTAGAATCTTTAGTCCAACTTGGTTTAAACCTATTATTAACAACAAAGTCAGGGTTTCTTTCTTCAATATCTTTTAAATTAAATTCAACTCGCCTACCATCAACAAATGCTAAATAATCCAATATTAGAATTTCTGAAATTTCAGTTTTACTTGTTGATTCTAACCTTGCTGTTGAACCAACTTCTTTTTCAAAAGCAATATATTTACCATTCGGACTCCACTCAGGAAAGAAACCTTCTCCAATTTCATCATTAATTAATACTAATTTTTCTTTATTTCTACTTATTATAACATTATATAAATTATCTATTAATTTTATTTTGTATCCATCATTATACATAATCAATCTTCCATCTGGCGACCATTTAGGACGACTAATTTCACTTTCTGTATCAATGTTTAGATAAATTATTGAGCATTCGCTACTGTCTAAACAACTCATATTTGAGTTAATGAAACCTAGGCCAATTTTATTAGTTTCATTGTTAATAAAAGTGAACCAATAATTTCCGAATTCATCTAGTACAGGTCTCCAATTAAAGTGTGAGCATACTCCTTGAGATCCTTCAATTTCTCTACCTATTATATCAACATAAGAGTCTTCATAGCATTTAACTCTGAATATTTCATTTCTGATGCGACTATTTGGCTGTATGTCAGCAAGTGTTATTACTAAATCCCGTGTATCATTCCTACTAGTCTCTTCGTAGGCAATTAAATAAGGATTTAATCGATTAATCTCTGGAAAATAATCATGACCTAATCCTTGACTATTTGCCATTTGTAATGAACTTACATATAAAGTTACAGCGATTATTATTTTAAAGGTTCTTTTTTGCATATTATTTTTCTATTAAAGGCCAAGTTCGTTTCTTAAAATATCACGAAGAGCTATTGCTCTTCTTTGAGTTTGATCTAGTTGTATCTTTGCATCTTGTGGTAACGCATCAAATCTTCTAATTACATCTTCTAATTCAGCTATAGCTCTAGCAGCGTTATTTCTATTTCTAGTATTTGTATATTGATTATAATATGACTCTGCGTGCATAAATCTAGCTCTATAATCAAATAGAAGTCTCTCATCGACAGGAACCATGTTTAATAGTTGACCAAAAAGAGGTCTTACTACATCACGTATTTTTTCATAATCTTTTACCCCTGTAACTTGATTTAAATAAGTTGCAAATTGTATCCTTGCTCTATAATTATTCTCATCTTGATTTAAAATCAGTTCAAATATCTCTAGAGCCATTGTTTGTTCGCCACCCCTAAATAAAAATACCCCAAAATCAACAAGTGCATCATAGTATTCAACTCTCAGATTCAAAGGCATACTAGGAACAGTTCTTGGTATTTGCGTAAACAGATTTATAGCTCTAATAATTGTATTAGTTTCTTTTAAATCTCTAATTAGATTTAATGCAGAAACCGGCTCCATTGTATGAGATATTATTGTAAGACGGTTTTCTATAATGTTTATTTCACTTTCATAAGTAAGATGCCCCTCTAACGTAATCTTGTATTTGTATGTACCTACTTCTAGATTCAAGGTTTGCCCTGTATTTAAAGCATGGGTTTGATTGGTTGATGTATTTTCAAGTGTTATTATAGCATTAGACGGTGATACTTGAGCAGCTACATCTCCTTTCAGAAGAGTGGGCTGTAGTACAATGTTTAGATTTTCAGTAGTATTTGCCCTTATACTAAATTGACCTGAATTATTAGCAAAATTACTCCTAGTTGCTGACCACTGATATACTCCTTCTTTTAGTCTGATGGTACGATTGGTACTAACTGTAAACGTTGTGTCGGAACCCCTAAATGCTACATTTGCATCAGAAGGTGCTAGATTTACAACTAATGTTCCATATTGTATGATTTGTATCTGTTCTACTCTTTCAACTTTAAGTTCTATCTCTTTTATATCATCTTTTGTAATTATATAACTATCTTTTGAAAGAAGTTTATAATTGCTAGATGTAAGCTCTATTACTGCTAGATCAATCTCATTTTCTGATTCCAATTCAGCTATAATCAAAAAATTACTATCCCATAAATAATTAATTCCATTAATTTTTAATCTTATTTCATCAGATATTTGATTACCATTATTATCAACAATTGAATTTATTTTTAAAGTTGCAATATTAGATTTTGGGATAGTTCTATGAAGAGAAATTACTAATTGCAATCCTTCGTAATTAGAAACTCTAAATCTTGCTTTTGCATGATCTAAAGAATAATTGTCAGAAATAACATCTATTTCAATAAATCCATATTCTTCTTTCATTGGAACTTGTATGCTAATTTCATTACCAGAGATCCATAACGCTTCTTTACCATTTATTGAAAAACGAATATCTTGATCAATTGATTCTCCATTTTCATCAATAAAATCCAAAATGGTTACGGTTGTAGTATTCTCTGCTCCACAACTATAAACAAACAGCAGCATACAATAAAGAAGTAAATTGCTTATGATATTTTTATTATAAATCATTTTTAAAACCTTATTCTATTATTGGAGGATTACCGATATTGCCTCTTCTTTCAATTCTTCGATCAGTTATATTCATTAATCCATCATTATTTAGAATTAGATGCAATTCATAATCCTGCCTATACACTATTTCAATAATGAAAGTATTTATATTTATAAACTCTACTGTATATTTTTTTTCTTCATGTAGAGCATCAGATCTAAATATAAAATCATTGTTAATTCCTATCTTTGTTCTATCAATCTCAAAATTAGTACTATCTCTTAATACAATGTCAGTACCTCTCAAATCAACAATAGTACTATCTCTTCCACTAGCACTATATTGAAAGAGATGAATTACACCAGACAATTCAGTTTGATATAAACTATGTGAATCTGAAACAATTACTTTTCCAGAACCAGAACAAGCAATAACTATAAGCGATAGTACGGAAATTAAAACGATATATTTTATATTCATATTTTTTTGTGTTAGTTTGTATTCAATGAAAAACATATATTATCTTTGATTATAATATCCCTATTATCTAACTTAAACTTGACAACAACCCTGCCATATCTATCATTATATTCATTTCTATTGTAATCATATGATCCATTTAAATTAATGGGAATTTTTCGCTCCATTTCCAAACACTCATTACTTGTATATATTCCTATAAATCTTTCAACCTGATCTACATATACACTAGTAGTTATTATTCTATTATTATCGATATCATTTCTAATCACTTTTTTAAGCAAAAGAACGACATCATCTTTATTAATCGTTGTATTTTTCATTTCTACTATCCGTATCCTTAAGTCTATATTATTTTTTTGAACAGCGGATAAATTATTATTAATTTTTTCTTTTTCGCTCTTTAATAACTCAATATATCGTATTAGTGACTCCCTTGTCATCCCATTAAAATCTTCATTAATTATATTTTCATCGATATCTATATTTAAATTGTTTCCTATTCTATCATTCATTTTTACTAATACGCTATTTATTTTGTCCTCATACCTATAGCTTAAACCATATATTATACCAGAAAACACCAATATTATTACTACACCAATGATCAAATTTATTTTATCATCAGCAATCATTAGGTTTAGTAAATTTCTATATTTTGACTTTTTGTTTTTTTCAGAAATCCAATTGTCAGGTATTAATAAAACAATACTAATATTATCTGTAGAACCATTATTAGTAGCGGAGCTTGCAAGATTTATAGCGGCTTCATCATAATTTTCTTCAGAAAATATAATTGAGAATATATCCTTCTTAATCAGTGTACTGTGCATACCATCAGTACTTAACAAAATTCCTTTTTGATTTACATCATAGTAATCTTTTTCATAGGGATATATATCAGGAACACATTCTTCGTTAGTATTTAAAGACCTTGTAATTGCATTTTTCCCGACATTTAAATCATTAATAGATATACCTTTATCAATAGCGTCTTGATAAGCTGAATGATCCTTGGTTAATTGGTCTATTCGATCTTTAGTAAAAACATAACATCGACTATCACCAATATTCCCAACGATCATCCTGCCATCAATTATTAGAGCGCATGTTAGCGTTGTCCCCATAAAAGAAGACCCCTCTCCTGAAAGTTCTAAATCTTTAAGTCTTGAATTTATCTTAAAGAAAACAGATTGCAAGTTTGCCTTATGCTGATTCCAGTTATCAAACAAGTACTCATTTTGGTATTTTATCCATAACTTCTTCAATTCTGAAATTGCTGTTTCAGCCGCTAAGTCTCCAGCTTTATAACCACCCATACCATCTGCAACTGCTAATAAAGATAATTTGAATCCATTTACTCTGGCTTCAAGTGCTAATAAACGATCTTCTTGTTGAGACCTTTTATTTTGGTATTGATAAGTTATAATCTTTGATTCCACTTACTTTTTCACAAATTTAAGAACAACATCTGCCATAGATACGATATCACCATTTCTAATTTCAATAGATTCATTTGGTTCTAAAGTTTTATCGTTAACAGAAGTTGGATTTGAATCTGAATAATTAATTAATGTATATCTATCATTTGAAGTTATTAACTTAGCTTGTATTCTACTTACAGCATCTGACTTCAATTGAATATGGGTTTCTTTATCTCCTGCACTACGGCCGAATGTAAACTCATTGATTTTTTTATCAGGAGAAACTTGAAAATTTATAATCTTAGGACTATCTATTCCACTTAACACATGAAATTGTCCCTTTAGTAGTATAACCGTTTTTGAATCATAATCTTTATATGGAAATTCAGAATGCTTCTTAGCGTCCCTATTTGGATCGATAGGCGGCACTGGAGGGAAAGGCTTTGGCTTAGGTTTTTTACTACTAAAAACAAAAACGATGGTAATTAAACCAAATAGAAGAACTATCCCCATCACAATTAGTAGATTTCTATTAAAACTAAAACCACTCTGATTTACCCTTTTTATTTCATTAATATATCTAGCATTATTTGAGTCTTGAAATACTCCTGTAACCTTAATCCTTTTATTTGTTTCCGGAAGCGCTGATATCGTCCGAATAAAAATTCTTTGCCCAAATCTATCTTCAAGTTGGTATGTTTTATAATCCCTATCTTCTTCAACATGCCTGACTACTACCCCTTCAATTGTAACTAATCGATCTATCATCTGTGTTGGATTAGACATTAAGTCATTCACAACTACATTGGGTTGCTTGGCTTCAGTATTGGAATAAAGTAATAGTATTATTATCACCATTACTTTTAGATTTATTAGAGTTTTCATATACCTACTAATTAGAGTTTTAATTTATTTCTTATTTCGACAAGGTTATCTGGTCTATCTTGTTTATTTTTACTTGTTAACTTTTCAACAATATTTATAATGTTTCTAGGTACACTATCTGGCAATTTTGGGAGTGGATTATTTTGGTGTAAATCAGAAATTATATTTATATCATCGTGATAGAAAGGTAGGTTGCCTGTAAACATTTCATATATAATAATTCCAAGAGCATAATAATCTGATCGATAATCAACATTTTGCTTTAAGTCAAATTGTTCAGGTGACATGTATTCAGGCTTACCTATTCCATAATTCCTTAATTCAGTCTGATTAGACCAATTCACTTTATAAGTTGCCACCCCAAAATCTATAAGTACAATATTTAAACTAGTTGTGTCTTTAAATAGAATATTTTCCGGGGTAAAATCTAAATGTATAATAGATTTGGCATGAACTAATTCTAATGCATCTAATAGCTGCTCAATAATTACTATATTTGAATCGTAGTCATTATTGGGAGATATCCATTTTTTTAGGCTTATTCCAGTAAGATATTCTAATACTAAATAAGGCTGCCATCTTTCATTGACTTTGTGTTTTCCAGTTGTTATACATTTAACTATTGGAGCACTTTTTTTAAATGTATTTAACTCTTTAATGATATTTGCCTCAAGATAAAATCTACCTACAAGTTCATTATTATCTAAATATTTAGTCATCAATTTTAGTGCATATTTCTGATTCTCAGAGTCCTCAACTAAAAAAACCGATCCTAATCCACCCTCAGCAATTTTATCAATTATTTTATAGTCACCGATGACTTTATCTATATGAGGCACTGGAATTACAGGAGAAATTCCTTCTCTATTTTTTAGTTTAACGAAAACTATTATTGTTAAAATGGTTAAAAGACTAAATAATAAACCAGCTATCCAAAATAACCAATTATTACCTGATTCACTGACTATGATAGAAACAGGCTTTAAGTCAGCGTGAAAAACTTGAGTTGAGTTTAGATTATTAGATATAAGCCATATCATCGGTTTAAATCCACCTTTTTCAACTCTAATAGTCACATACCCATCATCAAATGGTAATTGATTAAAATTTAAAGTTAAATTTTTCGTAGTTTCATTCTCAATTCTTCTTTCATTTAAATACCATCGAACATTGTCTTCTGAAGTAATGAATATCAATTCATGGTCTTCATTTATCGAGAAAATTGTTGTTAGTATTAAGCTAATTATCAGAAGCATTGAGTTTTATAGTTACTACAAACTTGTTCTAATTTATAAAGAGTAATTTCATCACACTTTGATCTCTTTGCAGAAACCTATGTGAAAGAAATATTTTTTTTACAAATCGCCCATTTATTAAAATGGTATTTTTAAATTTTAATTAATGTGCACTTTTATTGAAATAATACCTTTTTCATCAGGCTGAATTTTTTTGATCTGCCAAAAAAGAATAGTAGTATCATTTACTTTTCTTTTCTTTAGCCTGCCTTTTAGACCTGTTATCTTCGAGCTTTTAAAAGTCACATTGTCTGGTAAACTATCAATTATAACTACATCTACTGCAGCTAGTTGACCTATATTCATGAAGCTTATTTGATAATTTATTTCATTTCCATAATATGCTACTTTTTTATCTACAGATTTAAGAAGACTAATTTGTGGTTGCCCTATCACAAAGTCTTTTATGTAACCAGAATTAATTAAAAGAATCTCAAGTTGTGAAAAGTCTAATTCTATATCCAAATTATGAAATTGGGCAAATTGCATTAATTCAGAAAGGATTACCGTTATCGAATAATTAAACTCTTTCAGAATTTCTACTAAATCTTTTATAAGAATATTTTCATATAACCCTTTTTCAATTAAAAAATTTATTATTAGTCTTTTTTCAATATCTGATATCACACCTAGAGACAACAACTCTTGTAAGAATTCAAATAAGCGCATGTCCTCATACGTGCTAACTTGAAGAAAAAGATTAATTAAATCAGATAAAGTTATTATTTGCTCTAATCCCAAATTTCTTATTTCTGATATTTGTCCAAAATATCTTGATAGAGAACTTATCTTTTGAGTCTTGAAATCATACTTAATATTTTCGAAGCTACCTAATTCTTCATAATTAAAGAATACTATCTCATGAATAAAATCTTTCCGGATTTCTGTAGATACTTTATTCGATGATACGGGTGGATATTCAATATTTAATATTGCATCTCTCCAATAAGCAACAGTTGTACCTTCACTAATTTCTTTGCTAATATTCCTTATTGATATAAATCTCTCTGGTACATTTTTAATGCCTCCATTCTCTATAGATGTGAAGTATCTACCTGAATTTGTATTGCAACTTAAGAATACAAAACATATAAGTGCTATATATATTTTTTTTAACACCACTTTTAATACTACAAAATTACAATAGCTGAATCCTTCTTCTTTGATACAATCTCTCCATGTCTGGCATCATTCTATTTCCGAAGGTCAGCTGCATAATTACCTGACCACGTCTTCCTGAAGTTGGGTCATTTATTGTAATTTGAGAAACTTGATTATTTTGAATTTGACTAATCATTGAAGGAGTTAATTCTATCCTTATCGATGAATAATCTGTAAAACTTGTAGCTGCAACAACATTAATAGTTCCATAAATTCTTTGGTTATTTGCTGTTTTAATTTCTACGAAATGAGGAGCCTTTGTAATCCCGAATTCTATATTTATGGGAACTCTTTGTTCTACCATTATATTTCCAGTAGTCCCGTTTACTATTCTAACAACTGCATTCCTTGGCTCATCCCATACAGTCATAACACGTTTAGATGTGCAAGAAATAAATATTAAACTAAAAAACGTAATCAGGTAAATAGATTTATTGAATTTCATAGATAAATGTGTATTAAAATATTTTTTTCTCAATTAGCCATATTCATAACACTTTACCTTATTTGCTGAAAACATTTACAATAACCCTGTATTCTTGTTTTTTCACATCTCCCAACTTTTCCTAATCCACCAACCCCAACCTTTTATCCTCCCATCTAACCCACGTTCCTTGTTTGTAATATTGAATATCATTCATTAATTCTTGAATATATTCCGGGGTAAATCTGCCTGTTATGTATCCATTTTCAATGAGTTCTGAGATGATCATATTTAATTCACTTGATGTTCCTATGCCGATAGGTTCAAATTTATCATTAAAGTAGAACAACAAGTGAACAGTTCGGCTAGTATTCCTTGCATGGTTCTCAAAAAAATCTGCAACACCAACACGAATTGAAATAAGTTCATCAAACTCAAATGCTAAATGCCTAGCTTCACTAATATTGGATCTTATGTCTAAATAAGATCTTAAAAACGATTGAGGGAACTTTATATATATCAAATGATTCGCTTCTTGCAAATCAAGTGCTCTATGCCTACCCATGGAAGGAGATTGACCTTTCAAATCACTATATCGTATTACTCCGGTAATTCCTTGCTCAAACGTATTGTTAGTACCTGCAAAAATTAAATCCTGAACCCCATCTCCATTGTAATCAAAGAAATCTAATGCCATAATTTTTCCACTGTGAAAATATGATTTAGTTACTTTCCCAGAAGCCATATCTAAAACTTCTATCATGGAAGGAAAAAAATAGTTGCCCGAAACCAAGAATAGTTTTTGCTGTTTATCTTCATTCAGTGAATGTATTTTCATAAATCTGGCGCTCATGCTAGTTGAGATCAAATCCGAATTATGAGTAAAGTCTGCTTGGAGAGTCGGTCTGTATTGCCAAAGAGTTTTTTGATTCACTATATCATAAGCCTTTAACTCACTTAATCTTGAGGCATCATTGTATATATTAATAAGCAATAACTCATTTACACCATTTTTTGACAAATCAATTAAGTTAATAAAGTCGCTAAGTGTGTTTCTTGTGTCCGTTAATCGACTCATTGTACGTTCCGACACCTCCAACTCCCCAACAACCCTTTGGTATTGATTCATAAAGACAATACGATTCTCCATCAGCTCATACGAAACCGGATTCTTGTCGAGCATCGTTATCTGATGGAAACCGAGATAAAAAGCTATCAATAGTACGAGTACGCCTAATAGTTGGGGGGATTTCCTCTTTATCCGCCGTGGCAGCCATTTATACACAGGTTGGGCTGTTATGGAAAAAAGTCGCCTGTCTGACACAATATCATCCAAATGTGATACAGCAACCAATTTCAGCTTACTGTTGGGATACGTTTCCTTTAATTCCGCTAATTTCTTGTTCAATTGATCATAATGCTCGATTGGACATACAAATACTTTTATGCCGTAAAATATACAGGCCTGAAGTTTTGCCTCGATAGTTTGCTCATTAACTCCCTGAACCTTTCCTTCTGCATTTATACACCCGGTTATAGCTACCGGAGCTTGCATCACATAACTTGTACGATCACTTTGCATCCGTTTAATCGCTAAACTAATCAACACAGCAAAGGATACCCCCATCGAATTTCCGGTCAACCATGCCGTATCTGTATCAAATCCCAATAACACACGGATTGATTTCTTATCAGCGTATCCTGTAGTTGTTACTGCTGCTTGTAAGGGGAACTCTTTGAAATAAGGTGATTCTAATATCTGAGGACTTACTCTACCGATGGTTACTAACTTATGAGCTCGATCCATTTCATCTAACATGGAATAATCCTCAAGAGTAATCTTCATCAGTTTTGATGTATTCCCCGACTTAGATTCATGGAGTGGTACCACCGGTAGCCAAACAGCATTTGAGAACTGCTTATACATCCGGTTATAATCATCAATAGCCTGACTCAAAATGGGTACATACTCCGTTGTCAGTTCAGAGTATTCAACTACCTCGTTTTCTACTTCATGCTTTAACTGCTGGTATTGCAGATGAGCTACAATCCGAATACTTTCATCCCTAAATCCTGTTAATTCATGCTCCCAAATCTGTCCGATCTCACCAACACATAAACTTGATAAAGCATGGATGCGTATTGCAAAGTTCAGAACCTGGTCCATCAACAAAGCTTGGATCATTTGTCCAAGTGCTTGTTTATTTGATTCTATAAACTCATAGAACGTATGATACACAGATGGCTCATACCCTAAAAACTCAGATACTTCCTCAATAAGGGCTACTTCACTAAATAACTCAAGCAGATAAGATTCATAAAAAGGCAGGTTCTTCTCCCAGCCTGTAACAAGAGTGTTAATCTTGACAAATAACTCCGATGAGTA
>Ga0213835_100532_pt1 | contig 34409 bp, 28 predicted proteins | sample SWPATP01_FD_160576 | JGI IMG/M metagenome (GOLD analysis project Ga0213835, IMG submission 160576) | Coastal seawater microbial communities from Marineland, Florida, United States - SWPA TP0 #1 | ecosystem: Environmental > Aquatic > Marine > Coastal | place: USA: Florida | collected 2016-08-05
TATTAAGATACGCACGAATTATGGTATGTTTCTGCTCATCAGTGAAGTGCATTGGCCTTGATCTTTTGTGTGTTTTTTTCATCTCATTCCTTCTGTTTAGGTGTAAACCTATTTCAGGACAAGACACGGACTCGATTTTGGATACTTTTAATTGCTACTGAGCAAAACTCAAAGCCACTTGTATCAGGGATGAATGAAGAAATGAGATTCGATATTTTTATATGCATTTAAGAGCAATGATATTTATAAATACATTTTCGGCTTTAGCACCATCGTATCCTCCCTCCCGAAGTAACGGGACAGGCTCTGCGAAGGGTACTTTTTCTTGGCTTGGTTTTTCAAGTTACCACACTTTCAGCATTGAGCTTTCTTTGTTGAAAGTGGCTTTCTTGCTTGTTCATGCATCAATGTCCTCCCCCTGCACCCCCTCCAAAGGGGGACTTTTTCTACTCGGATCAACTATTATTCGAAATTAACATCCTCATCCTCACTTAAACCTCCTATACCCTTCCTTTCCTTTACTCAAATTATCCGGCAGTGGGCTGTCTTCATCTACATCCAGGCAGATGAGTTTGTTTTCGTTTATGAGTTGGTAGCGGAGGCCGGATTCGGGGCAGGTCAGGATGCCGGATGGATCGGGGTTTTTGAGGGGATGTCCGTGGCGACTCATCCATGCTTTGCGTTTGGCGGGAGTGCCGACCATGAGGGCGTAATCAGGCACATCTTTGGTCACCACTGCTCCGGCAGCGATGAAGCAGTAACGCCCAAGCGTGATTCCGCACACGATCGTCGCATTGGCGCCGATGGATGCTCCTCTGCGAATCAAGGTACGCTCGTACAACGAATGACGATTCACCTGTGAACGCGGATTCGTGACGTTCGTCAGTACGCAGCTCGGGCCTAAAAAGACATCGTCTTCCAGCTCCACACCGGTGTAAATCGATACATTATTTTGAACTTTGCAATTATTGCCAATCACGACATCATTGGCGACATTCACATTTTGACCAAATACGCAGTTTTTACCAATCTTGGCCCCTGTCTGAATATGACAAAAATGCCAAATCTTCGTGCCCTCTCCTATCTCACAAGGAGCATCAACATAGGCAGATTCGTGAATTTTAACACCTGGAAGGGAAGTTATACGGGACATGGGTTGAGGTTGAGGTTAAGGTTGAGGGAAGCTCAAAGCTGAAGGCTGAAAGCTGAAAGTTTTTTAGGGTTGAGAGGTTGAGGAGTTGAGCTTGATTGGCGCTGCACTGAGCGGACACTGAGCCATGGCGAAGTGGGAGTCGAAGTGTTGAGCGGAGCCGAAACCGAAACGGCGTTGGGTTTATTTGTTTACTTCTAGTAGCGAAACCTTGCTATTCATTCTTTTGTTATTTCTGACAATCTTTTAATTACCTTATCAGTCGGAATTATCTCCACATCCCCTTTCTCATACTCTTCTAACCGTTCTTCAACTACGTTAAACCATGCCGATTCTATTTCAGTACTTGTAGCGTTTAAAGACTGTAGAATACTGTCGATTATTTTTGCTCTTTCCTCAAAAGGCAAATCAGATATTTCAGCAGTAAGTTATTTAGTATTAATATGTTAAAAGTTTTAACTCATTTATTTAGCATAATAATATTATCTAAAATTGATATTATCAAGCACATTAAATGTTTGGTAAAATTGGCTTTTGGCTGTTCGAATTTGGCAAGTTGTAAGACCTGGCAAAGAAAAGTCCATCCACGGTAATTCGGGACGAGCTCTTTGGATAGCCTGAACCGAGACTTCGGGAGGGATGATATCGATGCCCGAACAAGCAATAATTCCCATTTCTACCACCTTTGCTCGCCGTTTAAACACCAGGCTATTCAACTGGGGGTGGATTACATTTTTGATTACGTTTAAACATATTTTCGGACGTAACAATCGTTAGCGTGGGGCGCTACTCCACGGTAAACTAGAGTAGGCTCTTTAGGGCTATTTCAGATTGACGGGTAGTTTTCGTCACCACAAATAAACAAAGAAACGGTTAAACAAATAAACCAAAATCGCTACGTTTTTGCCCCGTTCTAACTCACTCCTACCTCACCATCGGATGCTTTTCACCTTTTAAAATAACCGGTGCTTGTCTTAATTCATGTACTAGTTCTATACTTGGGCGGGCATGTTCTATGCCGAAACCGCGTCCGGCGAGTGTTTCTTCATAAACCTTGGTATGTAAATCCGTAAACCCACCACTAAATTCTACCTCTTCACCGTCAATCGTAATCGAACGATAGGTCGTTTGGCCTTTTTGTTTGACATCTGAAGGCAAATCGTTACTATCAAGGGATAAATACCAGCTTACATCAGCATTTTTCAGTTCAATAAACCCACCAATTTTATCGGGTTCAGAAATATGGACATACTTAGTGACTGGTTTACCAAAAAACCACATTAACATATCAAAAAAGTGGATACCAATATTAGTAGCTATTCCACCTGATTTGGTTACATCCCCTTTCCATGAATAATGATACCACAAACCACGCGATGTAATGTAGGTAAGTTTAACTTGTTTTCTTTTCCCTGTAGCTTCTGAATCCAATTTTTCTTTTAATGCAATCAATGAAGGATGAACTCTAAGCTGTAAAATATTATATACTTTTTTTCCGTGCTGCCGCTGCATTTCTTCTAAAGCATCTAAATTCCATGGATTCAATACAAGTGGTTTTTCACATAGGGCATGTGCACCAATACGAAGTGCATGGCGAATGTGCGCATCATGAAGATAATTTGGGGAGCAAATACTAACATACTCTACAGCATCAAACGGTTGCTTTAATCTCAGTTTCTCAAGATGCCTGTCATACCGTTCAAATTGCGTGAAAAATGATGTATCTGGAAAATAGCTATCCAAAATACCCACTGAATCATGAATATCAAGTGCTGCAACTAAATTGCTGTAAGTATCTTTAATTGCTTGTAAATGTCTTTGAGCAATAAACCCAGCAACACCAATTATTGAGAAATTACTCATAGATCAACTGCTTCTGGCATTTTTGAAAATTATATTATAAAAAGCTTTAACAAAATATTTCACATCAGTTGAAAAGGGTGATTTTTCATACGCAATCAAGTAATTTCTTTCCGTTTCATAAAACTCTTCAGGTGTGCTTGGCATATCCGAGTAAAAAGGTGGTACAAGTCCAGGTTTATATTTAATTCGATACTCTTGTAACTCTTTGGGATAAGTGCTAAACTTATGTTTACTTAAAGGTCTATTTCCTACTAATTTTAATTCACCTTTAAAGAAATTTATTAGCATCGGAAGTTCGTCGATCCATAATTTACGCATGATTCTTCCCCAAGTAGTAACTCGGAAATCGTTTATTATCTTGTCACCATCTACTGTTCCATGTAAATTATAAAGGTACTCTTGCAGATACTCTGAATAAGGATGCATAGTACGCATCTTATAGACTTTTATCATCTTACCGTGTAACCCAACACGATTTAGTGCCACCAAAGCACCATACGTTGGATTAAAATTATAATCAGGATTCCTGACCTTTCTAACAACAAACCATGTAAGATAATCAATCCTTTTAGTTTCAATAATTTCAAAGCCACAAGAAAATAAACGCCCTAGAGTTTCTGGATAAGACACAACTCTATTTCTACCTTTAGTGATACTAAAGTATAATCTTTTAAAAAAAGGTACTTTGGGAATTACTCGCTTATAAGAGAAATCAATTAAATAATAGGGGTAAGAAATAATTTTGGGATATTTGTTTAAAACTCTCTCTTTTCTTAATTCTTTTGTTTCTGCGCAACATATATAAATTGCGCCTTGATTTAACTTTAAATTAACAGCTTCAAAAAATTTATTAACAAAACGATGATCATTTATTTTGGCAAAATTAACTAATCCGCTTATTGCTTCATCTTTTATATTTGAAATATTAAAAGGTGAGGTTGTATCCATTTGGAAAACGGTCGCGTCATTTAAATTTAGATAACGCTCGATCAACTCCAGAGTTTCAGGATTTTTAGTTAAATAATCATAATCATGAATTTTTGATTCTTCGGTGGTAAACATTTATCAATTAAATAAAAAGGTGTTTGATTTTACAGAAGCTCAGATACGTTTTTCATATTTATTATTATGCCTAATTAGCTGATTTTTTAAATACTGATTAAGGCATTTAATTGTAAATCATATTGAACAGTTTTCAAAAAAAAAGGGAAGTCAATTCCCTTTTTTAGTCATTTTATAAATTTAATTTATGAATATTTTTTTAGAATATCTATTACATGAGCTGTTACATCAATTCTTTCTTTAAGCAAAATTTCTCTCTTTTTTTGATACATGAATGTTGAATTGTGTAATTCCAATATTTCACGCCCTTTTTCTATTGACCGTACCTGATCATCCTCTGATTCAGTAAAATTATAGACTAACTCATATCTTTTCTGTAAATCATCGGTGTATCCCCTTCCATCATTATCCAAATAAATGGCTGGAGTACCTAATACCGCTGGTTCAGATGCCATCGTTGCACTCTCTCCATAAAACAATGAGGCAAAAGCTAATACATGATGAATTTGATGTGGATCAATTTTCACTCTGTATTTCTCTAAATCATCCGGAAGCTTATTCTCTGATGTAATAAAGACTTTCGCATATTTGGAAAAAGCTTCAACTGCTTTTCTTTTATTTTCAAGCGATATACCGGAATGACCTGCATCATGTGTTGCGTTCCAGGACACAAAACGGAGTACTACATACTTTTCCCCTTCTTTAACTCCAAGTGATTCAATAACTCTTTTATCTGGAGTAAACCGATTAGGGTGCAGGTAAAGTAATTCCATATAACCGTTAAATAAGGTCTGTTTGGTTACTTTTTCACCTCTATATGAGTCAGGACTTAAAACAACATCAGTAAAGGGACGATACATTACCCTTCCTAGCTTAGCGTGTTCAGTGTCATCAAAAGCTATATGTGGTTTTCTAAACAGTTTTGATACTTGGGCTGCGTAAGGAGAAGAAAAGCTCATAAAAAGATCAGGCTTAAATTTCCTTGCCTCTTTGAATAAAATCCAGTTCGCTTTCGGCAAATATAAAAATTTACCAAGAAATGAATCACTACCTGTTCCCCTATCAGTAAACGGGATATTATAAGCTTTTAATAGTTCATGACTTACTTCTTTTTTTCGGGCAGTAAAAAGGAAACTATGTCCCTGTTGAGACATTTCTTTGTATATATTTTTGAAATAATGAACATGTGCAGGATGTCCTATATCAACAAGAATTTTCACCGTTGGCTTTCCTCAATAAGAGTTGCAAGTGCTACCATCATCCACCCCTGATTCCATCTCATGTAGGGAACTTTATTACTTATAAGTGGCCATTTTTGATAATAAAATGCTCCATTACCACCTTGCATATTCTGAGTTGTCCACTCAGCAATTTTTTTAGCAAATGGTAAATATCGCTCATCATAGCTTTTAAACATTGCGAATGTGATAATTCCCTGACTCTGATTATGAATATCAACCGGCCATTTTCCCGGGTATCTCCATAGTGAGGCTCCATCTTTATCGAATTGTTTCTCGATATAAAAATCTAACCCCTTTCTCATGCATTCTTTTAGTTCATCAGTCCATAAATCAGCTACTTCACATATACGATGAATGGTTTCAACCATATACCCTTGATGAAAATCAATTTGATTTTTTGGTTTGCCAGTTTTGGGATGAAGACTATAAAACCATGAACCATCTTCATTCTGATGATGTAAAGAGAAGTTTAAGACTTTTTTAATGATCTCTTTGTGCTTTGTAGTGCCTTGTAAATAGTCATCATAAGCGAGTATTTCAGCAGCTAATAAATTTGCATTGAATACAGTATCTCGTTGTGCCGGTGTATAAGAAAAGCACAACCCTTCCTTATGTTCCGTACAATAAACATCATTCAACACAAATTTTGTAGCACTATTCACAATTTTTGCTACAACTTGTTTATTCTCCGGATTCACACTTAAGTTTATCATCATGGCGCGGCAAATAAATGCAGTTACCACAACACTCGGGGTAAATGCTTTAAACATAGACCCATCGCTACGTGGCCAATCGTAATGATAACCCCAGCACATTCCACTCCATCCTTGACTGTAGTTAGCCTGCAACCAATCAAAAAAGAAGGCACATTTTTCTTTTAAATCCTCTTGTTTGAAATCTGATGAATCACATTTTTGTAATAATGAATATGTATGCAAAAAAAGCCCCATCCCCTTAGGATTATACGCTTTAGGAACTCCTATAAATGGTCTGAAATTAATTGGTGAACGTTTTATAACTTGATTAGATAAAAACGAAATGGTCTTACCAAACTTTTCAAATGGTACTTTACCTGTATGAGAATCATAGAGGCTATAGCCTTTATAATCGTTTTTCTCGCAGTAATTTAGTACAGATTTTAATGGTTCAATGAATTTATTCATTTGACGAATTAATAGATTTATGAAGCTTAATAATTTCATTAGAGGCTACTTTTCCAACTGAGTTGTCAAAATTGTAGCAATAATCTAATCTTGTTGATTTTATTGATTTTTTAATTTCAGCATAATTCTTTAGTGTATCTTCTAAAGTAATCATGACAGACGTAGTATCACACTCAACAACCCTACCTATCTTGTTTCGTAACTTTATTTCAATAGGTTCTAATCCGAGTTTCTTCCAATTTTTATTTCTTATTTTAGGTGGAATATTTAAGAATAGAACCGGATTTTCAGTTACAAATGCATACTCAAATGCAACTCCAGAATAATCACAGATCATTATATCAGATTCAAACAAAGAGGTATTGTCATTGCCAGCTATATCAATAGTAAAGTTTTCATTTTCTTTGAACTTAAATTTCAGATTATCCAAAAAAGAAGGTTTTAGTTCTGCTATCTTGTAATGTGGTCTATATATAACCTTGTAGCCATTATTTAATAATTCTTCGGTTAACTCAGCTCCAATTACCTCAGTAATATTATTATCATGCCAAGATGGTGCAATTAAAACTGTTTTTTTGCCAGTTTTAGATTCTCTAAATCTATTATAATTAGCGAATTCATATTTAAGATAATCTATTCTTCCTAAGCCCGTTTTGAAAGCTAATTTACTGCTATTATTATTATGTATTTTATTAAACTCATCCACATGATGATCACCTGTTGCAAACATAACATTAAAGTTAAAAAACTTATTCTCCGGGTAAACCATATGTAAACTTAATGATGAGTGAGCAAAATGTACTTGATAAATAGCTCTAGGAAGTTGAGAAGAATACGAGACAGTTTCTGGAGTTACAAAAATATTCATTGATAAACGTGGTAAACAGAATTTTCTCATTTCATAGAAATCAATATCAATTATACTTCTATTCCACTTACCATCTTTTTTATCACTAATTGTATTTGCAATAAGCGCAACATTCAATTTACTCTTAAGATTGTCAATTGTTGACGATATAAAAGTATATTGAAATGGCCTTTCACAATAAAAAACTACATCATATTTATTTTTTTTAAATCTTTTTATTTCGTTTTTCTCAAGTTCTGTGTTAATAAAAGATTTGGTATATAATACCGGCCAAATCAAATAGCTAATAAGCTTGTTAAGTAATATCTTAATAGTCATTTAGTACATCATTTTTTTTAAACTTACAAGTTCAACAGCAATAGGATTATTTGCCAATCTTTCTAAATTGACACTATTCAAATATAGATCAAGATTCAAAGAAGGAATTTCAGTTATATCTTTTCTAAGACCTAAATCTCGTTTCAATTCATTTACAAGTTTCTTTAGTTCAAAAGCTGTTTTAACCTTAAAAATAGATTGAATTTCTTCTATAGTTTTTTGATTTAAAGCTGGCCAATTTATTTCGATGAAATGATGAATATTCATTGCTACAGCCTCACCATGTGAAATTCCATGTTTATCAGTCAAATAGTAAGCTAGCGCATGAGGTGCAGTTGTTTTAGAGATATTAATTGCCTTACCAGCATAATATGCTCCTAATGACATTGCTTTTCTACTTAATTCGTCTGGTGAATTAAATGCTTTTTTAATATTTGGCCAAATTAATTTCAGTGCACGAACAGCATATTGCCGACTTTCGTTTGTAGCATTCTTTGCCCACATAGATTCCAATGCTTGACAAAATGCGTCCATTCCACTACATGCTGTTAAGTACTTACTCATAGAGTATGAAAGAATGGGGTCTATTATAATGTATTTGGGTAATAAATGCTGGCTTGCAACAGAGTATTTTTCACCTTTTTTATACATTACCGCAAAATGTGTAGCTTCACTGCCTGAACCTGATGTAGTAGGGATAGCTACCAATGGAACAGTAACACTCAAACTACTGACATCTTGAAAGTCTAATTCAAACTGACCAATATTTTTAGAAAACAAGGCATATAATTTAGCAAAATCAATTACACTACCACCACCTAAGGCTACGATCATATCAAATGAAGCTTCATGTGTGCTCTTTAAAGCATTTAGTACATCAACGTAATCCGGATTCTTATTAAAGTCTGAATATCGTGTAATATCATACTTACCCGTAAGAGTATCAAAAAAGTCTTTAATATCAGAATTAGCATAAGATTCTTTACCTGTAAACAAAAGAATCTTATGAGGCTGCTCTTTATTTAGTATATCTAAAAAACAAGATTCTGTTCTTTTGTCTTCATAAACAATCATTCGACGCTCCCTAGATTCTTCATCAAATCAATCTTATTTTCTATAGGAGATCGGGTTGGACGACCAAGATCTTTTCTAGAGCCTTTTTTAATAATTACTTCTAAAAGAATAGGACCATCAGAAATTCGCATCCATTCTAATTCATTTAGTAACTCATCCTTAGTTGAAACTGTTTTGGCTTCATTATATCCACTAGCCTTTGCTACACCAGGAATGCTAATTTTAAAACCAACCGTAGGTTGACCACCAACCGAATCATGAGCTGCATTATTTAATACAATATGTTTCATATTACTAACTTTTGTTGTACCAGTTATTGCAACAGAACCCATATGCATTAAAAATGCTCCATCACCATCAATACAATAAACACTTCGATTGGTGTTCATGGCAACCCCCAAAGCTATTTGAGAACAATGCCCCATGCAGCCAACTGTTAGAAAGTCTCGGTGGTGTCCCATATTATCATTTGCTCTAATCTCAAATATCTCGCGTGAAGGCATACCAGTAGTTGATACTACTATATCTGAATCATCAAGAGATTTGACGATAGTTTGTATTGCTTCTTCTCTACTCATCAAAAGCTCAACACTTTTTTCTTCTATTTTCTTGTAAGGTTCAAAAGTACCCTTGCGAACAATCAAAGCAACTGGGGAATTATTACTTATAGCAGTGGCTACAACTTTCGATATTATATCTTTATAATCAATTGATTCTGCATTAATCTCATAATATGGAATCTCCATGGCATCAAGTAAAGCATTTTGAACCCGTCCTTGTTTTACATGTTGAGGTTCATCTTTTACTCCGGGCTCACCTCTCCAACCAATCATAACTATCATTGGAATACTATAAACCTCAGGATCAGCCAATGAAAGTAACGGATTTACAATATTACCAAGCCCAGAGTTTTGTAAATATATTAATGGCACGCCACCTGTAGCCAAATGATAACCTGTTGCTAAAGCAACTGCTCCACCTTCGTTTGCAGTGATAACATGTTTATCTTCCGGCATTTTTTCAGTTATACATGCACAGATTTCTTTAAGTAGTGAATCAGGCACACCTGAAAAAAAACTTATACCTTGGTCTATAAGACTTTCTAAAAAAAGCTCATTATTAATCATTACTTACCTCCAGGTATCAAGTGCAATATTTCTTTAATAGACATCATATTGTCTCTAGATTCATACGCGCGCTGATGTGTTAGTATACGTTTTGCAGTATCCATCATAGCTGGATAAGCTGATCTTAATAACTGATTAGCATAAATGACCACATTTACACCAGCATCAGCAAGTTCATCTTCATAAATAGTATCATAGCTTGAAGGTACAACTACAAGTGGTACTTTTCTATCGAAATTTTTAAAGTGAGAACAGAACTCTAATATTTCATCAGGTGTTTTTTCTTTCGAATGTATCATAATACCATCAACACCTGCATTTATATAAGCAATTGCACGCTCTACTGCATTCGCCATTCCAGCATTTAGAATTAAGCTTTCAATTCTCGCAATTACCATAAAATCTTCTGTAACTTGAGATGCTTTAGCCGTTTTTATTTTACTGCAAAACCCCTCTATTGAATCCTGATTTTGAGCAACCTCTGTTCCAAATAAAGAGTTTTTCTTTAAACCAACTTTGTCTTCAATAATTATTGCCGATACACCTAATCGTTCAAGTGTTCGCACTGTAAAAACTAAATGCTCTGGTTTACCACCAGTATCACCATCAAAAATAATAGGCTTTGTAGTTACTTCAACAAGATCATTAATATTATTTATTCTAGCTGTAATATCAACAGCTTCTATATCTGGCTTACCCTTTACTGTTGAATCTGTTAAACTACTTGCCCACATCCCATCAAACTCTCTTTTTGTTCCATTGATCTCTACATTGGCATGTTCAGCAATTAACCCGGTTAATCCACTATGTGATTCAATAATTCGAACTATTCTTTTTGAGTTTATTAAACGCTTTAATCGCTTTAAACGAATCTCAGGAGTTGTTCCAACTTCTTTAATGGCGTTATTTAACTTCGTAGAGGAGATTCCTTCAGTATAGGGTATCTCAACTAACTTCCCACCCCATTCCGATAACGTATCTATAACTTGCTGTCTAGTTTGTTTTTGTGGCCCCTCTTTCCAATCATCTCCGTGTACTACAAAATCTGGTTTAAGTCTATTCAAATTCGGGCGATAATCAAGTTGTTTTTGTGGAATAACTTCATGAACACCCTTTAAGTTTTCAACTACTATTCTACGTTGTTCATATTCTAAGAAAGGAAGACGTTTGTAACTAGCAATAGCTTCATCAGTTAACAAACCTACAGTAACTAATCCTAATTTTGAAGCTTCTTTTAAGATATTTAAATGACCAGGATGAACAAGGTCCGCACTCATACCGACGTAAACTTTTTTTTCCATTTTATTTCTCAATTTCCATCTATTGTTATTTTCATTATTTGTGAAAGTCGTTTATAAACATTACTCGAATAGAATTTTTTAGAGTATTCAAAATTATATTCTGAAATAGTGTTTCTTAATTCAGTATTCTTCTTTAATGTCAAGATGTGATCAACAATCTCTTTTGTGTTATCAGGTTTTATGATAAAACCCATCCTTTCATTTTCAAAGAAATCTATTATCCCTCCTACATCTGTGGTAAGAACTGGCAATCCAAAGGCCATTGCCTCGAGAACAGAATTAGGCATTCCCTCCCCATATTCTGAGGGGAATAAATATATATGTGCATTTTTATATACTTCTGCTTTTTTATTGTCTAGAACATATCCAGAGAGTGTAACAGGTAAATTATTTTTATTAATGTATTCTTCAATTTCATCATACTCAGCACCTTTTCCAGCCATTATGAAATGAAACTTGTCAGGAAAAGTAGAATTCAAATATTCACATACCCTAACCACTTGCCAAACACCTTTAAGTTTTTTAAAATTTCCTAGATATAATACTTTAAAAAGTCTGTTAGTATCCTCTTTAGTTCTTAATTTATCTAGATCAAAATTAGATAATAAGTTTTCATCAACTAGAGTTGTTTCTGTAATAATATCATTTTTGAACCCCCAAGTTTTAATTGTACTTTTAAATTTACTGGAAAGCACAATAATTCTGTTAGATTTTAGAAATGTTTTTTGAAGCCATAACCTTAAAATAGTTGAGGTTTTTAGTTTATCTTCAAAAGCTTCATCCCAACCCCTAAAAAATGTTATCGTTTTAATTTTTCTTGGTATTAAGTAAAAAAAAACTCCATCTCTAAAAAAACCACCATACCCTAGAGAGGTATTTAATAAAATGAGCTCAATATCTTTATGCTTAATAATATTGAATATAAAAGTTAAATAATCACGTATTAATGTTAGTATTTGTGATTTATTACCATCTCTGCCTCTATATAAATAAAGAGTATCATGATCAATATATGTTTTAATCGCTTTATAATAATTTGCAATACCACCAGTTTTATCAAGTCTCGGTACTAAAATTATTTTTTTATAAGTATGCAAAGTTTTTATTATTATGGTTATCGTAAAGGTTTATACTAATTATTTCTACAAAAACAGATCATTTATTATATTCAGGACTATTTTCAATTAAATTATCCTTTAAATATTCTGATAAGCTTAATTCACAATTTTTATAATCATCTAATGTATCTATTTCAGCCCAAAAGCCTTTTTTATGAATAATCGCATATAATGATGAATGATCAATGATTGAATCGTATGCTTTTGCAGGAAATAGTTGAGTAATTCTTTCTTGCATCAATATTGAGGCTCTATTAAATAATAGTTTAGAATCTTTGCCTGAAAATTTTACTATTTGCAAACTTAAAGCAGTTGCTTCTTTTGCAGGTACCAACTTGCTAAATGCAGTTATTCTCTTATCATTACCAACAATTACATTCATCTCTCCATCTTTTAAATCTTGTTCAGGATCAACTAAAGCAGCTGTTTCATAACTTGAATTTATTATTTGACTGACACATTCATTGTCAAAAACTACATCAGCATTCAATAATAAAAAACTCTGACCTTCATATTCTTCTCTTGCGATCATCATTGTGTGCAGACTACCTGTACTCTCAAATTCTTCGTTCACCAAATACTTACATTTAGATCCCAGATAAGCAGATACCATTTCACTTTTATAACCAACTACTACAGTTATATCTGTTAGACCAGATTCTAAAAGTGAATCAACTTGATGACCTATTATAGGTTTCCCACAAACCTCTACCATACATTTGGGTTTAGAATCTGTTAGAGGTCGTAACCTTGAACCAATGCCTGCTGCTAATATCAATACTTTTATAATCTAATTAATTTACTCCAGTCATCTTTTAAGACTTTAATTGTTTTTTGTTTTTTTTCATGTTCCCCAGGTAATTTTATCATATAATTTTTAAGTTCATCTAGCATTAAATTTAATTCGGCCAGATAATTTTCATAATTAAATGATGCTGATGAATCTATCAGAATAGCCATTAAACCTTCCTCAGAGTCATAACGATCACCCTTATGGTCCCCAACTCGATTACCAGTCTTACCACCGGAAAATGCCGAAATAGCATCAATTGCTACCCCTAAGAAAAATGATTTATACCAATAAGGACCAAAACTAAAGGGTAATAAATACCCACCGGGAGTTATAATATCCTCAGGTTTGGATGTATAATTTTGGTTTTCATCTACACCTATAGTAGTATCAAATTTAGAAGCGTATTTATTTGATAATCTAACTTTATTGGTAGCTATCGTTGAAATACTTGAATCATAAATAAATTGACTTCCAGGCAACCCAATAGCAAGTGGATTAGTACCAAAAAATGCGCTTCCTATTTGCTTTATACCTACAGTTTTTGCTGTATTCTTCATCATTATCACAAGCTGATTTCTCTTTGTGATTCTTTCAATAAATACCCGTAAAGCCCCTACTTTACCAGGATTTTTCATGACTAATATACCACAACCATTACTTTCAGCTACTTTACTAGTAACATCTAATGCATTTTGTAAATTAAGAAAACCTACTCCTCTGGTACCTTCATACTTTACAATAGAACCATGTATTTCATAAGAACCTTTTATTTCCCTATTTCTTTGTAATAATGGATGAACAGCATGTATATAGTAATGTAATCCATGAGTGGGAACATGCATAATCTCAGCTAGAACAATTTTTTCTACTATACACTCATTTACTTCATTATCTTCACATAATTCACTAGTTTTCTTTAATAAATAGTTTTCTAAATCAGAAATCGGGATTTCTATTAATTTATCTTTTGATATATATGAGTTCATTATTATTATTAAAATTATAATTGTGTCATAACCTCGACAACCCTTTTGCAAGAGTTTGCATCTGTATATTGATGAAATAAACTTTTGAAATCATTATACTTATTTCTATAATCATGATCATTAAACCAAGAGGTATCTTCTAGTAGAGCATATAGTTGCTCATCCGTATAAGCAATTGATCTAGGATAAATATCAAATATATCATAATATAATGATCTACTAATTTGAGTGTAGTTTTTGTAATCAGGTATATAAAAAATAACTGGTTTATCTAATAATACATAATCAGTTACGATGCTGCTATAATCAGATATCATAACATCAGATAGAACAAGCAAGCGATTATTATCAATTTTCATTTCAGTAATATCTTTTATGTTGGAATATTCTTCTTTTAAATATTCACAAGTATCGTTAACATGCTTTTTTATTATAAATAACATGTTTTTACTCAATAACATTTTGTTTAACTTATTAAGATAATCTTCAGTAAAAGGCTCCCAATTACCATTATCTCGATAAGTAGGTACATATAAAAGTATTTTATTGTAACTTATATATTCATCAATAGGCTCATATTTTGTTCTAAGCAAAGTATCATTTTTGGGATTGCCAGTAATGAATACATTATTATTATTGAAACTCTTAATTTTCCTTATTTGATCATCAATTGATGATGATAATATCATTGAAGCACTTTTGTTTAATAACTTATGATTAAATGATGCACTGTTTTCCTTTGTATCATTCGCCAATAGCTTTATATTTTTGAAGCCTGTTCCGTGCCATAGATACACGATTTTCATATTAACTATCTTTGAAAAGATACCATATTTTATTATCAGAGGGCTACCATCACAGATTAAATATTTAGACGTTGCTACTACTTTGATAAATTTTAATGAAGGAATTCTACAAAAAGATTTATTATTACTCTTTAAGTAATTAATAAATGAATCGTCATCCGTAGCTATAACACTAGTCAATCGTTTTTCATCATTTTCATATTCATCATTTATATAGTTAAATAAGGCCATTGCATTACCAGAGGATCTACTATTGTTTTTGAATACAAAAAGCGCTTGGTTTTTTTTAAATGGATAAATCCATGTTGTTATTATAAGTAGTATGTCAGTTAATACCCGCATTTTTTATAACTAACTTAGTATTTTGTCAACTCTTACATTCTGAGTATGATTTTTGTAATAATCTTGTTTAGCATTTAACTCTATATGTTTTTTTAAGACATTATCTTCAATTAATTTATTTATAGCCACAACCCAACTATTTATGTCATGGTCGATTGCAAGTAAAGCGTTTTCACTATCTTTCAGAATTTCATTATGAGCTGGAATATCAGAAGCAACAATTGCTTTACCATAACTCATATATTGAGGTAGCTTGAGTGGAGACATGCCATAATAAAATTTCTTTTTCTTTTTTAATTGAAGTGGAGCAAGAACAATATCAAGATTTGCTAGAAACATTGGCATTTCATTTTGTTTACGATAACCATAAAAATATATATTATTATTAACATTATACTTGTCGTTAATACTCTTATGATATTCCACCATCTCCTTATTGCCACCGACAATATGAAAAAAGCAATGAGGCATTTTTGATGCTATTTTAGGAATTATATCAACACCACGTAAACCATAGTTATCCATATTTCCTGTGTATCCAATATGATACTTAAAATTTTCTCCTTTCATCTGAGTTCTTGAGAACATCAATGCTTCTTCTTTACTAATTTCAATTGGTTCATCAATACTCAATCTGATGACTTCAATCTTAGTATTTATCAAATATTCTCTAAGATAATTAGCAGTCATCTCATTTGTTGTAGCTATTTTTTTGAAAGTTTTAATTCTTAATAAGAATATAAAAAAAGGCTTAATATACCACTTTTCTATTGGGCCAGGACCATGCATTTCATAAATAATTGGTATATTTCTAGGAACAAGAAATAGTTCAAATAAAGTTAACCGGCTATATATAATATCAGGTTTATATTTATTTATTACTTTTTTATTGAAGAATGCTAATATTATACTATCTAAATAAAATTTTATACTATATCTGGATGTAAATATACTATTAATATATTTAGACTTAATTTTAAATTTTTCATCAATTCCATAATGTTGAAATACATTTACAGGATTTTTTGATTTGGTTTTACCAGTTAGTATTACATTATGTCCTTTTTCACGAAAAGCTAAACATAGTCTTAATATACTTAGAGTGTGTGTCTTATCTGATGGTAAGAATGTTCTACTTATATACAAAATATTCATATATATATATATTATTTCACTAATTTTTATAATATTGATTTATATACTGATGTCTTCTTCTAATATTAATTAGCACTCCAGATAAATAAAAATATAGTATTGCAAGAAGATTACTATTTATGAATTGAACAGAATAATTAGTAAAATCAAATATAAATAAAATAAATAGTACAGGTATTGATATTAGTATTGGTCTCCAATATTTATTGTAATATTTATAATATTTTAAATGGATAAATGATACCGAGAAGAATGTTAGTATTATTAATATTGAACCTAATATCCCAACTGACATATAATATTGAGAGATTCCAGTTTGAAAAGATACAATTTGAAAATTTAATAATACTTCACTACCTCTTGACTGACCATGTACAGATGAAGGTCCAAATCCAAACAGGTATTTTATTCTATTTTCACTAATCAAATTATAAGCATGCGTTCGAGTATGTACTCTACCAGCAACTAGTTGTAGATTTTGAGGTCCTCCATACATAGATGCGTCATGAAAGTGATCATCCGTATGATATCGATCTACGTATTCAATTATATGATTCAGATCAAATGTGCCACCTCTAATATTCTCAGGATTAAGGGATGGTGTATATATTGAATACAATATAATCACAGGAATAAATAATATTGTTGGTACAATAAATCTAAATACGTTACTCAGACTAAAATAATTTGTATTATACTCATATTTCTTAAATGTTAAATATACAATTACAACAAAAATAGGCAATAATACAATAAATGCTCTTTTCCCTCCACCATAAGCAAAAAATAGCATTCCAATAATTATTACTATTAAAAAATATTTTCTTCTATAATACATTAAATAAGCTATACAAACTATTATAATAAATAACGGAAATAAAGTTGACATTTGACCAGCTGCAATTCCAAATGTTCCAATAAATCCACCTTCTCTTGGACCACCATAAATAATATATTTTGCTACTGCAGCAACAATCTGAATAATTACCAATGATACTATCAATTTATTAATTTTGTATATGTTTTTTAGCGATAGCTTCATATTATAGATACCGATAAAAAACATGATAGTAAACAATGTGTTTCTTAAAAAAGAATATGATACATATAAATTAGAGTTGTTTATTATCATACTTATTATAAATACGACAATAAATAACATATAATATTTTACACCTGGTATTTTGAAAATATTTTCTAATTTAAAGGTAATTAGAAAAAATAGTAAGATTGTTGCGTCAATACTTGCGTTATATATTATTGAAGGGATTCCTGAAATAATAGCTAGACCTTGAAAGAACACAAGAATTAAAACTAAATATATTAATCTGTATTGTAGATTATTCATTTATTTTTTTTCAATCTATTTATATTTAACGAATACTTAATACTATTAGGAACACAATAAATTATCAAGAAACATATAATTTCATAGCTTTATTTACATACATATTGTTTTCTTCTAAATACTTATAAAATTCAACCATATTACTACTCTTGGTATCATAATTGTCAGACTCAGCTAATTTTATTGCTTTAATAAGAGAATTGTTAATGCTATCTATATCTAAATTACAATAAAATATATCAGGATGATTAAGAATTCTTCTAGTACTACCTGTGTCACTCAATAATTGTAAATTACCATGTCTAAGAGATTCGTAAATTGAATTACTCGGTGTATTATCAGTAGAGATAATTGAAACACTAATTTTAGATTTAGCAAAATCATCAATAATATTATTACTATAACCTACTTCTACATACCCTAATTCAATATATTTATTTAAATTATTTTTAATTTTTTGCTCATCCTCTCCTTTTCCTCTGAATAGTACTTTCCAACCTTCCAGTAAATTATTATCGTATAGTCTTTTAATCACTTCAGAAAAAAGAACTGCATTCTTTCTACCAAAAAATCGATGTGGAAATATTATAATATTCTCTTTTTGACTTACTTTTATATCACCATGAATACTTACAAATGGACCTTCGTAAAAAGCAGCATTAATGTTATTTATATAATAAAATTGTTCACCTAATTTTTCTATATAAATATTATAATTAGTTTCAGTAACTGCAATTGTATGCAACCTTTTCGCACCACTCGAATTATTAAAAATTGATTTAAGATATTTATAATCACGTTTAATCATTGTTGGACTTGTCATTTCAGTAATAAATAAATTATCATACTTTTGACAAAGATCCCAACATGCTATTTTTACTGGATCTCCATATATAGCGTGAATAATATCATTCTTTTTTATATTATTTTCTATGAATTTTTTCCAAGAAAAGTAGGTAATAAATTTTCTATATATACTTGAATTAACTGTCTCTCCTTTAAATAAATAATTCAAATATTTTTTTATCATTTTATTGTTAAAGGATTCATTTGATAATAGAGTAGTCTCGAATTTATTCTTTTCTATTATTTTCAAATCATTTTCATTTAATAAATCTGATAGAATTTTGTTTTTTTTATATTCTGACAATAATTCAGTATTACAGGCAAATAATACTTCTTTAAATATTTTCTTTTTTGCAAAATATGAAGCGACCTTAACTGCACGACTTTCAGATCCACTCACCTTTTGACCCGATATCATGAACCATATACGCTTATCTTTTAATAATTTAATATCCATACTATGTTTGTAAACAGATGTATTCTCCATTCCAATTTCCAAAATATAACCTTCCATTTCCATCTAAAACCGGAGTTGACAAAGCTTTACCAGTTTTATAATTCCAAAGTATATTTCCTTCAGAATCAAGACAATAGATCAAACCAGAATAACGAGTTTCCTTAACAGAAATATAAATGTTCCCCTTTTTATCAATAGACGGGGTCGTCCAAAGGCCTCTCTCCGCTTTAGTTAAAGATACTTCTCTTATGATACTTCCATTATTTTTATTTATGAAAAGCAATCTACCTTTAAAATCACCTATCAGAATGTAATCCAAATAGGATATTGAAGCTGAACCTCTCACTGCTGCATTAATTTTTACAGACCAAATGAGATCCCCTTCAAAATTTAGAGCATAAATAATTGCTTTTTTTTCTCCTAATGACCTTGAATAAAATAATAATCTTTTTTCTTCATCTATTGTAGGGGTTGACCAAGCATGGTAGTTTGATTTACTATCATGTACCCATTTAATAGTACCTTCCTCATCAATGCAATGTAAGTATCTAGTTTTTGACGGTATATAGATATTATTTTCTGAATCAATTACCGGTCCCGCAATGTGATAACTTGGACTACCAAGATTATAAGACCACTTTTTTTGCCCATTAAATGCATTTACTGCATGTAACCCAATTCCCGATCCTGATAGTAATATTGTATTACTATCTAAGACTTTAGGTGATGCCCAAATTGCGATAGTTTTTTCATTTATATTTTTTGAATAGTATCCATCAGTATGAATATAATTCATAATAGTTTCTCTAACTTTACTATATATAGAACGAGTAATTCTATATGATAAATCAACAATACTATATTGAGATTTTATATCTTTTTTATGCGTAATTCTATATGTCCATTTGAGATTACCACATCTACTAAAACAATATAAGTAACCACTACCTGAACCGACAACTACTCCATCATCATGAATGAATGTTGGACTAGAGTATATTTTACCACCTGTAAAAAAAGTCCATCTAATCTTACCTGTGATGTCTAAACTGTAGAAAACTCCATTATGGCACCCAAAATATAAATTTCCATCATCATCAATTATACAATTTGATTCAGCCCCATATTCTGGGAAACTTGGTAATTGAGTTTTCCAGATTAATTCAGGTTCTAATTTATCTCCTTTAGAATACTTCATTCTACCAGTATTCTGAAGATCAAATAGAAAAGTATCAGACATTGATTAAGTTACCTAATTTTCCCAAAAAGTTCTCATAACCACGTTCTATTTGCCATGCATCTTCTACTATAGTTTCACCTTCAGCAGTTAAACCGGCTAATACTAATGCCGCACCTGCTCTAAGGTCAAGTGCTTTTACACGCGCGCCTATTAAATTATTTCCCCCGTGTATTTTAAGTAAATTCCCATCTGTTTCGTAAACAGCACCCATTTTTTTCAATTCATCCATATATGCATATCTTCCTGGAAAACGCAAATCAATGATTCTTGATTCACCTTTTGCTTTAGCACCCATTACGGCAAATAATGGTTGCATATCTGAATTGATACCAGGGTATGGACCTGTACTTATTTCAACAGGATATGGCTTACCTCCTCTTACAATCAAAGTATCTTCACTCCTGTAAAACTTCATTCCACTTTCACGTAGAAAAACAAGTGGTACTTCCAAATGATCGAAAGGAAAATGTTCAATTTCAATATCACCACTAGTAATAATTGAAGCTATAGCCCAAGTCATAGCTTCTACATTATCTGGTATCACTGTATGTTGTGTTCCATGTAATCTAGAAACTCCATTTATTTGAATACACATTTGACCAAAAACCTTGATTTTTGCTCCCATTTTATTAAGCATCGAAATAAGGTCAATAATTTCAGGTCTAATGTGTGGATTCCAAATTGTTGTTGTACCATCAGCTAATACAGAACTAATTATAGCATTTTCAGTTGCTCCAGTAGAACGCATTGGTAAATGAATATCTGTACCAATAAAACGTTTCTTCCTTTTAGCACATAAATAGCCATCTTCCTCCCAGACTTCCGCTCCAAGTTTTTCCAAAACCATAACATGAATATCATATTTACGATCTCCTAATTTACAGCCTCCCGGTAATGGAACTCTACCTTCACCTAAACGTGCTGTTAAAGCTCCTAGAATTAATAAAGTATTTCGTATAGATCTACCTTCCCACCTCAATTCATATATGGTTTCGATATCACTTTCACTAATTATTACTTCATCATTATAACATTCACAGTTTTTTCCTAATGCCCGAAGCATACTCAAGTGAATTTGAGCATCTAAAATACCTGTTGGAAAGTTATTTAAATGTATTGCGTTGGGTGTAAGAAGAGATGCTGCAAGAAGGCGTAATGCACTATTCTTAGCACCTGAAATAATGACTTTACCTTCTAGTCTAGATTTACTAACTGTATAATTGCTAGTCATATAATTTTTAAATTCGGAAATATTAGTATAGTAGTGATTTCATAATTGAAAATGATGTTGAAATAGCTTTAAGAAATCGTAATTCTTTAATTTCATGCTTTAGTTTCCTTTTTAATATTCCATTTACTTTTTTTTGAATTATATTTTTATGTTCTAATAAGTGGGCTTGGTTTAATACAATTCCAAAAAGTGCTTTTTCATGAAGGATTTTTTCATTTCTAGTAAACTTTCTAATTTGTGTGATACCCGTAGGGTTTTTTCGCTTTATTCCCATTTTTTCTGGAAACATGTAACCATAACCATTTAGTAAACAGAGCATTGCTAGAAGTCTATCACTACCAAGTAAGTTTTTATTATTAGAATTCTTTTGATTAATAATTTTTTTGGGCCATACTCTATAAACAATACTATTAGTAGGAATAAAGTGATTACTCAATACATCTTTTAATTCAAAAATTCCTACATTCTCTCTACTAAATACTCTATGCTCTTTAACATCTTGGAATATAAGTTCACAATTATGAGCTGTAATTGCGCAACCTAAATTTTCCTCCATATATAATATTTGCTTCTGAAGTTTTAAATCATCAGTCCAATAATCATCTCCTTCACAAAGGGCGTTATATTTTGCATCATCAGACCAACTCATGAATTTTGCACGCATTTCAACTCTATTGGGATGCCTGTATGTATTTTCTTTTTGATGAAAAGCCCATATCAAATTCGGATATTTTCCTTGATATTCTCGTATAATCTCATCAGTCATATCTGTTGATGCATCATCGTGAATACATACTCGAACCGGGAAAGTTGTTTTTTGCATTAAGACACCTTCAATGCAGTCACGGATGTATTTTTCGTGATTGTAGGTCATGTGCCTTGTACATACAAGCGGTCTAGTGCCTTCCGGCCATACTTGCTCGGTTATCGGGATTGGAGCAGGGAGGGGCGTGTAATTCCAAGTTTGCTCGGGTTGTTCTGTTATTTGTGACATTATTGCTTATCAGCTAAAATATTATTTATTATTTAGTTTGTAAGAGAACTTTGAAAAAGTAATTAACCACTTCAATGAGCTTTTTAGCTCAAGTTGAGCATGAATCTGTTCTTAATTAATTTTTGCCATGATAATGCAGAGTTAAGGCTTCTTGCACCCAGAATATTGTGAAAACAGAAATTTTTTGAACAAGATAGATACCCATACACTTATGATAACTTAAACGATTAATCTACAGATTTTTTTATTGTGTATTATTAAGACTGTATATTGATTAAAATAACTACACTTTTACCATTCAATTTATTAGCTTAGGGATGTATTTTATATTTGCATATTTTTTTTAACAACAATCAAGAGCTTTTTTATAATAGTTTAGCAGTCAATTAGTTTATCAATTTTAGATAGTATAGCAAACTCTTGATATGAGTTAAGCTCTTAGGTTAGCATTCATTAGATATGATTAGGCAATACATTTTGTATCTTATCTATAATATTATCTAGAAAATAGTTTCTATGACATATGTATAATCTCGCATCAAACAAGTTGTATCTCATATAATTTATTTTCTTTTGTAAATGATATCAATAGAATATGACTTTTCTTAGGTGTGGTCTTCTTTCTTCATATGAAGGCATACTTTCAATTTTATTAAAAGATGATTCTAATACACACATAGGGTTATTTGGACAAAATAGTTCCAAATTTTCAAATTTAATTTTCTTAAGTGGGAAAATATCATCTGGGTGAATAGGTTTATTCATTTTTACAACAAAAGTATACACATAATCAACACATTTATAATGAATTGTATTGGTATTCTCCTTTTTAGAAATAAGTTTCTCAATATTTATTTCTAGTTCATTTTTATTAATAATTCCAGCCCTATGTTTTCTTTCAAAAAATAATCTTGCCTCATCTATTCTATATGATTCAAGCTCGCTGAGTTTGACTTTTTTAAGTTTATATAAATCTATGCCTAAGTTTCTAAAACCAAGCAATTTATTATCAAGGTTGTAAATATTTGCGGCTTCTACTTTAACATTTAAATTCTTTACACTATTCCATGCTAAAAAGTATTTCTTATCGTTTTTTTCGCTATGTACAATCAAATGAGGCGGCAATTCATCTTCAAGATGGCGTATTGCTTTGTTGTAAGTTTCATCAAAAAGAAACAGATCAATATCATCATCCCAAGGTAAAAACCCCTCAAACTTTATTGCTCCAATTAAAGTTCCGTAGGCCATAAAATACGGAATATTATTCCTTTCAAGAATACTACAAACATGCCTAACCATCACTAATAGTTCAGACTGTACCTTTTGCACATCAACTTTGGTGTATTCGGTGGTGGTTGGAAAATCAAAATCTTTTTTATTAAGGTAGCTCATTAGGTTAGCGTAATTTTATTTTAAAAAGTCCCCCCGCCATTTGTTCCATTTTCTGCGGATTTCGGGCTGTTGTTATATAAAGATATTCAAGGTTTTGTCCACCAAGGCAACAGGAAGTTACTCTGTCACAAGGAAGATAAATTTGAGCAAGCTTTAATCCACTATGTGGATCCCATTTACATACTTTCCCACCTTCCCATTCTGCTACCCAGAGATTGTTGTCAATATCTACGCACATTCCATCTGGATAGCCTGAACCCGGTATTTCTATAATGTATCTTTCAAACGATGCATCACCTGAGTCAAGACAATAATTATACAATGCCACTTTCTTGGTTATTGTGTCAATGAAATACATTTTTGAACCATCGCTGTTGAACCCAATTCCATTTGATATCCCAATTTTGTCAATAATTACTTTAACTTGTTCACCATTGTAAGAATATAAATTACCTCTATCAAGATACTCTTCTTTCCATCCTTTAGTTCCTACTAAAAATCGGCCACGCGGATCTAGTTTACCATCATTATATCGCATCTGATTATTTGCTTCAAAGTGATTAATAAATTTTTTCGAACCACTTTCCAAACAATATAAAAAGACTCCTTCTTTTTCGGCTGAAACTAAATCTCCGTTTTCGTTAACAACAACGCAACCAACCGGGCCAGCAGTTTTGAATGTTTTTACAAAGCCATTCGTTTGAATTTGATAAATAAGGCAATCATCTATTGAAACACAAAAAATGGATTGGTGCCTTTCTGACCAAACAGGACTTTCCAATAAACTAGAAGCAGAGTAAAAGACTAATTCAGGATTCATATATCAAAGATTAATTCCATACCCTAACAAGGTTTGCTCAACTTCACTTTCTTCATGGTGAATAACTCTACAAATTTTCTCTTTCGGAACATTCATCGCCAACAGTTTTTTTTCAGCAATAAGTGAGAATGTTTCGTCTATGTGTGCGATTAATACTTTATCATAAGTTACCCCATTTATTAATTCAACAGCAGATACATCAAGGCCAAAATATTGATATTCATGATGTATTTCATCTACCCACAATACCATACTAATGCTATTATTATTATTTATTTTTTTGTTTAACAGCTGTCCAAAAGTACCCGCACAATAAATTACTATCTTATCATTTGGTTCAACTTTTTCAAACGGGTACAGGATTAGATTACTGTAATTTTTAGGGGTGATATTTGATCTAACAGTTAGCAGGCTCACTGTTAGATAATTAAGTTGATTAATTAGTGATTTTGATTTTGAATGATCCAAAAAAATATTCTTCATGTAGTCATAAAAAGCTGAAACCTTTTCTATCTCTTTGGGATCTGGTGTTTTAATCATTGAACCTATCCTTTGTCTGTAAAAGTAGTTTGCGTCATTAACAATTTGAATTTTTGCTGCGCTAAGTAAACAAGGATATAAACAAGCAGCATCTTCTCCGATAAAAATAGAGTCATCTACTGCAAGCTGATGCTTTATGATAACGTCTCTTTTGAATAACTTACCCCAAACGTAAGAAAATATTCCAAAATTTGAAAACCTACCAGAGCATATCATACTGTCATGAACTTCTGTTAAATTCTCAGAGCTATAAACCCCCGCTGGTATTGTGTTAAGCTGTACTTCCTGAGTATTATGCCAAGCCTCTATATGCCCAGCAATTATCACATCTGCATCGGACGCTAATAAGTAATTAATTAGTGATTCGTACATTTCTGGTTTCACCCAATCATCTCCATCAACATAGGCTATTAACTCTCCTTTACTCGCTAAAATGCCAGATTTTCTAGCGTTAATCAACCCCTCATTCTTCTTGTTGATAAGATTAATGCGATGATCCCTTTTTGCGTACTCCTCGCATATGCTTCCAGAATTATCAGTTGAACCATCGTTGACTAAAATAATTTCAATATTACTGTATGTTTGATTGATCAAACTCAGAATACACTGTTCTACATATTTCTCAATATTATAAACAGGAACAATAATACTTATAAGTATAGAATTCATTTTATAAAAACCACCCGCCAGTTACTCTAAAATTTGAACCAGAAACCATTTTCGAATTATCTGATAACAAGAACAAAATACTATAGGTTATATCTTCAACTTCTGTCATTTTACCTGTGGGTAAAACCTCTGCTGCCTTAGTCTTTAACTCTTCTTCCGAAATTCCCTGACTTTCGCGCAAACTTAACTCTCCTTCTGTCGGTGTCCAACCCATAGTAACAACATTTGATCTAATGTTATATTTTGCATAATGCTTTGCAATATGATCAGAAAGCGTTAAAATACTAGCCTTTGAGCAAGCATAAGCAACGCGATCATAATCACCAATCCATGCATGAGGCGAACCAATATGAACAATAGAGCCTCCATTTGTTTTTATCATGTTGTTTACAGCAAATTTTGAGCATAAAATTGCTGCTTGAACATTAATACTAAATATTTTATCAATATGTGTGCTGTTGAGCTCAAGCAATGGTGCGGCATCCGTAACTCCTGTGTAATTTAGAAATCCGTCAATTCTTGAATGCTCTTCAAACGCCTTTGTAAACAAATTTTTACATTCATCTTCTGAAGTAACATCTGCTTTTATAAAAGTCACTTTACCGCTGTTTTCAGAAGTTCTGTTAATAATTGACAATGCGGCATCAACATCGCGACCACCGAAAACGACATTCGCCCCAAGTTTAGATGCTTTAAGAACAACATCCTTACCAACGCCCTTTGTGCCGCCGGAAACAACTATAGTTTTATTTTTAAATGATATATTCATATTTTGGTATTTAAATGCTTTAAATTATTGTATCAATAGCAATGGTTTGTTTATACTAAAACAAAATTTAAAATTTAATTTATCATAATAGTTAAATAGATCTATTGAATTAAATTTCTTAAATAACCAATTAGTATTATAGACCCGTTTATAACTTTCATACTAGAATAATCGATATTTAAGACCGTTAATTTTAAGACTTTCTCCGTTTTCACCTCTTACATCAATTGTATCTTCTATTTCATTAATTAAATTCTTGATGCTTTGCTTATCTTGTATTTTGCAGTAAATTCTAGCAAAAACCTGTCTTTCCGTACCTATATCGTAGTCCTTAACTTCGTCATTCAAAAATAATCGTTGTGAAACGTAGAAAACATTACTATTCTTTGATAAAGCATTCAACCCCTGAATTTCCTTAATTACGCCTTGCCTTAAAAGAATCCATAATGTAAGGTGGGTATTAAGGCTATTAATAAATGAAGATACTTTATCTTGATTTGGGCTTGTCATTTCTCCAGTAAGTGCAAAATGAACTAAAGCTTCTCTTTGATTATAAGATATACCATTTTGAATGTGTATGTCAGGTGCCTCTCCCTGCAATCTAAATCCGGGATCATATAAGTAGAAACAATTGTCTTTGACAAATGCTGAAACTAAGAAGACACCATTTTTAACATCAATACTCTTAAAGAGTTCCGTTAGTTTTTCATGAATTGTTTCAATAAACAGTTTCTTGTATCTTGAATCATAAATTGCACCTACACAAACTCTGCTACTAAGATTATTCTGCATAATCGTGTATCTATCAGCAATTGCTGTTAGATAGTACTTTCCATTAACGAATGTGTAGTATGCCAAAATATCACTGCATGTCATATATTCTTCAACAAGATACTGTCCTGTTATGGAACTGCTCTTTGCTTTTTCTATCGCAATAACTAAATCTTGTTTGTTTTCGCATATACTCATTCCCTTTCCAGAGTTTGCATCTACCGGTTTGACAAATACCGGGAATTCGATACCCTTTATACTCTCGTCGAAATTTTCCAGATCAATTTTGTAATTGGGTATTGACGGTAAGCCAAAATTCTCACATAGTTGATTAAATCTCTTTTTATTTGTAAGTATTTCGCTCTGTTGCTTAGAGACATAACATGGATAATTATTCTTAGCGCAAAGTAATTGATAAGATTTAACCAACGAATCCGCAACTCCCAACATGATTCCATCAATTTTAAACTTATAACAGAGCTCACTTAACTTTTGAATATCCATGCAATCAACATCATGGGCAACATGAGCATACTTTTTTGCAGGAGCAGCAGGATTATAATCTGTTACATGAACTATGCAACCCAATTCCTTTGCGGTCATAACTAAAGGAATGGTTTCATAATTTGCGCCAAGTATTAGTAAAAGTTTGTTTTTCAACTTGCTCATAATTAGTATAACTTAATAATTTTGACTATTTGCCATATTTGATCATGTTGGAGTTTCCAATACAAAGGTAATCACAAAATCCTATTGGAAATATCTTCTCATATCGGATTTGCCTTATATTCAACTATTTCTGTGAATGTATTTACAGATGGATAAAAGTATCTGCGAGGAAAGATATTTGCTTCATTTTAGACTTTTTCTACATTCAATAAAGCATCTTCAGTAGGAAATATAACTGGAAAGTAGGAGTAGTTACATTCTCCATCCCGTATTTCCTGAAATTTTAGACCGGGCATCTGTCCCAATCCATCCCGATAAAGCATGTATTTTTCTTTACGATCAGCTTATACTTCATCATAGTATTTAAGATTCGTGATACTCCTGCAGTCTTTTATCCGTAAACTTGTTGAAGTTTACGAGTTCTTTAAAGAACTCAAAATTGGAATTGAAGGAATTGTGTTTCAAGGGGGTTACCGGATGAAATTAATTGTTCAGGACGCGAAGGATGCGGCGACAGATCATATCAACCTCCACCTCGCTGAGCTCGAAATAAAGAGGTAAACATAAAATACGGGAGGCGATGTCATCCGAAACCGGGGTCGCAGTTTCTTTCACATAGTTCAGACTGCTCAGGCTTGGAAAAAAATAGCGCCTAGGAAATATTTCCTTTCCTTCTAGATTGTCCTTAACCCGCATCATCACTTCATGCGATTCAAACACAACAGGATAATAGGCATGGTTAAAGTTCACATCAGATGCAATTTTTGGTTTTTGAAGGGATGCTTTCCAGAGCATATCGTCATAAAAGCCTGACTGATGTTTTCTTGCGGCGAGAATCTTATCGATGTAATTTAGATTAATCACCCCCATAGCTGCGTGAAATTCTGAGTTTTTACCGTTTACCCCAACACCATGAAAATCTTCCGGTCCGTTATGTCCAAAATTTCTTCTCCAAGCCATTTGTTTTAGGAGCTCTGAATCTTCTGTAAAGATAGCGCCACCCTCAATGGTATGGTACAGCTTGGTCGCATGAAAGCTAGTTGTACTTATATCTCCCCATTTAAAAATACTCTCCCCCTTATATTTGGTACCAAAGCAATGGGCAGCATCATAAATGACTTTAAGTCCATGCTTATCCGCAATTTTCTTAATAGCCTCAACATCACAAGGGTTTCCGAAACAGTGAGTCGCCAATATTGCCTGAGTATTCTTCGTAATCGCAGCCTCAATCTTATTCGGATCAATATTAAATGTTTCCGGGTCAATATCCACAAATACAGGCACACACCCTTCCCACACAATACTGCTCGTTGTAGCTACATAGCTAAACGGCGTTGTAATAACTTCCTTCGTAATATTCAATGCTTTCAGCGCAATCTGAATGGCAATCGTACCATTTGAAACATAGAGCAAGTGCTTTAGACCAAGATATCTCTTAAGCTTAAGCTCAAGATCATTTACGAGCGGACCATTATTGGTAAACCAATTCCGCTGCCATATGCCTTTGAGCAGTTCTTGGTATTCTTCGATTGGTGGTGAGAATGGGCGAGTTACGGGTATCAAGGAAGTTTTGTATTCTAGGTTTGAGGATTGAGTTTATTTTTGCTATTCGAATTTGGAGCCTTTGTGTTCAGTCTTTTTCAGACGGATGATGAAACTTTTATGTTTTACGAGTATTGTTTGTGTTTTAAGCAAATGAAGTTCTAAGATTTCTTGAGAAATGAAATCTATAATTATAGAATCTGTTTAGTTGTGAGCGGGTTTCAAAACAAGTGGTTTTAGTAATTGTCAAAAAATTAATCAGCTCTTAATTGTCACTACGATCAAAACCATCAGCAATATTATCTATCACGAATCCTGAGGATTTCTGAATCTGGTCTTTAAGTATATAATTGCAGCTGAAAGGTTCTTCAATTCTAAGCGCAAAAACAGCTTTAGCTATATCACGTGAAAGTTGCCAAATCTTAAAATTCTAAATCCGCCAATTTGATGCTATAATATTTAAAGTTTTTGGTTTCGAGTTCAAGGTTTCGGGTTTTATATATGTTTAGATACTAGAAAAAATAATTGATGCTTGTTAAAGTAAGCGTAATGTATATATGTTTGATAGCCATATTATATTTTGAACAAACCTCATACCTCCTGTAACTCAACCATCCGCTTAAATGACTCCGATTCCTCTATTAATTCTTTATACGTTCCAATACGTTCTATTTGTCCCTTATTCATCACAACAACTCTATCAACATTTTTTATTGTACTCAGCCTATGAGCTATAATTATGATAGTGTATTTTCCTTTTAGTTGATCGATGTTTTCCTGTATCTCGCGTTCGGTTTCAGAATCAAGGGCTGAGGTTGCTTCATCTAGGAAAAGGAAATCAACATCTTTGTAAAGTTCACGGGCAATTGAGATACGTTGTTTTTGCCCGCCGCTCAAGTTGATGCCGTTGTTCCCCAGACGAGTTTCTTCTTTTTCTGGTTGCTCTTCCATTACGAATTTCCAGATGCTTGCCTTACGCATCGCATCTTCGAAACGAGCCATATTTTCAGGTGTTTTAGGTGCCCAAAAGGTTACGTTATTATAGATGCTATCATTGAAGATGACGGGATCCTGTGTAATATAACCGATGCGTCTTTGGAAGGTTGCTATATTAATTTTAAAAGCATCTTCGCTGTCAATACTGACAATACCATGTGTAGGCTTTAGCAGGCCTGAAATAATATTCATCAGGGTTGTTTTGCCGGAACCACTCTCGCCTACGAGGGCAATGGAGCGGTTTTTGTATAGCTCGAGGTTAATATTCTGCAAAATAGGGGTTTCGTCATAATAGAAGGATACTCCGTCAAGCCGTATAGAGTTCTTGAATCGGTCAAAAGTATGCTTGCCCGTTTTCTCTTTACCCTTCTTGAGTTCTTGAGAAAAAGTTTCAATGTTTTCAATTGATCCTATGTTTGCAAGAAATTTATTCCAATATGTTTGAAGTTGCATTACAGCTGTCAATGCCCTGTAGAAAAATAGTATACTCAAAATAATCAAAGCTAATTTTCCACCAAGTAAATTTATTTGAACCATTATTACTACTACAACGACACCAATGAGTAACGGTTCTCTTAAACCTTGCATAAAAGCATTTAGGACACCTATTTGCTTTTGCGATCGCTCTATATCATAGACTTTATCTATAAGCTGGCTAGCGTATCCGTGAATAAGTCCTGTTGCCTTAAGATATTTAAACTGTGCTACCTGCTGAATTACAAGCCCTTGAAATACGTGATTATTCTTGGTAAGTTCTCTAGAAAGCCTTTTAGTGGTCTTATAAAGACTATTAAATGCAAAATTTGTTAACATGCCTCCAACTGCTACCAATAATGCAAACTGTGGGTTTGCTAGAAATGCCAACAAAGCATAAACAATGAGTAGCATACTTTGTTGAATTACTTTCATGTACAAATCAAAAGAAAAGGCTAATTTGTTAATTTCACCACTCATTGTATTCTGGATTCGCCCTACATCAGCATTTACAAAATAATAGTAATCATATTTAGCTAAGGCTTTAATATTGCTTTCTCGCAAGTTTCTTATAAAAAATTGCCTATAAACTACTTTTTTATATTGTTCTAAAAATTTAAAAACCCCTTTCATTGAAAAGAGAAACAGCATACTAAGTAATACTACGGTAAGATTTAGATTTATGCCGATTGCCTTCAAACCATCAACCAAAAAAGATAGATTGCCCATTTGCTCACCACTGACCTGTTCCTCGGTATTCGCTACGAGCTCAAGTAATGGAAGGAACATGGCTATCCCAAAACCGTCTAATACTCCAACAAATATCGACAATAATAGTATTATAAATACTCTATACCGTAAATGACGGTAGAAAAAAGCAAAGTTTGAGAAATATTTATAGATAATATCTCGGAGAGTTGATTTCAATGTATAGTTGAGTTAGATATTTAGGGGGGCGGAGTTCTGGGTTCTGGGTTCCGGGTTCAAGGTTCGGAGTTCTGGATTTCGATATAGGTTAAACCCAGAACATAGAACCTCACCCCCTCACTTAAACTTATGCCTTCTAAGGCTACTGTTTTTCAAATGACTTATCAGACTTTGATTTTTTGCTGACAGTATATCGGCTTTCCCGATTAAATCAAGATGTGTAGTTTCATAAATATATCTGTAATCAAGTGCCCGATAGAGTTGTTATTCCGTTTCACCACATGATGCTTTGGCTATTGATAAGTAGTTGATGAATACTTTATTTCCACTTCTTCAAAAAAACCTCTGCTATGTTATCCATTACAGAACCTGACGACCTTAGAATCTGATCGGTAATATAAAAGTTCTTCACAAATATGGGCTTCTTTGTTACCTCAAATACCAATCGCACAAATTCACGGACAAGCTGCCAGATTTGTAAATCTTCGAATCAAGTGACGGACATTTTTTAAAGCTCGGTGTTCAGGGTTCGAGGTTCTGGGTTTCAATATAGGTTAAACCCAGAACCCAGAACCTAAAACTCACTACCCTTTCCCAATCCTATACACCTCAAAACCAATCTTCTCGAGCTTTGGTGCATCAAGAATCAACCTTCCATCAAACACGAAGGCAGGTTTTTTCATGTTGTCGTAGATGCGTTGCCAGTCGAGGGTTTTGAATTCATCCCATTCGGTGAGGATGGCGATGGCGTGTGCGTCTTTGCATGCTTCGTAGGCATCGGATGCAAGCGTTAGTCTAGCTTTGTTATCATCCATCGGGCGGGTTTCCAGCTCCTCCATGTCGGCATACATTTGGGTTTCCGGTACTTGCGGATCATATACGCTGATGTGCGCCTGATCATCCAGGAGCTGATCGGCTACATAGATAGAGGCAGATTCACGGGTATCGTTTGTATCCTTCTTGAATGCCCATCCCAAAAAGGCGATTTTCTTACCGGCTACTGTGTTGAATAGTGTGGTAATGATTTTTGACCCAAAACGATGTTTTTGATAATCATTCATGCTAACCACAGCTTCCCAATAGCGGGCTACATCATTAAGACCGAAGAAATCACAAAGATATACAAGGTTCAAAATATCTTTCTGGAAACAAGAACCACCAAATCCAACGGATGATTTCAGGAATTTTGGTCCGATACGGGAGTCCGTTCCGATAGCATGAGCTACTTCTTCCACATCGGCACCGGATGCTTCACATAAAGCAGAAATCGCGTTTATGCTACTGATTCGTTGTGCTAGGAACGCATTGGCCGTTAGTTTAGAAAGCTCAGATGACCATACATTGGTGGTTATGATGCGCTCTCTTGGAATCCATGCGTTATACACATTAACGAGTTCCTCGATGGCCGCTTTACCGGCTTCATCCTGCGGACCACCAATAAGTACACGATCGGCATGCATTAGGTCCTCAATCGCGGTTCCCTCCGCTAAAAACTCCGGATTGGAAAGCACCTGAAACGTATATCCGCTTCCGGATGATTCGAGGATTTTCTGGATAGACTGAGCTGTACGAACCGGCAGGGTTGATTTTTCAACCACAATTTTATTGGAATTTGCCTCTTCCGCAATCTGACGCGCACAAAGTTCGATATAACGCAAATCAGCCGCACGACCTTTACCGACACCATATTTTTTTGTCGGGGTGTTAACGCTGATAAAGATCATATCGGCAGCTTTAATGGCGGCGGTTACATCGGTCGAAAAATGCAAATTCTTACCACGCACCTGCTCAACAACTTCGGTTAGACCCGGCTCATAAATCGGGAGTTTATCTGATTTCCATGCGTCAATACGTTTTTGGTTTATATCAACCACATGAAAGGTGATTTGAGGATTTTTAAGGGCCATCACAGCCATTGTCGGTCCACCGACATATCCGGCTCCGATACAGGTAATTGTTTTAATCATTTTTTTGAAGGTTTAGGAGTTGAGAGGGAGGAAGCTGAAAGCTGAAAGCTCAAAGCTGAAAGCTGAAGGCTGAAAGTTGAAAGCGGCCGTTGAGGTTGAGATAGTCCCCCTTTGGAGGGGGTTAGGGGGAGGACATCGGTGCCTGAGTAACCAACCAAGCCAATAACAATAAAGAAAGCTAAAATCTGAGTTGGGATTAAGTTTATTTGTTTAACTGTTTGACTGTTTAACTGTTTATTTGTTTAGTTCTTCTGGTGAAATCTACTGTCCTGACCCCTTAATTATTGGACAAAATGGTTAATGGGAAGGATATCGAACAGGCATGGATTCACAGCTTTTTTGAGGAGCTGTGAATCCAGCCAGTTCATATCCCTTAGTGTAAAGATACTT